>TARA_R110000868_G_scaffold193350_1_pt1 | contig 45163 bp, 34 predicted proteins | sample TARA_R110000868 | Tara Oceans TARA_R110000868 (sample SAMEA4397489) | marine metagenome | biome: Polar Biome; feature: [SRF] surface water layer (ENVO:00010504); material: water (ENVO:00002006), including particulate matter (ENVO:01000060) such as... | depth 5 m | reverse complement strand
TGCTGCAATAAATTGCAGGGTTTTACTCCCTAGCCTGAGACCAATTAAATTTGAAAGATGTCCACTTTTTAGGACTTTTTTAAATTCAATTCAAAATGTACTCCCTGTCCAGCAAATACAGGATGTAAGCATTTTTTTTCAACCATATCCTACAGAACCCTGGTAGCCGTAGCTTTGGAAGTTTTGGCGATGGATATATATTTTATTGCTGTCATCCCACCTTTAAATCCTTTAGTGCCGTTGTCAATCATTTTCGCCTGACGCCTATCTGCCTGAATATTACAAAAATTGGACAGGATCCTAGCGCAAAGTTTTTGGGTAAGATTTGGGGATGGAGGTAAAAAACTCAAAAATTCAGAGTTTACAAATACATCAGTCGGGTAAGGAAAATCATAGATTTATTTAACCCGAAGAAAATTTTAATTTTAAATAGTGTATTATAATGCACTATTTTGCTTAGTGAAGCTAAATATATTAACAAAAACATCAATTAGTGCAATAAATTGCACTTTAACTATGTTTATTCATGGTAAATGTTTAATTTCACCTACCAAAGAGCCATATAATGCACTTTAATAGTTTAATACATAATATAAAGGAGCGAAGAGAAATGCTACAGGTTACCCAAGAAACATTGGCAGACCTTTCAGGTGTAGGTCTGCGTACCCTTAAACAATTTGAAAGTGGTAAAGGCAACCCTACAGCAGAAACATTAAACAAACTGGGGAATGCACTAGGTTTGGAACTCACTTTCAAAGTAAAAACGACAACACCTGAAGAATGAGGCAAGCAGTCATTTTGTACAAAAAGGAAGAAGCGGGACAATTGACCCAATCGGATGACGGAAGTTTCACCTTTCGTTACAATGACCAATGGTTTGCATCAAATGGCACCCCTGCAATCAGCCTTACATTACCAAAAAACCAACAAGAGTATCATTCGGAATATCTATTCCCTTTTTTTTATAACATGCTTCCTGAGGGCTCGAACAAACAAAATATTTGTTTTGAGTTACGAATAGACCCTAAAGACTATTTTGGTCTGTTAATAACCACCGCGAAATATGATACGATTGGAGCCATTCAGGTCAAGGAAATAAAAACATGAGTAATCCAATGGAAATAAACAACTGTCCAGGTACCTTAAAAAAAGGATTCAACACCTATAGTATGACAGCATTAAATCGTATATTCAAAGGGAGAAAGGTAAGCCCTACCCTACCCTACGAATCTCCTGCCACCAATGTAGCTACTGAAGAACTCTTTAAAGAAAATAAAAAACAATTATCCATTTCTGGTGTTCAAGAAAAATTTTCGGTACTACTGGAGAAGAACAAACTACGTTTGATAAATGAAGGAGAGCAAGGGCAGTATATTTTAAAACCTATTCCCAATGTGGGAACCCGTACAGATCAAATGCCAGCCAACGAACATTTGAGCATGCAGATAGCACGCCAAGTATTCGGAATCGAAACTGCAGAAAATGGCCTCGTATTCTTTAAAAACGGAGACCCCGCATATATTACCAAACGTTTTGATGTGCAAGAAGATGGTACTAAATTGGCCATTGAAGACTTTGCTGCTCTAGCCGGCAGAACACCACAAACCCATGGAACAGATTTTAAATATTCTGGAAATTATTTACAACTTTTTGAACTTTTAAAAAAGTATGTTCCTGCCTATCCAATCGAGGCCATCAAACTTTTTAAGTTACTTCTTTTCAATTATTTAATATCTAACGGTGATGCCCATTTCAAAAATTTCTCATTAATAGAAACTGCTTTAGGAGATTTTAAATTGAGCCCTGCTTATGACTTATTAAACAGTAGAATTCATATCGAGGATAGAGATTTTGCCTTAGAAAATGGACTTTTACCTCTAGACAAATCAAGAGGTAAGGTTACAGAGCAGTTTTTTCAACTAGCGGAACTTGCTGGCATTTCTAAAAGACAATATGAAAAGACATTTAAAAGCTTAACGACAAATCAAGCTAAAGTACTATCCCTAATCGAACTTTCATATCTAGATGAAAAGACAAAAAAAAATTACCTTCAAGGGTATCAAACAAAGCTTAAAAAACTTTTGAGGGATTAACGGCTTAAAGTTATCTAATGCGAAGAAATCCATTTCCAGATCGGACCGCATACCTAACTGCTAATGTTACTGACAATTCCCATACTTTCCATCTCCACTTTGGGTCATTTTAGAGTATTAGGTGCGACAATTAGTGGAAGAAAATGAAAGGTCTTTCCAAGAGGGAAAAACAACTATTTCAAAACATTTTATGCGTATTTCCGCGAACACCAAGAAGTTTAATAGGACTTTTCAATTTGGTAGCATAAGAAGGTTGTACCGAATCCGAAATAGGTCCTATCCGGTTTTTGCCAAACGCCCGTCTGAATGGCAATGGAAGACTTATCTGCCCGAATCCTACAAAAATCGGACAGGAACCAGGCGCAAAGTTCTTGGGTAAGATTTGAGAGTGAAGATATAAAATAACATTAATTGGAAATAAATATCCATAAATGTAATTTATATATTAACTTTGCGTTTAAATCGAACATTATATCAAGTGAACGTTATTTCATTTAAAAAACTAAGAGAATATTTTTCGAAAGAAACCAATGCTAAAGTAGCCCTGCAAGATTGGTATAAAAAGACAAGTAATTCTGAATGGGATAGTTTTGCCGATTTAAAGAACACGTTCAATTCAGCTGACAATGTGGGAAACGGGAGGTTCGTTTTTAACGTCAAGGGAAACCATTACCGAGTTGTTGCCATAGTGCGATTTAAGTTCAAGAAAGTACTGATACGATGGGTTGGCAATCACCGGGATTACGACAAAATAAAGAATATAGATAAGTTATAAAGAAATGGGAAAATTAATTACACACGAAGCATATGTAAAAGCAAATCTTCGCTTAGAAGAGTTGATAGATGTTGTGGATGATAATATGTCAGCAGATAACCCTTTGGCAAAAGAGTTTCTGGAGATTACTGATATTATAGAACAATACGAAGAAATCCATTTCCCCATCGGCTTGCCTACCTTACAGGAAATGATTGAACTACGTATGTTTGAAATGGGACTTAAAAGAAAGGATTTAGCAACTCTCTTAGATACAAGCGCCTCAAGAATAAGTGACTATTTAAACGGCAAAAGAGAGATTACTTTGAACGTTGCCAAAGCCTTGCATCAAAAATTAAATATTGATAGTGATATAATACTTCAATAGTTGACAATTGTATTGCATGAGCCGATTACGACATTTAATCGGCTCAATGTCTTATTTTTTATTGGTTTTAAAGGAAAATTCTTTATTGGTGGGAAATTAAAGGATTAGATTTAGTACGGTACGTCTCAATTACGTTTTTTTACCCATTGCTAATTTCCGTGTACTTTACGAGACTTCTTATTCCTCAATTTCCAACTAACACAATAATTACGGTGATTTAATATTTCTGTATATTTTTAAAATAGCCCACCTCTCCTAAGCCAATTCGTTGGAAAAACAGCATACTTAAAGCAGAAAATCAATAATAAAATTTAAGGAGGCACTTTGATTCTGGCAACCTTTTTTATAGCTGTTACAGTTTTATCTCATCATTATTTTTTCCTCTGTAGGAATTGTAACAGATAACCTTAGATACTAATTATATTTGATATAGTAATACTTATATAGGAATTCCTGCAGCCTCTTTACCTCCTCAAAGGGATTTATAAAGCAATGCAGAAAATAACCCATAAATGCCCACAGATCTATGTTTTAAGGGAATCCTCAGCAAGGAGCCAGGTATGAGATATGAGATGATATTTCTTATGGTCTTTGGTAGAAAGATTAAAGGATTTGCCAAATGGCCATCCAACACCTTTATCACCTTAAAGCCTACTGCTAATTTTCAGGGGTTTATTTCTGTATAAAAAAAAGTAACCACTCTAAAAGGTATAAGGATATCATGAATACTACAAAGAATAGAGATACTGGAATATTTCAGGCATCTTTTCCAATCATCCTCATGAACGGTTTATCCCTATGAAAAATAATGAGTACAATTAGTAAGCCAATGACAATCAAAAATGCAACTTCCAATTTGGAAAACAATAGGTTCATATTCAAAGCCCTATTGGACACATGGGTCAAATGACGCCCTTCGGAAAGTTGCTCCTTTGAAAGTATATCCAGATTGTCACCAATTTTTGCCAATAGGATATTCAATTCATTTGTAGGTCCCATTTCCAAAGATGCCGGTGTTGTGGACAATCTATTTTCCAAGGATTGTAATTCCGAATAATTTTCCTTTAGCAGTTCAAAATACACCGATTCATTAGGTGTTAATTTGGTTTTGGAAAAATTCTCTAGCAGTTCTGCAATGCTATTGCCTTTGTCATCATGGTATAAACCCCCATCAGTTGAGGCCAACTCCAATTCTTTCTGGTGAAAAAGATTGTTAAGTCTATAGATATACTCAAGGGCAACTACCCGATCTTCATAGACAGAGTTCACGGCATGGTCCAAAGTAGAGAAGTTTCTTCTGTTCAATTCATTGGATGTAAGCACCAGCAAAAATGCTAAGACCAAAATAAAACCAGAATTAAGACGCTGTTTTAGAGTCAGTTTTTTATACATTTTTTATTATTTTAGGATTTGCTTCGGATTATTGCATATACATCCAATTTGTACACTATGATAAAAATGATCCGTCCAGCCCTTAACTAACCAATTTGAGTAACTATACCACCAGAAACTGGACGGAACAAACCAACATTATAAACACTAAATTCTTTTGAGTTCCCCTGATTCAAGTGCATCCTTTAAATCTGCAGCAACAGTTTGTTTACCAAAAAAACGGCTGCCATCCGTCTTTTTGATCTTGATCTGCAAGGTACCATCCTTTTTTTCCGTTACATTGGTAACGACCACCTTGACCCCCTCCAGTTTTTTATAATTGGCGATACCACCATTTTTAACAATAAAATTAGCTCTTGGAAAAGCAATATGCTTATAACTAGGAGCATCCGGAAGGCCTATCTGAAGTAGATCTCCTGTCTTTACCTCTTTAAGAACTTCAGGCTTGCCACTCTGGGCATTAATACATAAAGTTCCCACTACGAATAAGACTGCAAAAAATATTTTTTTCATAATTGTGCATTTAAGTGTTTTAAGTAATTATTTCTGTTTTCTATGATAAGCCTCCCAATTTTCCTCATGTTTGTTTGTTGTATTAAAGAATATTATGGAAAGCTCATTACCTACTCTTCAGCCAAGCGCAAAGGTTATGCCATGGGCCATAGGCTATGAAAACAGAAACACTAAACAACTGAAAAACAGTAAGTAACATTACACATGAAGAATGTAAAGAGAAAATAATTTGGGGAATTTTACCCCAGTTGGGAAATTTTACCCCAGTTAGGGCTTGGGGTTTTGGAAAGGATTCATTTGGTCCATGCCAATAATTTAGACTGAACCTAGCATTAAATTTAATAGTATTGAGACTAGCTGTCTTTATTTGCTTGGAATACTTATCATTTTGTCGGGCAATATTTATCGTTGTGCCATCTTAACCATTAATCACAGCTATTACTTCCACATTTTTTACTCAATTACCTCCGAACCCAATAAATAAAATGCTTTCCTGTTTATTTTTTGGCTACAACAAAAAAGGAACAACAGTTCCCCATTGTTCCTTTAATTAACCCTAATTATAGGTTTTACCTGCCAATAATTGGTTACTGTTTCATTTCGGACCGAACTGATTTTATCCAAGAATTGTGCAACTTTAAAAGTTCATTCATTTTCTTCGGATTGGATTTGGCCAAATTATTTTTTTCACTAATGTCATTATCCAAATTCACCAGAAATAATTTCTCCAAAGTGATTTTTGGCCCGCTTCCGGAAGGTTCATTTACGTTACCAATTAGTTTCCAGGGACCCTTGCGAACTGCCCACTGCGCTGTTTCATCATCATAATCGCCAAACTGCCAATTTACCACCTCGTGTAGGGATTCCTTTTTATCATCCAAAATAATAGGCATCAAGCTTCTTCCATCCAGATCACCGGCTACTTTAGAATTGGTCAATTCTCCTATGGTGCTAAACCAATCCATTTCCATTACAACTTGGTCACGTACCTGATTGGCAGGAACCACTCCAGGATAGCGGATGATTGCCGGAACACGGATTCCGCCCTCGAATAAACTAAATTTGCTACCGCGATAGGGACCGGCATTACCACCTCCCCAAAAAGCACGTTCTTCCAAAGAATGCCCATGATCAGATTGAAAAATGACAATAGTGTTATCCGCTAGGCCCATCTGGTCCAAGTAATCAAGTACGTTTCCGATTTTTTCATCGGTGTTGGATACAAAAGCGGCATATTCCTTTCTAGGCGTCGGAAGATCCTTGTAATGATCCAACCATTTTGTGGTTCCTTGATATGGATAATGCGGTGCATTAAATGCCCAATAAATAAAAAATGGTTTATCCTGCCTATGGTTGATCACCTGCTTGACTTCTTCCACCATCAAATCAGAAAAATGTGCGCCATTATAATATACCTCTTCTGAATTTCTGTACAGATCGTGCTTATTGGGACCATCCCAGTAAAAGGTGTGGGAATAATTATCAATGCAACCTCGCTGATGTCCAAAGAAATAATCGAACCCTTGTCCGTTGGGCAAATTTTGTTCACGATGACCTAGATGCCATTTACCAATTAAGGCGGTATAATAGCCATTCGGCTTAAGCATTTCCGCCATGGTAACCTGGTCGGTGGGCAGTCCATGTTCTCCACTCTTTTCGGCGCGTTCAGGTATTGGGACATTACCCTCCAATCCTGCACGCAAATTGGTCTTTCCCGTCAAAAGTGCAGCACGGGATGGGGAACAGACAGGAGCTCCTGCATAAAACTGTGTAAACCTTACCCCTTCTTTTGCCAACCTATCCATATTAGGGGTATGCAGGTCTGTTGCCCCGTAAGAATTAAGATCTATGGAACCCTGGTCATCCGTCATAATAACTATGACATTAGGTTGGCTTTTAACCGAAGTTTGGGAGAAGACTCCTTGTTGAAAAAATAAAAAAAGTAATCCTACATTAATACTTATTGTTTTTTTAAATAGGCTCATTTGGTTCGATGAATTATATAAATATAGTCGTTGCCTAAAGATTGAAAAAAAAATAAACTTTCACAAAGAAATGACGATTAGTTATTGTGTTCATCACCAGAAAAGCTATTCATTAAATATCGGAAACTATAAAAAAAGGAACAACAGTTCCCCATTGTTCCTTTTACAACTAAACTAAATAACTCAAATTATTTTAGGCTTAACCAGAAACACTAATTATTTTCTATTTCAATTATTATTCAGACAATTCTGTACCTAGCAAAATTATATTTACCAATTATAAAATCATTTACAACTCATGAGTACCTTTTGGAATTGCTTCAATGTTTTATCAAACTTTTCCGACTGTTGTCTGCTATTTGGAATGGGTTCTTCACCTCAGATGAAAACTATCAACATGTCTTTCTCAAGACATCCTTTATGTTTGATTCAGTGGTCTTCCACTTTCTTATTAACTGGAACTCACGTTAAATAGATTGATAAGAGTTTTTAAAACATCCAATTAATTTTGTAACTTAAACCAGTTCATTCACTTACAATAGAATTATGGCAAACTTTAATCTCAAAATCAACGGAAAAACCCAGCAAATAGACGTAGATCCCACTACACCCATGCTTTGGGTATTGCGGGACAATCTGAAATTGGTAGGTACCAAATATGGTTGTGGTATAGCACAATGCGGTGCATGCACCATACACCTTGGTGATACAGCCGTACGTTCCTGCCAATTACCGGTTTCGGCTGTGGGTGAGCAAAATATTACCACCATTGAAGGACTATCCGAAAATGGTGACCATCCAGTGCAAAAGGCCTGGTTGGAGGAAGATGTGTATCAATGTGGATATTGCCAGGCAGGTCAGATTATGAACGCCAGTGCATTTCTAAAAAAGAATCCGAATCCGACCGATGAAGAAATCGAAGGAGCCATGAACGGTAATATATGTCGATGTGGTACGTACACGCGAATTAAGAAGGCCATCAAAACCGCTGCAAATTCCAAAACCGTTTAAAAATTGATTGGTACATTAAAAAAAGAAACATCATGACAAAGATAGTTACACATTATAATCGTCGTTCATTTATCAAGGTTTCCTCCGCTGCAGGGGGCGGTATGCTAATTGGCTTTAGTTGGCTCAATGCATGTAAGCCAAATGCACCAGAATTGGCGAAAGGAGTAGCAGTGCCAAAAGAATGGTTTGAAATTAACGGTTATATCAAGATTGGGGACACAGGCATGGTTACCATATATTCCCCCAATCCGGAGATTGGTCAAAACATTCGGACTTCGATGCCGATGATAGTGGCGGAAGAACTTGATGTACCTTGGGAAAATGTTGTAGTGGAACAGGCGCCCCTAAACACCGGGTGGTACCAAAACCAATTTGCAGGAGGAAGTCTTTCGATTCGCTTAAGTTGGAACGCCCTGCGAATGGCAGGTGCTACAGGAAGAAGAATGGTGATGGAGGCTGCAGCGAAAGAATGGGGTGTACAAGTTTCGGATGTAACTGCTAGTGAAGGAGTCATCAAAGAAATTAATGGTGAGCGAACCATTTCTTATGGAGATATTGCTTCCAAAGCCGTGGGAATCGAAGTACCAAAAGAAGTTGAATTGAAGGGAGTCAAGGATTTTAAATTGATAGGTACCAGTGTCAAAAATGTTGACGGTAAGAAAATTGTAACGGGCGAACCATTATTTGGCCTGGATTTTTATAGGGAAGGCATGCAATTGGCCATGATACAGCATCCCCCCGCTTTTGGCATGACGGTCAAAGACTTTAACGAGGCCGAGATAAAAAGTATGCCCGGAGTGAAGGATGCGTTTATTGTTGACACTACTATTGAAGAACCTGGTGGCTTCGACGAAAAAGGTTTTAAACAACTTATTGCCATAGTAGGCGATTCTACTTGGCAACTAATGCAGGCCAAAAAGGCACTTAAAGCTAACTGGGAAACTACCGGGGAGTTGGAAAGTTCCGATATTCATTCAAAAAGATTGGAAAATGCCCTAATATCAGGTGAAGTACAGGATAGCAGAAAGGATGGCAATCCAGAAACTGCCTTTAAAAAAGCGGCCAAGATAATTGAACGCACTTATAGTGCCCCATTCATAGCCCACAATACCCTGGAACCGATGAACTTCTTTGCCAATGTCACAGAGGATTCGGCAGAACTTATTGGTCCAACCCAAACGCCTGAAGCGCTGGAAGGGTCGGTTGCTAAATTATTGAACCTACCACTGGAAAAAGTGACCGTAAATATGACGCGTATCGGAGGAGGTTTTGGCAGAAGACTCTACGTCCATTTCGGTGTTGAAGCAGCCGCTATTTCAAAAAAAATAGGGGGTCCTGTGAAACTCATCTATTCCCGGGAGGATGACATGACACAGGGAACCTATCGCCCAACCTATCGTTCGGTTTATAAGGCGGGTCTGGATGAAAACAATAATCTGATCGCTTTCACAGTAAAAGGTGCTGGCTTACCTGAAGGGCCCGTATTTCCAAATCGCTTCCCGGCAGGGGCGGTTGATAATTATTCGGCTGAAAAAATTAAAGCCGAAACCAATGTTACCACAGGGGCTTGGCGGGCACCAAGATCTAATTTCACAGCAGGAGCCGAGCAGGCATTTCTTGATGAAGTGGCGGAAGCAGCTGGCAAAGATCCAATTGATTTCCGTTTGGAATTGTTTGATCGCGCTATAAAAAATCCCGTTGGCGAAAAACATGAATACGAAGCAGAACGATATGCCGGAGTACTGAAACTCGTAAGGGAGAAAGCCAATTGGGGAGTAACAAAACCAGATGTATATCGTGGAGTTGCTGCATATTTTTGTCATTCCACTTATGTCGCTGAAATCTTTGACATAATAATGAACAACAACAAGCCTATAATTCAAAAGGTCTGGTGTGCTGTTGATTGCGGTATTGTAGTCAATAAGGATGCTGCAAAAAATATGATCGAAGGTGGTGTAATCGACGGTATTGGTCATGCCATGTATAGTCAACTCACATTCGAAAATGGTGCACCCAACCAAATGAATTTTGACAAATATCAGTTGATCCGACATTCACAGGCACCAAAAGAAATTGAAGTTTTCTTTGTTGAAAATGAAATAGACCCTACAGGATTGGGAGAGCCAGGTCTTCCACCAGCAATTGGAGCCTTGGCAAATGCACTATATAAGACCACCGGACAACGGCACTATAATCAGCCTTTTGTGACCGAAAAACAGGTCGTGGGATAAAAAGAATTGGACTCGGCGGAATTCCCAAATTCAATCTTTCAATTGGAACTATACAAAAAAAATATCCCCGAGTTAGCATCATCGGGGAATTATTTAAATCGATTTGGAAAAGGACCAATAAATTATTCAATTTTCCATTCCTGACTTTTTGCCGTTATTTCAACATCCCATGATTGGGGAGGATTTGGTACGTATTTTGGGTCATTGTCCCTTAATGGGAAAGATTTAACCACCAAGAGGAGTTTATCAAAATTATCCTTGACCACAGAAGTTTGGAGACTATCCATTATATTATGCCTTTCGTATGGATCGTTCTTAAGATCGAAGAATTTTTCAGGTTTTCTATCCGAACCAATATATAATTTATATTGTTCGTTTCTTAAAACCCTATCCCTATAGGCATATTGGTTTTCTACGCCCTTATCCGTAAGACGGGCATTGTTGCCTCCGCCCATACCTAATATCCATTCTCTTTGCGATCTATCCGAGTTATTAAACAGAACATTTTTAAACGATTTCCCATCTATGTAATGATCGGCATTGCCCTTAGTCCATTCACTTTTTTCAGCAACCCCCGCTATATCCAAGAAGGTGGGTAGGATGTCTGTGAAATCGATCAGTGCATTGGATTCTTGATTGGATGTTATATGCCCTGGCCAACTCACAATAAAAGGCGCTGCAATTCCAGGTTCTGTAGTACTGGCTTTGCCACCAACTATACGTTGGCCCCTATATGGCCCAGTAATAGCCTTAGTAGTGCCATTATCCGTTGTAAAAACTACTATGGTATTGTCCAATAATTTATTTTCTTTCAATGCTCCTAACAGCTCTCCAACAATCTTATCGGTATAACGTACCATGGCCTTATGTTTCCCTAAATTGTCTTCCGCCGACTCATCGGGCGTATTCACAAATGGAGTATGGGTCAATACCATGGGATAGTAAACAAAAAATGGAACCTCTTTTTTATCCGCTGTAAAATCGATTATAAAGTCACGAAATACATCTGGACCAAAACTTCCGGCATAGGTCTTACTCCCAGCTTTGGTATAAATATAGGGATCTTGGTATCGCTCGGCACTGGCTTCAATACCACCCTCATAACCGGTCCACATACAGAATTCATCGAATCCACTTTTAGCAAGGGCGTCGGGTTCTACCCGGAAATCATCAATTTGCCATTTCCCTGCAATACAGGTGGCATAACCAGCTCTTTGAAGTTCCTTGACCAATGAAGGATTCACAGTCTCATCAAAATGGGCCCCACCACCCCATCTGGGAACATCCCAATGATTCACCCAACCGTTCCTAAAAGGATACTGTCCAGTTAAAAGGGCAATTCTTGTCGGGGTACATTGCGGCATGGAATACACATTGTTGAACTGCATTCCAGATTTGGCCAGTGCGTCTATATTCGGAGTACTGATATCCTCGGCCCCATAGCTGCTGATCCATTCCTTTCCCAAATCATCGACCAGAATAAACACTATATTTGGCAGACGTTCACTCACTACTTTTGTTTTCACCGTGTTTCCACAACCAAGTAAAAGCAAGCCGATAAATAACAAACAAAATTTATCCATGATATCTATTTAAAACATGTTCTATATTTTCTTATAGATATGCTGTAAGTCCAATTTATCCTCCATAGTTTTTTGTAGTTCCAAGAGATCGGAAAATAGTGCTTTTACTTTTTCTGAATATTCTGGGTTATTTGCCAGATCGTTCATTTCACTGGGATCTTTTTCCAGATCGAATAAAAGCACCTTCTCTATTTTAGGATAGACCATAAGTTTAAACCCATCTTTCCGTATCATTCGCTGAACATCGATATAGGCTCCGTAAACGCCATCGTAATGACTTTCCTGTCTTTCCCCTTTAATGATGTCCATAAAACTATTGAACTGAACATAATCCGGTTTCTCTATGTTTGCCAACTCCAAGCTTGTAGCCATTATATCCTGTAAATACACATCCTGGGATAAACGTTTTCCCTTGGGAATACCTGGTCCCGTTACCATCATTGGAATGCGCACACTATGATCGAACATACTTTGTTTACCGATCAGTCCGTGGTGGCCTACAGAAAGCCCGTGGTCCGCTCCGAAAAATATATAGGTATTGTCAATTTTGCCGGTGGCCTCCAAAGAGTCCAATATGACACCGATCTGTTCGTCCATATGGCTTAAAAGGGCATAATATTCCCGACGGTGTACTTTAACTGCATATTCAGTTCTTGGATATGGGGCAAGTGCCTCATCCCTCAGACTTGGCTGATTTCCCATATCATCTTTCCATGGGTATTCCGGCAAGAAATTTTCGGGTACCTTGATACTTTCCAGTGGATACATATCCAAAAACCTTTGGGGAGCCTGTCTTGGATCATGGGTGGCGTTAAAGGCAAGGTACATAAAGAACGGATCGTCCTTTTTCTTGGCCGTTTCTATAAAGGATAGGGCATCGTCACGAACCACTTCGCTCCAATGTTTTCCTCCTTCCCAAAATCCGCCTTGTAGGGTGTCCGTAGGTGACCACTCGGTATCATCCGGACCAGTTGGCCTACCATAGCCCAACGGCATATAATCGTTCCAATCTTTCATATCCCCGGATTCCTCTTTCCACTTCTTTATGGATGCCCCCAATTTATTGGCATGATCTTTTGGCATACCAGGACGAATATGTCTTGCATCATTAAAGATAGTGCCAGCAGGTGCCTGAACATGCCATTTCCCTGTCATATAGGTGTTATAACCTTGCTTTTCCATTAATCTGCTCCAGGTCTGGTTCAATGCGGTCGAGTCGCCCTTGGACCATAGATCACTTTTATCCCGGGCATTCCAAATATAAGAACCTGAAATGATCATAGCCCTTGAAGCCACGCAAATTGCACCGTTCCAACCGCCCATATTATAGGCATGGGTAAAGGAAGTACCCCCATTTACCAACCGATCCAAATTAGGGGTATGGACTTCATCAAAACCCAGGGCCCTGATACTTTCAAAGGTCTGGTCATCGGCGAACAAAAAAACGATATTGGGCCTGTCTGTATTTTGTCCCTGCGCTTCTTTGTCTTTTGGAGCCTGTTTACATGCAGCTGTTAATATGATCAACAGCACTATAAAACTTTTGGTCATTCTCATCATGGTAATTTTCAATTTTTATTCTTAATCCGTGATCGGTTAATTATTTAATAATGGATATTTCAATAATCGTTGCCTTCTGCACTGTTCTCCACAGAAGATTTCCATTTTCTCCATTCAACTATCATTTCTTGCAGTTTTTCCGGTCTTTCGATAGCCAAATTATAACTTTCGGCAGCATCGTCCAAAATATTGTACAACTCAAAATTTTCCCCTTTGTCCTTACTATAAATCTTAAATTCATTGCCTATCAATGCCCCTTGATCCTGAAACTCAAACCCTAAAGGTGTTGACCTTTCTTTTACATTACCATTTACAAAGGGTAGCAGATCTATGCCATCGTAAGGGCGATGGTTGTTATTTAAGTCGATTCCTAAAATATTTGCTATGGTAGGAAAATAATCCGAAGTAAAAGAAGGTATTTCCACTTTTGTACCCGGTTTAATTTTTCCTTTCCACTCCATAATTCCGGGGACCCTGATACCTCCTTCATAAAGGCTCCTTTTTCTACCTTTTAAACCCTTGGTAAGTCCTTGAGTTCTACCGGTGACCGATTTACCTTCTGGGCCATTATCACTAGTGTAGAATAGTACTGTATTTTCAGCAACACCCAATTCCTTAAGTTTATCGCGTAAACGTCCCACCTGTTTGTCCAGGGCGGTTATGACCCCATAATAATGCTGTTGGTCTTCGGATAGGCCATCATAGGGCTTTCGGTCTTCATCCCCTGCCAAAACTGGCAAATGGGGCGTATGGAACCAAATAATACTCAAAAATGGTTTATCACTATTTACCGCATGTTCAATAAAGGGAATAGCCCTGTCCATGATTACCCTGGAATCGTCACCTTCCAAATTTTCTTTGGCAATTTGGCCTGGACCGGTCCAGTAGGAGGTATTGAAAGGTTTCCCTTCCTTTAAATCCCCATTTACGTCACCTGAAGATTGTGGAGGGGTAATCATCGGGTTCCAAGTCGGCACCTTGGATTCCGTTACAAAACTAACATCGAAACCATGCTCCCAGGGAGGGGCATAGTCCCCATCAAATTTTTCCCTTCCTCCCCTATTGGCCTCTACAACATCACGTGTAAGTGTTCCTAAATGCCATTTACCAAAATGGCCCGTAGTATAGCCCAAATCTTTGACCATTTCCCCCAAGGTAATTTCCTCAGCTTTTATATGGCCGCAATTGGCATGACAGATTCCGTAGCGTAGGGGATGTCTGCCCGTCATTACACTTCCACGGGTTGGGGAACATACGGCCGAAGCGGCATAGAAACGTTCAAAAACTGCTCCATTGGCCGCCATGGCATCCAAATTAGGAGTTTTTAGATGAGGATGTCCGTTATATCCGGTATCGCCCCAGCCTTGGTCATCGGCCATCAACAGGATAATATTGGGATGTACAACTTCAGTTGTATCAGGTTCCGTTTTTTTTGGACTTTCCAAACAACCCGCCAAAGAAACCGCTATTAGTAGCGAGTAGAAAATAAACGTTTTATTTTTAATTCTGTTCAAAACCGATTCACCATTTTATTATTAAACCATAGAAAACAAATAATCCAAGACAAGCATTTTTTTTTAAAGTTTCTCAATATAGACGTAATATGCAGGATGTACCTTGTTATCCTTATCTATAAGTTGCGCTTCCATATCGTATTTGCCCGCGGGAATTTTACCAGTAAAGCTTACTTCCTTCTGTCCCTTTTCAATATTGGACGTTTTTTCTAAGTCCGCAACATATATGTACGCCTTTTCAAAATCATTTTTTACACTGGCGGGCATGGTCCTATCCAGCTCCACGATTTTTTCCTGTGCCGGGAATGTTGCGTTAATGGCCAATCCGCTTTCCCTTGGAAATCGACATAGGCTGATTTTGTATTCCCCATCCTCAACGAATTCCACTTTCCATCTTCCGGTAGCCTGGACCGCCGTTGCGGCCCCATATTGATGCCACATACCATTAAATTTTCCTGTAAGCATATCGTGTGCGGAAATACGGCTGGGGTTTTCCTGTGGGGAACCTACCTTAATATAGGCATATCTTTCGTTGACGCCTTCGTCCATAAACGACTGCCACCATTTTTCATAACCCAAGGACAGTTTCTCGACCACTTCGGGATGTTGATCGATAACATTTTTAGTCTGACTTCGATCATTGTTCATGTTATAAAGTTCAGTTCCGTTTACAAACCTCCAATTGTCATCCATCACCGAGTATTTTCTGTATTTCACCAAGTTTTGCAGTCTTTGGGTATCTATATACAGTGTTCTGCTGGCCCAGTTTTCGTCATGGCCATAGAGCAAGGGTTTTAGACTTGTTCCATCCAAAGGTTTCACAGGATTAAAATCCAGTCCCAATACGTCAACGAAAGTAGGCAGCAGATCATAGGCCGCGGCCAGCTTGTCTATGTCCCTGCCACCGGTAAGCTGACCATCCGGCCAGCGAATAAAAAGGGGAACCCTATGGCCACCTTCGTACTCACTTCCCTTTGACCCCCTTAGGCCTGCATCATAAACTTTATTTCCACCTGCGGTACCATTATCCGTCATGAAAATCAGGATGGTATTGTCCGCTATCTTCAATTCATCCAATTTTTTTTGCAGCAACTTAAAATTATCGTCGATATTGGTAATCATCCCATAAAAGCGTTGATACTGTTCCTCAAGGCCCTTGACATCCTTGTACATATCCAAATATTCCTTGGGAAGGTTCAATGGTCCATGGGGCGCATTGGTGGCGATATAACAGAAAAATGGGTCGTTCTTGTTTTCCTCTATAAAGTCCATGGCTTCGGAAAAGAAGACGTCTGTACAGTAACCCTTGTATTTTTGAGTTTGGCCATTGTGCCAGTAGGTATCATCAAAATAATCGTTGCCCCAATAATCCGGCCCTTGGGTGATTCCTCCACCACCATGGCGCACAACTTCATGAAACCCCCTATCTTCCGGACGGTATGGATAATTATCTCCCAAATGCCATTTTCCGAACATACCGTTTGTGTATCCGTTTTGAGCCAACACCTGCGGTAAAATGACCTCATCCTCAAAAAGCAGGGAACGGCCGGTTATGGTGTGAAATACATTTATCCTATTCGTGTGCCTCCCTGTCATTATGGCCCCACGAGTAGGAGCACATGTGGTGGACACATGAAAATTGGTAAAGCGGACCGACTCCTTATAAAAAGCATCGATGTTGGGCGTTTTTATGTAAGGGTTTCCGTAACAGCCCAGATCGCCCATACCTTGGTCATCGGTTACTACAATGATGACATTGGGTTTTTTCTTTACCGTACTTTGGGCCGTTGAAATTATTGGTAGGAGAAATACAGCCAAAATTAAAACTTGAAACTTTCTAACCAAATAACCGAATGGACGTAAGTTGTCTTCAATCATAATTGAACCTAATTTATTTTTGAACAATTTAGTTATCATTTCTATTTTTTATTATAAAAATATTATCCAATCATGATACTATTTGTAGTAACAACAAATTCGCATTATGGGTTTAGGGAAACCTAAATTACGGTAACTTATTTTGAAAAAAATTCAAAGTCCATTTATTAATCCCTCCTAACAAAATTCGCAACTAAAAAATATCACCTATTACCCTGTGTAAAGAACACAATCAGTGACATTACCAACCAGGATTTTGGGTCAAATTAGAATTTAATCGAATTTGGTTATCCGGAATCGGAAAAAGTAGCATAAAGTCTTCAACATTTTTTCCCTGAGCCCGCATTACGGCCAAAAACTGACCTCTCCTTTTTAAATCCCATGCTCTTTGCCCTTCAAAAGCCAATTCAAACCTTCTTTCCTCCAAGACCGCAGTTCTAAAATCATCTTGCGATAAGCCTGCCAAATCGGGAAGATCGGATTCTATGCCATTACGTGCTCTTTCACGCACTTTGTTTATCCATGTATATTTTTGGTTATCAGCTGGATCCACCTCATTTAATGCTTCCGCACCAATCAACAAAACATCAGCATACCTAATAACATTGAAGTTAACTCCAGATTGTAACTCTTTTGATCGATCATCAAATTTGCTTACATAGTAAGGATAAACACCAGGACCGTAGGCCTCCTCCATGGTTATTGTACCTGTAACCCCGTCAATATGTTCATAGCTATCCGCTATGGTTACAGACCGGCGATAGGATATTGGATTTTCAGCATTAAACTCTGCACTAGGAGCAATTGACCCCCCAACCACTGTATTGGCCCAAAAAGAGTTGCCATATGGTCCAGGAAGTGCCCGTGGACCAAAAGAGCCTGGTATGGAGTTGTTTCTCTCTCCACTTAAATATTGAATTTGATAAACATGTTCTATGCCGTTATTGTGCTCCGTTTTAAAGGCGTCGGCATAATCTGTAAAAAGATCGTACGTACCTGATTCAATTACATTTTTAGAATGTTTCAAGGCATTGGGAAAATCCCCTTTATAAAGATAAATTCGCGCCAACAATGCATCCGCTATATGCATGTTAAATCTTCCAGCTGCGCTCGTAGCAGGTAATTCCAAGGCTGCTTCGGTCAAATCCCTCAAAATTAAAGCATATACTTCATCCGCTGTGGCCCTTGGGGCATTAACATCATCAAAACCTACTGTAGGGGTTTCATAAATGGGTACCCCACCCAATGTACGTACCAAATGCCAATAAAAAAGTGCACGTAATGCTTTTGCTTCCGAGACAATATCGGCTCTCTTATCTGCATCAAAATCAATTTCTGACGTATACAGCGCTACTTCATTGGCCAAATTAATCCCGTCATAGGCCGATCTCCAAAAGCCTTCAGTAGTACCATTATTATAAGTAAACTCATCCCATTCGAATAAATCAGATACATTTGGTGAGACAGTGGCATTGTCTGCATTTACCTCTCCATAATTTATGGCAGTATTGCCGTATAAACTATATACCGAATTATATACACCATACAATCCGGCAATGGCATCGTCTTCAGAGGAATAAAAATTGGCAATACTTATATTTCCTGCTGGATTCTCTTCAAGATAACTTTCGCAAGATGTCAAGATTAATAAGAACATAATCAAAACACTTATTAGATATTTTATATTTTTCATGATTTTTTCCTGTTTAAATTAAAAACCTAATTTTACTCCCAATCTAAAACTCCTTGACGACGGATAGGCGCCATTGTCTACACCAAAACTAACATTGTTAGTTGCATATAAATCCACTTCTGGGTCAAAACCGGAGTAATTGGTAATGGTAATCAGATTATCGGCAGCAATAAAAAGCTGTGCACTTCTACACCAATCCAAGCCAAGTTGATCTATTGGCAAGTTATAGGAGAGATTAATGGTTTTAACTCGTAGATATGAGCCGTCCTCTACGTTTCGATCACTGAAATTTTTCCACTCACCTGCATTTGTAAGAGGTGCCTCAATAGTATTTCCCGTTCCTGGCCCAGTCCATCGTTCATCAAATGCTTTCTGTAGTACATTGTGTTTTTGGGGCTGTGCATATAGCCCTATGGTGTTCATATTTGCCACGTCGTTCCCTTGACTTCCATTAATAAAAATGGAGAGATTGATATTTTGGTATGAAAAAGAATTAGTAAACCCATATATAAAATCAGGATTGGGATCACCAACAACTTCCCTATCATCCAAATTGGTCTTAAATCCATCGCCATTCAGATCTTTATATTTTGGCAGTCCTACCCTATTAACCCCTCCAACAGTATTACCTCCAGCTATAATCTCTTCTTCCGATTCCCAAATTCCCAAAAAACGATAACCAAAGAACTGGCCCAATGGCTTACCTATTTGAGCAATGGAATAACCATAAGCTGTCTCTCCCCTGCCAATTCCATTAATCAGTTCTTCAGTACCATCAGGAAGTTCCAAAAGTTTATTGCGATTAAATGAAATGTTGAAATTGGAATTCCAGGATAGTTTTCCAAAATTATGGTTATACCCAAGATCCAACTCAAATCCTCTATTTTCAACTTTTCCAATATTTTGAACACTTGTAGAATAACCTGACTGTGTAGGTATGGCAACACTCAATAAAAGGTCTTCAGTGGTTTTAACGTAATAGCCTGCTTCCAAATTTAAACTTCCATCAAGAAAACCCATTTCAAGGCCAAGGTCGGTCTGTTTGGTACGTTCCCATTTTAAATCAGGATTATTGATTCTATTGGGTGCAAGGCCTACAACAGGAACACCTCCTATAATAGGTTGTCCGGTTGCCGCGTAAAGCGCTAAGGAATTATAGGCTCCAATAGACTCGTTACCTGTTAAACCATAACTTCCTCTTAGTTTTAATTTACTGAAGACGTTTAGATCTTTGATGAAATCTTCCTCTACTAATCGCCAAGCTAAGGCTCCTGAAGGGAAAACTCCCCATTTTTTACCGTTTCCAAATTTCGAAGATCCGTCTCTTCGAATGGAGGCGGTAGCAATATACTTATCTCTAAACACATAATTGGCTCTTCCCAAATAAGACAGTAAAGCGGTTTCGGTTGCTCCACTTTTTGAGGGTCGCGGATCAGAACCAAGCTCTAGATTGTTAAACTCCACTAAATCTGTAAAAAAGTCGTCTGTGCGGGAGAACGCACTTTCCAATTTGTTGGTTTGGAAAGTATACCCTATTACCGCATCTAAACGATGATTGTCACCAAAAGACTTGTTATAATTAAAAGTATATTCGGCCAATAAATTGGTTCTCTGAACATTGCCTATAGAAGCTATGCCCTTGTTGGGCAATGCTTGCGTTTCCGCCGTTGTCGGGGTATAGGCATTCCGTTTTGAATTAATTAAATCGGCACCAAAATTGGCTTTAAAAGAAAAACCGCTGAACAACTCATATTGCAAAAAAGCATTACTAAGAATACGTGTATTATATGTAATGTCTGTTCTTGTTTTGGCAATGGACACAGGGTTTTCGAGCACCTTTACGGTTTCATCATGATTATGAACATAATTCCCCTCACTATCTGTTACCGGAATTACGGGCGTAGTGGCCAGGGCATTCCAAAGTGGGGTGTCATTTTGAAATCCTCCCCCATCTGAATCCACAGCATCATTAATGGTTCTCGTCACATTGGTATTCATACCAAATTTTAATCTTTCACCTAAATCTTGATCGAGATTAAATTTTAGTCCTGCCCTTTTAAAGTTAGATTCGATAATTATACCATCTTGATCCATATAATTTCCGGACACTAAATAACGTGTACCTTCACGACCTCCGGATACGGTAAGATTATAATTGTTGGTGATAGCGCTTCTAAAAATCTGATCTTGCCAATCAGTTCCTTCACCAAGTTCTTGGGGCAATGGTTTATTTATACCATCATATATAAGTGGCTGATTATTATTGATAGCCCATTCATTAGTTAAAATGGCCAATTCCTCAGCGTTCGCCAAATCCAATTTTTTTCTTACCGTACTGAGACCAGTAGAATATTCAAAATCGATTTTAGCTTTGCCAATACTTCCCCTTTTGGTTGTAACTATGACAACACCATTTGCCCCTCTTGCACCATAAATAGCCGTTGCCGAAGCATCTTTCAGAACTTCGATCGAGGCTATTTCAGCTGGACTTATACTCGTTAGGGGGTCACTGGCGGAAGCCCTGTTTCCACCTGCTTCCGGAGTAGTGTTACCATTATCTATAGGAAAGCCATCTACAACATAAAGCGGTTGACTTGAGGCATTAATTGAATTAGTACCACGCACCCTAATTCGGATACCTCCACCTGGAGCATTTGAAGCTGCCCTAATATCAACCCCTGACGCCTTCCCTTGTAAAGCCTGAACAAAGGTATTGGAGGGTGTTTTCTCTAGATCCACGCCTTTTACGGAAGAAACCGAACCTGTTAAATCCTTTTTTCGAACGGTGCCATAGCCTACGACCACAACCTCATCCAATCCAGCAGCACTCTCTTCCAGCTTAATACTAAGATTAGCCTGTCCATTAACCAGCACTTCCTTAGTGGCATATCCTATATAAGAAATAAGTAATGTTACATTTTGACTTGCCACTTCTATTGCAAAATTGCCATCAAAATCGGCAGTGACACCATTAGTAGTTCCCTTTTCTACTACATTGGCACCTGGAAGTGGGTTACCGTCTTGATCACTAACGCTACCCGATACGGAAAACTGAAGAATTTCAGAAAGTACAGATTCACTTTTTTCAATCGTAACAGGTTTAAAATTTCCTTCGGTGAGCAATATTTTTCTATCCTCAATTTCATATTCAATACCCTGCTTGCTAAAGAGCAGTTCCAAGACCCGTTTAATGGAAGCCTTTCTTACATTTATGGATACCTTTCGCTTTAGATTTACGGTCTTGGTATTAAAAATAAATTTGAACTCTGTAGTGGCCTCAATTTCATCCAGGACCTCTTCCATTGTGGCATTTCCTAATTCCAAAGAAATTTTGGTTTTCTGGGAATACGACGAATTCGCTTGCATTACAAAGGTTACGGTAATCAAAAAAAGAAGTGATAACTTCATTTTTAAATCAAATTTTAAGCGCCAAGGGAATAATCCCCCAGACTTTGTTGGTTTTTTCATAATTTTGAATGTTTACTGGTGGTTATACTTTTTTAAGTGTGATCACTTTACGAAATCGGGAAATGTTACAGCATTTTCCGATTTTTTTGTTCCAGATTATTTATTAAATATCAGGAGGTTATTAAGAGATTAAATCTATCTACTAGGTTTTACATAGGCATATTGTTTAATTAATAATGATTTTGTTTTCTATGATCTGGTACTTAATTTGATAGACCTTATTGAAATAATTAAATACTTGTTCAATCGTCTCATGTTTGGTTTCTATGGTGGCATTAAAAGTTTCAGCCGCTAATTTCTCGTTATTATTAATAATGACCACGTTGTAATGTCGCTCCAACTTTTGGAGAATATTTTCAAATGAAACATTTCTAAAAACCAAATTTCCGTTCATCCAGGAGGTATAAATTGCAGTATTCACTTCTTCTGTAGAAATATTATTCCCTGCCTTATTAAAGACGCCCATAAAACCTGGCTCCAATAAAACTTCCCCATTCTTGGATATTGCCCCGTTGGATTCCATAAGACTTACCGAACCATCCACCAAAACAACTTCAGTATTACTATCCTCTTGATAGTTGGATACATTAAATTTGGTGCCGTATACCTTGATATTGAGCTCTTGCGCGTTAACTACGAAAGGATGTTCTTTATCATGGGCTACATCAAAAAAGGCCTCTCCTGATAAAAAGACCTGACGCTGCTGTCCTTTTAAAAAACTAATTGGATACTTAATTGAACTCCCTGAATTTAGATGAACATTGGTGCCATCGGACAGCACAACATTAAATTGTTTGCCATTGGGCACTCTTAAAATACTATAGACCAATTTCACATCTGCGCCCTCTTCGTAGACAAGTTTATTTCCCTGATGAACACCTACTACCTTACCTTTGGAATCCATAACTTGGGAAGATCCATCTTCGGAGATAACTTCTACATTCCCATTTTCCAATTCTAGCGTAATTGCATCCGTTCTAGGTACTATAATATTGTTTTCACTTTTTTCATAAATACCTTGTTGCCAAAAGATACCCACTCCAATAAAAAAAATAGCAATTGCCGCATATTTCATTATCGATAAGAAACGTCGTCCTTTAAAGCCTTGCTTTTCTTTTCTAATCTCTTTTTGGAGCACCTCTTTAATTTTATCTATATCGGAGTCGTTCATAGCCAAAGTAATCGCAAAATGCGTTTTTATAAAATCCTTAAAAATTAGTTGATTTTCCTCATCTTCTATCCAACCATTAAGCACATCCAAATCTTCCGAATTGGAGGATTGGTTGAGAAATTTCACAATGAGGTTTTCCATTTTTGAGGGAATCATCTTCTACACATTCTTTTATATATTACAAGACAGAATTACCATACCCTAACTTTTTATCGTATTATTTTTTCATCATCATATTATTTTTAATGTTATTTTGCCATATAATTATGTTTTCATGAATTTTGATGACAATGCCATTTTAATACAGAACCTTGTAAATGGGAACGAAAAGGCCTATATGTTTCTTTTGGACACGTATCACAGAAGATTAAATGCCTATGCCCTAACATTGGTCAGTGACCAAGACCAAGCCAAGGATATTGTGCAAAACGTATTCCTTAAAACATGGAAATCCCGTAAAAAACTAAAAACACAATTTTCCATTCAAAGTTTTTTATACAAGGCTGTCTACAATGAATTTATAAACAGCTATCAAAAGAATAAGGCAATGATGCTTTTACAAAAGAAGTATTTGGAATCCCTTGGTGAAGTTGTAGAAGAAACCGATACTAACCTATTGGAACAAATGATCACCGTCGTGAATAACGAAATACAGAACCTGCCACCTAAATGTCAGAAGGTATTTATTCTAAGTAAAAAAGAGGGACTTACCAACATTGAAATTTCCGAATACCTAAACGTTTCCATAAAAACTGTAGAGGCCCAAATTACCAAAGCATTCTCCATTCTAAGAGAAAGATTAGGGAAAAAATACGAAATGATTTTTATATTGGTTTTTGGAACAAGACCATTAAAATTGGCCGAACAAGGCCAGATATTATAAATGTAATTTTGAAAGGACGGGATGATATTGAGAATATTCTGGACCAACTTACCCTTTTAAATCCATGCACTTTATTATTTGAACTTAATGAAATCCGGGTTTTACAAAATCGTTGGGTCCGCCCTTTACTTTTTAATAAGTTCTATGGTCTGTTGAAGGTTCTTTTCAGCGCCTTTTAAAATACCCTTTTCTTTAAACAAATTGTAGATCATTCTTTTTTCTGCCATACTGAAAATACGATCTTTGAACCAATCAGCTATTGCAATCTTTTCACTCTCTTCTTGGGCCAATTGCTGTATTTCGCCGGACACTATATGCCAATACACCCACCTATTACTGGCCAGCGCAAAACCTATCTCTCCATTGATAAGCGATTTTACCGGTTTGTTTCTTAACCTCTCTCCATTGTCCAAGACCGCCAAAGTTTTGGTGAGTCGAACCACCTCGGAAAAAGAATACCTAAAAAAATCGCCAAATCCGTTTTGACTTACATTATATAATTTGTCACCTACTTTTAAGTCTTCCATCTAAAAAAGGAAGCAAAAATATAACTCCATTAAGGTAATATAACCCCTATCCACGAGAACTTATAAACAATACCGAATCTCAGTATCCAATAGAATGCTATATTATTGATAGATCCTAAAATCCGACAACCCATTTTTATCATTTCCATGGTACCCATTGATTCAATTCGTTTATTTTTGTCCCTACAAAATTTATTATAATGAATATTGAGAGAGAATTGGGTAAAAGAAGTAACCACCAATGTGAGTTATGTGCAAGTTCCGACAAATTAAGTGTATTGGAAGTTCAGCCTTCAAGAAATGGTGGTTTGGAGGACAATCTATTGGTATGTGAGATCTGCAAGGATCAAATAGAAAATCCGGACAACACTGACCCCAACCACTGGCGATGTTTAAATGATAGCATGTGGAGCGAGCATACTCCCGTTAAGGTAATAGCCTGGCGCATGTTAAGCAGGATAAGAAAGGAAGGGTGGCCTCAAGATCTATTGGATATGATGTATTTGGAGGAAGATATTTTGGAATGGGCCAAGGCAACCGGGGAAGGTGCACCTTCCGAGAATCAAATTATTCATCGGGACAGTAACGGAGTCATTATCGAAGCTGGAGATAGCGTTGTCCTTATCAAAGACCTTCCGGTAAAGGGATCGAGTATGGTAGCCAAAAGAGGAACTGCCGTTAGGCGCGTTTCCTTGGACCATGAAAATGCGGAATATATTGAAGGCAAGGTAGACGGGCAACAAATTGTTATCCTGACCAAATTTGTAAAAAAATTGTAGTTCCTGATTTCTTTTATAATATCAATCCTAGCACACAATAATACTTATTAATGCCATACCCCATAATATTTTTGATGCCCAAGGTTAATATCCAATAGTTCATGGCACAGAAAGATCCATATGCTGCGCTTAGATATAAGGAGTTTAATGTTTTTTTATTAGTACGCTTTGCCATGGTCTTCGCATGGTCCATGCAGTTTATCATCATAGAATGGGAAGTCTACTCTTTGACCAAGAACCCACTTTCCCTAGGATTGATTGGGCTTATGGAGGTTATCCCTGCAGTATCATTGGCTTTGTTTGCCGGTCACATTGTTGATCAAAATGAAAAAAAAGGTTTACTGGTTAAGTGTATTTTGGGCTTCTCTATAGTAAGTCTTGGACTTTTTTTACTTACATGGCCTCAAATCGTAAGTGATTGGTCTAAGAACAATGTTTTGTATTCCATTTATTTTTTGGTATTTCTAGGAGGAATTGTAAGGGCTTTTTTAGGACCTACTATATTTTCGTTATTTGCATTGATCGTTCCAAAAAAAGTCTATCCCAATGCAGCTACATGGAGTAGTTCCGTTTGGCAAATGGCCGCTGTTTTAGGTCCCGCCGTAGCAGGATTCAGCATTAACTTTATTGGGGTACATTGGTCCATGTGCCTAATCTTTGCATTTTCCTTAATGGCGCTCATAATTTTAACCAAAATTAAAAAGAAGCCCATTTTAAATCCAAATATTGGTGAACCTATACTTAAAAGTTTAAAGGAGGGTGTGAAATTTGTATTTGGAACAAAGATTATTCTGGGTGCTATAACCTTGGATATGGTAGCTGTTCTCTTTGGGGGAGCCGTAGCACTTTTACCCATTTATGCCCAGGACATACTAAAAGTTGGGCCAGAGGGATTTGGAATATTAAGGGCAGCCCCAGCAGTAGGTGCCTTGATTATTATGTTTACCTCTGCCTATTTCCCTTTAAATAAACGTGCCGGCCTTAAACTCCTGGGTGCAATTTTTGGATTTGGGATTTGTATCATCGTTTTTGGGCTTTCTACCAATTTCTGGATTTCGGTAATAGCCCTATTTTTCAGTGGGGTGACTGATGGAATTTCTATGATCATTAGACAAACCATTCTACAATTGAGGACACCCGACCATATGCGTGGTAGGGTCGCATCTGTGAATTCTATGTTCGTTGGCTCCTCCAATGAGCTAGGCGCCTTTGAAAGTGGCCTTACGGCCAAACTGATGGGAACCGTCACTGCGGTCGTTTTTGGTGGATGTATGACCTTAATTACGGTGTTTTTCACCGGTGCCGTTTCCCCAACCTTTAGAAAATTGGATCTGCGGAAAGATTTGGAAGACCATGAAAATGGGAATTAAATGAGAATGAAAAATATCTTGACCATTTCATGATAACCTTCCCCAAATAGGCTACTGGCCAAGCCTCTCCATTAGGACTCGGGTATAAAATATTTTTTCTAAAGTATCTTTCTTTCTACAGGTAGTTTCCTTGGCAAATCCTAAAGTATCGTTTAGCCGCTTTTGAAATGTATACTCCTTTGGGTCGGTAACATGTCTACAATTATCACTCTTTACAATAACTACATCTGCTAATGAATCCTGACGACTACTGACCAATGAAAACTGAAAACTGCTTACTATTTACTGTTCACTGTTCACCGTCCTCTGGCATATAGGTAAACATCCATTCCTGATTATTGGTAACCTTACTTTCTGAAACGCATTTAAAGCCATTTTTCTCGTAGAAGGACCTTAACCCCACCTCCTCTATAGTTAGCCAATACGATTGATCGGGAAATTTCTCCTTTAAAGCAGAAAGCCATTTTGAACCCAAGGATTTACTTCGATATTTTGGATCAACAAATAAAAAGCCAATGTATTTAAAGCCCAATTCCACATACTTTTGACCTTCCTCAATTTCAAAATCCGTCCTATTTGGAGGCGCACCATTAATGACAATACCTCCTACCGTTATCTCCATATCATTTTTAAAAACATAAATATTTGCATCCATGTAATAATTACTCCAGACAGGAACAATTATATCCTGCCAATCATCCGGTAGAATTTTAAAAAAATCACGACCATCGGACCCTATGTTTATCAATTCCATATAATATGATTTGCGTCAATCTATACGCAGTACCTTACAAGAGCCCCCAAGACCACAAGCGGTCAAAATCATCGGACCACCTGTCCCCAATATCCGTTCGGTAATAAACGTTATTTATAATGATGTTACTGATTCTGTTCTGCATCATTTTTTGGGCATCTTTCATGGTAATCCCGGTTCCTGTAACCAACAGGGCAATACCCGTATTTCCTGTAATTAACCACTCGTCATTAATTTTCTTAAGGTGCATGGGGTGCACGCCATCTTTCATATCCTTTTTGAATACGATAACAGAATCTTTTGAAAATAGTTCAAAGGTTTTTTTGTCTTCAAAAGGAAAAGGGGGAACCACCATATAGGCCCCGACCTGAAACCCTTTTCTAACATTAATCTTAAAATTTTGTCCAGAGGCCAATTTATAGAACATGTTTCCCAGAGGTTCCAAAATTCCGGCCCGCTGTATGAATATCTGTGGATAACCAAATCTAGATGTAAATTCAAGCGGATAAATTCCGTTGCCATTTACAATACAGTTAATATCCAGTTGACCTATAAAACCTCCTTTGGCCAAAGAGCTCTCAAACTTTTTTAAAGTAGCCTCAAAAATTGGGGAATCCTTGGTCCAAAACATACTAGATCCCATCTCACCTGTGGAGACTCCCAACTCTTTTGGGAATAGTTTTTTGTGCTCGAAGGTGATATTTATAGGGTATATAAACTCCTTGCCATTGAAATAGGCAGAGGCGGATACCTCCACTCCTTTTACCTTACGCTGTAGTTGAAAGTTCCCAAAATCATTTCCCCAGGATTTCTCATAGGCCTTTAAAACCCTAATTACATCCAGCCCTTCGTCATCGCTTCCAACAAATAGTAATTGTTTGTATTCCTGGGTTTCGCCTGAAGGTTTTATCACATAAGCATTGGGGTTGGCCTTTACATACTCTATCGCATCCTGAAAGTTGAAAAACTCCTTGGAGGGCAAAATTTTAATTCCCTGCTTTTTTAATTCTGCCTGGCCAAAACTGCGGTCCAACTCCAAAAGATCGGAATATTCCGTACCTCCCACTACCAATTTACCCTGCGCCCTTAATTCCGAACAAATCTTACCATATCCGGTGTAGTCAAAAATTAGGACATCGGCCCAATCCACCTGACTTTTCCAATCTTTCACTTTTTGAACAAAGCCATACCCAATTTCTCTCGAGGGCTTATCCTCAATGTACATTTTAACAGCATGTCCTTCGTTTAATATGGCCAGAGCCATATCCAAGGTTTCCCCCCAACGGGAAACGATCAAAAAATTTCGATTGATCTCTATTTGATTTTTTAATTTCTCTTTTTTCAATTTAAAAAGTAATTTTAATTATTGGTATTCTCGGAGCAAATTGAAAAATTGGTGTTTCATTGCCCATTTTATGTTATAAAATAAATCATCCCAAGGACAACCAAATCTCCTTTTACATAAAACAATTTCGATAAATATTCGTTTATATTATTCCGTATCCCATCAAAGGAATAACTATGCATCTTAATACAATGCCGGAATTCAAGTGTGAGTTTCAATATAATAAGCCCGTAACCATAGCATATAATTGTATAACAAATATATAAGAAAAATTAATTCAATGACGAGAAATGGATTGGCTAAAAAAATAAATTCAATTCAACCCTCCATATTCTATAATCATATAATTCTTTAGTAAGAAAACCATCAATAGAGTAACCGAAGAAACACTATTTTTGGACTTAAATTTATAGTACATGTTTTATTTCTTTAACAAGAAAAAATTTTTAATAGATTATCTGGAGAATTTCGTGGATATCCATAACCACATTCTTCCCGGTATTGATGATGGCGCAAAAACTGTTGATGAGTCGATTGATTTAATAAAAGGATTCTCTGAAATGGGTGTGAAAAAATTTATTTCAACGCCCCATATCATGCATAATTATTACCCTAATGATTATGATACTATCCACGCTGCACATGGAAAAGTTCAAGACAGCCTACTACATGAGAATATGAAGGATATTACCTTGGATATGGCAGCAGAGCATATGATCGATGCCAATTTTGATTATCTATTGGAGAATGATAAGGTGATGCCACTAAGAAATAGATATCTACTAATTGAGATGTCCTATTTACAACCACCCATAAATTTTGATGATGCTATTCAAAGCATTGCTTCCCACAGGTATTTTCCAATTTTGGCACATCCGGAAAGGTATGCCTTCCTGCACCTGAATTCCTCCAAATTCCAAAAGTTCAAAGAGAATGGAATTTTATTACAGATGAACCTCCTATCCTTAGGGCAGTTTTATGGGAAGGATGTACAAAAGAAGGCACATAAACTACTCCAAAACGGTTTAATAGATTATGTGGCCTCCGATGTTCATAACCAACAACAGTTACTAAGTTTAAAAGAATTACAATTGAGCACTAGTCTCCTAAAATTACTTTTCCCTGTAATTGAAAAAACGATATACGATTTCTATTAGTTTAGAAATTCCACCATTTTTTATGGGTTTTACCATAGCCATAACCATAGGAACCACCATATCCTAAATTGGATACTTTCACATTATTTACCACAAAGGATAGTCCCTTTAATTTACCTTCATTTTTTAATTTAACTGGAAACTCAAGAACTTTCTTCTCTGTGACCCCAGCTTTGGTCACGTAAATAATATGATCGGCGTATTCCGTAATCAATAAGGTATCCGTAACCACCATCAAAGGCGCGGTATCTACAATAACATAATCATATTTTTCCGAAACTTCCTCTAATAATTCTTTCATTCGGCTACTCATTAACAATTCCGCCGGATTGGGAGGTATCTTTCCTGAATATATAACATCTATAGTATTGGAATGGACCAACATGGAATGTGTAATTTCTTTAATATTCAAATCTTTATCGTACAAATATTCCGTTAATCCAGTATCTCTATTTCTTGTTGAGCCACCCAATTCATCGATATTTTTACTTTTAAAGAAACTGTACAATTTTGGATTCCTAATATCTGCCCCGATAAGAAGGACCTTTTTATTGGTACTGGCAAAGATCATGGACAGATTGGAAGATAAAAAGGTCTTGCCCTCTCCTGGTACAGAGGAAGTGATATAAATTAAGTTTCCTTTGCCTTCCTTACTTTTGGACTTCATCATATAATCTATATTGGTCCTAATAATCCGTAGGGACTCCGCCAAGATAGAACGATCATCCTTACCAACTAATTTTGCCTCCTTCTTACCCAGTTTTGGCAGTTCCCCCAATACAGGAATATCCTTTATTATCTTTTCTAAAGTGGTTTTACTGTGTACCTTATTATCCAATAAATCATGGGTATAGATTACGGTAAAAGGTAAGAGCAGGCCAAAAATAAAGAATGCCATATATACAATCTTCTTGTTGGGCGATACTGGAGTTGGACTTACACTATAGGACCGGTCAATAATTTTGGACTTAGGTTTTGAAGAAGCAAAAGATATCTGGGATTCTTCACGTTTCTGCAATAAATATAAATATAAAGATTCGGTTGTTTGCTGTTTCCTTCCAATGTCCCTTAGTGCCCTTTGATTTTTCGGTGCTGCGTACAATCTGGAATTCACCTGCGACAACTGGCTACTTAGACTATTTACTTGTAGCCCTAGATTATTGGTCATACTTCCCAAACTAGATTGCATACTTCGTTTAAGGCCCTGTAATTGTTGATCTAAATTAACAATAATTGGGTTCTTTTCGTTGGAGCTCTTTAATAATCGGTTTCTTTCTGCAACCAACTCATTGTATTTTGCAGTTGTATTGGCAATAGAAGGATCGGATAAACCTACATTGGAAGGTAGCACATCAAATCCTTCCTGATTTTCCACCAAATCCTTCATGGAAGAAGCTATATTCAATTGTAGGGATGCATTCTGTAATTCCTGTTGACTACTAGCACTTACCGTTAAATTCACACTTGATTGTGAGGCTATATCCGTAATTCCCCTACCCGATTTGTATTCTTCCTCATTTTGATCTTCGTCGGACAGGTCAGAGTATATTTCGGTAATCCTGTCGTTTATAAAATCAGATGTTTTGTCCGCTACCGCCTTGCGATCTAAAGTGGCGTTATTATTATAAGCGTCAACCAATGTATTTATAATGTCATTGGCTTTGGATTGTATAGGATCGTTTAAAGAAATATTCAAAATGTTAGAATACTTTTCAGCTGGGACTATAACAATTTTTTTTTGATATTGTTGGGCTACAATGGCAACCGGATTAATGTCTATCCTATATTTTTTATTTTTAAAGGACATGATATCTGTGACATTTGGCGTAATTACAATATCACCAATAGGCGTTGACACATTTTTTCCATAAGAATAGGGCTTTATAGGAACATCTTCACTCTGAGTAAAACCAAAGGAGGTTTCATTAGATAGTTCAAGATAAAAACTATAATTAGCGTTGTTAACAATAGAATCCTTGGCTATAAAATTAATTTTAAAGGGTGAATTTTGATAAACCTCAGAATCCAATATTTTTCCTAAAGAGGTAATCTTCACATTTAGACCTAGCTTTTTGACTACTTCAATAAAGTTGGACCTGGATTGAATAAGTTGCATTTCGTCCTCTACCTTATTCGTTCCACCAGGCATAACACCCAAATCTTGGAAAGAGCTTAGTTCTGAGTTTGAGTTTTGATCGTCTAAAATTTGAATTTTGGCTTGTGCCGCATACTCAGGAATTGAATATCTTAGCTTTACATAAGCTAATGTCAATGCCAATAATACAGAAAGCACAAACCATTTCCAATGTTTTGTATATGAAGCAATTATATCCTTTAATCCTAATTCGGATGGTAGATTTTGAGAGTTTAAACTCATTATAAGCAGTAGTTTATTTAATTTAATTTCTTGTAATCAATACTACGGTAGTAGTAATTAAAATTGAAGCAATGGAAAGTGCAATAGATGACCTACTATCCAAAGTTGCTGTGGAAACTAAAGATTTGTTGGGTTCCACATAAACCACATCGTTTTGGGTCAGGTAATATACTGGTGAATTCAAAACATCCTTGGTGGTCAAATCTATTCGGGTATATACCTTGGTCCCATTAAAATCGCGGATGACCATTACATTATCCCGCTTTCCTTTTATATTGAGATCACCAGCCAATCCCAATGCCTCCAAGATGGTTATTTGTTCCCCACTTACAGGGTAAGTACCAGGCCTATTTACGGCACCTAGCATTGTAACTGAAAAATTCCTAAGACGAATGTTAATGATTGGATCTTTTAGATAATCTTTCAATCGCTCAGTTAATAATATCTTTGCTTCAGCAGGAGAAAGTCCCAACAGCTTTATAGTGCCCAGGACAGGAAAATCTATATCTCCATTCTTATCTACTATATAGTCTAACTGCTCTGGTCTCATACCGCCTTCCTGGGAGCCCTTAAATATATTAAAGGGTACACTTGCCTGGGGATCAAGCGTGGACACATTAATGCTAATTACATCGTCTACCTTAAACCTGTTTACATTGGAATTGTCGCTCACAATGGTTTCAAATGCGCTTGCATTTTGAAAATAAACTACATCTTTTTTAGAACCACATGAAGACATAAGTGTAATGAACAAGCCTAAAGCGAAAGCTTTTATTCTCATAATTTTGGTGTTTTTAAACATATTGAGTGAATTTCTGGTACAAGTATAGTGAAAAATTAGGATTGCAAAATTTTCTTGCTAACGATTGAGTCGGTAGCAGATTCAGCTTTATCAACTTGGACATTCTCCACTTCCTTAGTTTCCTTTTTATCCAGTTTGCAGAGTTCAGAATTATTGGATACATATTCGGGAACTATTTCTTTCATTAATTTCACTGTATTTTCATTAAAGAACATATTGGAAACACATAATTCATTAATTTTGGATTTAGTCTCCTCATAGAATAGTTCCCTAGATTTTCCGATCATAATTTTCTTGTGATAGGTAGGCATGGTATCTTCTCCATTGGCCAACAACTCCTCATACAATTTTTCGCCCGGCCTTAATCCTGTGATTTTAATATCAATATCTTCAGGATATCTTAGCCCTGAAAGTTTAATCATATTTTTGGCCAGATCAAATATTTTAACGGACTCTCCCATATCAAAAATAAATATTTCCCCACCTTGACCCATTCCACCAGCTTCCAACACCAATTGTGCTGCCTCTGGAATAGTCATAAAATAACGGGTAATATCCTTATGGGTTACCGTTAAAGGACCACCTTTTTCAATTTGTTTTTTAAATAGCGGTATAACCGAACCATTGGACCCCAATACATTTCCAAAGCGTGTGGTAATAAATTTCGTCTTCTTAAATTGTTCCGCACAGCTAATATACATCTCTGCAATCCTTTTAGTAGCACCCATTACATTAGTTGGGTTCACTGCTTTATCGGTAGACACAAAAATAAACTTATCCACATTATGGTCCAGGGAAAGATCAACAATCACCTTGGTCCCTGCCACATTAATTTTAATTGCCTCATAGGAGTTATACTCCATCAAGGGAACATGCTTATAGGCAGCGGCATGGAATACCATATTAGGCCTAAATTCCTGAAAGATTGCGGACATTCTATTTTTATCCCTGATATCCCCAACAATAGGAATAAAGTTGTGAAATCCATTTTGTTTCAACTCCTGTTGAAGGTCGTATAAGGCAGATTCTGCCTGATCAATAACAATTAAAGATTTGTATTCACAGTTGGCAATTTGCCTTACCAATTCACTTCCTATGGAACCGGCACCACCAGTAACAAAAATAACCTTGTCCCTAAGCTCATTCGCAATTCTCTTATTCTTAATATTTATAGGCACACGATCTAAAAGATCTTCTATCTGCACCTGCTTTATTTGGGATATTTTAAGCTCCCCGTTGATCCAATCCTCAATGGGAGGAACAATTTTCACCTGAACTGGGAAATCTACCAATTCTTCTACCAGCTCCCTTAAGTGGTTGTGGTCTATATTTTGAATAGAAAAAATAATCTCGGAGATGTCATTACTCTTTATAAAGTAATCTGTAAGAATCTCAGGTCCATACACCCTAACCCCATTAATGTTTTTTCCCACCTTTTCATTATCCTTATCTATATATCCAACAACTTTGGATATGCTTCCAGTATGACTTGTCAAAGCATTTTGAGTCAAGATTCCAGATTCCCCTGCACCATAAATAATTACATTTTTGGTAATCTTAAATTGCTTGACAAAATTATAGTAAGCTGTCTTAAATATATAACGAGATGCGGTTAGGGCTATAAAATTTAAAAGACTATGTATTATTATAATAGATAAAGGAACAGTAAAGCCTTCCATAAAATCCAACTCCCTATTAAGTATTACCATAAAAATAGTAATGATACTGGAGAGACAAATAGCATTAAAGATATTATATACATCACGCACTCCAGTATGACGGACTACACCTTTATAAGAACCTGTAACTAAAAAAGAGATAGCTCCAATTACCACAATGAAAGGCAACTGCAATAACAGTTTATCGCTGTCAAAGTTCAAGGTCAAGTTAAATCGGATAAGATAGGAGAATACAAAAGTGATGGACACCAATATAAGATCGATCATTAATACGATCCATTTAGAAGTATACTTTTGAGCCCTATTGGTTAAGTAATGTTGTATCATTTGGTCATTATTGTATTAATTACTTCAATTACGCGGTCTAAATCCCCTTTTTTGAGATTGGAACCACTAGGAAGACATAATCCCCTTTCGAACAATTCTTCAGAAGTACCATCCACGTACCGATCGCATTTTTCAAACACCGGTTGTAGATGCATAGGCTTCCATAAAGGTCGGGATTCTATATCAACTTCATTCAGTGTGAAACGTATATTTTCCCGAATTTGTACTGATGGCGTTAAAATGCATGTAAGCCACCTATTTGAGTACATATCTGGCATTTCTTCCAGAAACTCAATTTCTTTAATATGGCCCAAATGTTGTTTATAATACTCGAAATTGGACCTTCTTGCCGCTACCCTGTGATCCAAAACTTCCATTTGCCCTCGTCCAATACCGGCCAACACATTGCTCATACGATAATTATAACCAACGGTTGAATGTTGGTAATGGGGAGCCTCATCCCTAGCCTGCGTGGCTAAATAAACAGCTTTTCCCTTATAATCCTTATTTTTTGTTACCAATGCCCCACCACCGGAGGTGGTAATTATCTTATTCCCATTAAAGGACAAAATACCAATCTCCCCAAAACTTCCACATTTAACACCGGCATAGGTACTTCCAAGGGCTTCGGCACTATCCTCCAATACTGGAATACCATATTGCTCACCAATCACCTTTACTTCGTTTACCTTATAGGGCATTCCGTAGAGATGAACGGCAATAATGGCCTTGGGCTTTTTTCCTTTTTTTATTCTATCCTCTATAGCCTTTTTTAAAAGTTCTGGAGAAATGTTCCAAGTATCCTTTTCACTATCTACAAAGATAGGCTTGGCCCCCAAATAACAAATGGGATTGGCAGAGGCGGAAAAGGTAAAACTTTGACATAATACTTCGTCCCCTTCAGATACTCCCAACAACACCAATCCAAGATGAATGGCTGCAGTTCCAGAGCTTAATGCGGCAACATATACCTCATTGTCCAAATAATTTTCGATACTGCTTTCAAAACCATTTACATTGGGTCCCAATGGGGCTACCCAGTTGGTGTCAAAAGCATCTTTAACATAACGCTGTTCATTTTCTCCCATATGTGGGGATGAAAGCCAAATTTTTGTAGTAGTAAGGGTCATTTAAATTTAGGGTTTATTTAAATCTCTAGGTCAAATATATATATACTTTTATGTAAAAATTGATATTAGCTTTTAATTTCGTTTAAGACTAAAAAATATCGTTTAACTACTTCAAATGACCTATTGTTATCACCCCTATACATATTCCATAGAATTAATTTTAAGTTATAATTTATAAGTAATTCCCAATCACAAAGTACATATATACTAAGGAATTTATCTAAAAATAAATATTACTGCCGATATCAATTTTAGATACTCAATTGCAGTTAAATTTCCAACTTTCCCTAGATGCCGAATTAATCAACTATAAATTCTGCTAATACTTTTAATGACAAGACAATAAAAAAAGAAACTGCCGTTTACTTTACGTAAGCTTACTAGTTCTACGATAATTCTTACTTTTATTCAATCTAGAATATTTATAAATTAAATAAGAAAAAAATGAAAATTTTGGTCACAGGAGCAGCGGGGTTTATTGGATTCCATGTTTGTAAATCTCTTATCGAAAAAGGACATAAAATTGTCGGCCTTGACAATATCAATAACTATTATGATATAAATTTAAAATATTCACGATTAAAAGAATTGGGTATTACTAAAGAAAATGCCGAAATATTTGGCCAATTAAGCAATAGCACGATACAGCCCGATTCCTTTTGGTTTATAAGACTTAACTTGGAAGATCGCGAAGCCCTACCCATATTGTTCAAAAATCAAAATTTTGATGCCGTCTGCAATCTAGCTGCACAAGCAGGTGTTCGCTATAGTCTTGAAAACCCAGAGGCTTATATCGACAGTAATATTGTAGGTTTTTTGAATATCCTGGAATGCTGTAGACATCAACATATTAAACATCTAGTTTACGCAAGTAGCTCAAGCGTTTATGGACTAAACAAAAAAACTCCCTTTGAAACAACCGATAATGTTGACCACCCCATAAGTCTTTACGCAGCTACGAAAAAGAGCAATGAACTTATGGCACATACCTACAGCCACCTATATGACTTTGCCACCACAGGCCTAAGGTTCTTTACAGTCTACGGTCCCTGGGGAAGACCGGATATGGCCATGTTCTTATTTACAGAGGCAATGATAGAAGGTAAGCCCATAAAAATTTTCAATAATGGACAAATGGAACGTGATTTCACCTATATAGATGATATTGCTGAAGGAGTAGTACGCATTCTAGAAAAAAACTTAAAATCTCGAACCGATGACAGAGATAAGTACAAGATTTACAATATTGGCAATAACAATTCAGTTAAGTTGCTTGATTTCATCGAAGCCATTGAAGATAATTTAAAAATTAAAGCAAAAAGAGAACTATTACCCATGCAAGCGGGCGATGTAGAAAAAACATGGGCAAACGTGGACGATTTAATTCGTGATTATGATTACCAACCTAACACCTCTATCAGAAATGGCGTCGCCAACTTTATAAAATGGTATAAAAATTATTACAATTGAAAACGTCACATTTAAAAATCTCCAGTTTGGAGTCCAATTCTAATGTGTAATTTATCATTTTTTTTAGGTTTTTTATCCTGTTTAATTTGGTGCAGATATAAAAATAACGAGCTTCGCTGGGTAGATTTAACTTTTATTATGTCCATATAATCTTTACGTATGTTATTCAATTCTTTGGATTTTGCAATTTTCCTGCCAATAGTGTTCTTTCTCTATTGGTTCATAGCTTCTAAAAATTTGAAATTGCAAAATTTACTAGTAGCTATTTCCAGTTACTTTTTTTATGGTTGGTGGGACTGGAGATTTCTTTCTTTAATTTTGTTTAGTACTTTAATAGATTATTCAATTGGACTCTCTTTATCAAATTACAAAAGCGATAGGGCACGAAAGGTGTTAGTTTGGATTAGTATAATTGTCAATTTAGGATTTTTAGGTTTTTTTAAATATTATAACTTTTTCCTAGACAATTTCGTCTCAGCTTTTTCTTTCTTTGGAATGGCTATCAATGCTAATTCTTTGAATATTATACTTCCAGTTGGTATAAGTTTTTATACATTTCAAACACTTAGTTATAGTATAGATGTATACAAAAGAAAACTAGAGCCAACAAAGGATTTTGTGGCATTTGCCGCCTTTGTAAGTTTCTTTCCACAATTGGTCGCTGGCCCAATCGAAAGAGCCTCAAACTTACTACCGCAATTCTACGCTAAAAGAAAATTTGATTACGTTAAGGCTGCTGATGGTATGCGACAAATACTATGGGGGCTATTTAAGAAGGTCGTAATTGCTGATAATTGTGCCCAGTATGCGAATATAATTTTTGACAATTCCGAATCCCAATCGGGCAGCACCTTAATACTTGGAGCCATATTTTTCGCTTTTCAAATTTATGGTGACTTTTCTGGTTATTCTGATATTGCAATCGGAACTGCACGTTTGTTTGGATTTGATTTGATGAAAAATTTTGCATTTCCTTACTTCTCGAGAGATATGGCTGAATTCTGGAGAAGATGGCACATTTCTCTTTCAACATGGTTTAGGGATTATCTATATATCCCGCTGGGCGGAAGTCGCGGAGGTACGTGGATGAAAATCCGTAACACGTTTATTATTTTCATCGTTAGTGGCTTTTGGCACGGTGCCAATTGGACGTTTGTTGTCTGGGGAGCCTTAAATGCACTATATTTTCTACCTATAATGCTTTTGGGAAGAAACAGAAATAATATAAACTACATACCGATAAATGGACTAAAGGAAAAATTTATAGAATTTCTAAATATACTTACGACATTTTCTCTAACCTTATTGGCATGGGTCTTTTTTAGGGCAAAAAGCCTTGACCATGCCATATCTTATATCAGGGGAATATTTTCAGAATCAATATTTACCAAACCTGAAGTTTTCCCTTCAATTACCCTAATAATGATTCTTATTTTTATTTCCATAGAATGGATTCAAAAAAACAAGGAACATGGTCTGGATTTAAGTACAAGTAAAAAATTTATCACCAAACCAATTAGATGGCTCGTCTATACAGTACTCATAATTTTAATTTTCACTTTTGGGGGCTCTCAACAGCAGTTTATTTATTTTCAATTTTAAATCATAATGTGAAATGAAAAAATTCTTAACCAGTATTATTTTATTTGGATTATCGGCTATAACCTTAATGCTTGTTCTAGTAATTTCAACCGCTTGGTTAACTAAGCAAACTTTTGATTTTCAATTACCATTGAAAAAAAACATCCTGGTTTTAGGAAATTCTCACCCCGAATGTGCTATTAATGACAAAATACTGCCCGATGTTTACAATCTGGCGCAAAGTGGGTCCGGATATTTCTATGATTATCTTAAAGCCAAAGAAATAATCAAAAATAACCCACAAATAGATACGCTTATTGTAGGTTATTCATATGGGGATATTGCAAAGAATATGGATTCTTGGATCATTGGCAAGGATAAACTTAAATTTAAAATTAGGAATTTCTTTTTTCTATTTGAATTAGAAGATTATATTTTACTACTTAAAGCCAACCCAATTGAAGTATTGGTAAATACTCCGCAAACAATATTCTATAATCTTAAAATGAAACGTGAAGGATATAAATATTTGGGAGGTTTTAAAAGATTGGATGAAAGTAAATTGAGACAGGCCAAGAAATTAATTGACACATTTAAACCTGACACTTCGCAGGGATATTCCCAATATCAAATAAACTACCTTCTCAAATTATATGAAATTTGCAACAAAGGAGATATAAAACTTATTTTACTTAATACGCCTATACACCCATTACTGGACTCAATTCAAACACCCCTTAAAAAGAGCTATCACGAGTTCGCTGAGAAAAAATTACCTAAGGCCTTATTAGTCAATCACTCTAACTTCAAACTAGCTGAAGAATATTATCGAGATTTGGACCATCTAAATTCTCGAGGAGCCAATTTATATACAAGGTTTATAAAAGCTAATGGTTTTAAAAATCACAAATAGCAACACAGTATTCTGTATAAATAGTTAGTCAAAACAAATAGTATTAAATTAATAAACTTTGATTAATAAAAAGGTAGATCGTCTACATTTCTTATTGTATATATTACTTCAATATACATTGGAATGAACAAGATTGGCAACAACCGTTGTTAGGCTTAAAAAGCTAAGTTATTTACATCAATTCTTAAAACCAAAATTCCTAAACAACAATTTTGGGATAAGCAATTCGAAAAAGTGGAAATTATCCCTACTATATACAGAGCACAATATGCGCATTTCTACGAAATCAAATCAACATTAAAGACTCCTCTATAAATTAAGATTAAATACCTGGGCCGGGGATTATAGTCAATTAGAAAGTCTTTCTATTCTCTCAAAATCAATAGAAATAAATTATATTCATCCAGATTTTAGAGGTCATGCCCATCCACAAAAGCAACTTGTAGCGCGTAGACTTTAAATGATATAGATGATGCTTATCCAAATCCACCTATAACATAAACTTTTACTGTAAACTTTTAAAGGATACAATTCTTGCTATTTCCTCAAAATATGTTTCATCCATGTTAAATTTGGGAATAGAGACAAATGTTTGATTATAAGTTATAAAACATTACGTAAACAATATTCGATGGAAATCACGAAATCCTTGTGGAATACAAATTTAATAAATGATTAAAAAATTAATATGATTACATAGAATTTTATGCAAAAAAAATACCCGAAAAATATAGGCCGTTCCGTCCTATAATGTTGTTACATTTTTAAGTAAAGTCAACTTCATCGGATTTAATTACAGTTTCAAATATTAATATGATCATAATTCATGTCTTTTACACATATTTGTGGCATAAAATAATTGTTAATGAAAATTAAAGCAATGCTACTAAATTCTGAAAATCATGTATTGGTCACTGGAGGAGCTGGATTTATTGGTTCCAATTTATGTGAAGCGCTATTGGAAAATGGTAATAAAGTAACTTGTTTGGACAATTTCGCCACAGGAAAACGCGAAAATATCGCCCATTTAAAGTCCAATCCAAAATTTAGCCTTATTGAAGGAGATATTAGAAATTTGGCCGATTGTAAAAAAGCCTGCTTAGGTGTAGACTATATTTTACACCAGGCCGCTTTGGGGTCGGTACCAAGATCGATAAACGACCCTATTACCAGTAATGATGTAAATGTATCCGGATTTTTAAATATGTTGGTAGCAGCGAGGGATGCCAAGGTAAAACGTTTTGTTTACGCGGCCAGTTCCTCCACTTATGGAGATTCTGTAGCTTTACCAAAGGTGGAGGATACTATTGGAAAACCGCTCTCCCCCTACGCCATCACCAAATACGTAAATGAATTGTATGCAGATATTTTTAGTAAAACTTATGGCTTAGAGACCATTGGATTGCGATATTTTAATGTATTTGGAAGAAAACAAGACCCTAATGGGGCCTATGCAGCTGTAATCCCCAAGTTTGTAATGCAACTAATGGAACATGAATCCCCAACTATAAATGGGGATGGCAGTTATTCCAGAGATTTTACCTATATAGATAATGTAATCCAAATGAACCTTAGGGCCATAAGCACTAACAATAAAGAAGCAGTGAATACCGTTTATAATGTGGCCTATGGAGAACGGACAGATTTAAAGGAGCTGGTAGAACTTCTCAAAAAGTACCTTAGTACATATGATTCTAAAATTGCCGAGGTGGAAATAAACTATGGCCCTAATAGACAAGGAGACGTACCACATTCCCTAGCATCCATAGACAAGGCGAAAGCCTTACTTGGGTATGACCCCAAATTCAATATAGAATTAGGTTTAAAGGAAGCAGTAAATTGGTATTGGAAAAATTTAAAATAAACTTTTAATTAAATGAATTTAACTGTTATTGGAACAGGTTATGTGGGCCTTGTTAGTGGTACTTGTTTTGCAGAAATGGGAAATAGTGTCACCTGTGTAGACATAGACCACAAAAAAATTGACAACCTAAAAAAGGGCATTATCCCCATTTATGAGCCAGGCCTTGAGGCTATGGTGAAGCGTAATGTACAGAACAATACTTTGAGCTTCAGTACCAATCTAAGTGCACATTTAAGTAAATGTGAAGTTGCCTTTATTGCTGTAGGCACCCCCATGGGACAGGACGGATCAGCAGATTTACAGTATGTATTACAAGTTGCTACCGAAATAGGACGCTCTATGCAGCACCCATTGATTATAGTGGACAAATCCACAGTTCCTGTAGGGACTGCAGATAAAGTTAAGGCTACTATTCAAAAGGAACTGGATAAGCGTAAAGTATCCATAGATTTTGCCGTTGTCTCAAATCCAGAGTTTTTAAAGGAGGGAGATGCAATAAACGATTTTATGAAACCCGATAGGGTGGTCATTGGAGCGGACAATGAGGAGGCTGCAAAAAAAATGAGAACCCTTTATAGTCCATTTTTCAGAAGTAGCGTAGATCGCTTGATTACCATGGACGTCCGCTCGGCTGAAATGACCAAATATGTAGCCAATGCCATGTTGGCAACGAAAATTTCCTTTATGAACGAAATTGCCAATATCTGTGAATTGGTGGGAGCCGATGTTAATAAGGTTCGGATTGGAATCGGGTCGGACAGTCGTATTGGATATAGTTTTATTTATCCCGGCAGCGGATATGGAGGTTCTTGTTTTCCAAAGGATGTAAAAGCACTTAAGAAAACGGCAGAGGAACACGGATATAATGCACAATTGATTAGCTCAGTAGAAGAGGTAAACGACAAACAAAAATTAGTAATCGCCAAAAAGGTGGTTAAGAGGTTTGGTGAAGATCTAAAGGGTAAAACCTTTGCTATATGGGGATTGGCTTTTAAACCAGAAACCGATGATATGAGAGAAGCACCTGCTATTTACCTCATTAAGGAATTGGTTAACCGTGGAGCTATAATACAGGCTTACGACCCCAAGGCCATGGAGGAGGCTCAACACTTTTATCTAAAAGATATTCAGAGCGTTACTTATTGCAACTCCAAATACGAAACCTTAAATAATGCGGATGCCATGATATTAATGACGGAATGGAAAGAGTTTAGATCCCCAGACTTTGAAGAGTTAAAGGTACAGCTCAACTTTCCTATAATTTTCGATGGACGTAATCAGTATAGTGATATACTAATGAAAGAAAAGGGCTTTGAATATTACCAAATTGGAAAATAATAATAAAACAACCATATATACATACTTTTAAAATGACAACAACTAAAATTGCAATAATAGGATTGGGATATGTAGGCCTGCCATTGGCACGTCTATTTGCGACCAAATTTCCAGTAATTGGATTTGATATTAATGAAAAAAGAATCAAGGAATTACAAGCAGGTAAAGATAATACACTTGAGGTAGAAGATGAAGTTTTACAAGCAGTATTAAGCGATAATTCGAAGATGAATACAGGCTTATACTGTACCAATAAACTAGAGGAGCTTGCAGATTGTAATTATTTCATTGTTACCGTTCCTACACCAGTGGACAGTACCAACAGACCCATTTTGACCCCACTATACAAGGCCAGTGAAACGGTAGGTAAAGTGCTTAAAAAAGGAGATATAGTAATTTATGAATCTACAGTTTATCCTGGGGTTACCGAGGATGAATGTATTCCGGTTCTGGAAAAAATAAGTGGTCTCAAATTTAATGTAGACTTTTTTGCAGGGTATTCTCCGGAAAGGATCAATCCAGGGGATAAGGAACATACCGTGGAAAAAATTTTAAAAGTTACTTCTGGTTCAACACCTGAAATAGGCAAAAAAGTCAACGAGCTCTATGCTTCAGTAATTTCAGCTGGAACCCACTTAGCGCCTAGCATCAGAGTCGCTGAAGCGGCCAAAGTAATTGAGAATTCGCAGCGTGATATAAATATTGCTTTTGTTAACGAATTGGCCAAAATCTTTAACCTAATGGGCATTGATACCCATGAAGTTTTGGAAGCAGCTGGAACAAAATGGAATTTCCTCCCCTTTAAACCAGGTTTGGTAGGTGGTCACTGTATTGGGGTAGACCCCTATTATTTGGCACAAAAAGCACAAGAATATGGCTATCATCCAGAAATAATCTTGACAGGAAGGCGTATGAATGATGGCATGGGCAAGTACGTAGCCTCAGAAGTGATAAAATTAATGGTACAGAATGACAAAAAAGTTAAGGGATCTAATATTTTAGTATTAGGGATTACCTTCAAAGAAAATTGCCCTGATGTACGAAATACAAAAGCAGTTGATGTTGTTAACAATTTAATTAGTTATGGAACCAATGTCACAATTTATGACCCATGGGCATCTATTGAAGAAGTAACACATGAATATGGTTTAGCTACGACTAAAAATATACCAAAAGAAAACTTCGATGCTATAGTACTTACTGTTGCACATAAAGAGTTCCTTGATATAGATCTTAGAGCACTCCTTACTGAAAACGGGGTTTTGTATGATGTCAAAGGTATTTTAAAATGCAAAACTGAAGGTAGATTATAAGATTTTATTCTCTTTAAATAACAGGATTACATGTATTATAATGTCACCTACAATTATCGGTGGCCAAATTTAATTTACAATTATGAATAATATTCCCATTGAGAATTTCACAACAGCTATTTTATATAATTCATAAATTTAATTTGTGAAATAGCTGGAATTTGTGAAGAATATTTTAATAAAATCCTTTTTTGATAAGTCAAAAAAGGATTTTATTTTGCCAAACAATTCAACTATTGTCAATATACCATTTCAAAAATCAATACATTATATATGGCAATATTCCCAAAAATTAAATAATCAACTTAAGCTAGAGAAAT
>TARA_R110000868_G_scaffold1647_1_pt1 | contig 45215 bp, 36 predicted proteins | sample TARA_R110000868 | Tara Oceans TARA_R110000868 (sample SAMEA4397489) | marine metagenome | biome: Polar Biome; feature: [SRF] surface water layer (ENVO:00010504); material: water (ENVO:00002006), including particulate matter (ENVO:01000060) such as... | depth 5 m | reverse complement strand
AGTGCAACCCCCTGATAGTAATCTTTTACCTTCCCTGTTTTTTCGTTCTCTGCCCGATCGTAGATATATTGACTATCTTTTAAAGGTTCGTAATAGCCAGCATAACTCGTAGCCTGCCAATTAAAATTAAATCGGTCGTAACTTGTAAAGTCACGTTGCAAGTATTGGTTCGTAGCAGTAATCTCAGCCGCGCCCATATTAAGCTCGGAAGTCATCGTTGCAGATTGGGACAAAATTCCCGTCAGCACAAATTTAATGTCTATCTCAGTATCTGGTAAACTATTGGGGCTTACATTTATCTCCTCCAAAGATTCGGAGCATGAAGTCGCAAAAAGTACTACCATTGGCAGTAACATTGCCATTATATTTTTCTTTATTCCAGTCATCTTATATTATTTTTAGAAACTAATGTTTAGTCGAAGGCCTACAGGAGCAGTCCAAGGGGCCACATTCCATTTTTCGAACCCTTGGGTTCCTTGATCATAGGCTAGTTCAGGATCGATTCCGATCCCGGCTTTGGTCCAGAGCATAATATTTTTGGCGTAAACGGATATCGCTACATTATCTGCCGAAATAAACTTGGCAATCTCAGCAGGAAGTGCATAAGTCATGGTAATATCCCTTAATTTAACAAAGGATGCGTCATACATAAAAGCATAACCGGTTCTCCAATAACTACCGCTAGACTCTACCACTCTATAGGCATCAAATAATTTTGTGCCAGCATCCCCGAAATTCTCGGTATAGGTACCATCACCATTGTCTATTACCCCTGGAAAGAAAGCTCCGTTGAAATTTCCGTTAAATTCAAACCCACCCAATTCTTCATTTCGTCCACCAATCCAAACATCGTTGTCCCTATAAATGGGGTTCGATTTTATTTCATTGGCCAAGGCGGCCCCATCTGCAAAAGAATTAGCACCTAGAATACCGGAATAGGTACTTGAACTAACCCCATTTTGCCAGTCCTCTATTTTTCCGGAACGTGCCATTCTCTTCATGGATTCGGAGAAGAAATCCCCGCCTTGTCTCCAGTCGAAACTAGCAGAAAGGGTAAAGTTTTTATATCGAATAGAAGTGTTCATCCCAACAGCAAAATCGTTGTTGAAATTTCCAACCTTAATCTGATTTTCCCGAGCTCTATCATCCACCCATCTTCCATTGGAATCCAATAGATTCCAACCCGCATACTCACCTTCCTCTACCTTTTTTATATACGGAGAGTACATGTCTCCAATGATTCCTCCTACTCTTGTAAAAGCACCACCATCTGTTCCTCCCCCAAAATCAACACGGTCAATACCGTCAACCAATTCTACAAGTTTACTTTCCTGTGTGGTGAAATTAAAGTTCATATTCCATTCAAAGTCCTCCGATCTTATAGGAACCATATTCAATCCAAATTCAAACCCGTAATTTTCCACATTTCCTGCATTAATGGTGGTACTGGTATACCCCGTAAGTGGAGAGACATTCACATTTAAAATTTGGTTTTTGTTTTGGGTTTTGTAGTAAGTAGCTTCCAAGCCCAATCTACCCTTAAAAAAACCAAGATCCGCACCTACTTCATAAGAAGTAGCTATTTCTGGCTTTAGCTTGGTATTTGGCATACTGCTTGGAAGTGAATAGGTGAAATCATTGCCCCAAAATCCCTGGGTCAAAGTAGGCTGGATTAAATAAGGATCGGTATCCTTTCCTACCTGAGCCCATCCAGAGCGTAATTTAAGTAACGAAATCCAAGATGGCATTTGAAACATTTCAGAAACCAGAACACTTCCCGAAGCGGAAGGATAAAAGTAGGAACTGTTCTCCTTAGGAAGGGTGCTGGACCAATCGTTACGTGCCGTTAAATCTAGATAAAGCATATTTTTATAGCTCAATGTAGCCATTCCATAAACACTGTATACCGCCTTTTTAAAAGTCCCGTTACTGTATTCCAATCCACCCCTGGTTACATTGGATAGGGTAAACAACCCGGGAAGTACCAAATTATCACCTCCAGAATTATACGTGTTAATTTCACTATTCAAGATATTTCCACCTACAGAAGGAGATATACGGAAGTCACCAAATTTCTTATCATAGGAAAACAAAACATCTACGTTAGTTTCCTTAGAATTACTATTATCTAAGTTATACGCGCCAAAAGGTTTTGTAGTACCACCACCAAAGCCTTCAAAAGACCATGGTTTTAAAGTTTCCTCCTTATTGTAATTACCACTATAAGCTACACGGGCCATAGCATTAAAATTGGAGGTGATTTCATAGTCCAACTTAATATTTCCAAAACCACTTAGTTTGTCAAATTTGTTTTTCCGTTCATTGGCAGAAAACCACGGGTTATTATAACCATCCGTAACCTTGCGCTGTGCAACGTTCGGCGTTTCCCAATAATCTCCTTTAAGGTCATTGATATTTATATGTGGCGCGATATTGAATAAATCAAAATACTGATCATCACCACTTAAGAATTTAACAGGATTATTATCAGAATTGGGGTTAGAAATATCGATATTAGTGGAAATGGTAACCTTATCTGTTATTTTATAGGCTGTATTTAGTCGGAAACCAAGCTTTTGAAGCTCTGTGCCTGGGGAGTAACCTTCTCCTTTCAAATGGGATATTGCCAATCTAAAATTACCTTTGTCATAATTCCCACTTATACTAGCATCGTTTATAGTGGTTACCCCAGTCCTGAAGTAATCTTTCTGCGGGTCCTTATAAAACTTTAATGGCACTGCTTCACCATTGCTATTCCATTGTACCGCAGAGCCGCCTTCTTCCGGGCCGTACCAATGTTGCCATGTGGCTTCATCAAAAATACCTCTTTGCCCATTGGTAAATCTATCCTGGGTTTCAAAATATTTATAGGGCGTATTTAAAGTGACTGTAGAGGAGAATGAAACCCCAATTCCTTTTTTAACACCCTCACCAGACTTAGTAGTAACAAGGATCACTCCGTTACCTGCTCTGGAACCGTAAAGTGCAGCTGCACTTGCTCCTTTTAATATGGAAACACTTTTTATGTTCATGGCGCTTATATCTCCCAAAACAGCGGTGCTCCCAACAGGTGAACCATCTACAACAACTAAAGGCTCATCATTTCCAGACAAAGAAGTCCTACCTCTTATATAAACAAAGGTTTTTGCATTTAAGTCGTTCCCTGATCTTCGAATATCCAAACCAGAAACCCTACTACTCAATCCGCCTAAGGCATTTTCTTGAGGTACCAAGTTCATTTTTTCGCCATCCACCTCTCCTACAGAATATCCTAAGGCTCTTTTTTCTCGCTTCATTCCTAGAGCAGTGACCACTACTTCGTCCATTTTTTGGGCAGAAGGGTTCATAACAACATCTATATTGGTACTATTGCCTACTACAACCTCCTTGGTCTCCATTCCTATATAGGAAAATACAAGCACGGTTTCTATACCCGTAACAGTTATTTTATAATAACCATCAAAATCGGTGACAACCCCTTTGGTAGTGCCCTTTATAACCACATTTGCCCCGGCTAAAATAACCCCATCGCTGTCCTTAACAATTCCTTGAACTTCTGATTGTACGGGAGTTTCTGTTTTTATTAGAACACTTTTTGTTTGCTTATCCTTGGATATTTTTAGGATAATATGTTTATCCAATACCTCAAAGGACACGTTGGTATTGAGAAAAAGCGTGTTCAATATACTTTTGACTTTTTCCTTAGTTACCTTTATGGTGACAAGTTTATTGATGTCCACATCCTTTATATTGTACAGAAATTTAAATTCTGTATTGGATTCAATTTCATTTAGCACCTTTTCAATAGAAACCTCGTTGAGATCCAGGCTTATTCGCGTGTTTTGAGCATAGTTATTAGCTCTTATATTAAAAAGGGCAATGAAGAGTAAAATGGTCGTTAACTTCATTTTTAAACTTAATTCCGGGGGGCATAGTTGCCTACCCCTAATTTTAAGAAGGATTTTCATATTTTTGTATTGATTATTTAGATGAGTATTTATTTGCTCATTGGTATTTAGCTGGGAGATGTTCGCGCATCTTCCAGTTTTTTTTAAATTGGTTTTTTGGTTTGATTCGTTTAGTTCATGCTCTGGTCTGGTTTTAGTTTATAGTTATTTTTTCATTTTCAATCGTATAGGTAAACCTATAGCTTGTTCTAAAGGAAGCGAAGATTTGCTCCATTAGCTCGTCCTTGTCAAAACTGGCACTGAAATATTGTTCCCCCAGTTCCCTATTATTATTTACAATACTAACATTGTAAGCGCGCTCTAATTTTCTAATGATATTTTTAAACTGCATACTTCTGAACACCAGTTTTCCTGATTTCCAACTGGTATACAGCGCTGTGTCCACTTCATCTAAAGTTATGCTACCACTAGAGTGGTCATACACCCCCCTAAAACCAGGTTTCAAAAAAGTGGTAGTTGCAGGCCCGTAATTATCACCGCTGTAAAGGCCGACCGATCCATTGACCAAAACTGTGGTCACCTGATTCTCTTCGGGATAAGAAGAAAGATTGAATTCCGTACCTAGGACACGCACCTTTAAATCGGCAATATTTACAATAAAAGGATTAATACTGTCCTTCGCTATTTCGAAATAGGCCTCTCCATTCAAGACTACCTCCCTAGTCTTGCCAGGTAAAAATTTCACCGGGTACTTTATAGAAGATCCTGAATTTAGAAATACACTACTGCCATCTGAAAGAACCAATTCAAATTGTTTGCCATTAGGAATATTTAATTGATTATGTATCAGTTTTTTTGGATCAATGCCTTCATTGTAGTTGAGTGTACTGCCTTTTTGGCTTCCTACCTCATTTCCTTCTGCATCCGTTATCTTTCGCTTACCATCCTCACTAATGACCTCAATGTTACCATTATCCAACTGAAGCGTTATTTGATTTCCGTTAGGTAATACTTTTTCCTGAGAACCATTTTTATTTTCCAATAGAAAATAAATGGCCCCGGCACAAAGTATAATGGCTGCTGCGTATTTTAATAATCCGGCCGAAAACTTTTTTGAGAGAGAAAATACCTTCTTGGGTGCGGATTTGCCCTTCCTTATTTTAAGGATCAAATCTTCCCTAATGGGACGATCATCCATTTTGTTGAGCCCCATATTGATGGCATAGTGCGTCAGCACATATTCATTAAAAATGTCTTTGTTTAATGGGTCTCCCAGCCATTCCTCCAGCTCTAATAGTTGTTTGGCCGTCGCCGTTTTATCAAAGTATTTAAGAATACATATTTCTATATTGGATGGAATCATTCTACGTGTCATATTAGTTACGACGTAGCCTAATCGGAATACCCTAGGTGTTTTTGGAAAAATATTTTTTTAAGGAAGAAATAGCCTTAGACCATTGAGCCCAGGAAATTGATTACATTTTTAGTATACGTGGAACTCAACTATTTAGATGGAGCAGGTTTTGGCCGAGGTTTACGGACCAAACTATCCGCAGGGTAAGTAGCCTTTAAATAGGCCATCTGGACCTTTGACCAATCCATAATTTTATCCTGTTGCTCTTGGGTAAGATTGGCTTCAGGATGAAGTCCAAAATAGGTATATGAAGGTATTGGCATTTCCTTCTTTTCCACCATTTCCACAACCTCCTCGAATTTGTGATATTGAATCGCCAAAGGTAACTTTGTGAAGTTTGAAAAATTTAAATGTTTTTTGCCATCCATTACATGATCATTTAATAACCATGCCACAGGCTGAACATTGGAGTACCAAGGATATTCCGTTTTATTGGAATGGCAATCCATACAGGAGACATCCAAAATATACTTAACATCTTCAGGAACTTTATATTTAGTGGATACACCATAGGTATTATCATCTGAAATATTCTTATCGGGACGGATAAATTGGATCAAAATCAATACTACAGCTAGGCCTATTAAAATCTTTTTTAGCATAATAAAAATGTTGTTTAATGATGAAAACACCAAATTACTCCCACCTGGTGGTGCACTAAAGTACTGTTTTTTTTGATTGGACCCTCTTTTTAGCAAATGGTTTAGTAAATTATACCACCCTAACCAATTGCCTATCTTTCCTTAAGAACTATGACTAAAGTTATGTTCTATTTTTAATAACGAACTAATAAGGGGTACGTTCTTTTAATTTGATTTGAGTTCACAACCTTAACGCCAATACACCTTTATAAATTGATAACCGGTCGTACGCATTTTAATAAAATAGGTGGGCAATTAATTTAATTTCTAGGATCTAAGAAATGCGCTAAACCACTTACCAGAAGATTTTACTATTCTTTGCTGATTTTTAAAATCGATATAAACCAATCCGAATCTTGGGAAATATCCTTCTGCCCATTCAAAATTGTCGGTAAATGTCCACACAAAATACCCATCAACTTTCAAACCTTCCATTTGCGCTCTATGGACCTGTTGAAGATAAGCCTGTAAATAAGACAGTCTTTCTTTATCGTGCACTATACCCTTATCAATTTTATCGGCAAAGGCAGCTCCGTTTTCCGTAATAATAATTTTCTTAACCCCTGAATACGTATTAAATCGTTCTATCATTTTGTAAATACTGGGCGGATATACTTCCCAATCCATTAAGGTTATTTTTACTTTGCGCCTACTTGCTTTTACAATTCTGGCCTTTAAGTATGGCACAAAAAAAGAGTGCTTCACTTTTTCACGCGTATAATTTTGAATTCCAATAAAATCGAAATCAAAAACAGAGCGTTCCGCATCCCCCGGCATCATATAGGGTTGAATTCGATTTAGAACCGGGATGGTATCCCAGGGATATCCTAACCCTAACGAAGGCTCAATAAAGAGTCGGTTTAGCATGGCATCCGCCCTATCTGCGGCAATACAATCTCGACGATTATTTCGGTAGGGCGTAATTTGAGAACAGGAAAAGGTGGTTCCTATATTGGCGTTGGGCACTAAATTACGTAGAATCCTACCTCCTGCTGCTTGGCACAATACGGCATGGTGTACAGAAGGCAAAAAGTTTTTTAATCCCTTTCGGCCTGGCGCATGTACTCCTAAAAAATAACCTGCCCCAGTAAAAACCATGGGTTCATTTAGAACCATCCAATTTTTAACCCTATCCCCAAAACTTTTGGCGCATATTGATACATAGTCCTCAAACCATCCCAAAATATCACGATTGGTCCAACCACCTTTTTGCTCAAGTGCATGTGGAAGGTCCCAGTGATATAGTGTAACCCATGGAGTTATACCACATTTAAGGCAAAAATTGATAACCTGATTATAAAATTCTATTCCCTTCGCACTTGCGGCCCCTGTTCCCTCTGGCAGTATCCTGGACCATGAAATTGAGAACCTAAAATGCCCTATATTCATGTTTTTCATCAAAAGGATATCCTCTTGATACTTGTGATAAAATTTACAAGCCTCCTTGCCGTGCTGATTTTTATAGATATTTCCTTTTTTAGAAGTAAACTCGTCCCAAATAGACGGTCCTTTGTCATGTATATCATGCCCCCCCTCTATCTGATAGGCCGCTGTAGACACCCCCCAAACAAAACTACTTCCAAAGTCTTGCTGTTGCAAATTAAAATGGCCTGGAATGCTCGGCATAGAAATATCAATTAAAGTAGTTTTATCCTACAGCGACTTCCTCAAGTATCTCGTTAATTATCTGTTCTGTCCTATCCGGATAATTTACCTCTATTTTAACATCACTTTCTATCCAATGCCGAAGTTTGTCCAAATGTTTACTTTTAAGGGATTTAATCACGGGAACTCCCATTTTCTTCAATGCCGCTGCGTTGCATTGTTGCTCGTATTGTCCTTTCATGGGTATTACCATTAATTTTTTTCCAAGATACAGTGCTTCTGCCGGTGTTTCAAAACCCGCACCGCACAATACCCCCTTGGAAGCTACCATACTCCCAACAAATGCTTCATTGGTTATGGGCCGAATACTAATATTCCTACCTAGAAATTCCACTTTATTATGTTTGGAAAAAACCTCCCATTTCATATTGGGAATCTCCGAAAGTGTTTTTAATAACCTACCATCACTATAAGAAGGCAAATACACCGTATAATGATTACCTTCTCGTACATCCGCTTTTCTAATATCCTGTCTAATAATAGGAGTGTACATTTTATCCCCATACGCTTTAAAATGCAGACCAAACTGTTGGGTAGTAGGGGCATAATTTTTAAGGATAAACTTACCCATAACATCATTTTTTTCCGGCTTTGGGGACTTTGGGGAAAACACTGCTGCCTGATGACTGAGACTTATGCACGGCTTGTTTTTTAATTTACATGCCCAAGCAGACACAGGTTCAAAATCATTTATAATTAAGTCGTAATCCTCTATGGGAAGGCTCAATATCTCCTTCTGTAATCTTGCTGCGTTAGACTTGATATAAGTTCTCCATAAATTAACACTACCCTGTTTACCAAAAATAAAACTAAGCCCTTTAAGCTGATACTTTATAGGGTGGGGAATTTGAATATCTGCTTGGATACCACTAACAAGAATATCCAAGTTCAACCCTTTTTTTTGTAACGCGGGTATAACATCACGGGCCCTGCTTAAATGACCATTACCAGTTCCCTGGATGGCATATAGTACTTTCATAGCATAATTATTATAGGTAATTAATAGATGGCAATGTTATTTACCCGGGCCCGAGGCCAGCAATTTGAATTCTTCCATCAAATTCTGAAAAAGTTGGTTTTTATCCAAGACTTCCGGTTGTTCCATAAGATTTTCCTTATCATTATGGACCAGAATATCTTCCATATAGTGGTATAATTTCCATTCGCCATTATTAAACTCCAAACTCGTTAAATTCTCGATCCAATCCCCCGAATTTAAATACATGATCGAACCTTTGGTGGTGGATATCTTCCTCATCTCAGGCTGGTGAATATGACCACAAACCACGTAATCATATTTATTTTCAATAGCAATATCGGCGGCTATTTGTTCAAAATCATTAATGAACTTAATGGCCGATTTAACACTGTTTTTTATCTTTTTGGACATAGAAACAGGCCCCTTTCCCAATTTTTTACAACAATAGTTTATTGCGCTATTAAGCAAAATCAGCGAATCATAACCAGTAGCTCCCAGTTTTGCGATCCATTTGGAATGTTTCATAGTAAGGTCAAAGACATCTCCATGAAACATCCATGCTTTTTTTCCTTCGATTTCCAAAACAACTTTGTTTACCACACTAAAAGCTCCCAACTTAAACCCTAGAAATTTTCTCAACAATTCATCATGATTTCCAACAACATAGTGTACCTGAACACCTTCAGCAACCCATTCCATGATAATCTTCACCACCTTCATATGGGATTTTGGCCAGTAGCGCTTACTAAATTGCCAGATATCTATTATGTCTCCATTAAGAACCACTTCTTGGGGTTTAATCGATTTTAGATACTTCACCAATTCTTTCGCACGACAGCCGTAGGTACCTAAATGCACATCTGACAAAACCACTAATTCCACAGGTCTTTTTTTCATGAAGCAATTTTTGGTTGGTTTATTTTTTGAACCTCAATAGGATAGGTGAAGATTGCCCGGCCAGGGATTAAAAATGGGACCATCAAGGGCAGTATTGAACCTGTAATAATTTTCATAAGCAGAAAATCAATATAAATTCAAAGATTACTTTTTAAGACTGATTTTAAGCTAAATATGACTTTAAAATTAGGTTATAAGATTGTTAACAGACTGTTTTCCAAAGTGCGAAAAATCTGTTCAAGAGAAAGATAATGTAAGAATTTTAAAAATTTGATTCAGGGTAAAAAGCAACAACCCCTTTGGTTGTCCGCCAAGAGAGGAACCCTAATTAACTACATTATACCCGAATAAGATATTTGGATAAATTCTGCCTAAGCTTATCAAATGAAATAGGTTTAGTAAAATAGTCGTTCATACCAACCTCCATAGCGTCTTGAATGGTTTCCTTGGTAACATCTGCCGAAAAACCAATAATAATCAGGTCTTTGTTGGTCTTCCTTATTTCCAAAGTAGCCTCAAATCCATCCATTTCGGGCATATGAATGTCCATAAAGACCAAATCGTAATCGTTTTCCGCTACTGCCGCTACAGCCTCTTTTCCATTGCCTACCCAATAGGTGTTTATTCCAAAAGTATCCAAGGTCTTTTTAAGTACTACAACATTCACCCTATTATCGTCTACAATTAAAACTTTAAAACCGCTTAAATCTATATCGCCGGCAACAGGAACATTTATTTCTGGTTGCACCTCGGTTATGGGGAATTTAAGGGATATCATAAATTCCGAACCAACACCTACTCTACTATCAACTTCAATATGGCCTTCCAACAGTTCTATTAAAAGATAGGTAATGTATAAGCCAAGACCACTACCCTCATGTCTTTTGGTAATACCTGAATCTATTTGAGTAAACCTATCAAAAATGGTTTTAAGCTTGCTTTTTGGAATTCCTATCCCTGTGTCCTTTACGCTTATACTAATATTTAGATCGTTGTCAACAACTTGTTCCTCGTATGAAATATCAATACCCCCTTCTTCTGTAAATTTCAGGGCATTCCTTAAAAGATTGGTTATAATCTGGCCAAATTTTCCAATATCGCCAATAACGTGGGTTTTGGTACCAGAATCTATTTCCGAGTTTACATATAGGCCTTTAGCCTCAACACTGGGCCTATAGATACTAATAATGTTCCTGAGTTCCTCCGATGGGGAAAAAACATCCTTTTTGAAAGTTAATTGGCCGGATTCTATTTTATCTATCTCCAAAATGTCGTTCACCAGCAAAAGTAATTTTTTGGAAGAGACATCCATCAAAGACAGATATTCCTTTAATGAACTGTCAATTTTTGACTCCTTTAAAACCTCTATAAAACCCATAATGGCATTTAATGGCGTCCTGATTTCGTGACTCATGTTGGAGACAAACTCTGTTTTGGCTTTGGATGCCCTTTCCGCTTTTATACGCTCATCCCTGATACTTTTATTGGTATCCCTGAGCCTAATATTTAATTCCCGAAAGCGATTGTTCTCAATGGTGGAAGATTGATAAAAATATATCAATAGACCAACTAGTAGAGAAATTAATATCCCGAAAATTAAAATACTGGAGGAAGACCTTTTTCTTTTCGCCAAAACAGCCTTACTGCGGGGCATTAAATAAAAAGTCCAATTTTGGTGGTCAAATTCATCTACCTCATAGGACCTGGCAAAAATAAGGTCTTCACTAAAATCGTTTGGAGACGGATCGTTGTATGTATAGAACGTGGCACCTTTATCATCCTTTATTTCAATCGCGTAGTTTTCCATACCTATAGCGAGTTCATTAAAAGGAATGGTAAAATCCATGCCTGCAGTAATGGTTCCCTGAAATTTCCCTCCAAAAAAAACAGGAACATCCACCAAAAAGGAATTTCCTCCCTGTGTTAAAGGTATCCAAGCCGTTAAATTGGTAGAAGAGTCCTGCACATGCCGAAGCCATTCAGGCTGCCTGGGATGTTTTTTAAGATCCAAACCTACGGCAGGCTCATTTCCCTTTAACGGCATAATTTTTCTGACAATTTGGGAGCTATCTATCCATTCCACAAATTTAAAGGATGGATTTTGCTTTAGAATAAGTCGAGCGTCTTCTTCCCAATATTGAAAATAATCCCCATGGCTCATTTCCATGCGTTCCATAAGATTCTCTAGGGCAATTATGCTGTTTTGACCGGACGATAAAAAAGCCTGGGATTGAAGGAGGCCATTAACTTCCAACTCCCTAACAAGTAGTTCCCTATCCGAATTCAATGAGCGGTTCCATAAAAGGGCAACAACGATCATTAAAACAATGAAAACGGAAAAGGGCAATAATAGTTGACTTTTAGAAAATTTTATGGACATGATGGGGTTTCTCAAAGAGAATAATTTTAAAACTTTATGGGTTTATAGTTTTGTTCAAAGATATTACAATAAATAATATTACCATTTTCCTAAAATTCTAATATTTAAAAAGAATAACGCGTAATTAATATGAAAGCTGAAGGAAGTATACTTCACCAAAAACCTCTATTGCATTAACGTGTAAAACCCTACAATATTGGAGGGTCGCATTATTCCAAAATAATTATTGAATTTTTCACCAAACTTTTTTAAAAAATTTATCTTTGTTATAAATAAATATTATGAATATGTCTTATGTTGATTTATATAGTACTGGAACACATAGAAGAAATTTAGCGCATTTTGCGTCCATTGCTACTTTAGCCGCAGTTGATGGTGCAATAAACTCACAAGAAAAAGAATTATTGGACCGTTTTGCCAATAAGTTGGATATTACGGAAGACGAATACCATGAGGTTATGAAATCGGACAATAAATATCCTATTAACCCACCTGCAAGTTCTGAAGAACGCTTGGAAAGATTATTTGATTTGTTCAGAATTATTTTCGTTGACAATGTCATTGATGAGGAGGAGCGCGCCTTGATAACCAAGTATGCCATTGGTTTGGGGTATAGGTCCGAAAGTGCCAATTTGATCATAAAACGATCTATAGATATTTTTACTGGAAAAATAGATTTTGAAGATTATTTATACCTTTTAAAACATTAGGCCCATAATTAAAACCTAAATAGGAAAAGGAGCTCAATGCTCCTTTTCCTATTTAGTGGCCTGCATAAACTCCTCGGCCTTTTCTACCATTTTTCTGCTTCCACAAAAGAAAGGTACCCTTTGGTGCAATTCCGTGGGCTTTATATCCAAGATAGGGTTAAATCCATTACTTGCCTTACCATTGGCCTGTTCAGCTATGAAGGCCATAGGATTGCACTCGTACAATAGCCGCAATTTCCCTTCCGCAGCAACACTGCTCTTGGGGTATAAATAGATTCCCCCTTTAATCATATTTCTGTGAAAATCCGACACCAAAGAGCCAATGTACCTTGATGTATATGGCCTATCACCTTCCTCCTGCTGACAATATTTAATATAGTTCTTAACACCCTGCGGAAAGTGCACATAATTGCCTTCGTTTACCGAATAAATTTTACCTGTTTGCGGAAATTCCATATTGGGATGTGATAGATAAAATGTCCCCAGTGCAGGGTTTAAAGTAAAACCATTTACACCATCACCAGTTGTATAGACCAACATTGTAGAAGTTCCGTAGACAATATAGCCAGCTGCAATCTGGGCTCTCCCCGGTTGCAAAAAATCCTCTAGGGCAACTGGAGCTCCAACCGGGGTAACCCTTCTATAGATCGAGAATATAGTCCCCACCGAAACATTCACGTCTATGTTTGATGACCCATCCAAGGGATCTATCAAAACAACGTACTTATTTTGGTGCCTGTTATCACTGCTGTTAATACTGATAAAATCATCTTCCTCTTCGGACGCTATCCCACAGACAATTTCCCTATTAATTAAAGTCTGAATGAATTTTTCGTTGGCCAGAACATCCAACTTTTGTTGGTCTTCCCCCTGAATATTGGTATCCCCTGCGGCTCCAATAATATCTACCAAACCTGCCTTATTTACTTCGTGATTTACAACTTTCGCCGCCAATCTAATAGCGTTTATAAGTTTAGAGAGCTCCCCAGAGGAGTATTGGAAAGAGGATTGATTTTCTATTATGAATTCCCCTAGGGTAGTATTTTTTCTGTGCATTGCTAAAGCTTTGTGTATTTGAGCACAAATATCGATTAATTTGTGAAACTATAACGTTTTCGTAAAATAATGATTTTTTAAATTTATAACTTTGTGTTTTATTTGTAACAATTATGAAATACATCATCCGAGATGCCGAGGCCAGAGATATGGCACAAGTGCACAAATTGATCAAAGAGTTGGCCGTTTTCGAAAAAGAGGAGAATGCCGTGGAGGTAAGTGTTGAAGATTTAAAGAGGGATGGCTTTGGACCCACTAAATTATTTCATTGCTATGTTGCGGAAGCTGATGGGGATGTGGTAGGAATGGCCCTGTTATTTAACAGGTACTCCACTTGGAAAGGTCCTATTATACATTTAGAGGATTTGATCGTTACCGAATCCATGAGAGGAACCGGACTAGGTGCCGCCTTGTTGACCAAGGTAGTGGAACACGGATTTCAACTTGGTGTTAAACGCATTAACTGGGAAGTCTTGGATTGGAACGATCCAGCAATCGCGTTTTACGAAAGTAGAGGTGCCAAGGTTATGCGGGATTGGAATGTAGTTCATTTGGATGAAAAAGGAATTCTAAAATTTTTAAATAAACTATGAGGGTTTTTAAATTTGGAGGAGCATCTGTTAAGGATGCCGAAAGTATAAAGAACGTTGTAAAAGTTTTAAAGGAGGTTGGTCACGAAAACACCTTATTGGTGGTTTCGGCAATGGGCAAGACCACCAACGCCATGGAAGATGTTGTAAATGCATATTTCAAGGATAAATCAAAATTAACCTCAGCAGTTCATGAAGTTATTCAGTACCACGATACCATTCTACACGACCTATTTCCTAATGACAAGCACCCCGTCTTTGCGAGTGTCAAAACTCTCTTTGATGAAGTGCAGGGGTTTTTGGTCTGGAACAAATCTCCGAAATACGGATTTATTTATGATCAGGTCGTAGGCTATGGCGAATTGGTATCCACTACCATTCTTAGCGCCTATTTAAATGAAATTGGAATAGCCAATCAATGGTTGGACGTGCGTACCTTGATCAAGACCAATGACGATTATAGGGATGCCATAGTAAATTGGGATAAAACCCAAATTAATGTTACTGAAAAAATTGACAAGCGCAAATTAAATATCACCCAAGGCTTCTTGGGAAGTGATGACAACAACTTTACAACTACTTTGGGTAGGGAAGGTTCCGATTATACGGCTGCTATATTGGCTTTCTGCCTAAATGCGGAAGAGGTTACTATTTGGAAAGATGTTCCCGGAGTTCTGAACGCGGATCCCAGGTATTTTGAAAAAACCGAATTGTTGAACAAAATATCTTATCGTGAGGCTATAGAACTTGCTTTTTACGGCGCTTCAGTAATTCACCCTAAAACCCTACAGCCCCTGCAAAGGAAAGAAATACCTTTACATGTAAAATCCTTTATAAATCCAAAGGACAAAGGCACAACGGTAGGAAAAGGAATAGGAATTGAACCCAAGGTTCCCTGTTTTATCGTTAAGAAGAATCAGGTGCTAATGAAGTTATCGTCTTTGGATTTCTCCTTTATTGTGGAAGACAGTATAAGTGAACTTTTTAAAATGTTCCACGACCACCAGATGAAAGTGGATCTGATCCAGAATTCGGCCATTAGTTTTTCGGTATGTGTCGATAATAAATTTGGCAAATTGGGGGAACTTTTAAATCTTCTAAAAAGCAGGTTTAAAGTGGTACACCATGAGGGTGTTTCGTTATATACCATTAGGCATTTTGATACAGAAGCCATAACATCACTCCAAAAAGGGAAAGAAATATTATTGGAACAACGGGGCAAGGAAACAGTGCAATTGGTGGTTCAATAGGGCAAGGAAATAATTTGTTGGTATGTTATTTTCAGGATAGCTGTAGCGATTTTCCTATCTTAGCGCCTACCAAATTACACTAAGGCATGGGTTTAGTTACCGCAAAGGAAGTAGCCAAGGCTATTAACCTGGATAAATACGGCTTTCTGGGAACGTTTATTGGATGGTTACTCATGAAGATAACCAAAATTTCCAGTATTAACCGTTTTTATGATGATCACAAGCATTTGGAAGGACTTGCCTTTCTGGATGCAATTCTGGCCCATTATCAAATTAAATTTGAGATTCCCGAGGAAGATTTTAAACGCTTGCCAAAACAAGGTTGCTATATTACTATTTCCAATCATCCTCTTGGTGGCATAGACGGGGTACTACTCCTAAAATTACTTTTAACCCAAAGGTCGGACTTCAAGATTATAGCAAACTTTTTACTGAATAGGATAGAGCCTATGGCGCCCTATATTCTTCCCGTTAATCCTTTTGAAACCCATAAGGATGCGAAAAGTAGTATCTCCGGGTTTAAGAATGCCATGCAACATTTAAGGGATGGCCATCCTCTGGGGATCTTTCCTGCAGGTGAAGTATCTACCTATAAAGACGGGAAATTAATTGTGGATAGGCCCTGGGAGGAAGCCGCTCTAAAACTGATACGAAGGGCAGAAGTTCCTGTGGTCCCCATTTATTTTCACGCAAAAAACAGTAGGTTGTTTTATCGCTTATCCAAGATAAGTGATATCTTCCGAACGGCTAAATTACCTTCTGAAGTTACTACCCAAAAGAACAGGATCATAAAAGTCCGTATTGGTCAACCCATTTCTGTACAGACCCAGAACGAACAGGAAAATCTGGCCGAGTTTGCGGATCTATTGCGCCGTAAAACGTATATGCTCTCCAATGCCTATGAAAAGGAAAGGTTGTTGGACCAGATCCCAACAAGTTTAAAAATACCGAAGGCTCCTAGAAAGATTGCTACTGCTGTACGAACCGAAGTTATCCAAGAGGAAATTGAACGTTTAAGGGAGAAAGAGTGCAGGCTGTTACAAAGTAAAAATTACGAGGTCTTCTTGGCCAAGGCAATAGATATGCCGTTTATTTTAAAAGAAATAGGCAGGCAGCGCGAAGTTACTTTTAGAGCCATAGGGGAAGGCACCAACAATGCCATTGACCTGGATAAATTTGATAATTATTATCGTCATCTTTTTCTATGGGACGACGAAGAAAAGATAATTGTAGGTGCATACCGCATGGGAATGGGTTCAGAAATATTTGAGGAACATGGTATAGACGGATTTTATTTACAAGATCTCTTTCGATTTGAACCCGAACTTTATGGCATGATGTCCCAATCCATAGAAATGGGCAGGGCCTACATTATTAAGGAATACCAACAAAAACCTATGCCTCTTTTCCTACTATGGAAAGGCATTGTACATACTACCTTGCGATTTCCTGACCACAAGTTTTTAATTGGAGGCGTAAGCATAAGTAATCAATTCTCCAACTTTTCAAAATCCTTGATGATCGAGTTTATGAAAAGTAATTATTGGGATCCCTATGTAGCGCAATACATTAGGCCCAAAAAGGAATTTAAGGTTAAGCTCAACGATGCCGACAAGGATTTTATTTTTGATGAAAGCGAAGCCGATCTTAATAAGTTTGATAAACTAATTGAAGAAGTGGAACCGGGAAGCTTAAGACTTCCGGTTTTGATCAAAAAGTACATTAAACAAAACGCCAAAGTAGTAGCCTTTAACGTAGACCCATTATTTAATAATTCTGTGGATGGCCTAATGTATATTAAAATAGCCGATTTACCTGAAAGTACCGTAAAGCCCGTTATGGAAGAGTTCCAGGCAGAATTGGAGCGAAAGTTGGCCGAGGGACAACAGGAAGATGAAGGCGAAGTCTAAATATTTGTGTAACAGTCAGGTTATTTGGCGCAAAATAGCTTAATGCACCCCTACTACAGTACTTCTCCTTTCGAACAGTAGATTATCCTTCCAGACATCGTATCGTTTGCCTATGCGCTCCCTTTTGCCTATAAAGCGGAAGCCCATCTTTAAATGTAATTCCACACTTCCCTTGTTTTCAGGAAAAATTCCCGATTGCAAGGTCCAAAATCCCGCCTTTTCACTTTCAACAATTAATTGTTGCATTAACAACTTCCCCACACCTTGGCCTCTATGGTCTTTACCTATATAAACACTTACCTCCGCCACTCCCCCGTAGACGCATCTACTTGAAACAGGAGAAAGTGCGGTCCAACCCAAAACGTTTTCTCCATTGACAGCCACCAATCTTCCTATGTTTAGATGTGCCGTATCCCATACTTGAAATGCAGGGACCTCCTTCTCAAAGGTAGCGAAGCCGGTATCCATACCTTCCTGATATATTTTGGCCACAAGTGGCCAATCGCTATTTTTCATTTCCCGTATTTCCATCAATACACTTTTAAAGGATAACCCTACCTATAAAAATATCCATATTACCGCCCCTATTTATCGCAATATTGCGATTGATTAGGGCAAAAATAAAGTCGGACCAAAAAATATCCGACTTTATACTATTTTTAGAACCAAGGTTTCTTACCCACTTGATAGGTATTGTAGAATTCCTCATCCGTTTTGGTCAAATAAATAATGCCTTCTATTACTCCAACTATAAAAGTAGCCATAACAATAAAACTACCAATTATAAGACACATGGTAGCATACCCGACAACAGTAGCGACCAACATAATTATCCCCTCTTTTTGATATCCCAAAATAAACTTATGGACACCCAATTGTCCAAAGACTATGGCAAGGATTCCGGCCAACAATTTTTTGTTATCCCCTCCTGCACTAGCCAAACCTTCTTTAAATTCATTGGCTGATTTTTTAGCTTCCTGTCCAAAATCCTTGGCTGCTTCATTAGCGTCCTCTGCAAATTCTTTTGCAGATTCCTTGGCATCTTTGGCAAACTCCTGAGCTGATTCTTTAGCGGCTTTAGCTGCTTCTTCCGCCTTATCCCCTAAATCCTTATTTTCTTCTGACATGGTTGTTTTTTAGTTGGTTAATATAGGACTAAATGTAATAATTATTTCCCAATCACAGAAATGCTTTATCATTAGCTTCCCACAATTCCAATTTATTGCCATCGGGGTCTAAAATCCAACCAAACTTGCCATAGTTGTATTCCTCAATTTCGCCTACAACAGTAACCCCTTCTTCCCGAAGTACCTTTAGTAGTTCCACCAAATTTTCCACTCGGAAGTTCATCATAAAAGTGGAATTACTAGGTTCAAAATATTTGGTGTCCTCTTTCATGGGGCTCCATTGGGTAGAACAATCATCACCCTTCTTATCCTTCCACCAAAAAGTACAGCCATATTGATCGGTATTAAGCCCTAGGTGTTTATTGTACCATTGTTTAATACCATTGGGGTCTTTGGTTTTAAAGAAAAAACCGCCCAATCCAGTTACCCTATTTTTCATGTTAGTCGTATTTTAAAATTCAGAATTTTAGAATTTACGACAATTCTATAGATTGTGGGCAAACCATCTGGGCCCAAAGACCTAAATAGTCTTAAGGCCATTGGAAGACTAACAAAATTTTTCCCTGATCTTATCTACCACCGTCTGTGCCAATTTAATTTTACTCTCCACGGTCCATCCGGCTACGTGCGGCGTAAGCAATACATTCTCGGCATTTATTAAATAGGTAAAGGCTTCAGGCAATTCTGACTCACTAAACATATCCTCAAAGGACTTTTTTTCGTATTCAAGAACGTCCAGACCAGCTCCAAGTACCTTTCCATCTTTCATTGCGGCCACAAGATCTTCCGTCACAACGCATTTGCCCCTGGCAGTATTGATCAACCACAGCGGCTTCTTGAATTCCTTTAAAAAATCGGTATTTATCATATTCTTGGTGGTGTCGGTCTGCGGTACATGGAGGCTAAGTATCTCTGCCTTTTGTCTTAATTCCATAATCCCTACCTGCCTGGCATTGTCATCGCCAACACCTCCCACAATGTCATAACAAAGCACTTCTACATCAAAGCCCTTTAGCTTTTTGGCGAAGGACTTTCCCATATTGCCGTAGCCTATAATCCCAACAGTTCTACCATCCAATTCAATACCACGGTTACCTTCCCGGTCCCATTTACCATTTCTCACCTCTTTGTCGGCCTTATTAAGTTTGTTGAAGAGAGACAATAACATTCCCAAAGCGTGTTCCCCAACAGCATTTCTGTTACCTTCCGGCGCAGCTGCCAAAAAAATTCCCAGTCTTTTGGCATGTTCGGTATCTATATTTTCCAATCCAGCTCCCAGACGACCAATAAACTTCAGATTGGTTGCCTTATCCAAAAAACTTTCATCAATGGTGAACCTGCTTCTGATAATGACACCCTCATACTCGCCAATTTTCTCTTCAATTTGTTCTTTGGAGGAGGTATAATCTTCATCATTTTGAAACCCTAAGGCAGTAAATTGCTCAATAATCAAAGGGTGATTTACATCTAAATGGAGAACTTTCATAAACTAAATATTATACGGCAAAGATACAAGACCGCTGGGCTACTGGAAACAAGAAACTGGACTATTTTCAGGTTAAAATATAACTTTTAGGCCGTATTTGCACTAGGGATTGGAGCTGGCTACCATGTAGCGCGGAAAGCCCGCCACCGCCAACGAAGGTGGAGTGCCCCTAAATGCCCAATATAACCTTGGCTATTGAAAAATATATTAAAATCCCGAAAATATCATTACTTGTAGTAATAAACGGTCCCGTTGCTATGGCAGGATCTATGCCCCTCTTGTGCAGAAAAAGTGGTATAAAGGTTCCAATAATTCCCGCTACCACCGTAACTGTGATCAATGAAATTGAAATGGCCAAGGAGGTAAGAAAACTACCTTTCCATATCCAAGTAAAAAACAATAGTATGGATGCCAAAACGGAGCCATTGAGCAAAGCCAACAACATTTCTTTTATAAGCCTGCCCCCAATACTCCCCTTTAAATCGTCATTGGCCAAACCCTGCACCATTATGGCACTGGATTGAACCCCAACATTTCCGGCCATTGCCGCTATTAACGGGGTAAAGAAAAACAGCACGCCATATTTGCTCATCAACGTCTCAAAGCCTCCCATGATCGCCGCCGCTCCCACACCTCCCAAAAGGCCCAAAAACAACCACGGCAATCTGGCACGGGTAAGGTCCCATATACTGTCATCCGCCTCAACATCCTGCGAAATACCGGCTGCCATTTGATAATCCTTTTCCGCCTCTTCCCTGATAACATCTACAATATCATCTATGGTAATACGGCCCACAAGCCTACCTATTTCATCTATGACGGGAATGGCCTCCAAATCGTATTTGGACATAATTTTGGCTACTTCCTCCGGTTTTTCATTTACGTTAACAGCATCTACCTTTGGAATATACACTTCACTGATATGGGTCTTGGTAGAGGTAGTAAGCAAATCCTTTAAAGAAAGACGACCCTTAAGTTTACCTTCATCATCCACTACGTAAATGGAATGCACCCTGGTTACATTTTCTGCCTGTGCACGCATTTCCTTGACACAGGTAAGTACGTTCCAATTTTCATTTACCTTAACCAGCTCCTTTGCCATAAGTCCCCCAGCGGAATTTTCGTCATAGCGCAATAGGTCAACAATATCCTTGGCATGCTCCCTGTCCTCCAATTCGGAAATTACCTCCTGGACCATTTCTTTGGGCAGCTCCCCTATAATATCTGCGGCATCATCGGTATCCAACTCATCCAATTCCCCGGCAATTTCCTTTGCAGAAAGGTTGGCAAGGATGGCCTCCCTGACGTCAACATCCAACTCCGTAAGGGTTTCCGATGTTTTTTCGCTATCGAGAAGTTTAATTAGATAAGTGGCGTGGTCCTCATCCAATTCGTTGATAATCTCTGCCACATCCGCATAATGCACCTCATCCAATAGCGCAGACAATTGCAAGTCTTGCCTGTTGTCTATCAGCTGTTCTATATCAGCTAAATATTCCTCGGTGAGTTTAAATGGTATCATCAGCTATTTTCTGTGTCAACGATATGAAATCTGCAACCGTCAATTGTTCCGGACGCAGGCCAAATATAGCATCTTCTTTGAGAACATCGGAAAGATTGAAGGTTTTTAAACTATTACGGATCGTCTTCCTACGTTGGTTAAATACTGCTTTAACCACTTGTTTGAACAGTCTTTCATCCACATCCAAATGAAAGTTGGACTTCCGTGTGAGTCTTAACACACCCGACTGTACTTTAGGCGGAGGATCAAAAACTTGTGGAGAAACCGTGAATAAATATTCCGCATCGTAAAAGGCCTGTACCAATACGGAAAGTATGCCATAAGCCTTACTCCCCTCCTTTTCACAAATTCTTTCCGCCACCTCTTTTTGAAACATCCCTGTAAATTCCGGGACCTGATCTTTAAATTCCAACATCTTAAATACAATCTGCGTGGAAATATTATACGGGAAATTACCGGTTATGGCAAATTGTTCCTCCCCAAAAAGCGTCCAAAGATCGTACTTTAGAAAGTCGGCCTCCAAAACCTTAAACTCGCCCTTGCGCTGCATTACCTTGTTATGTTCCAGAGGGAAACTGTGGTTAAGGTAAATTATGGATTCCTCATCCAGATCCATAGCCACCAAATCTATATCCTTTTCCAACAAATATTTGGTAAGTACGCCCGTACCTGGACCTATTTCTATAACATTCCGATATCCGTTCAAGGTCAGGGTATCCCCAATTTGCTGGGCAACAGATTCATCTTTCAAAAAATGCTGACCCAAATGCTTTTTTGCCTTTACGGGACTTTCCTCCTTCCAAGGTCTATTAAACTTTTCTTTTTTGGAATTAAATGCTTTTTTCCCTTTTTTGCTCATGGCAGTGCGTAATAAAGTAATACTATTAGTGTTCGCTGATGATCGCCAACTCTGTCCTAAAGGCAACAAACTTGCCTGCAAAGAGTTCCATTACTTTTCTACGGAGTCTTTCTGCATCTTCAACATAATATTTTTGAAGCGTTTCTTTGGAATCGGTAGTATATTGAATAGAATAAGTTATACCTCCCATTTCCTCCTCCACCAGCACTTTGGTCATCAATGCTTTGGAAAACTTGCCGGTATTCAACATTTCAGGAATGTGGACCTCCTTCATCCAAGACAACCAATCCTGCTGGATCGATTCTTCAATATTCATGGTAACATTATATATATACATGCTATTTCTTTGCTTTCCCGAAAGGGACTATTTATTTTCTATTACAGGTGTCCAAGATTTTGCGGGCACTAATTAATACTGTCTCCCCGTAACATCCTGAAATTCTTTCTGGCTTGGGGAAAATAGTAACTATCCTGATAATTATAGATGATTTTCTCGTAATGGTCCTTTGCCTTTTCCGGTTGGTTCAAGATATTCCTATACAATTCCGCCAAGGCGAAATTGGCATCATCCGCCAAAATATCGTTGGCATAAAATTCCACTATTTTAAGATAGTTAAATTCTGCCTTTTCATAATCCTTTAATTCCGTTAAAATTTGGGCCTGCTTCATAAGTGCTTCGTCTTCAATTTTCTCACCTTTATGATTTTGGAGAATGTCCTCCAATAGCGAAACGGCGTCCTTCTTTTTATTTTGAAACGCCAGGAAGTCGGCACGGGCATATTTTTTTAAAGCTGTTTGGGTAGAATCCTCCAAGGAGTTATCGGAAATCAACAAGCTTAATTGCATGGCATCATTGGCTATTAATTGGGATGTAGAACCTCTAAGGACCTTTAATTGGGTCAATGCCCAATCAAAATCCCCCTTATAAAAACTGGTTTGCGCCACCTTAAAGCGTGCTTCCTGACCTAGGACATCGTTTTTAAGGTCTTTCTGGATTTGGGAAAAATAGATCAAAGCCTGATTAAATTTTTGATCGTACACCAGAATATCGCCCAAGGTACTTTTAATATAGGATTTGCCATAATTGTTCAAAGGCAGCTCCAAGCTCTGGTTCAGGATTTCAATGGCCGGTTCGGCAGTATTCTTATTAAAGGTTAAAAATTTTGCATAGGCAATTTGCAGCTGCAAGGTTTCCATTTCATAACCGTGAACCTCCAATAAGGCATTAAATTTACTTTGGACCTTTTCCAATATCCTATCGTCGGCATCCAGTAATTCTATATCTATAAGGTTTAGTTCGGCATCCAGGGCCATCACGGCATCGGCACTATTTTGCGAAATATATTCAAATATCTCCTTAGCTGTATCTGTCTCCTGCTCTTCCAATGCCATTTTTCCCAAGCCCTGTAAACGCTGTAAAGAATTCTCACCTCCCCTTTTATAAATTGCCTTTTCTTGACTAAAGGCACTTTTATACTGTTTTTGTTGAATAAAAAGCCAACTCAGCAATTCGTTCCATAGAATATCAGGATTTTTTTGGGCATTCTGAAGTACTACTTTTTTAAATTTTAAGTTATTGGGATTTTCGGAATCGGAACTAATAAAATCATTTATGTTTCGAAGTACGTTGGCCTGTGAGGCCTTGCCTTCACTTATTAATTTTAAGTAGGAATCATACATTTGCTCAATGTTACCCTGTTCCCCATAAATCCTGGCCTTTTGAAAATTATAATCCAATTCGGGGTTTAGCTCCATTGCTAGGGAATAGGCCTTTATGGCATAATCCAGTAAAGCGTATTTTTGAAATCTATATCCTAGGCCATAACCATAATTTGGATTTTCATTTATTTTTTGGAGCGCTGCGTTGTAATACTCCGTAGCCTTTTGGGGCATATCCTGCAAGGTGTAATTGTAACCCAGCTCTATAAGCATAGTTGGATAACTATTTTGTCCATCAACCGATTTTAACAAGAACTGCTCTGCCTTACCATATTGTTCCAATTGTTGGTAGCAGGCAATTAAACCCTCCCCATAGTCCGTCCTCATTGGACTTTTTGCGACCAACTTCTCATAGAACACCACTGCCTTATCAAAGGCGCCATCCTCAAAATACTGTTTTGCCAAGAAGTCTTCCTGGGAAAGCAGGACTTGGGTACAGCAAAATATAAAAAGGAAAAAATATAGTCGCAAGGGATCTTTTTTTCAAAGATACGTAGAATGTACAAAGTGGGTGTTAAGGGCAATACAAAGAATTATAAGAAACCAAAACTTTAAATTAACCTTAGAATTAAGATGTAAATTTGTATTCTATATTTTTTTGATGAAACTTTTAATAGCCGAGGACGAAATTTCTTTACAACAATCCATAGTTACCTATTTGGAAAAGGATGGGAACGTATGTGAGTGCGCATCCAATTATGAGGAGGCCATTTACAAAGTATCGCTTTATGATTACGACCTAATTATCCTGGACATCAATTTGGTCACAGGTAGTGGATTGGAAGTCTTAAAACAGCTTAAAAAAGAAAAGAAAAAAGCAGGTGTCATAATTATTTCCGCCAATAACTCCTTGAGCGACAAACTCGAGGGCCTGGATTTGGGGGCAGATGATTATATAACCAAGCCATTTCACTTGGCCGAGCTTAATTCGAGGATAAAAGCCGTTCTGAGACGAGGAAAATTTGGGGGAGACGAAAGTATTGTCTTTAATGAAATACGAATAGATACCAGGGCTAAATCGGCCTATATAATGGACAGGCCCATGACCCTTACCCGAAAGGAATACGATCTGTTACTTTTCTTCGTTACCAATAAAAATAGGGTACTCTCCAAAGAAATAATAGCAGAACATCTGTGGGGAGACAATAGCGATTTAGCTGATAATTTTGATTTTATCTATGTGCATATCAATAACCTCCGAAAAAAATTAACGTCCGAAGGGGCAAAATATATCAAGACCGCCTACGGGAGTGGTTATAAATTTACAGAAGAGTAAAACTTGATCAAAAAGAAAACTAAAATACCGTTGTTGCAGAAAGCATCCAAAACATTTCTTTGGGCGAGTTTGCTATTAATGGTCATTAGCACCTTTGCCCTTTTCTTTTATGTAAGGTGGCTGCTGAAGCAGGAAGTGGAAGAGGAATTATTTTCCGCAGAAGCTAGAATAGAAAGCGCCCTAAATGCCGGAAAACATCCCAGTTCATTGGCCCCTATAATCGAGGTTCTCGAGGTAGATGAACCCGAAGCCTCCTTTACCAAGGACACGGTCATCTATGATCCCTCCCAAAATGAAATGGAGTTGTTCAGGGAATTATCTACCTATAAGAATATAAACAACAAATTTTATAAGATATCGGTGCGCGTTCTTGTTGTGGAAACCAACCAAATTTTATGGGCCATAATCATATCGTACATAGTTATAGTCCTAGTCGTTTTTATATTCCAGTTTTATCTAAACAAATCCTACAACAAAAAACTTTGGAGTCCGTTCGTCCACAATTTGGAACAAATGAAAACATTTTCGTTGTTGTCCACAAACCCCATACAGTTATTGGACAGTGAAATTCTTGAGTTTTCGGAATTGAATAAAGAGATTGCCCTGTTAACGGGTAAAGTGCGGGACGATTATGAAAATCTAAAACAATATACCGAGGATGTTTCCCATGAACTTCAGACTCCGCTGGCCATTATACAGGCCAAAATTGAAAATATAATTAACGATCAATCGGTAACCGAAGTACAATTCAACCAATTGACCTCCATACAAAAGGACATACAACGCCTAACGCAATTAAACAAGCGTTTAACACTGTTGACCAAGTTGGAGAACCAACAATTTACGTATAGGGAAAACATTGAAATTACGGCCTTGATCGACCAAATTATTTCGAATTTTAATGAGATATCCTCCATTGCCCTGTCTTTTCAGAAAACCAACAACATTGTGGCCAGCATGGACCCTTATTTAGCGGAGATATTATGCAACAACATAATTTCCAATGCCATAAAGCACAGCAGCAATAATGGCCCAATAAACATTGCAGCCAAAGACATGATTCTTTCCGTGTCCAATTTTGGCCTGAAACCAATTGCAAATCCACAACATCTTTTTACACGGTTTTACCGAGAAACCAAGGAAATTAAATCGACCGGTCTGGGTCTCGCCATTGTAAAAAAGATATGTGATCTTTACGGATACCATATTTCCTATAAACATATACAAGACCATCATTATTTTTCTATAGACTTTGATACAACCCGGGTCTCCAATAAATAGAAAGTGATTCAAAGACTAGCTTTAAATTCTCTTTAGATTATTCCCCTATTTTTCAAAATTATTGAATTTAGCATACCGTAATGATAAAGAAAACTTCCCTATTACTACTATTTATACTTCTAGGACTTGCAACCGTTTCTGCGCAAAAATCCATCAGTATTACTGGGCGATTGATTGATGCCGATACCAATGAGACCTTACCATTTGCCAATGTATCGGTAAACCGTTTTTCCGATAATGTTTTGGTGACAGGGGCGGTTACCGACGATGATGGAAAGTTTTTAATTGAGAATATCCCTGTAGACACCTATGCCATTTATTTCTCCTATTTGGGTTACGAGGGGGCAACCCAAAAAATAATTACTAGCGGCCTTAACACCGTATTTGATCTTGGTAGGATAGCGCTATCCCCGGACGCAGAAATGTTAAATGAGATAGAAGTTATTGGTAAACAGGCCACGACCAATGCAGAATTGAATAAAAAATCCTTTGATCTAAGTAACAATATTGCCCAATCTGGGGGTTCTGTGCTGGACGCCATGAAAACCATGCCCGGGGTAAGCTTTGACCAAGATGGCAAAGTTATTCTTCGCGGAAGTGATAAGGTAGTAATTCTAATAGACGGAAAACAATCCAGTCTTACCGGATTTGGCAATCAAAAAGGACTGGGAAACATCCCGGCCACCAACATCGAAAAAATTGAGATAATAAATAATCCCTCGGCTAAATACGATGCCAATGGTTTCGCAGGAATAATCAATATTATTTACAAAAAGGAAAACCAATCCGGGTTTAACGGTGATGTAGGTCTGTCCTTTGGCCTCGGGGCATTTGACAAAAAGAAGGAGGATACCAAAACCGATCTTGGATCCTACTCCCTTAACCCAAAACTTATTCCCAGTCTAAATTTGAATTACAAAACCAAAAAAGTAAATTATTTTATGCTATCGGAATTTATTGTACAGGAGGCCCTGCCAAACAATGAATTTACCACGCGACATTATGACGACAGCAGAAATACCGTTTCCCAAGTACCGGAAAACCGCAGGCAGTTTAGGGCAATTATTAATGGGGGCATGGATTGGGAACTAACGGAAAACGATGCCATTACCCTTTCCGGAATGTACGATCGTGAAAAGCATATAGATACCTCACAGGTAGCTTTTATAAATCTGAATACCAATAACCGGGAAAGGTATTACAATTGGCAAGAGGAAGAAATTACAAGTTATATAAATATTGCCGTTAATTACAAACACAAATTTGCCAAGATAGGACATTCTCTTAGTGCCAATGCTCAGTACACCAGGGGGCTAGAGGATGAAAGCTATTACTTAAACGATAGCTCCGCCATTAGGGTGGGAAGGGATGCCACCAATATTTTGGCCATTGAGCATACAACAAGCTTATCGGCAGATTACGCCAGGGCTTTGAAACACGGAAAAATAGAATTGGGGACCAAGGCAAGAATTAGAAGGTTACCCGTAGAATACACAATAACTCCCGGGAACAATAGTATTATTTATGCCAATATGGGGGCATATTCCGATTGGGGCGAAAATCTATACGCTCTTTACGGCAACTATTTGTTGGAACAGGAAAAATTTGACATTGAAGCCGGCCTGCGCGCAGAGCATACCGATGTTTTTTATGATATTGACCCCGCAAACAGCTACTACCAGAACAACGATGCCTATAACTATTTTGAGCTTTTTCCAAGCCTCAGATTCACTTATAAAGTTAATGATTACAACAAGCTCTCCATTTTTTACAATAGGCGGGTAGACCGGCCGGGAGAACCGGAACTTAGAATTTTTCCGAAATATGACGATCCGGAACTTTTAAAAGTGGGCAATCCGCATTTAAGACCTCAATTTACGGATGCCATGGAAATTGCCCATAAATACAGCTGGGGGAATGGTTCCCTTTTTTCAGCCATATACCACAGAATGATCAAGGATCAATATATGCGCATTTTTAGCATAGACAATTCCGATCCCGATTATGACATTGTAAACAAAATATATCAGAATACAGGTAATGCCACCAATACCGGTGTTGAATTACTGGTTAGTCAGGACCTTACCCAAAATTGGAAATTATCCGCAAGTTTTAATTGGTATGTTAATAGCATAGACAACTATACCGGTACTTTATTATTTCCTTATGTAAGGCCGTTTATTATTGAAAATTCATCGGATAAGGCTGGAGATTTTAAAATTAATAATGAAATTACCTTGCCTAAAAAATGGACTCTACAGCTTACCGGACTTTACTATTCCGATAAGAATATCCCTCAAGGCAAAGAACTATCACGATCCTCGATCGATGCGGGCATAAAGAAAATTGTCTGGGAAGGCCATGGAGAGTTTACACTGTCCGCCTCGGACATCTTTAATACCTTTGGCCTGCGACAGGAAGTTAAAAGTGATGGTTTTACAGCTCTTTATGAGAACTATTTTGAAACGCAGATAGTAAGAGTCGGATTTAAGTATAAATTTTAGTATTACTCAGCCGGCCTATTCTAAAATTCAATGAGACCTATTTGTAATTGAGCAATCTATTGCTGTAAGTTGAACTCATTTACAATTAAAGTGAACAAAACTGAAAGTAGCACAGCCGAGGAACCAATAATCCCGAATCATCTGCGGGATAATCGCCCACTGATTCTATCCATATACTCCGAAATGGCAGTGCCAGCGGTACTAGTAGAAATAATTAAAGGAAAGATTTTTTTTGTTTGCAATTGAAGTACCAATGTCATCAACTAAATTCCGGGCAATATAACGGAACTCAGGCCATAACCTATATTCGGCCTCATGAAAAGCAAGTCTCCAGCGGTTTCACCAAAGGTGGTTGTACAAATTTTCATAACCCAAAAAAGCAGTGTTACGCGGGCTACGTTTTTATCCGTTGTTTTGTATAATATAAATAATTAGAAAGCAGCGGTAAATAACAATCCAAAATCTCCCTTGGAATAAAAGGGCGCTAAGAATACATTTGATGTAGATTCGCTCCCTCTTTTAAAAATTTTATTTCTAATAGAAGGCATTACCCAATAAGCAATTTTAGTACTTAATATACCAATCCCGGCACCTGCAACAACATCGGTAAGCCAATGCCTGTCATTATAGACCCGAAACATCCCTGTTCCGGTTGCAACTAAATAACCAGCGACACCGATCCATGGAGAAACCGACTTGTATTCCTGATATAGAAATTCCGCACCCATAAAAGCCGTTGCCGTATGTCCTGAGGGAAAGGAATTTAAGGAACTGCCATCTGGTCTTTTTACTTTTGTTATGGCTTTTAACGCCAAGGTAGTTGTGCTCATTATAACATATGAGGTAGCAAGAATTATAGTTCTGTCCTTAAAATCATGCTCCCCTTTTATCCCTAACAGGTTTAACCCATATACCGATAAGGCCGGGGCATATTGGGAGAAATTATCGATGGTTATTTTGCGATCAATATGTTCATTCACCTCTTCCTTAACTTCGGAATTAACCACCTTTAACCCATCACTTTCAATGCCTACGACACCATATGTAATTAGGGAAACGGGGACAATCATGCTTTGGTATTTAAACTTATACCTTTTGGAAAATGCTATACTATCAGGACTTGATTGCTGAGCAGAAACAGGTGTTACAACACACATTAAGAATAGAGATGCCAAGAATACCAAACGACTGAATTTCAAATTCCAATAGATTTAAACAATATTTTTGTGGCAAAACTACTACTGAATTCTTTTTAAAATCTAAAGTAGAACTATAGCCTTTCCTTGACAAAATTCACTTTAAAATCGCTTATTGAAAATTCATTTGGAATCAAAGGGGAATAATTTGACGATAAACGCTCCAATACCAGTAACTTTAAATTTCCCTTAGATTTTTAAGCTAATTTTAAACCTTATCTTATCCAATTAAATATGTGGCAAAAAATATTCCCGGATCGTTTTGCATTGCTAAAAACCTTTGGCCTAATTTACCTGACCCTGTCTTTTTTGGTCAGGATTGTATTCCTTATATGGAGCTTTGGGGAAATTGACACCTCAATAGGAACAATACTCTCCACTTTTGCTATTGGATCTTTGTTTGATGTAGGAACATTTTCGTTTTTTGCGTTGCCTTACGCCCTATATTTACTACTATTGCCACGGAAATTCCACGGCAGTATTGTAGATAGATGGATTACCTATATAGCGTATACTATTGGTTTAATGATATTTCTATTTTCTTTCTTTGCAGAAATCACTTTTTGGGAAGAATTTAAAAATAGGTTCAATTTTATTGCCGTGGATTATTTGGTATATACCTACGAGGTGGTAAAAAATATCAACGAATCCTACCCCATCCCCTACTTGGTCAGCCTAATTTTGATTGCTGTTGGGGTATTGATTTTTATTACTTACAAAAGAGCTGTATTCACTAAAACGTTTAAAAGCAGAGCCTTATTTAGGGCCAAGTTGTTGCCTTTCCTTGTAGTTCTAACAATATCCCTTATTTCCGGGTTGTTTATTAAGAACAAACATGCAGAGCAGTTTGCCAATAGGTTTAACAACGAGCTGTCCAAGTCAGGTATTTATTCGTTTTTTGCAGCCTTTAGGAACAACGAACTTTCATTTACTGATTTTTACAAAACAATAAGCACTGAAAAGGCATTTGAGCTGGTCAAAGCATCCTATAACAATGAAAATACAACTTTTTTAAATCCAAAGGAAAATTCCATATTAAGAACAATTCACAATACGGATTCCATCGCCAAGCCCTTAAAACCCAACATTATTTTCATTTGTATAGAAAGCTTAAGCGGTAAATACTTAAATTCCCTTGGTGGGGATTACAATATAACCCCAACCTTGGACAGCTTGGCCAATAACAGTATATTTTTCACCAACCTTTACGCCACAGGAACAAGGACCGTGCGTGGAATGGAAGCCATAACCCTATCCATTCCCCCTACCCAGGGAAGGAGCATTGTAAAACGCAAAGACAACACGGAACTATTTACCATTGGGGAAGTTTTTAAAAATATGGCGTATAGCCGTAGTTTCTTTTATGGTGGAGATGGTTATTTCGATAATATGAACACCTATTTTGGTGGCAACGGATTTAATATAGTGGATAGAGGAAGGGGATTTCTATTGGATAAGGGAATACAGACCAAACGAACCAACATTGAGGATGAAGAGGTAACTTTTGAAAATGCCTGGGGGGTCTGTGACGAGGACATTTATAGGAAGGTTATAAAAGAGGCCGATATGGCCCACAAGGCCCAACAACCATTTTTTGATTTTGTAATGACCACCTCCAATCACAAGCCCTACACCTATCCGGAGGGCAAGGTAGACATTCTCTCAGGTACTAGCAGGGCAGGGGCCATAAAATATACCGATTTTGCCATAGGGGAGTTTTTGAAAATCGCCAAGACAAAGCCATGGTTTAAAAATACTATACTTGTAATAATGAGCGATCATTGTGCCAGTAGCGCCGGAAGAGGGGAACTGGATATCAACAATTACCACATACCCGCTATGATCTGTAACCTACAGGACATACCGCCTCAAAAAATAAATAAACTTTGTTCCCAGATAGATATGTTTCCCACAGTATTTTCGTTATTAAATTGGGATTACACCAGTAACCTCTTCGGGAAAGATGTATTTAAAATGAAATTAGAGGACGAAAGGGCATTTATTGGTAATTACAGAAAATTGGGACTCCTAAAAGGAAACAAAGTTATGATTTTGGGAGACCAAAAGAAGGCCAACTTTTATGAATGGAATCCTGACAACAATAACCTATCCGTAATTCCAACAGACCAGAATTATCTGGATACCACTATAGCATTTTATCAGGTAGCCAATTATTTATACAAGCATAATGGACTTAAGACAAAGCAATAAGCATTTTGAAAAATATTCATTTCATTATTAACCCCAAAGCCGGTTCAGGGAAAAATATTTTAGACATTGATTTACTTGGTCCTTATTTTAAAGAGCCTGAGTATAGTCTTTGCGTTAAATATTCCAAATACAAAAAACAGGCCATAGAACTAACAAAAAATTCTATCAAAGAAGGGGCGCAAACCATAGTAGCCTGTGGAGGGGATGGCACCATTAACGAGATTGCCTCCTGTTTGGTAGGCACCAATATAAAACTGGGCATAATACCCATAGGATCTGGAAATGGACTTGCCTCACACCTTATGATACCACAAGTACTTAAAAAAGCCATTGAGGTAATCAAAAATGATGATGTAGTTACTATTGATGTTGGTCGAATTAATGAACAATATTTTTTTAGCAATACTGGAATGGGCTTTGATGCCAACGTTATAAAAAACTATGAAGCCTTAAAAAAAAGAACCATTATAGGTTACATCAAGGCCTCCTTTAAATCTTTCAATGAGTTTAAAAAGGAAAGGGATGTTAAGATTTCCATTGACCGGAACCACGTAATACTCAACCCATTTTTAGTATTTATCTCCAACTCCAATGAACTGGGATTCAACATTAGTTTAACGCCGAAGGCCTCCTTAATGGATGGCCAGTTAGACGTTATAATCGTTCCCGAAATAAGCAAAATAAAAATGCTCTTATTCGGTGCCCTAATGCTTATCCGTAAATCCCACTGGCTTAAAGAAATAAAGACCTATCAAACCAAAAATATAGAAATTTACAGGAATGAGGGTACATTCTTGAACTCGCAAATAGATGGGGAATTCCATAAGGTTGAAGATAAAAAAATTAGCATTTCCGTATTGGAAAAATCTTTAGGTATTCTTGCGCCCAAGAACATTGAACCTCAACTTTAATTTATCTTTAGATTCATTCATTTTATTTATGCCACCCATTAGGTATGCCTGTCGCACACCAATTAAAGGCGTTTAAAATGATTGCTATCTTGAACGATAATTTTTTAAAAATCCATAACTATTTAAGGTCATCACTTATCGTGGCCCTAATGTTTATAAGCACTTTAAGGCTATCTGCTCAAGATAAAACTATAACCGACATAGGCAACGTTTTGTTAATTGCCCTGCCGGCATCCGCATTGGGAAGTACTATGCTTGTTGGGGACAAACAAGGAACTTGGCAGTTTACCAAAGGGTTTATATTAAACCAAGCGCTGACGATCGGGTTAAAAATGGCCATAGATAAGCCAAGACCGGATTTAAGTGATAATGCTTCATTTCCTTCTGGACATACCTCAACCACCTTTCAAAGTGCAGCCTTTATTCAAAAACGCTATGGATGGGAATACGGTGCAGCGGCCTATGCACTTGCCGGATTTACTGCCTACACCAGAATCCAAGGAGATAAACACGATGGTTGGGATGTCCTGGCAGGGGCCATAATCGGTGTGGGCAGTACGTATATTTTTACAACGCCTTACCAAAAAGAACATATGGAAATCACCTTTAACAGCTCCAAAGGGAACTATCTTTTGGGCTATACGTATAAATTTTAGGCTAGTCTAGCTTATTTTATCAAACCCCGTATAGGGAATAAGAACTTCAGGAATTTGGATTCCGTCTTCGGTCTGGTAATTTTCCAATATTCCTGCCAGTACTCTTGGTAATGCCAAAGAACTACCATTTAGGGTGTGTGCCAATTGACTTTTACCATTCTCGTCCTTATAGCGCAATTTTAATCTATTTGCCTGAAAAGTTTCAAAATTAGAGACAGAACTTATTTCCAACCAGCGATCTTGAGCGGTGGAAAAAACTTCGAAATCAAACGTAAGTGCAGAAGTAAAACCTAGGTCCCCTCCGCAAAGACGCAAGATCCTATAGGGCAATTTTAATTCCCGAAGAATATTCTTTATATGCTCTACCATTCCATCCAAGGCCTCATATGATTTCTCAGGATGCTCAACACGCACTATTTCTACCTTATCAAATTGGTGTAAACGGTTTAATCCACGAACATGGGCGCCATAGCTCCCAGCCTCCCTTCTAAAGCAAGGCGTATAAGCCGTATGCGTAATTGGAAAATCGCCCTCGTTTAAAATAACATCCCTAAAAATATTGGTCACAGGTACCTCGGCCGTAGGAATTAGATATAGATCATCTTCACCTATGTGATACATCTGCCCTTCTTTATCGGGTAACTGACCAGTACCATAACCAGAGGCCTCATTTACTAAATGTGGTACTTGAATTTCATTATATCCAGCGGCAGAATTCTTATCTAAGAAATAAGAAATTAGCGCCCTTTGCAATCGAGCTCCTTTACCCTTATAAACAGGAAATCCTGCACCAGCTATTTTAACACCTAATTCAAAATCTATAATATCATACTTCTTTGCCAATTCCCAATGGGGCATTGCCCCTTCTTTTAAGGTAGGAATTTCCCCTTCCCTAAAAACCTCTTCATTATCCTCTTCTGTGCTTCCGGCCGGAACTGAAGCATGTGGAACATTTGGGATTTGGTACAACAAATTTTGAAGTTCCCCTGCTGTTACAGTCAATTCTTCGTTCAATTCCTTTGATTCCTCTTTTAAACTCCCCGTACGTTCCTTTAAAACATTGGCTTCAGCCGCCTTACCACTCTTGTATAAGGCTCCTATTTCCTTGGATATACTATTGGATTCAGCCAGGGTATTATCTAGACGTGTTTGTAGGGAACGTCGTTTTTCATCCAAATGAAGTACTTTTTCAATAAGCGGAAGAGCATCGATATTACGCTTTTTTAAAGCTTCTACAATTTGTTCCCTGTCTTCACGGATAGCCTGTAACTGCAACATTATTTTAAAATTTTATCGTGCAAATTTAAGCTAATCTTCGGATTTTAGGCATAAATTTATGCCTAGATGTAAAAAGCAATTCTAAAAAATATGATTTTTGAACACGTAGCCTTAAATGTAAAAAACATCCAGGAAATTAAAGATTGGTATGTTGCCAATATTGGATTAAATGTGGTTAGCGCACAAACGGAAGCTCCTTTCATGACTTTTTTTGAAGATTCATCCGGACGTGTAATACTGGAACTTTATCATAGACCTGATGAAGAAATTACAAATTTTAAATCGAAGCACCCGCTTACCTTTCACATGGCATTTGTGTCCAAAAACGCTGAAAAGGATAAAATTAGGTTACTGGATAAAGGGGCCAGTTTGGTAGAGGAAATTAAAAAGGCGGACGGAAGCCATTTGGTAATGCTTCGAGACCCCTGGGGCATGCCCTTGCAACTATGCCAAAGGACCATAGCCTTTTAATAGCCAAAGGCATATCCTCCTTTTAGCTATTGTTGCTGTTGTGATGGCAATATCCATTGGTTGTGTTTAAGATGGTTCCATGACACCTTGCCCAAATCAATTTCTGGATCAATAAATTGCTGGTAAGGTTTGCCATTGACACTGACCCGAGAATTTACATAGACCGATATTTCCTCCCCTTTTTCTTTATATTCCTGTTTTAGGCGTTGGGTAAATTGCCACATAAAATCGGGATAACAGGATATTTTATTTTTTTGTGCTTTTGTTAGATAATCATCCAAATTGACCAAAAACGAATTTTGGGTCCTACTGTTCACTACTTTAAAAGAGGTGATTCCAGTTCTACTCCTCAGCATCATTCTCCAACTCATACGGTGCCCCTCCTCTGTCCATAGAACATCGTCGTTTATAAAATAATGCCTTATCGGCAGCACCAATTGAATTAAAAAATAACTGCCCAAAATGCCCAAAATCAACTTTCTATTCTTAGGCACAATTACTTCATCCCCTTGATAAAGTTCCTTATTCTTAAAAAATATTTTCCGGATTACCTCCGGCTCAAAGAAGAATACGGAGAATGCCATTGCCAAATATGGAAAAATACCTATTTGAAAAACGATGGAATTGAACAAATGAAAGAAAATCGATGCCACAAAAGCCCATTTTCGAGTGGGTTTCCACAAAAGGGCCGGAACAATCAATAAATCGAAAAGGATACCTGAAATACCCACTATACTATGAAGCATGGGTTCCTGTAGGAGTCCGCCAATTACCGGATAGTTAATTTTGTTTTTAAAGAGTAACTGGATAATACTGAAATCTAGCCAGTCGCCGTACAACTTAGCCAAGGAGGCGTAGGTATACACAATTAAAAGCTGCAAAACAATTATCCATTTTACATAGGCGTACATCTTATTGGACCTAAGGGCAGGATTACTTCTGGCATCCAGGGAATAATCTTTATTAGCCGGTAAAAAGGCCATTATAGCGGCAATCAATATCAAAAGATAATAGTGATTGTTATAAGCTGTTTTTTGCATAAGATAAACCCCTGTCCAAAGCAGCGCGAAAGCAATAATACTGTAACGGTACTTATAACCCAAAGCAATGCAAATTCCTAAGGTTCCCATTACAATAAAATAAAAATACATCCCTAGACCCGGTAAAGGTTGCAGCCATTCAAACCCAATAAAAGTAAAGGTGAATTGGGGATCTACAAGGTTTCTTTTAACCCAACCTGTAATAATTGCCCCGTAGCACTCCAGACTGACCAAAATGCCAAAAAATATCCTAAAAATAAGGAGCGGACTATTATCGATTTGCTTAAAAAGAAATCGATCCAACATTTATGTAGAGATTATGGAAAGGGAGGTCTCCCGATCTTTTTTCAACTGTCTCTTAAGTGCTTCAACGGAAGGGAACTTTTGTTCATCCCTAATACGGTCTATAATATCTATCTGAATCTTCTTTCCATATAGATCCTGATCAAAATCGAAGAAATTAATTTCGATACTTTGCGTCTTTCCTTCCACTGTTGGGTTAAAGCCAATGTTCATCATTCCATAAACTGTTTGATCGTCCATGATACTGCTCACCACATAGACGCCATTTTTTGGTATTAACTTGTACTCCTCCGAAATGGATAAGTTGGCCGTAGGAAAGTTTAATTTACGTCCGAGCCCTTTTCCTTTTACAACCGTGCCTGTAAGCATATATTTATATCCCAAAAACAGATTGGCCGTTTTCATATCTCCCTCCTCCAATGCTTTTCTAATTTTCGTGGAACTTACGGAAACGTCATCTACTTCTTGGGCAGATATTTCTTCCACTTCAAAATCCAATGCATTTCCAAAAGCCATTAGATCGGTTATATTGGCGTTCCTATTTCTTCCAAACCTATGGTCGTAACCTATAATAATTTTCTTTGTCTTTAGATCATTTACCAAAATATCCCGAACAAATTGTGTGGCCGATAATCGGGAAAACTCCTTGGTAAATGGATGTATAATTAAATAATCAATCCCAATTTCTTCCAAAATTTTGATCTTCTCCTCTATAGTATTCAATAGGCGAATAGAGATATCCTTTTGAAGGACCATCCTAGGGTGTGGAAAAAAAGTTAGCACTGTAGATTTAAGCTCCAGAACTTTGGCATTATTTATGAGACGTTCCAATATTTTACGGTGGCCAATATGCACACCATCAAAAGTGCCGATAGTAATGGCGGTAGGGTGCGCTTTGTCGTAATTGGAGATGCTTTGAACTGTTATCACAAATTGGAATAATAAAAAAACTTATCTTTGAGTTTGTACAAAAACCCGCTTGATGGTTGTAAAATTACGTCTTGTTTTTTCAATATCCATATTTTTTCTTAGCTATTGCGGATTTGGGCAAACTAAATATTGGCAAAAAACCGATTCTAGGAGTACCCGGTCACAGAGTCAAACAAGGGTGCTCGAGGTAAAAAACGGCGCCACATTTTCATTGCAAAAAGATGTTTTTGCCAGTGAACTTAAGTCGACCCATACCAACAAGGCTTCCAAAATACTTAGTTTTCCCGACGAAGATGGAGAATTGATTCCGTTTATTGTAGAGGAAACCTCAGTACTTTCGCCCGAACTTTCCAAAAAGTACCCACAAATAAAATCTTATGTTGGCAAGGGTCTAAATAATCCGAATAATAGGGTGCGATTTAGTGTTTCCCAGAATGGGATACAGAGCATGATTGTCTACGGAGATAGCAAAAGTGCCACTTTCATGCAAAAAATATCCAATTCTGATGATGAGTATTTGGTCTACAGTAGGAAAGATGCCTATATGATGAATACCAATTTTATCTGCGAAACAAAATCGATAATTGAAAAAGAAAAAGGACCTTCCGCCTTAAAATTGGTAGACGGACAAGTCTTAAGAAAATACAGGGTAGCCATCTCAGCTACAGGGGAATACACTGAATTCCATGGAGGCACGGTACCCGATGCCCTAGCTGCCATAAATGCTACCATTACTAGGATTAATGAAATTTTTGAAACCGATTTGGGGGTAAGTTTGGAGATTGTTGCCGATACAGATCTTGTAATTTTCACGGATAAGGAGTCGGACCCCTATGGCTCAAATCTCAATTCAGAAGTACAGAACACCTTAACAACGATCATAGGCCCAGAAAACTATGATGTGGGCCATTTGTTTCAGAAGGACGAAAATGGTGGTAATGCCGGCTTTATAGCCTCGGTATGTATAGATTCCAGAAAAGGAAGTGCCTATTCTTCGGCTTTAATACCACAAGGGGATATTTTTGATCTAGATTTTGTGGCCCACGAAATGGGACATCAGTTTGGCGCAAACCACACTTGGTCCTTTGAATCCGAAGGCACCTTGGTACAAGCAGAACCCGGAAGCGGCACAACGATTATGGGATATGCAGGAATCTCCGGTAGCAATAATGTGGCCCTAAACGGAGACGATTATTTTCATTATTACAGTATTTTTCAAATTCTGGAATACATTAAAACTACCAGTTGCGGACAAGAAATTCCTATTATAAACTCCCCTCCCACCATTGTACCCACTGGCAACTTCACTATTCCAAAATCTACCGCTTTTAAATTAACGGGAGATGCTTCGGATGTGGATGTGGACGATATTCTTACTTACAATTGGGAGCAGATCAATGATGGAATAGTTACCCACAACACCTTTGGTCCCACCAACCTTAGCGGCGCCAACTTTAGATCTTTAAAGCCTACGGTAAAAACCTCTAGATATTTCCCTAGACTTAGCAGTATAGTAACTGGCAATCTTACCCAAACGAATCCCAATGTAAATACCACCTGGGAAACAGTTTCCGATGTAGAAAGGGAACTGGATTTTGCACTTACAGTTAGGGACAATTCCTTAGGGGGCGGACAGGTAGCTTCGGACCTTGTCAAGGTTACGGTAATAAATAATGCAGGGCCATTTGTAGTCACCTCACAATCCACCAATGAAATTTATACGGCAGGCACCAGACAAGAGGTTGTTTGGGATGTAGCCAATACCGATAGAGGCCCTGTGAATGCACAAAAAGTGGACATCTACTTTTCTGCCAATGGAGGCGCCTCCTTTCCTATAAAGTTGGCCGATAGTGTCCCCAATGATGGGCAACAGGATATCTTAATTCCTGGATTTGCTACACCATCCGGCCGAATAATGGTGAGTGCGCACGATAATATTTTTTTAGCGTTAAATGCGGTAGATTTTACGATTACCCCATCGGATGTTGTATTAAATTTCGCCAAATTGCAATATGAGGTTTGTCAAGGCAATGATTTGATCGTGCCTTTTACTTATCAAACATTTAATGATTTTGCGGAGGAATCAACATTTTCTGCCACTGGAATGCCGCCCGGATTGTCCATAAATTTTTCCCCTACCTCTGCCATAGTGAACGACACTATAGTGGACATTACCTTTTCCAATACCGATTTGGCAACTCCGGGAAATTACCCCATAACCATAGTGGCCACTTCCGCAACTGTTAGCAAGGAGGTGGTTATAGATGTAAAAATACTGGATAACGCATTTTCAGATGTAGTGCTACAGTTGCCTACCAATGGATCTACAAGTGCCCGAATAGCATCGTTATTGGAGTGGGAATCCAACACTTCCTACACTTCCTTTGATATTGAGATTGCCGATGACGCAGCCTTTACCAATATCGTTGAGACGGCAAGCGTTATTTTTAATTCCTATTTAACCACCAATTTGGTGGAGGAAACTACTTACTACTGGCGCGTTAAACCTAAAAATAGTTGTGGGGAAGGGGTCTTTGGCCCGGCATTTAGTTTTACTACCCTTCAACTGAACTGTGCTTTGGAAGAGGCTAAGGATTTACCTCTTATCATTTCAACAACCGGGGCACCCACGGTAACTTCGGTAATTACCCTCTTGAACGACCTGCCTATTGCAGACGTAAATGTTAATTTGGACTTAAGCCATACCTTTCTGGCCGATTTGGAAATAACTCTAATATCGCCTGCCGGTACCCGAGTAATTCTGGTATCCAATTCCTGCGGAGGAAATCAGGATATACTAGCGACATTTGACGATATTGGAAATAGCTTTATATGTGGTACTAGCCCGGCAATACAAGGTGTGGTAAGGCCCCTTGGATCATTGGGAGCGTTTAACGGGGAATCAACCTATGGGGATTGGATATTGGAAGTAAAAGATATTGCGGCATCGGACGGGGGAACAATAAACGCTTTCTCCTTGGATATCTGCGTAGAAGGCACCTTTAGGGTAGACGAGGATAAGGATGGTGTTTTTGATGATGGCGACGATCTATGCCTTAACACCCCAAGCGGAGCTCTTGTGGACCTAAACGGCTGTCCCGTTTATATATTTCCAGTGGATAATTTCGAAGTAGAAATAAACAGTGAATCCTGTAGCAACCAAAATAATGGTTCTATTCGCGTTGTAGCCAGTCTAAATATGGATTACGAAGTTACTCTAACGGGTACTGGGGTTAATATGAGCAGCAATTTTACCAATTTCTATTTTGAACAGGGACTGTCGGCCGGCACTTATAAAATGTGCATTGTTGGCACTGAAGACGATAAAGTTTACGAACCCTATTGCTTTCAGGTAGTGGTTACACAGCCTCCGGCCTTGACCGTGACCTCCAAACTTATTGCAGACGGAAATCAAACCCTAATAAATCTGGAAGGAGGCAATTTGTACAACGTTGAATTAAATGGTATTGTAACCCAGACCAAATCTTCGAGCATAATTTTGGATCTAAAAAAGGGAATCAACCAAATAAAAGTATCAACCAATCTTGCTTGCCAAGGGGTATTTGAAGAACAATTGATGCTTATTGAGGAGCCTGTGGTATTCCCGAACCCATTCGAGGAGGAAGTCACACTATTTTTCAATAATGGGCCGAATAGCGTAAATACCAAAATTTTTAATTATAATGGTCAATTGATCAGCAATAAAGATTATACCCTTTATAGCGATGAAATAGGGATTGATTTCCTAGGGTTACCCTCTGGCATTTATATCCTTAAGGTAAAGGGAGAGGGGATAGATAGTACTTTTAAGGTTATTAAGAAATAAGCGAATGAAACCAATAGCCATATTTTTATGTTTTTTGGCCTTAGTGGGATGTGGGGGAAAAGATTCCCCTAAACCACCATTGCCCGCCCTTTTGGTATTCCCCCAAAAAAACTCCGAATGTACCACAGGACAGGATGTCACCGGATCCAACACTTCATTGGTGGAGTTTAGGTGGCAAACTTCGGACCATACAGAATCCTATGAATTAAGGGCTACCAATTTGAATAGCAATACTACCCAAACTATTGTAGTGAACGGTAGCTCTGCAAAACTTCCAATTCAAAAAGGGGCTCCCTATTCATGGTTGGTAGTTTCAAAAAATACCAAAGTATCAGAAACTGCAAGAAGCGAAACCTGGAGATTTTATAACGCGGGTGTAGAGACCACCCACGCTCCTTTTCCAGCAGAAGTAATAGCTCCTATAACCGGATCGAACATATCCAAGGACCTTAACAATGAAGTTCTTTTGGATTGGGAGGGTGCAGATGTGGATAATGACCTGGAAGGATATGAGGTATATTTCTCAACAGAAACCCCACCAACCACCTTGATTACCACGCTTACCTCGGGAAAATCGGATTTTAAGGTTAGTGTTGCCGCAAACACTATATATTATTGGAGAATAGTTACTTTGGATCTGGAAGGAAATACGGCTACAAACAGCATTTCCCAGTTTAAGGTGCGCTAAGGCTACCTTAGGTGCCGTTGAACTCGTTCATTGTTCTATTTACACCGGACAACACAAATGCGCGTACAAGTTCTCTGATGCGCTCATAGCGCTTTACAAGTGCATCCCTTTCTTCAACGTTCCACTCCCCCAGGACATAATCTATTTGTTTGCCTTTTCCAAAATCCGAACCAACACCAAACCTCAATCTGTTGTAATTAGTGGTAAGTAGGTGCTGTTGAATATCCTTTAAGCCATTATGTCCACCATCACTGCCTTTTGTCTTTAAACGGATCGTTCCGAAGGAAAGATTAATATCATCTGTAATGATCAACAAATTCTCAAGGGGAATATTTTCCTTTTCCATCCAATATTTTACAGCTTTTCCACTTCTGTTCATGTAGGTAGATGGCTTTAAACACAATATACTCCTACCTTTGACCTTAAAATTACCTACATCCCCCAACTTGGCCGTTTCAAAGCTAAAATCCTCTTCCTTGGAAATTGCATCCAGAATTTTAAACCCAATGTTATGTCGGGTTTCCGCGTATTCTTCCCCAATATTTCCAAGACCTACAATTAAAAATTTCTTCATACTGTCCGATTCGTCCAACAATGACTTGCTCCCTTTAAATAATGACTTAAAAATATGGATCACTGTTCTCTTTTAGGAATTCATAAAAATACAAAAGCATCCCGCAGTTACGGGATGCTTTTTAAACTTATTTAAGATAAAATCTATTCGTTACCTTCTTCAGCTGATGCTTCTGCAGTAGCTTCAGCTCCTTCTTCAGTCTCTTCATCCTCCTCATCTGTCAAGACTGCATTACGTGCAGCTTTAACCTGAACAACAACCGTGTTTTCTGGGTGAAGGATAGTAAACTCATCTTTTAACAAGGTAGAAACGGAAATATTTCCACCAATTCTTAATTTGGAGATATCAATATCAAAGAAATCCGGCAAATTATCCGGCAAGGCCTTAATTGAAAGCTTTCTTTTTCTAAACAGTAATCTACCACCATTTCTAACCCCAGGAGAATTACCCAACAACCTTACAGGAATGTCCATAGTAACTTCCTTATCCTTGAACAATTGATAAAAGTCCACATGTAAAATACTATCGGTTACAGGGTGAAATTGTATATCCTGCATTACCGCGTCGTACTTTTTACTGCCTTCCAATTCAACCACAACAGTATGTGCGTTTGGAGTGTACACTAAATCTTTGAACGATAGTTCCTCTGCTGAAAAGTGTAATGGTTTTTCCCCTCCGTATATAACGCAAGGAACCTTTCCAGCATTACGTAAGGCCTTTGTTGCTTTTTTGCCTACGCTTTCTCTTTCTGATCCTTTAATTGTAATTGACTTCATTGTATGTATTAAATATTAATTAATTTACTCTCTTATTCGCTCTTACTTACATTAGAAACTTAGAACTAATGGAAGTATTGTGATGAACTCTGTGCATAACATCGGCAAACAACTCCGCACAGCTTATGACCCTTATTTTTTTACTTTCCTTTTTAAGGGGAATGGAGTCGGTCACAATAAGCTCCATTAATTGGGACTTTTCAATTTTCTCATATGCATCCCCGGAAAGAAGTGCATGGGTAGTAATGGCCCTGACACTTAGAGCTCCCCGCTCCATCATTAAATCAGCCGCTTTTGTCAAGGTTCCGGCGGTATCTACCATATCATCTACCAAAACCACATTTTTCCCTTGCACATCGCCAATAAGTTCCATGTGCGAAATTACGTTGGCCTGTGCCCTTTGTTTGTAACATATTACTACATCGCAATTCAGCGCCTTTGAATAGGCATAGGCTCTTTTAGAGCCACCCATATCTGGCGAAGCAATAGTTAGGTCACTCAGATTTAGACTATTCAAATAAGGTAAAAACAAGGTGGAAGCGAACAAATGATCCACTGGCTTTTCAAAAAAACCTTGAATTTGATCGGCATGAAGGTCCATTGTGATGATTCGGGTCGCACCAGCGGCTTCCAACATTTTGGCCACTAATTTTGCAGCAATCGGAACCCTAGGTTTGTCCTTTCTGTCCTGTCTAGCCCATCCAAAATAGGGCATTACCGCGGTAATATGTCGCGCTGAAGCCCTTTTTGCAGCATCCAACATGAGCAACATTTCCATTAAGTTCTCCGAACTAGGATTGGTAGAACCAATAATAAATACACGCGTTCCACGTATAGATTCCTCAAATGAAGGCTGAAACTCCCCATCACTGTATCTAGAAAAAATAACATTGCCCAAGCTAGAACCAAAAGACTCCGCTATTTTTTCAGATAGCTTTGTACTTTGGGTACAGGTAAAAATTTTAGGCTCCGGTACTTGATATGGCATTGTTAACGTATTGTTTATTAGTTTATTGGAACTCCTTTTTATAAGGAGGTGCAAATTTAGAAATTAATTTGGGTTGCTAAAGTATAAATGTTGTTATTTTTTTGCCGATTTAAAGAAAATATTCTTTAATTTTGCAGTCGAAATCAAAAATGCTCGAGTGGCGGAATTGGTAGACGCGCTGGATTCAAAATCC
>TARA_R110000868_G_scaffold4428_1_pt1 | contig 45233 bp, 41 predicted proteins | sample TARA_R110000868 | Tara Oceans TARA_R110000868 (sample SAMEA4397489) | marine metagenome | biome: Polar Biome; feature: [SRF] surface water layer (ENVO:00010504); material: water (ENVO:00002006), including particulate matter (ENVO:01000060) such as... | depth 5 m | reverse complement strand
CAAAGCATCTATAAATGGAGCATCTACAATATCTCCTTTTATAAAAGTATAATTGGGTGCTGACTCAATATCAACTATATTCTCCAAATTCCCAGCATAGGTCAAGGCATCCAAATTGAATATTTGGTATTGCGGGTATTTTTTAACAAAAAGGCGTACTACGTGGGATCCAATAAATCCAGCACCACCTGTGATTACTATTTTTTTCATTTATTTCTAATTTTTCGAATTAATGCAAATGCCACTAATTAATTCATATTTATTATTCTTTTATAAAACAACGAAGGCATCCCAAAATTAATCAACATCCCTAACTCCATTTTTGTACATTTTAAATAATTTTTCAACTGTGCATAAAATGTATTTGGAATATGAGACACCGATTTTATCTCCAAAATAATAGCATCATAACAAACAAAGTCTGCTCTATACTGTTTTTTCAATTTCTCATTTTCATAATACAATTCTAATTTCAGCTGTCTTTTAAATGGAATATTTTGAATTAGAAACTCTTTCTCCAGCACTTCCTCATAAACTGCTTCCAAGAATCCTGTACCCAATGAACGATGTACTTTCATACAAGCCCCAATAATTTTAAAGCTTTCTTCTTTATAAAGTATTTTATTATTGGAATCCATTCGTATAATTCGTTTAAATTCGTTTAAAATTCGAATTAATTAGTAATTCCATACATTTTCTCAAACTATCCGTATAATCAGGAACAACTATTTCATAGACGGCTTTAATCTTGGATTTATCCAATAAAGAAAAAGCAGGACGTTTTGCAGGGGTAGGATAAGATGCCGAAGGAATTCCTTTTACATCACAAGTATACCCACCAATCTCTTGAATCGCCAAAACAAATTCGTACCAACTGATTTCACCTTCATTTGAATAATTATAAATACCTGGAATCCATTCTTGAGCAGATATGATGTCCATCATAGCTTTTGCTAAATCAGCAGCATAAGTGGGTGAACCTACTTGATCATTTACCACACTAACAGTATCCCGTTCTTGCAACAAACGTTGCATTGTTTTAACAAAATTATTCCCAAAACGACTGTACACCCATGACGTTCTAATAATTAAAACATCAGGATTAACAGCCAAAGCAGCTAACTCTCCAGCACGTTTCGTAGCGCCATATACATTGATAGGATTATTAAGCGCATCTTCAGTCAAGGCAATTGAAGAGGTACCATCAAAAACATAATCCGTAGAGATATGAATTAGTTTAGCTTGATTGTCATTCGCATACTGCGCTATTATTTTAACTGCCTGATGATTGACAATGTCAGCTAATTCCGGTTCCGACTCTGCTTTATCCACAGCAGTATAAGCACCACAATTTAATATGAAATTTGGACGAATTAACTCCAATTGAATTTTCAACTTAGACAAATGATCCAATGAAATTTGAGTTCTATCCGCGAAAACCCATTCATATTGCCAATAGTTTTCTGACAACACTTTCAACTCTGAGCCCAACTGTCCAGTGGCTCCTGTTACTAAAATTTTTTTCATTTAATTTTTAATAGTTTCAATTTCAAACACACTTCTAGTACGCTAACCTCAAACAACTAATCACTGAATACTGATTACTCCTTCTCACAGTCATATTGCGTTTATCGCACATCTACTCATAACCGAAAACTCCTAACCCCGCCCTTAAATTAAAAATGTCAAAAAACGACGATAAAACGGCGTGGTAGCAGTCCGCGAGTTGAGCCTGAAAGGCGAACGGCTCGGGCTGCGGAACATAGTTTTGAGGTAGTTTTTAAGTTTTGAATTTTCAGGCTTGATCTTTTGTTTCTTTTGCATCAAGGCAAAAGAAAAAGAAATGCGCTAAGTGATCCTGAAAGCAGCCACGCCCCCCATTATTAGCGATAACTTTGCGAATTTTGTGGTTAAGTATTAATACCTACCCCCGCCCCAACCTTAAACAGTTAAACGGTTAAACAGCTAAACATTTAAACATTTTTCAAAACTCCCAATCAATTTCGGCAAAACTCGGCAATATCAAATCCTTTTCAGAAACGATAACGACATCAGGGCTTACTTGCCAATCAATTGCCAAAGTGGGATCATCATAACGAATCCCTCTTTCACTATCTTTGTGATACAATTGATCTACTTTGTACATCACAGAAGCTGTTTCACTCAAAACAGAAAAACCGTGTGCAAAACCATGTGGCACCAATATTTGTTTTTTATTCGCAGAGCTTAAAACGATACTAAACTGCTGCCCATAAGTAGGTGAGTTTTTACGTAAATCCACCGCCACATCCAAAATTTCTCCTTCTAACACTCTCACCAATTTAGCTTGGGCAAAAGGTTTGATTTGCAAATGCAATCCTCTAATCACCCCTCTTTTGGAAAAAGACTGATTGTCCTGAATAAATTGATAATTAATCCCATTTTCATTGAATTTAGCCTGATTGTAAGCTTCAAAAAAGAATCCCCTAGAGTCTTCAAAAACCCTGGGAGCTATAATCACTAAATCTTCTATAAATGTTTTTTCAACTATCATTGTATGTTTTTATTTTTGAAATGATCCAAAGGTTTTTAACAAACCTTCTTTTGATCCTGCCGGTAAAGGTTTACCAATAGCGCCGACAATTTTATTATTACTGACTGCATAATTCTCGGTTAATTTTTGTAAACGTTCAGAATTGAGTGGTAAATGCAAGTAATCACCAAGTCTCGCAACCCCTTTAATCCAAGAGCACGGAATATTTAAAATTGTTTTTTTTTACCCAAACTTACACCCAACAACTGAATTAATTCATTTGTGGATAAAGACTTATCATCTGCCACTTGATAAGCTCCTGAAGGTATAGTAGTGTTTCCCAACAATTCCTTGATAACAAAACAAAGATTTTCAATACTTAAAAAAGAACGTTTGTTATCAAAAGCTCCTAATGGCCAAGGCAAACCTTTATCTACTAATTTATACAACAGATTAAGGTTACCTTTATTTCCCGAACCATGTATCAAACAAGGTCTTAGTATATAGAGTCTTTTTCCCTCAGGAAGTTTTTTACTTAAAATATATTCTTCTGCTTGATGCTTAGCAATTCCATAATGAGTTTTGGGATTTGGAATAGTCTTTTCTGTCAAATTTCATCAACTTTATCGGCTACAGCTTTCACAGTGCTCATAAATATAAATATAGAAGCCTCTGAATATAACTAAGTATCAAGTTTTCTCTTTCTTGAAATGACTCTAATATCAAAATAGTTTGGGAAATAAGGTGTGAGATTATCACCTACAAACTATTTTATAAATTGACTTAATTTTTTATAAACTCTTAATGGAATTAAATAAAAAGGTTTTTTTAAATTATTTTTTTTCCAAGCATTTAATACTTCTTTATTTTGTTTTATTATACTTGAAAAACTAGCATTGGATGCGCCCCCAAGTCTCATTCTAACAACTAACCTGTTAAAATATTTTGAATTAAAATTGTGTTTTTTAAATACCCTCAACATAAATTCATAATCAGCAGCTATTTTATAATCTAAGTCAAATAATCCAGCTTTATTGTAAACCTCTTTCTTAACAAATAATGAAGGATGAGGAGGGACATTAGCATTTTCAAAAAAATTATTATAATAATCTTTTGATTTCCAATTCCTAACAACTTTATTGGTATCATAACTCTTTACATATACCAAATCACCGTACAATATATCCAATTCAGGATCATTATTAAATTGTTCCATAACAGCCTCAATAACATTAGAATCCTGATACAAATCATCTGAATTCAAAATGCCAATAACATCACCTGTGGTAGCTCTAATACCTTTATTCATTGCATCATACAGCCCATTGTCTTTTTCTGAAATAAAGTAACCCAACCTATTTTCAAATTCTCTAATTAAGTTAACTGTATTATCTTTAGATCCTCCATCTATAATAACATATTCTAAATTGGGATAACTCTGCGAAAGGACTGACTCAATAGCGTCCTTTATTGTTTTGTCATTATTATATACGACTGTAATTATTGAAATCTTCATGTTTTATATGGATAAATCTTTATATATATTCAAAGTTTCTTCATAGCATTTATCCCACGAAAAATTTTTAGATTGTTGCAGTCCCAATTCTATCATATAATCTCTTCCTTCTGTGATTTTAGCGACAGCGGTATTGAATTCATCAATACATAGATTTTCTAGCAAAACCCCGCCTTCACCAGCAACTTCCGGAATTGAGGAAGAATTCATAGCTATGAATGGACAGCCCGCTTTCATAGATTCTAATATAGGTATTCCAAAACCCTCATAAGAGGAAGGATAAATTAATGCATAAGCACCGTTATATAGCTCATTTAGCTCATCATTTTCAATGTTTATAAATAATTCCCAACGCCCAAGCATCAGTTCATTCAACATATGCAATTCATTTCTATTTAAATCAAAACCAACAATTTTTAAAATGAATTTTTCTGACTGAGCTACAGCTTTTACAGCAAAATCAAAGTTTTTATAGCTAGCTCTTGACCCAACAAATAGATAATAGGGAGAGAACTCCTTTTCGTGTTTAAATTCTGGAATAACAAAATAATCAGAAGAAACTCCATTATATATAACCCTTATATCTTTACTTTCAAATATGGGATAGAAATACAGTAGATCCCTTTTGGTGTTTTCTGATATACATATTACAATATCAGCTGCTTGAATTGCTTTTTTCTTCTGATAGGCGTGTAACCATTTTTTTAAACCATTACCATAATGCTCATAAGTAAAATCATGTACAGTAACTATTTCTTTTACATTATTTTTTCTTTTCACACTTCTGCTTAATGTCCTGTAATATGTAGAATGAAAAATAAATATCTCACCTCTTATTTTAAAATTGATTTCTCTATATCGCGAAAGGAACTTAGACAATTTATTGCCTTCATTGTAAGTATTAACTTCTTGAATTTTTAACTTATTTCTAAAAATATTTTTACTACTGTTTTCTTCTTCTATAAAAAAAGAATGTATCTCTTCTTGATTTAAAATTCTATTAATGACTTCATACCAATAAACAGAAACCCCTCCCGATTTTTGAAGTGAAAAAATTATATTATCAAAAATTACTCTCATAAAAGATTATTGAATTAATTTTATTGCTTAAACCTGTGCAGCTTTTCGTTTCTTATAAATTTCGACAATAACCAACAAATTATAATTAACACCCAAAATTCCATTCCCCTTAAAAATGGGACAGAAATAAATGTTGCAATAGTAAACATCAGAACAAAATATAAGCTTGTATAGAGTCTTGAACCTCTTCTTTTATTTATTTCTACTAAATTTATAAAATAACCCATAACTGGATATATTAAAAATGAGAAATAGCCAAAGTCCATAAATAAATATGAATTAAAATACTGTGCAGGGTTCCAAATCCAAACATTTGGAACGGGGACACCTATATCTAAACCAAAAAACTTAGCAATAAAAGATAATGGCGCAAAAAAAGTCTGAAAACCAAATGAAAAATCAGATTGATTATCAATAACCATCTGGAAATTCACCAAACTCAATTTACAATAAACAATTAAAAAATCAAAAAAACTAGAATCTGACATTCTAGAACTTGTGATAAAACTCCCCAAAGACAGTACACAAAATACAATAATTAAAAATTTAACATTAAGTTTCTTTTTAAGTAGATTGGTGTAGATTTGAACTAAAAGAATTGCCATAATAGTTAACCTGTCTAAAGAAAACAAAACCTTAACTAAAGAAGCAAATAATGAAATAGCATTGATTTTTTTAATTTTTTTAATTTCATTTTCTTCAAAATTATAAAAATTAAGGTAAGAGGACGTTATCAAATAAACAGCTAATGGGAGATAATTCAACATTTTAAAAACCCCTCCAAGACCTCCATCACCAGCTTGTTGTCTAATATCAGCTATACCTGCATCATTCGATGCCAGTTGTGCTAAATATTCTTGGGGTGATACAATGCTTCCAACTGTTAATATAGAAGTAAATAAACCCACTACTATCAATGTCAAGCAGAGAAGAAAAAAACCTTTATTTAATTTAAAATAATTATTATAAGTAAAGTTTTTTGTATAACTAAATACAATTTCCTTCTTTATAAGATAGCCAACTAAAACTAAAATAATAATAATAATATGAAAACTTAACGCCTTGTTAATCTCATAATCATTGCCTATAATATCGTCATTTTGAAGAGCTAAGCTGAATAATATTAGTTGTGAAAATAAAAACACTAAAATAATTCCGTTATTTTTTATTACACTTTTCATTTATAATATAACTGCTCCAGATAACAAACCTAATAATTCCGCAAGATAGTAACGAACTTTTTGTCTATTAAAAAGAAAATAAAATGGCAATGCTAAAGTAACTAGCATTACTCTTTTAAAATATTTTAAATAAAATTGATGCTTAAAACATAATTTTGCAAAACCACATCTATAAGTAAATACTCTTTTTATTTCACTCTCCGAAGAATAATTCAAAACTTTATTAGGATGATAAAATATTATTTCTTTATTATAATAAATTTTCACATCCTTACTCAATAGCCTCAAAATCAAGTCGTAAGCTTCTTCTGCCCCATGAAATGTACCTACTCCCAAACCCTCGTCATATGGATAATTGGTCATTATTTCTCTTTTCGCAAACATAGTAGCTTCTACAAAATGACTTGAGTGTACCTTTTTTGTCAAAAATTCAGATCTCAAATTCCATTTTATAACACTGTCATTTCCAAGTTCATCAATACACTTGCCAAAAACAACATCACATTTCTGTTCCTCTAATGTTAATAAAGCAATATCAATTGTATTAGGAAAAAATTTACAATCATCATCAGGAAAGCAAAAAATATCCCCCACAGCAACACTTATTCCAAAGTTTCTTGCATTGGAAGCTCCTTTTGGCAATATTTTAAAATGATTAAGGTCAAATTTTTTTTTAAAAGCAGAAACCAATTCTTCTAATTTATTATCAAAATTTTGATCAATAACCAAAATCTCAAAATCCTTATTATTAGATTTCGTTAGTGAATTAAACAACTCTTCCAACTCAAAAACTCTATTGATAGTAGGAATAATTATTGATATTTTAGGTGTCATTAAATTATTTATTTTAACATTGTGTTTCTAATAATGAGAGCAGTTTTCAGAACAATCCTTTTAAAGAAGGAAATATTACCATAATGATATTGTAAATCAAATTTTTCAAACAAAAATTTATTTGAAATTGTAGAAACACCACCGATTGAAAAATTTGCAATTATTTGCTCAATGAATAAAAAAGAAACTCCTTCTTTGTTAAATCTCAAGAACAATTCATAATCGGCTACAAATTTGTATTTCTCATTATATAGACCATAGAGTTCATAAATTTCCTTTTTTATAAAAGTGGAAGGATGCGGCAAACTATCATTTTTAAGAACATATTTTGAAGTTCCATTAATATTTAACAAATGATTCCCATTCCATGTTCTTAAAAGCCCATGAAAAACACCAAAATTCATATTTTTAATATATTCATTTACAATAACTTCGACTGCAGTAGTATCGTACCAATCATCACTATTGATTATACCTACTAACACTCCATTAGATTTCATAACCCCTTTATTCATAGCGTTATAAATCCCATAATCAGGTTCTGATACGATAATATCGATTTTTGATTCATATTTATTGATAATGTCTAATGTTCCGTCATTAGATCCACCATCAATTATTATATACTCGATATTACTATAACTTTGATTGAGTACTGATTTTATTGTTTGTTCGATTGTCTTAGCACCATTGTAAACTACTGTAATGATTGATACCTTAGGAAAATTGAAATTTTCTGAATTCATCTTAATTATTGTTTTCAATTTTTCTAATAAATTTCGCAGGATTTCCTGCCCATATTTCATCTTGAGGAATGTTTTTTGTAACAACAGAACCTGCTCCCACCACACTTCTGTCACCTATTGTTACGCCTTTTAATATAATACTATTACCTCCTATCCAGGCATAATTCCCTATTTTTATTGCTCCTGTACTAACCAATGAACTATTTACTCTTTCACTATTTTTAATCCCATGAAAATCCGTATCCCAGAGAGATACATTTGCACCAAGACCTACATAATCACCAATGTCAATTTTGTTCCAACACACAATCGTTACTCCACTTAATCCGCACCCTAAACCTATGTTTAGAACTCCTTCTTTTGCAACATATATATTACAAGGTTTAAATAATCCTGCAGGATTGTATTTTGTACTACTTATAAAAGCTGTTTCTGAGCCAATGCTAGTTTCTCCGTATATTTCAAATAAGGGAAACCCATACAATTTTATTTCACCTTTTATGTTAAGGTTTACAAATCTCCATTTAATTATCCTTAACCAAACATGATTAACACAATAATAAATTAACTTCCTATAAATGTAAAACAAAATTTTTATTATAAATCTCATTAAATATTGTTTTTATTATGTAAATCCCAATCTACCAATACGTCTCTACTAATTTTATCATAATTTTGGCTAGCTTGTGAATGCAAGAATTCCCACCTATATACGAATGACATCATGAAGTATGAAATATAAGCAAATGCTAGAGCTACTCCCTTATATCCGTAAAAAAAAGTCCCTCTCCTTATTACAACATAAAAAGCACCGAAAACACTTTTTAATGATTTATTAATTGACTTCCTACTATCATGAGCTTCACTTCTCCAATAACGAAGATGTCTGTCCATCATCATATCAACTGAAACATGTGTTAAATGATTTATACAATAATCACTTGAAATTTTATATCTTAATTTTGAATCAAAATGAATAGCATCATGCACTCCTGTTAAGTTTAACCTAATCTTACTCTTCTTTATAAGTATAGGCTTACTTACACTATACCACGGCGAAAAAGACTCTCCGATCCCAAGAATAAAATTTCGAAATGGAACATCTATTATATCAAAGTGAAAGTCCTTATTCTTTATAACATCCATAATTTCGGATGCTAATTTCGGATGAATAACATCACTAGCAGTAAATAAAAGTATCCACTCTGAATTGCAATATTCTAACATCAACTCCATTTCGGAGGAATCATATTTCATGGAATTATCCATAGCAAATACCTTAGAAGTATATTTTTTTGCAATATCGATAGTCATATCTGAACTACTTTTATCTAATACAACGATTTCATCACACCATTGCAATGTTTTTAAAGTAGTTTCAATTCGATTCTCTTCATTAAAAGTGGGTATAAATGCTGATATAGTCATTACGCAAAAATTTGTTTATATATATTTTCTATTTTATTTATTGCAAATAGATTAATTTCAGTAAAGATTTCATCTTTGAAAAAATGTGTTTGTACAACATAATATGAAACAAAGAACGATAAGAAACTTGCAATAAAAACTATTAAATCATTTAAAAATGTACTTCGGAAAATAATTGCAAACACCACAACAAAAGATGAAAGTATAATATTTTTAAATATTTTTTTAATATTAAATTTTATTTCAATATGCTTTTTAGCAACAAAATAACTAAATATTAACACAAATGTCTCGGTCAAAATACTAGCCCAAGCAGCTCCATTTTCATTATACAGAGGTATCAATGTTAAATTTAAAACTAAGCTTACAATCGTAGCTATAGACACTATAATTAACAATTCTCTATCTTTAGACAATGGAATTAGTATCTGCAACATAAAAATTGTTATCAAACCTAATAACAACGTTGTTGGAGAAAAAATTTGTGTAGTTAGAACTGCAGATTCAAATAATCTCCCAGACAAAATCCTTACAATTTCGGGGGAAAGTACATAAATACCAATTATTGCTGGTATACCAAATAATAATACAAAATTAATTGATTTTTCAATAAGTCTAATCATTTCCAACTTGTCACCCCGACCTGCGGCAAATGACAATCTAGGTATCAGTACTGAAGACAGGACCCCTATTATTGCAACCGGTATCTTATTAATTCTACTTGCAACGGTAAAAAAACTAACTGCTTCATTTGTTGACAAAAAACCCAACAAAACCACATCAAAAAGTTCATATAAACTTGTTGCAACTGTAAACAAAAAAATCAACAAAAGCGGTTTAATATGAATCCTGAAACGCAAATCCTTCCAAAGAAAATTGAATTTAATATATTTAAGTCCATGAGAAATATTTAGATAAGCAATTATAACAGAACCCAATACTGACAACCCAAAATATAAAAAATAATCTGTTTTCTCTCTAACAAAAATAAAGACCGATACAGTTAAAAAAACCTGCAAAATAATCGTTCTAACTGCTACATATTTAAAATCTTCAATAGCCGTAAAAAACCAGTGAATTGATAAAGGATAGGATAATATTAACAAACTTCCACATAAAAAAAAATCAATATTGCTTTTACATCTTTCCAAATAGAAGATACTAATAATATAAACAACAAGTACGCAAATAGTCAATCCTATATGTATTAATGTTATTTCCGCAAAAATTTTTGATCTTTTTACAATATCGTCTTTTACTTTTGCAATTTCTCTTATTCCATAAAAAGGAACTCCAATTGTAGATATAACAATAAAATATTGAATGTAAGAATTGGCAAATGAAACTAATCCGAAATTTTCAGGTTCCAATATCCTTGATACATAAGGAAAGGTGATTAAAGGAAATAATATCCCTGATGCAGAAATTATGGCATTATAAAAAAAATTTTTTCTTAATCCAGACATGTTTTTATAGAAAATTAAAAATTTATTCTTATTTTATTATGTCTTTATGAATTTAAATATTCTCTAATCACATCCGCGATATAATCATAATGCATTTCGTTAAATCCTGGCCAAACCCCTAAACAGAATGATTGATTCATAATAGTATCTGCATTAGATTTATTTTTTGTCATTTCTCTCAAACTATTTAGCAGAGTAGCGTCTGTTAAGTTTTGCAACATATAAAATTTATTCTAATAGTGTTTTAATAATAGAGACTAAGTCGCTTCCATCGCAATTGGTTTTGCAAAAGGCTCCATTTCTGTAATGGGTCTTCCAAAAGCTATCTTAGGATAGGTATTAGTGTGCGGATCTATCATAACCTGTAATAATTGAGGTTTAGCAGCGTTTTTATCCTTCCATAACCATTCCACCGCATCGTCAATCTCTTCTGGATTTTCTATTGTCATTGCATCGATTCCGTAAGCAATAGCTACTTTCCTAAAGTCTGGAGCATCATACCCCCAATAGGTCGATTGGTAACGAGATTCGAAATAACTATCCTGAAATTGACGTATCATTCCTAATGTCCTGTTATTCATCACAATAATTTTAACTGGAAGTTGATTACGAACAATAGTTTGTAATTCTTGGATATTAAGTTGCATACATCCGTCACCTATCAAAACAACTACAGGACTTCTATTCAATCCAATACATGCTCCAATAGCTGCTGGAAGCGCAAAACCCATGGCTCCCATTCCACCTGAAGTTAAAAAATGTTGATCTTTGTTTATTTCTAAAGATTGAGCAGCCCACATTTGATGACTACCCACATCCGCCAAATAAACTTTAGCCTTTTGTGATTGGCTGGAAAGCGAATGCATAAAGACATTTGGATTAATACCTGTCGGAGTTAATTCATTTGTGTCAGGCCAGGTTTCTTTTAAATCATTAATATGATTTATCCACTGATTAGGCAAATCAAACGAAAAGTTAACGGTATATTCTAGAAATTTAGTAAAGAACAGATCTAGATCCGCTACAATTGCCTCACAGCCCTTAACGCGATTATTTATCTCTGCTTTTTCACAATCAATATGATAAATTCTTCTATTTTCTATATACTTAGTATCAGCTCCGGTTTGTCTAATATCCAATCTACTTCCTAAAACAACCAACAAATCACATTCGCCAAACGCCATATTTGCCCATCTGTTACCATAACTCCCTATAAAACCAACACGTTGCAAATGATCAAAAGAAATAGTGTCCAACCCTAAAAGCGTTGTAATAACCGGAACCTTAGTGTGCTTAACAAACTGGTCAAATTGCTTTTGACATTGGCCCGCTTTAATACCTCTGCCTGCTAGAACAAGTGGTCTTTTTGCCTGTTTAATATCATGTATTAATTTTTCTAAAACAATAGTATCTATCGCTAAATGTTCTACACTTTCAGACTGAAAATATTTAGCTTCTATCTGAATGCGCTGCACATCCATAGGAATGTCAATAAGAACTGGCCCTGGTCTACCTTCCAAAGCAAGTTTAAAAGCTTGCTCAAAAATATCCGGAATGGTATCTGGATCGCTAATCTGGAAACAAGCCTTGGTAATAGGTGTTGCCATAGCAACAATATCAGTTTCTTGAAATCCTAGTTGCCGAATTTCTCTGTCTCCTTTTAACTCATGCCTATTCACTTGACCTGTTATAAAAATAGCGGGAGTAGAATCAAAATAACAACTGCCAATTCCTGTCAACAAGTTAGTGGCGCCTGGACCAGATGTAGCCATAGCTATTCCCGGCAAACCCGTAACTCTTGCATATCCTTCGGCGGCAAAAGCGGCAGCTTGTTCGTGATGCATCGTAATAATATTGATGTCTGTTTTCTGATTCAACGAATCGAGTATATGTGTAATCATACCTCCCGATAACTCAAAAACACTTTTAATCCCCTTTTTTTCTAAAAATTCAGCTATAAAATCAGATACTTTCATTAGAAATTTATTTATTTTTTAAATAATGGTTTACAGTATTCTGTATAGCAATACTGAAATCTGTAAATTCAATTTCACCTATTTGAGCAGATAATTTCAAAATATCTCCCTCCATATGCATGGATTGACTATCTCTATATTTTAAAGCTCCAAAATTCAAAATGAATTCTGGATTAACATAATTTCTTATGTCTTCAATCATAGATTTAATTGTTCTGGTTTCATCCGAAGAAATGTTATAAACACCAGATTGTACCTGCATCGTCATAATTTTTCTCATTATTAAGCTAAAATCATTAACGTGTAGATAAGCATATTTCTGCTCTCCTGGCGTGAAATCCATTTGTTTACTTGTCAGCATTGAATTTATTAAAGAGGGAATTAACCAGTTTTGATTTTCTTTCTCACCAAATAAAGAAAATAAACGCAACCAAATCCAATTGATGTCGTTCATCCCGCAAAATGTCTTCACAATCTCTAGACAAGCCAATTTTATACTTCCGTATGCATTTAAAGCATTTGTGTTATGATTCTCTGAAATTTTCCCTCCTATGTTACCATACTCTGCTTGTGAACCTAAAAAAACAAACTTTTTCACTCCAACCGTTTTTGCAGCATCTAATAACGAAAGCAAAAAAGGTATGTTTTTCGACTGTTCATTCCAATTATCTCTTGAATCAGATCCAACTCCGATCCAAGCCCCGTGTATGATGGAGTCAAAGGAATGTTTTTCAAGTTCCTCTCTAAAAAATCCGTCCTCATCAATATCAACCCAGATGATTCTATCTTTGAACCCTTCACATCTCCAAATATTAGCATTTTTACGCTTTAATCCAATCACTTGAATACCATTGCCAACAAGATTTTCTGCTATATGAGAACCTAAAAATCCTGTAACCCCTGTTAATAAAATAGTTGGTTTCATAAATATTAGAAATTCAAACCAAAAAACTCTTCCATTTTCTCCACTACAAAATCCAAATGATCATTTGTTAATGCAGGTTGCACCCCAATCCAGAATGTATCATTCATTGTTTTATCAGTATGCGTCAATTCTCCAACTACCCTGTACTCGATATCCTTGAAATAAGGTTGTTTGGTTAGATTTCCCGCAAACAACAAACGAGAACCTATTTTATGATTGTCTAAAAATTTCAGTAAATCAACCCTGTTCGATCCACAGTTATCTTTTAAAGTTATAGGAAAACCAAACCAAGATGGATTACTGTTTTCTGTAGCTACAGGCAGATGTATAAAATCATTTAAAGACTGTAGTTTTTCTTTTAAATACGTGAAATTTTCACGACGTCTGGCAATGAAAAAATCTAATTTATCTAACTGTGCCAAGCCACAAGCTGCCTGCATGTCAGTTATTTTTAAATTATATCCTGAGTGAGAGTACACGTATTTGTGATCGTAACCATAAGGCAACTCGCCGTGTTTTTGCTCAAAACGACAGCCGCAGGTATTATCACATCCTGGCGCGCAATAACAATCACGTCCCCAGTCTCTAAAAGATTCGGCAATAGCTTTTAATTCAGGATTATTCATAAAAACAGCCCCTCCTTCTCCCATGGTCATATGGTGAGCAGGGTAAAAGCTTAAGGTTGCTATATCTCCAAATGTCCCGCATTTTTGTCCGTTGTATTCTGCTCCAAGCGCATCACAAGTATCTTCTATCAACCAAAGATTATATTTTTTACAAAGCTCGGTTACTTTACTCAGATTAAACGGGTTACCCAAAGCATGCGCTAGCATGATGGCTTTAGTTTTTGGGGTAATTGCCGCTTCAATTAAGTCCGCATTTACATTGTGCGTAGTAATGTCTACATCAACAAATACAGGAATGGCTCCAAATTGAACAATAGGATTTACAGTAGTAGGAAAACCCGCAGCAACACCAATAACTTCATCTCCTTTTTTAATGGCCCGATCACCTAATTTATGCGAAGTCAAGGTACTAAATGCTACTAAATTAGCGGAGGAACCTGAGTTTACGGACAAACAATATTTTACCCCTAAAAATTCGGCCAGTTTTTTTTCAAAGGCGGTATTAAATCGTCCTGTAGTTAACCACGCATCAAGCGAAGCAGCTACCATATTTTGCATCTCCCCCTCTCCTAATAATTTCCCCGATGGAGGAACTACAGTTTCCCCAGGAATAAAAGGAGTAGGTTCATAATTGATTGCTGCATATTTTGACACCAAACTAGCAATTTCATTTCGCAAATTTTCTAATTGTTCTTTCTTTTCCATTATTATAATTTGTTGCTATATAAATCTATTTCTAATAAACATTGTTTTTTCATATCGGCGTTATTCATCCAAGCTTTGTGCCACTCGACAATCGATTTTAGTGTGAATTCTAAATTCCATTGCGGCACCCATTTCAATTGCTGCGCTGCTTTCGAACAATCTAATTTCAAAAAACCAGCTTCATGAGGACTGCTATTTGTATCTAATTCCCAAGAAGCCCTTTCTCCCCAAGTTTTAATCATCGTATTCAAAATCTTTTCAACCGATTGACAATCTTCGTCTTTGGGGCCAAAGTTCCAGCCTTCGGCAAATTGACGTCCTTGCGTATATAAAGCTTCTGCCAATACCAAATAACCTGACAAGGGTTCTAAAACATGTTGCCAAGGTCTTGTAGAAAGCGGATTTCTCACAATTACAGGGGTTGATTTTTCAAACGCCCTTAAGATATCCGGAATTAAACGATCATCAGACCAATCTCCCCCTCCAATAACATTACCAGCACGTACCGAAGCCAACGAAGCGCAATTTGGCGTATTAAAAAAAGATTTTCTGTAAGAAGCTATTAGCAATTCACAACAGCCTTTGCTGCTGCTATAAGGGTCATGACCACCCATAGGTTCATTTTCACGATAGCCCCACGACCATTCCTTGTTTTCATAACATTTATCGGTTGTAATGGCCACAATCGATTTTAAACTGGTGCATTGTCGAGCGGCTTCAAGTACATGTATAGTACCCATTACATTAGTCGAATAGGTTTCTACCGGTTCTAAATAAGACAAACGCACCAAGGGTTGTGCCGCCATGTGTATCAAAATTTCGGGATCAAAATCGACCATGCTTTTAGTAACGGCCTCTAGGTTACGAATATCCCCTATCTCTGATTGCATGCCTGCGGCGACAGAAGCTTCTTCAAACAAATTGGGATTAGTATAAGGTGCTAATGAATAGCCTTTTACAACTGCACCCATATCTTGTAACCACAATGCCAACCAACTCCCTTTGAAACCAGTATGACCCGTAAGATAGACTCTTTTGTTTTTCCAAAATTCTGAATTTACTTTGCCTTCTAATCCTTCCATAATCTCCAAGGTGCTTGATTAGTATCCCATAACTCTTCTAAGTGTACTTTATCTCTTAATGTATCCATTGGTTGCCAAAACCCTTCATGTTTGAAGGCCATCAGTTGATTATCTGAAGCCAATCCTTTTAAAGGACCCTGTTCCCACACTGTATCATCACCAGCAATTCGATCAATCACCTTAGGTGACAAAACAAAAAAACCTCCATTGATCAAAGCCCCGTCTCCTCTTGGTTTTTCTTGAAACTGCCTTACTTCACCATCTACTATATCTAATGCTCCAAATCTACCTGGAGGATAGGTAGCAGTAAGCGTAGCATCTTTCCCATGCGACTTGTGAAATTCTAATAATGCTTTGATGTCGACATCTGCAACTCCATCACCATAAGTAAAGCAAAAACTCTCATCTTCTTTCAAATAGGGAGCTACTCTCTTGAGTCGTCCTCCAGTCATTGAGTCATCACCGGTATCTACTAAAGTTATGGACCAAGGCTCAGCTCTTTCTTCATGAACAATCATTTTATTATCTCTCATATTGAAAGTAACATCTGATTGATGCAAAAAGTAATTCTCAAAATATTCCTTAATCACATAGCCTTTATACCCACAACAAATTATAAAGTCATTTATTCCATAATGGGAATACGTTTTCATTATATGCCATAAAATAGGTTTTCCTCCAATTTCAACCATTGGTTTTGGTTTGGATACTGTTTCTTCACTTAAACGAGTTCCTAAACCACCTGCGAGAATTACTGCCTTCATATATATTTATATTTATTTCGTACTAACAAATGCATCCGAATAAAATGAATCCTCAGATAATCCATTTTGCATTAATAATTTATTAGAATCGTTTATCATATTTTCAGATCCGCAAGCGTAAACTACGGCATCCGATAAATTAATTGATTTAGAAACAAGGATGTCTTGAACGTATCCAGTAGAACCATCCCAATCTTGTGCCTTTTTACTTAAAACTGGAATAAAATTCACGTTTATATTACTGAACTCCGGTCTCCAAAATAAATCTTCTGAAAATCTACCGCCAAAAAAAAGGAAGATGTTTTTAGCCAGAACTCCTGTATTATCCTCATTCATTTGTTCCAAAATTGCCTTTACAGGAGCGATTCCTGTGCCTGTTGCCAAAAATATAATATTACTTTTATCCGTATTTCTCAAGAAAAAAGTTCCAATAGGGCCTTCTATCCTTAGTAAGTCATTCACTTTTGCTTCGTTAAACAGATAATTGCTAAACAGACCGCCTTGATATCTTTTTATGAAAAAAATAAGATTTGAAGATTTATTAGAATTCGCGATAGAATAACTTCTTTTATAATCGTTTTTAATAAAATTAATATATTGCCCCGGCAAATAATTAAATGTTGATTGAGGCGGAGTTCTTAACTCCAATTCTATAACATCTGCTGAAATTTTAGTTATTTTATTAATTTTAGAAGGCAGTGTTTTTATAGATTCAAGCTTATAATCACTTAAATCCTCAATATCTAAAATCAAATCAGAAGTTGGCTTTCGAACACAAGTAAGAATATAACCCTCTTTTTTGCTTCCCTCACTAAGACCAATTTCTTCAATTTCAGAAATCGAACTACCTTTAATAACTTTTGCTTTACATGATTGACATCTCCCTGTTTGGCAACTATAATTTAAGCTGACGTTCTGTTTCTGGGCACCAACTAAGATCGTATCATTATCCTCGCAATAAAAACTAATGTCATTTTTTAAAGAAACTTGAAACATATTATTAAATTATAATTATTGATTAAGCTGTTTCAAAACTCGTCTTATTATCAATCCAAAGACCACCAAAAACCCAGCTAAAAACCCTCCCAATACAATACCTTTCGCTTTTCCAAAACGTTCTTTTGTCAAAGGCAAAATAGGTTTGTCTATAATCTGAATCAAAGGCGTTTCCTTGCGTAAAGTCACTTTCGCTAATTCCGATTGTTTAACTAATTCGGTTAATATCGCCGTATTCGCCTGCACATCGACTTGCCTTCTTGCCGAAGGAGCACGACGTACATTCATCGCCGGGTTCAATCCAAAAGTATTGTCATTGGCGACTGCCACGCCTGTAATGGCTCCATTTAGCTCACGACGAATGGAATCTGTTTGACGCTCCAATATCAACATGTTTTCCCGGGATTTCTTGCTTTTCGTATCGATATAAAAATCAGAGACTTCTTTAACTAAGGCTTCACAAAAATACTTGGCAAACAATTCATTATTTGAGACTACATCAATACTGACAATTGCCACTTTCTTATCTCTTTGTCCAACAGCTAATCCACCTTGGGATATATTTTGATACATCACGCCCATAATACTGTCTTGCACTCTTGTGTAGGTTTTTCGATCCCCTTGAGGTAAAAACTGAATACTTTTATATTTAACATTGGCATTCCATTGCTCACGCCATCCTTGATTTTGAATGTACATTTCAGCCAAAGAAATACTTTTCCCTTCAAGTGTAATGGGACTTAACAACGTCTGCTCCACCATAGATCGTGACTTAAACAGTTCCGTCAAATTCGAGCCTGTAAAAATACTTCCGCCTCCTCCGCCTAGGTCTATCCCAAACGAACTGGCTAAACCCAAAGCACCTCCCAATCCGCCTCCACTTTTTTCATCTTCCAATGCAAAAGACAAAGTCGCCGTATAAACCGGTTTTTTAATAAAGGAATAAGCCAAACCAATTGTTGCCCCTATGATTCCGGCCAGCACAATGATTTTCCATTGTGAAAGTAGATAGTTATACCATTCCTTGACTTTTTGAAGTAATTCCTTCAACGATATTTCGTCGCTAGTATTTTGTTCGTTCATATATTCGTTGTTCGTTGTTCGTTGTTCGTTGTTCGTTGTTCGTTGTTCGTTGTTCAAGTGAAAAATGCTTTACGTTTTTCACAAACCGATGTACGCTAAACGAAAGACGACTAAACTATCTCAATATCGCTATGATTACTCCGGCCAAACTGGCCAAAACCCCTGCTATACTAACAAATTCTCCAGTACTCATCTTTTTGACTTCCGGTTTTTCAGGTACAATAATTTGCGATCCTGGAGTAACCTTAGGATAGTTCCTGAAAAACAAGAAGGAGCTAGCTACATCAGCCTTACCGTTAGGATAAATGATATAAGCCTTTTTCTTCCAGCCTTTGGCATCAACACCACCTACTGCATCTAAATAATATCTAAAGCCTTTGCCTTTATCATAAGGAATCTCCGAAGTCAACAAAACATTCCCTGTCACTTTGACCCCTTCATTAAAGGCTGCCACTTCAATTTCATCACCAGGAAATAGAGTTACGTTTGTATTACTATCCTGGTTCTTCACTATAGACTGCCAGTCCACAGGTATAATGGCATATTTCAAATCTTCTTTTAATTTTTTCTTTAACTTATTTTGAATACTATCTTTTGTACCCAAATTCAAATCTATACTTTCAATAGCTTCAATTTGCTTGCCTTGAATTGGCCGTTTTATTTTAACACCTTCTATATTAGCAACTGAAGTCAAACCTCCTGCTCTCTTTACAATATCATATACTTTCGCTTTCTTGTTAGCCAAAACATATTTCCCCGCATAATTCACAGCACCACTAATAGTAACCATCTCTGGCTTTTCATACACCGCCATCTTACGGATATTTACCACATCAAATGGATACAACGAAAAATTAACTGCTTGTTCATTGTTATCGGGAGTAATTTCAATATTAAACAATTCCGCCTTGTTTGGATTGCTATCGTCAATTTCCTCAGACATAATCATTCTAGCCACTTCTACCCTTTTAGATGCTGAACCTGTCAACCCTCCGGCCTGTACTAGTAAATCATTCAAAGTCAAACCTTCCTGATAATTATATACACCCGGATTTTTGATTTCACCGTCGATTGTTATCTTATATTCTTCGGTAAAATCCAAAATGGAATAAACCGTTACCACATCCTCTTTATTCAAAGCAATATCGGCTTCGAGATCTCCTTCTAAAGCTTTCTCCAAATTAACGTTGACGATTTCTGTTGTCAAGTCAGATTTCAGTCGAATGATTCTTGCTCTTTTGCTATAGGCATCTTCTTTTAAACCGTCCGCTTTGGCAATCAAATCGGAAACACGCATGCCTTCATAGAAAGAATAAGTATCAGGTCTAAAAACGGCCCCGTCAATTTTGATTCGGTTTTCAAATCGATTTAATATTTTAGTTACTCTAAACACATCGCCAGAAAGCGGTCTATAACTATTGAATTCAGATGCCTTGACATCTTGTACTTTATATTCTTTAGCCGTTTTCTGAAGTACATTTACTGATGCCGTATAGGCAAACTCATTGAATCCTGAGGCAAATGATAATAAATCAGAAAAAGTCTCTCCCGGTTTCATTTCGAAAATTCCAGGACGCTTTACTTGACCTTCTAAAGTAACCCTTTGATTGTATGCTGGAATCCGAATAACGTCATTGTCTTTTAAACCTACGTTTTCCGACTGATCCCCATTGACCAAAAATTTATAGAGATCGACTTTGGTATATATTTTATTGTTGCGAATCAATTCGATGTTTCTATAACTTTCGTTTTTACCGGGACCTCCTCCCAAGAACAAGGCGTTATAGACCGTTGCCAAAGAAGAGATGGAATAATTCCCAGGCTGCTTGCTCCCTATTATAGTTACTCGAATCGTTCTGATGCGACTTAAACTTACAGCAACTTGAGATTGTCCTGACCCAATAGTACTATAGACCTTGGCCATCGCCCCTTTTATTTTTTGTGTTGCTGCTTCAATACTCATTCCTGAAACGGAGATTTCTCCCACGTACTGAATTGAAACTTTCCCTTCCACTGATACGGGAATACTCGCATTGTATTCCTGTACTCCATAAACGCTAACTTGTAATTCATCACCAGGACCCAAGATATAGTTTACTGGAGTTGCCAATTTTAGATTGGGTTCGAAATTCAAGGTTGGATTGTCAAACAGTTCCGATCCAAAAACTAATGAGCTTTGCCCATCTTTTACTTTTGAGTTAACAATTTTCTCTTGGGTTCTACTATATTCCCCGGAGGAATCATCAGCGTTCATCTTAATTGCGCTATTAGTTGTAGTTGCCGCTAATCTCAATTTTAATTTAGCGAACTCGGCCGAAGACATTCCTTTGGCCAAAGCCATAGGTTCTACTTGATCGATAGTCGAGTTATTAGCCTGCAATTGCGTTTTGATAGTCGCCACCTCAGCATCCGATAAATTATCGACTTTAAGCGTACTTAAATCGCTACTTTTCAACAAATCTTGTGCTATTACAGTGTTTGTCTGAAAAATGGCAAACAAGAAGAAAAAGGTAATTATTATTTTTTTCATATTTATTTTATATAATCCAGTTAAATTCGATTAAAAATTAAATTAGCTCCTAACCGATTCCTTTTTTTACAAATGTTCTATTTGTTTTTTAACTAAAAAACAACAAAAATAGTGTTAGTCAAAAAAGGCTTCGCCTCAGTGACTCCCATAATTGGTTCACGAAATTTCAATAAATGCTTATCTTCAAAACAGAAGTCTGCCTTCTTCAAAAAGTGCTTCTGCCAGCAAATGTAGTCCTAAAAATTTCAAATTCTAAATTTAAAAATAGTTTTTAATCCAACTGAAAACTGTATCTCCAAAAGCAACAAGAACTAATCAATTAAAAGTCAACTAACTGTATTGGCAATTACCCCCATCCTTAATTTTTGAAAAATCACCTAATTTAGTGATACTTAAAACCAATATATCAACAGAAACTATTCTTCTTATTATGTGCTTTTGCCAAACGAATCTGTGAATCGTTTAATTGGTTAACTGTTTAATTGTACCTAAGCATCCTGTTTTCGATGAATTGTTTAATCGGTTATTTGTTTAACTAGTTAATTGCTGTTCGAAAGGGTAATTGGTAAATCGAACTAATGGTTAATCGATTAAGTTTTTCTTAACCGATTAAACTTTTTTTTAAACAATTAAACTTTTCCTAAACAGTTAACCTTTACTAACCAGTTAACCTTTTCCTAAAACAATTAAACTTTTCCTAAGCAGTTAAACTTTTTTAACAATTAAACCAACTACTCAAAATAATTCAAAGCAGCACAGCAATTGCAGCTTAAATACTATTTTTCAACCTAATACAATTTCAAATCACTCGCCACCATCTCTTTAACCATAGCCGCTAAATCGTATTGTGGTTTCCATCCCAATTGTGTTTTTGACTTCGTAGGATCTCCAATCAATAGATCAACTTCAGTTGGACGGTAATACTCTGGATCAACTCTAAGTACAACTGTACCTATTGCTATCTGGTATAAAGGATTAGAACAAGCAGCAACGGTAGCTGTTTCATTTTCTTGTTCTCCTTCAAAAGTTAGCGTAACGCCTACCTCAGCGAAAGCCATGATCACGAAATCTCTTATATAAGTAGTCACACCTGTTGCGATTACATAATCTTCTGGAACTTCTTGTTGTAAAATTCTCCACATAGCCTCTACGTAATCCTTAGCATGTCCCCAGTCTCTTTGAGAGTTCAAGTTTCCTAAGTACAAACAATCTTGCTTTCCTTTAGCAATAGCAGCAACCGCCATAGTGATTTTACGTGTTACAAAAGTCTCCCCACGTCGAGGAGATTCATGATTGAAAAGAATACCATTACAAGCAAACATATTATACGCCTCACGGTAATTCTTAGTAATCCAAAAACCATAAATCTTAGCCGCTCCATACGGAGAACGTGGGTAGAAAGGAGAGTTTTCATCATAAAAACCTGCTGCATTTTTATTCTCTGCCAATCCTCCATACAATTCAGAAGTAGAAGCTTGATACACTCTTGTTTTTTTTCCTAAGCCTAAAATTCGAACAGCCTCAAGAATTCTCAAGGTTCCTAATCCATCTACATTAGCAACATATTCTGGAGAATCAAAAGACACTTTTACATGAGACATTGCACCTAAATTATAGATTTCATCAGGCTGTACTTCCTGAATAATTCTTATAATATTAGTAGAATCGGTCAAATCACCATAATGCAATTTAAAATTAACATGCACTTCATGTTGATCTTGATAGATATGATCGATACGTTGCGTATTAAAAGACGATGCACGGCGTTTTACCCCATGAACCATATATCCTTTTTCTAATAATAATTCCGCTAAATAAGATCCATCTTGACCTGTAATTCCTGTTACTAGTGCTACTTTTTGTGTTGTGCTCATATTCGTTGTTCGTTATTCGATGTTTGATGTTCGTTGTTCGTTGTTCGTTGTTCGTTTGAAAAACGTGAATCGTTTTTCGTTGCTCGTTGCTCAAAAAGCGTTGGACGATGAACGATGGACGGTCAACGACAAACGATTCTACATCTTCACTTGCTTAAATCTATCTATATTCTCTAAAAACCAATTGTAAGTTTTTTGAATCCCTTCTTCCAATTGCACTTGATGTTTCCATCCCAAGGCATGCATTTTAGAAATATCCATTAATTTCCTAGGTGTACCATCCGGTTTTGTGGTATCCCAAATGATTTCTCCTTGGTGTCCTGTTATTTTTTGGATGGTTTCAGCCAATTGTTTGATGGTCAAATCTTCTCCGGTTCCTACGTTGTACAAATAATCTGGCAGCGTGTTTTCTAATGCAAACACCACAGCTTGTGCCATATCATCTACAAACAAAAATTCTCTCATAGGTGTTCCGCTACCCCAAAGAGTAACCGGAGTATTTCCATTCTCCTTTGCCTCATGAAACTTTCGCATCATTGCTGGTAAAACATGTGAAGAAGTTAAATCAAAATTATCGTGAGTACCATAAAGATTTGTCGGCATCAAGCTTACGTAATCCTTATCGAACTGATTTCTGATTGCTTGACAGGCTTTTACACCCGTTATTTTTGCAATAGCATACCATTCGTTAGTCGGTTCCAAAGTATCCGTCAATAAATACTCTTCTTTTAGCGGTTGTGGTGCTAGTTTTGGATAGATGCAAGAACTTCCCAGAAAAATAAATTTCTCTACACCAGATTGTAATGCGGTATCGATTAGATTATTTTGGATTTGCATATTTTCCATAATAAACTGGTATGGAAAATCATTGTTGGCCAAGATCCCTCCCACTTTTGCAGCAGCGTCAATAATCACTTCCGGTTTTTCGGCAGCAATAAAATCTTTTACAGCTTGTTGGTTTCTCAGATCCAATTCCTTGCTTGAGGCTCCAATCAGGTTGGTGTAGCCTTTAGCTGTCAGCGTCCTCCAGATAGCGCTACCCACCATCCCGCGGTGTCCTGCAATGTATATTTTAGCTTCTTTATTCATTTTAATAATAAAAATTATATTACCGTTTTCGATGCGATTGTTAATGCTTTATTTATTTCTCTTGAACTGGAAACGATGTTCTTAAATTCACGACTTCTCGACTACAATTCGTCAGTTCGAGGGTTTTTTGCGTAATGCTAATGAAGTAAAAAATGTATCGAGAACTTTTGTTTCAACCATGACGACTTCTCGATACATTTCAAAATTAAAAAATTTTGAAATACTCGAAGTGACGGTCTGAAACTACAAAACGTCAGTTCGAGTGATTTTTGCGTAATGATAATGAAGCAAAAAACGTATCGAGAACCTTTGTTCTAACCATGACGACTTCTCTATACATTTCAAAATTAAAAAATTTTGAAATACTCGAAGTGACGGTCTGAAAACGAAGCGACGTTTTTAATTCAATAAATCCGAATTGTCTCTTGCCAATGCATTATAAACACTCTTGACATCCTGTGAAAATTCTTTTTTCAAAATTAAATTGGCCGTAGGTGTATAAACGAAAATAGTATCTTCAACCCCTATAAAAGCCGTGTAATTATTAGTCCCAATCACCATATTCCCATTTTCATCAACTGGATGACCAATACTAACCAAATAGTCATACACTGATTCAAAAGAACCCAAATCAGACCAATCAAATTGTGAGGATACCACTTTTATTTTCTTGCTTCGCTCCATCACCGCATAATCAATGCTGATGGAAGGAATATCCATAGATAATGCTAAATCTAAATTTCCATTGCTATTATTTTCCCAAGTCAATTTTGATTTCTCATATACTTCAGGATGAAAAGCTTTCAATTCTTCCAACAAAACTCCCGCCTTAAAACAAAACATTCCGCTGTTCCAAAGAAAATTCCCTTTGGCTATAAAATCCCGGGCCGAAACCTGATTCGGTTTTTCTCTAAAAGAAATTACGTCATCCCCTTTGCGCTCAATGTACCCATATCCCGTTTCCGGCTTCGTAGGCACAATCCCGAAAGTGACAATGTATCCTTGGGACGCTTTTTCAACCGCTTCCTGGATCGCCTTTTCATAGGCTACCATATCGTCAATAATATGATCGGATGGCGTGACAATTAAAACATCGTCCGGATCAGCAGCAAATGCAGCAAATGCAATGGCTGCAGCCGTATTTCTTGGAGTCGACTCGATGATATCGATGTATGCTGTATTTGATTTCTCTAATACCTTTCGGCTCAAATGACAATTGTCAATGTTCCCAACGACCATCACTTTATCAGCAATATTGCGATTGCGATCCACGGTCATTTCAAACAATGATTTACCATCAAAAATGTCAAGATATTGTTTCGGTTGGCTTTTGCGTGACAAAGGCCACAAACGACTTCCTACTCCTCCTGTGAGGATGACATGCGTGATTGAGTGTTTATTTTCCATATCTTATTATTTATAGACTATTTGTTCTTTGTTTGTTGGACGAAAAACGATAAACGCTTCCTATAACCTTCCGTCTACAGTATCTCCCAAAACCCCTTTTACATCATATAAAAGGCTCTTTGTATTTTGTAACTGCGATAGATCCATATCTAAAAATTCAGAGTGTGCCACAGCCAAGACTACAGCATCAAACTTTTGATTGGGAACTGTATTGCTCGTTACTAACTTGTATTCTTTTTTGACCGCTTCGGGACTGGCCAATGGGTCGTATATAGTTACGGCGATACCGTAATCGCTTAAGGCGGCGATAACATCGACAATTTTAGTATTGCGAACATCGGGGCAATTCTCTTTGAAAGTGATTCCAAGCATCAACAGCGTAGCTCCATTGACTGAAATACCCTTCTTAATCATTAATTTCACTATCTGGGAAGCTACATATTCCCCCATGCTGTCATTTAAGCGTCTACCCGCCAAAATGATTTCGGGATGATATCCCATTTCTTGCGCTTTTTGAGCCAAATAATACGGATCAACACCAATACAATGCCCTCCTACTAACCCCGGCTTAAAAGGAAGAAAATTCCATTTGGTTCCAGCAGCCTCTAAAACAGACTGGGTATCGATATTCAGTAAATTGAATATTTTGGATAACTCATTCACAAAGGCAATATTAATATCCCGTTGGGAGTTCTCGATCACTTTTGCCGCCTCGGCCACTTTTATGGATGGTGCCAGATGCGTACCAGCCGTAATTACGGATTGGTATAACTTATTTACTTTTTGGCCAATTTCAGGTGTGGAACCCGAAGTCACCTTTAATATTTTATCTACTGTATGCTCTTTATCCCCGGGGTTTATTCTCTCAGGAGAATAGCCCACAAAGAAATCAACATTGAATTTTAGTCCAGAGATACGCTCTAGAACAGGAACACACTCTTCCTCCGTCACCCCCGGATATACCGTGGATTCGTAAATCACAATATCTCCCTTTTTCAATAGTTTCCCTACTGTTTCAGATGACTTATATAAAGGAGTCAAATCAGGACGATTATTTTTATCTACCGGCGTGGGAACCGTAACGACATAATAATTACAATCGGATACCTCATCTAAAACAGAAGTACAATACAATCCTACTGCTGGACTTGTTTTGTCTACCAAGACTTTCGACAACGAAATCGAATCGATTTCGAGTGTTGCATCATGGCCTGATTTTAATTCGGCAACCCTTGATTCATTGATATCAAATCCAATTACGGCATGTTTTGTAGCAAACAATCGTGCCAATGGCAAACCAACGTAACCCAGACCTATAACCGCTATTTTTATGTTTGAAATCATCTGTCGTCGAGTGAATATTTAAACACTTTTGATATGTTTTATTAAATATGTCGCAGCGCTTCGCCTTTCCAACCCACAACAATGTGGTGGAAAGTCAGCGAAATTTGAGTTGGCAAATATAGCGAGATTAAATCGTTCTTTTCACTACCTTTTTAACTTTATAAAAAACCCTAAAATCACCGTCACGACCAAAAATACGTAAGTACCTGAATATCAAATTACCACGGTCAGGATTGACGATTTATTTGCGCAAAAATATCACCTAATTAGGTGAGGACTCAAACTTCAATTAGAGTGAATTATGTAAAAAAGATATACTTATTATTATCCTCTTTAGCAATTTAAATATGATGGTACTATGCTAAGGATTCCTTTGACAGAGGCAGAAATCAGTAAACAGTACAAACTGATGCAATCAAGCCGACACAATCGAAACGACGATCACAAAACACCACAACAACTGCCGTCACTTAGAGTGGTTATACGTATTCCACTGTTCTCGATACTTCGCAATGATTTTCTAGAGCAAATCATTACTCAACTCGAACTGACATGAACTGGGACTTTCTAAGCTAATTGATTAATAAATGACTCTTCGAAAAAAGAATAGAGACGATTATTTAAAATTCATTTTTAAGGTGCACCCCATTGATTCCAACACCAGAACATAGTGGTTGTTTTTAATTTCTTGGACGGTAGCCTCCTGGGCAATGAAGGGCCCAGATTCCAGGGTGATTTTGTCCCCGATTTGAAAAGCCTCTAATGAAACATCGCATTTATCCGGAGTGCTAAGCCAGTCTTTAATCGTATTGATTTCTTCATCACGAACAATGGCCGCTTTCCCCAACCAAAATAAATACCGAACTGCACCTGCCGATTGAAACACCAAGTTTCTATCCTTTTCTTCTAGCTGAACAAATACATAGGAATTAAAAAGAGGTACTATAACCTTCTTCTTTCTATCTGACCATTGACGCACCTGCGTAATCAGAGGACAATAACATTCTATTCCTATCTTTGTCAATTGCTCCGCTACTTTCTTCTCCCATTTAGGTTTTGTATATACTACGTACCAGTTCATCATTTGCTTTGTATTGAAATAACATCTTCTTGTTATTCCGTTATTTTATATAAATATCCATTTATTGTTCGCTAACTATTTTTAGCCACGAATTACACAAATCGGCACTAATTTATGTGTTAGCGAAACTACTTGACCCGCTTATATCCGTTTTAACCGCAAATTACCGAATTAATATTTAAACTACTTTCAATACCGATTACACTTTTATTATAATAGTACAATTTTTCATTTTTCCCTCTTTAATATTAATTATAGTTATTTATTAGTCCGGAAATTTAGATTGTAATCATGATCGCCTGTGCCGATAGCTATAAGGAGGACTAAACATAAACTCGTTTGGTATAAAAACCAAATACAAAAAAAATCTCGTGCTATGCAGCTAATGAGATTGCTTCGTTCCTCTTAATGACTATACGTAGCTATCATTACAAATTATCTAGTTGTCTTGATAAAAAAAATACCGATTGCATTTTTATTATAATAGAGATTTAGTTTGGCATTTACTTATTATGATTAACAAGCTCCATTTTCCGCCGCTTTGGCTCACTCTTCTTCGGAGAGGGCTGCTAGCGTTAGGACTTACGAACCAATCGCTTGATACACAAATCCCATTTTCTCCAAAACTGGACGATTCAATATATTTCTTCCATCGAAAACAAAAGCAGGCTTTTGCATGGAGTCGTATATTTTTTGCCAATCATACTGTACAAACTCATCCCATTCCGTAAGTACTGCAATAGCATGTGCATTTTTGCAAGCTTCATATGGATTTTCAAATGACATAATACTATTTGCATTTTGCACAGTAGTTCTAGTCTCTAAATAATCCAAATCAGCCAGTACTTTATTCCTTGACACTTTTGGATCATAGACGGCAATTTTTGCATTTTCATTAATCAGATCATCTGCTACATAAATAGCCGCAGATTCCCTAGTATCATTCGTGTCTTTTTTGAAAGCCCATCCTAAGAATGTAATTTTTTTATCAGAAACGGTATTGTAAAGTGTTTGTACAATATTACTAGAAAAACGTCTTTTTTGATGATCGTTCATTATGATAACCTGCTCCCAATAATCAGCCACTTCATTCAACCCATAGGACTTTGCAATATAAACCAAATTCAATATGTCTTTCTGGAAACAAGAACCTCCAAATCCCACTGACGCTTTAAGAAATTTAGACCCTATTCGACTGTCCATCCCTATAGCTTTTGCCACTTCATTCACATCAGCACCCGTCTTCTCACAAAGCTCAGACATGGCATTAATTGAAGAAATTCTTTGTGCCAAAAATGCATTAGCTGTTAACTTAGATAATTCTGATGACCAAACATTAGTAGTCAGAATTTTATCGATTGACACCCAGTTAGAATAAACGTCAACAAGAGATTGTATCGCTTTTGCACCTTCTTCAGTTGTATCTCCACCAATTAATATACGATCTGGATTCAACAAATCTTGCACCGCTGTTCCCTCTGCCAGAAACTCTGGGTTAGAAAGAATCTGAAATTGTACGCCATTACCGGTATTGTCTAAAATACTTTTGATGGCTTCTGCAGTTCGCACCGGTAACGTTGATTTCTCTACGACTATTTTATCATCCTTGGCTATTTTAGCAATTTGTCTGGCACACAATTCAATGTATTTTAAATCTGCAGCCATACCCTTTCCTTTACCATACGTTTTAGTAGGGGTATTAACAGAGATAAAAATAATTTGTGCTTCGTCGATTGCTTTTTCAACATCCGTAGAAAAGAATAAATTTCTACCTCTGGCTTCACCAACTATTTTATCCAGTCCCGGTTCGTAAATAGGAATATTATCTAAATTTTCATCGTTCCAAGCGGCAATTCGTTCTGCATTTAAATCAACAACGGTAACTTGTATCTGCGGGCATTTTTGTGCTATAACGGCCATTGTAGGTCCACCTACATATCCTGCTCCAATGCAACAAATTTTTGTAATTTTCATTTCTTATATTTTCTGTTTTCTGTTCTCTGCTGTCGGTTTTCTGTTGTCGGTTAGAGGTAAAAGTCAATCCTATAGCTTATCTATAAATAACTCATAACAATCAAAAGAAAACTCTCTATTCAAATTTATTCCAATTATTTTCAACATAACGCAAAAAAGAAAACAATTTTGCACCCAAGATATCGTACTCTTTTTGAAGAACAATCATTTCAATCGATAGGTCTGGGTAAAGCACTATTAATTTTTCTATATGGCAAATTGTTTCCAAATTACTCGCATGAGAATACGTTAAAAACTTGATAAAGTCCATCTTATATCGTTTTCTTCCGTATCCCTCTACAATATTAGTTACCACAGAATCAGAAGACCTCCTAATTTGGCTCCCTAATTCGTATAATTCATACTTTGGCAACCTTAATGAAACATGATGCGTTCTGTAAAACAAAGATAACGCTAACGTGTATATATCTAAATCTTTGTAACTTTTCATATTTTCGGTTTTCGGTTTTCGGTTTTCGGTTTTCGGTTTTCGGTTTTCGGTTTTCGGCACTTTGTGCCTTGTTATCTTTGCTCTATTGGAAATAATTCTCCATCCTATAACTCAACATATACTAACGGATAACCCATAACTGACCAAAAATAACTCATAACAGTTAACCAACAACGATCTACTTTAAATTATTCCAGTACCAATCAATCGCTTCTTTCAATCCTTGCTGTAAGGAAAATTGCGGATTATAACCCAACAACTCTTTTGCTTTAGCAATACTGGCCAAAGAATGCGGAATATCTCCTGCTCTATTTGGACCATAGGATACTTCTGTATCCGCTATCGCAGGATCATATTTTGCTAAATATTCTTTCAAATAATTCACCAAATCATTTAAGGTATTTCTATCTCCAAAAGCAGTATTATACACCGTATTTACCGCCGACGGGTTTTCTGTAGTCATAGCCAATTCATTCATCTGAATAACATTTTCAATGTAAGTGAAATCGCGTGAATAATTTCCGTCTCCGTTGATGGTAATCGTTTCATGATTCATCAATTGCATCACAAATTTTGGAATAACCGCAGCATAAGCGCCATTAGGATCCTGTTTTCGACCAAAAACATTAAAATAACGCAAACCTATCGTTTCCAAGCCGTATGTTTTGCTAAAAATATCAGCATACAGTTCGTTTACATATTTAGTTATTGCATAAGGAGAGAGTGGTTTCCCTATCACATCCTCCACTTTTGGCAATCCAGCCGAATCTCCATAAGTTGAAGAGCTGGCTGCATACACAAATCGCTTCACCTTGGCATCGGTAGTAGCTACCAGCATATTCAAAAAACCAGATACATTTACATCATTGGTAGTAACGGGATCATTAATAGAACGCGGTACAGAACCAAGTGCTGCCTGATGCAAAACATAATCTACCCCTTTCACCGCATTTTGACAATCAATAGCATTTCTAATATCGCCTTCAATCAACCGAAAGTTAGGATTATCGATAAAGTGTTTTAAGTTATGTCGGTGTCCCGTAGCAAAATTATCAAAGCAAGTTACTTCATGCCCTTTGGATAAAAAATACTCACATAGATTAGAGCCAATAAATCCAGCTCCACCCGTAATTAATATTCTGCTTTTCACTCCCTCTTTCATTTATATTAATTTAAAAATGCTCCCATTATTTTTTTCGTTTTAACCCCAATTTTCTACTGATTGCATCAAAGAAATTCCGCGGTTTGCCTTCATCCGTGTATCCATTTGAATACGGACCGTATCCATAACCATAGCCGTAACCATAGCCATAACCTGCACCATATTTAGCCTTGTTTTCAAAACCATTAAAAATAATACTGGCATTGTCAAGTTCTCCTCGTTTCACTCTATTATTCAACAACGTAATCATTTCCTTTTTGGAAAAATTCTGTCTCACAATATATAGAGTGACATCAGAGTACTGAGATAATTCCAGAGCATCGGAAACTAGTCCAACTGGTGGTGTATCTAAAATGATATAATCGTAGGTTTTCTTTAATTCTTCAATCAATTCTCCCATTCCATCACTCATAATCATTTCTGACGGATTAGGAGGAATAGGGCCTGAAAGAATTACATCAAGATAAGGAATCTGAGTATGGTTGATAATCTCATCAACACTTTTTTGCTTAATTAAATAGTTAACGATTCCAACTTCATTTGATAAATTGAACTCATCAAATAATTTGGGCTTTCTTAAATCTAACCCAATAATCACCGTTTTTTTTCCGCTTAACGCAAAAACGGTAGCGATATTTATAGAACAGAATGTTTTTCCTTCTCCACTGACAGAGGATGTAATCATCAATGTCTTCGCACCATCCACATTTTGTTTTTTATACAAATACTGAAGCGAAGAACGTATCGCTCTAAAGGATTCAGATAATGCTGATTTAGGTCTGTCATACACCGCCAAATCAGAAATTTCTTTATTTAGACCTACTACTCCGATTAAAGGAATTTTTGTCAGTTTTCCAATATCATCCGTATTTTGAATGGAATTATTAATAAAGAAAATAAAAAACACAAATAACAACGGAAAAAGTATCCCCAGAAACAGTGCTAACACATAGTTAGCGGATGTCCTTGGACCTATTTGCCCACCACCCACATCTTTTGCCGGGTCGATAAAATGAATGTCAGACAAATTTGCCGCTTTTACAATATCTGCTTCGCTTCTTTTTTGAAGAAAAGTACTATAAATGTTGTCACTTAAATCATACTTCCTTTTTATTTTAATTAGTTCCTGCTGGTCGTCTGGAAGCGTCTTTATTGTACTTTCCGTTTGGCTAATTTTATTATTTACCAATGCCAAATCATATTGCAAAGACGATTTTGCAGACGCAATATTTTCTAACAATACATTTTTAATAGCTGCCATTTGATTGTCAAAATCTTTAAATATCTTATCGCTTTTTACAGCATAAGCCATTTCTGATCTTTGGCCTGAAAGCGAAATCAATTTGGAAACATTAGTCACCACATTTGGATCGTCAATACCCGCTACTGATGGCGCTGGAAGTTTTGAGTAATCCACACTATTTTTTAGATACGACTTTAAGGTGTTGTAATACGTGATTTTACGGTTTACTTCATCTCTCTTCACATCAAATTCAAGCATCTTATCAGAAAACTTAGCTCCTCCTTCTTCAATATCGTAGATATTCTTGCCTTTTCTAAATGATTTTAGTTCATTTCCCGTTTCTTTCAACTGCGATTCCATCGCAATTAACGTACTATCAATAAAAGCGATTGTGTTTGTAGCAAATTGGTTCTTGCTGTCCAATTGTCTTTTGATAAGCATTTCTACGGTCGAATTCAGGTATTTAACCATCCTTGCCTTATTTCCCCCTTGCATTCCAAGTGTAATTATAGAACCTCCTTTGTCGTCTGAACGAACATTTATTCCTTTATACCCCGCAACTGTTCCATTAAAATCGCTAAACGAAACAAAATACTCATTGCCTTTATAAAATCCTGGATTATCATTTATTTGCAATTTCCAATTCAAAAAAGGCAAAGAAACCCGTTCACCAACCTTATATCTCTTAATAAAATCCCCTGTAGCAACAGCCGTATTACTATATGAATTATCTGAATAAGTAATCAACGAAACATTTTGACTTGCAAATGGGATTCGAATTTCATAAACATTTTCACTTACAAACGTAATTCCTATGAGACTTCCTGCTAGCTGCCCTTTTGATTTATCAATCTCAACATAAAAAGGAACTGCACCGTAAGCATCCTCAAGCGCATATTTACCCTGAACTAAATAATTAATGTAGTATTGAAGCTTGTCGACTACCAATTCGTTATGTGACCTGGATTGTATTGTCGTCGAAATAGTTTGAACCTGATCCGAAGTACCACCCCAATTAAAAACAAGACTGGTATTAGAAGTAAACAACGGATTACTTTCTTCCTTTACAGAAATAAGCGTCTCCATACTATACACTTTGCTTTTACGAATATTTACCTGATACGCGATGGTAAAGGTGATAATTAAGCTTAATAAGAACCATTTCCAGTAACTTCCAATTTTTATTAAAAACCCCTTAAAGTCAAAACTAACCTGGTCTTCAAAAATCGAAAAATCTTTTATATCTAACATTTTTTGATCTCTGTTTTAATTTTTAAATAGTAAGAAAAAGGTCGTTGTGGCCAATGAAAGCAAAGTAATAATTGTTCCCATCGATTCTATTCCCGTTTTTCCTGTTCCCCAAGTTTTTTGTTTGAGTGGTTTTACATAAATATAGTCATTAGGCTGTAAATAAAAATAAGGCGAATTCATTACATTGATGTCCGTAAGATCAAGATCATGCATTTGTACGCCTGTTGGCGAGTTTCTAATAATTGTAACCGCTTTTCTATTCCCTGTTATAGTAATATCTCCCGCATTTGCGATAGCCTCCATAATATTCACGTTTTCTTGAAATAAAGTCTTCGTTCCTGTACTTCCAATTTCTCCATTGATAGTATACTTAAAGCCCGCTAATTTTACAATAACAAAAATATTAGCTTCCTTTTTAAAATATTCAGATAACAACTGCTTTTCAATTTTAACTCTTATTTCATCCAAAGTAAAACCAATTACATTAAGTTCTCCTAAAACGGGCATTCTAATATTCCCATGATCATCAACCGTAAAACCATCAAAATACAATCCCGATTCTGATTTTCCAGCGGCTACTTCGTTTGTGGTACTAAAAATAGCAACTAATTTTGGATCAATCGCCTTGATACTAATACTCAACACATCGTTAGTTTGCAATCGATATGGTTTTGCGACAATAGCAGAGATTCCTATTTCAGTTTCAGAATTATCCTTTTTTTGCAAGTAAATTAAATCCTGAGTTGGAATACATGAAGTAAATAACACACTAATACCTAGTAATAAATAGAATATATGTTTGTTCATTTTTATGTTTTATTTAACAAATATAGCTTTTCATTTACTATATCAAAAGTTTAGTTATTTATTAAGACAATTAATTGTTTTTGAAAGACTTTTCAAAGGGTACGCGCTGCAATATGCTTCTACCTAAAGTAACTTCATCTGCATATTCTAATTCATCTCCTACGGCAATTCCGCGCGCGATGGTAGAAATCACAATATCAGCATCTGCTATCTGCTTATAGATGTAAAAATTAGTGGTGTCTCCTTCCATTGTTGAGCTTAAAGCAAAAATAACTTCATTTACACTACCGGCCTTTACCTTTTCTACCAATGTTGTAATTCGCAACTGACTAGGACCTACTCCATCAATAGGAGATATTTTACCACCTAAAACGTGATAAACTCCTCTAAATTGTCCTGTATTCTCGATTGCCATGACATCACGAATATCTTCTACAACACAAACAATTTGATGATTCCGATTTTTATTAGCGCAGATCTCACAAATAGCACTATCTGAAATGTTGTGGCAATTTGTACAATACTTAATATCTTCTCGCATGTTTACCAATGCTTGAGCCAAAAAACCAGTTTGCTCTTTGGGTTGTTTCAATAAATGCAACACCAAACGCAAGGCAGTTCTCTTTCCTATACCCGGTAACTGAGATATTTCGTTAACTGCTTTTTCTATTAATTTTGAAGAAAATTCCATAACTGCAAATGTAGCAATTTGTTTAATTGTTTAAATGGTTATTTACCTAATCCCTTCTATAAATTCATGCTCGAATAAATAAAGGAGGCATCGATTAACGGATTAACTAAAAATTTGTATTTTGGCTTTTCAAAATACAAAAAATGACACCCTTCGCTATCCTATCCCTTATCGTTATCTACTTCGGAATATTATTTACTATTTCCCATATTACCAGTAAAAAAGACAGCGGAAATGATGCTTTCTTTAAAGCGAACAAAAATTCGAAGTGGTATTTGGTCGCTTTCGGGATGATCGGAACAGCACTTTCCGGCGTGACTTTCATCTCGGTTCCCGGAGAAGTGGGAGCTCCAAGTGGAGAACAATTCAAGTATTTTCAGTTTGTTCTTGGAAACGCAATAGGTTTTATATTCATTGCCAAAGTACTATTACCATTGTACTACCGAATGAACTTGACTTCTATTTATGGATATATAGAACGTCGTCTGGGAACTTATTCTTATAAAACTGCAGCTACAATTTTCTTAATAAGCCGCACCATTGGATCTGCATTTAGATTGTATCTCGTTGTCATTGTATTGCAACGATTTGTATTTGATTTTTACGGAATCCCATTCGCAGTTACTGTACTAATTTCATTAGCTCTAATATTTGCTTACACCTATCGCGGAGGCTTAAAAACAATTATCATAACTGACACTTTACAAACATTTTTCTTAGTAACTTCCGTTTTTCTGACGATTTATTTTATTTGCCAAAGCTTAAACTTGAATATTATAGAAGCTTTTGAAGAAGTGAAAAATAGTAATTATTCTAAAGTATTTTTCTTCGAAGATTTTCTAAGCAGTAAATTTCATTTTGTAAAACAAATTCTGGGCGGAATTTTTGTAACGATTGCTATGGTAGGATTAGATCAGGACTTAATGCAGAAAAATTTAAGTTGCGCAACCATTGGCGAAGCCCAAAAAAACATGTTTGCTTTCACTGGAATATTTGTACTGATCAATATATTTTTCTTAAGTGTAGGTGCCTTACTTTATATTTATGCTGCAAAAAATGGCATTGAAGTCCCAACGGATTTGGTAACCGGAAAACCAAGAACGGATTTGCTTTTTCCTGAAATAGCCTTTCATCACTTAACTTTGATTCCGTCAGTAATATTCTTACTAGGATTAACAGCGGCTACATTTGCAACAACAGACTCGGCCTTAACTGCATTAACAACTTCCTTTTGCGTCGATTTTCTAGGAATGGACAAAACTGAAAACAGGAACAAGACCACTGCAATAAGAGCAAGACATTTTACTCATCTTGGCTTCTGCTTTCTAATGTTCTTAGTGATTGTGTTTTTTAATTCTGTCAACGACAGCTCTGTAGTAGGAATGATTTTTAGGATCGCTTCCTATACCTACGGCCCATTATTAGGATTGTACAGTTTCGGTTTATTTATGAAAACAAAAACAGTTAAGGACCAATTTGTACCATTTATCTGTTTGTTATCTCCTGGCCTAACTTTTTTACTTAGCGAAAATTCAAAAGTATTATTTTTTGGATATGTATTCGATAACGAACTGATTATCATAAACGGACTAATCACTTTCATAGGATTGCTATTGATTAGTAAACCAGCTATAGAAGAAACTCGTTTTTAATATTCATACAAAGTCCGAAGAAAGTGTTTTGTAATTGCATTCCGTCTCGTTGTAAAAACGAGACGGAATGAACACAATATTCTCATTTCATGAAGTAATAAGATACTTCAAAATTCATAAACAAATTTAGGTGTTTAATACCTATTTGTAGTCAATAAAACCAATGTACAAGCCACTTCTGATTTTATGTTATTCAATTCCAAAAGCTGGTAAAATTCTGGGTTTTCAGTACCTGGATTAAAAAGCACGCGTTTTGGTTTAGTTTCTACTATATAATTATAATAATCTTTTTGACGCGCTGGGTTTAAATATAAGGTAATCGTATCAATGTTTTTTAAAGGAATTGCTTTAGTTTGAATTTTTATCCCAGCCACTTCTCCAGCATTTTGACCAATAGCAAGAACAGAGTGTCCTTTCTCAACAAGCATAGTAATCGCTTTGTATGCATATTTCTCTGGTTTTGCTGATGCACCAAGAACTAAAGTTTTTTTATTTTTCATTATTTTATTATTTTTTGGTAAAAGTACTAAAATACTATAGTCCGTTTTAATTAAAATTAATATCTTTCGATTTCTAATACTATTATATTACAATTCTATTCTTCATATCATAACCTTTTCTTAATCCTAAAAATGCTTTAACAGGCAATACAACCAACTAATTTCGCGAAAAAACATGGAACTTTTTATTTATTTGTTTGCTGCCCTTTTTTCAGTTATCAACCCTATTGGTACAGTTCCCATTTTTGTTGGACTCACACAGGATGATGACAAAAAAGAACGTTCCCGTATTTCACTGTGGACAGCAGTCAATGTTTTTGTGATTATGATTATCTCCTTTTTTTTAGGGGAATATGTTTTATCCTTTTTCGGAATTAGTATGGAAGCTCTACGTATAGCAGGAGGAATTGTTATAGCTACTTCAGGGTTTTCTTTACTCTCAGGCCAATTTAACAAAAAAAGAGGTGTGAGTAAAAAAGTAGAAAGTGATGCACAAAAGCGAAATGATATTGCTTTAACTCCATTAGCCATTCCCATGCTTGCTGGGCCGGGATCTATGTCCCTGCTAATTGCATTTTATAGTGAACATCAACAAACATCCGAAATTATAATTTCCGTTTTAGCCATGATAGCCGTAGCCATCGCAATTTTTATCACCTTAAGAAGCGCACATTATCTAGCTAAAATACTTGGAGCTTCCGGAATTGTGGCTATTTCAAGAATCGTAGGTTTTATCGTAATTGCCATAGGAGTTCAATACATTATTAGCTCTATCCTAACAATAGTCAAAACAAATTTGATGTAAAAAACAGATCGCTATAATTCAAAAAAAAAAAAGACCTTCAATAAAGAAGGTCTTTTTTTTATGCTTTTGGTAAGAAAATTTCTGCCATCATACATCGGGCACTTCCACCGCCACAAGCTTCAATAGTATCTAAACTTGAACTTAGAATTGTCGCGTGTTTTTCTAACTGCTCTATTTGTTTTGGCTTTAAGCTCTGATGTGCAGCCGCACTCATTACCAAATATCTTTTATCATCTGCACCTCGCACTTCCAGCATGTTTCCAGCGAAAGTATTAACCTGTTCTTCCGTGATCAAAATCACCTCTTTGTTGTCCTTCTTTAGATTGTCCAGAACCGTTTTGCGTTCTTTTCTATCATCGATGCAATCAGCACAAATTACCGCAAAAGTTTCACCCAAACACATCATAACGTTCGTGTGATAAATCAATTTTCGTTCTCCATTTACAGTTTGAAAAGCTTCAAACAATACTGGTGCATAGTCAAAATCTTCACAGAACTCAATAAACAATTCTTCATCAGCTCTTGGAGACAAAGCACAATATGCTTTTTCATTCGCTCTATCAAGGAGTAAACTTCCAGTACCTTCTAAGAAAAAACCATCTTCCTCTGCAGAAGTATAATCTACAATGTTTTCAATCTTGAATCCTTTATCTTCTAACATATCCAAAATTTCCTCACGACGTTCATGACGGCGGTTCACTGCAAACATAGGATACAATGCCACATCTCCATTTTCATGAAAAGAAACCCAATTGTTTGGAAAAACACTGTCTGGAGTATCTGGATCTAATGTGTCATCGACTACAGTGACATCAACACCAACAGCTCTTAGTTTTTCAACAAAAGTGTCAAATTCTTGTTGTGCCTTTGCATTTACTGTTGCCGGTAAAAGATCGTCTAATACTTTTTGATAGTAATTATTAACTGCCGTTTGTTCGTTCATCCTAAACGCCACCGGACGAATCATCAATATAGAATTTGTTGTTTGTTTCATGCTGTTTTTTTGTTTAAAATTTAAAGTTTAAGGTTTGTTCCGCTAGTTCACGGTACTCAAATCAAGTTGCGAACGGCCAAACTTAAGACCTTAAATCGTGAAACGAAATTTTTAGTCTCTTATTAAAGGTAGTGTGGAACAGCGTAATAGTCCTTCTTGTTTGGAAATCTCGGCATAGGGAACTTCTTCCACTGTAAAACCTTCAGATCGCAACCAATTATTTAATCTTGTAAAGTTCTTTTCGGAAACCACAACATTAGAGTCAATAGAAAACACATTAGAATTCATAGTGTACATCTCATCTCTAGTGATATGAAATAAGTTTTCTTTACCAAAAAGATTCACCAGATACATATAATCCGCTTCTTCACGAAATCCGCTCTTGTAGATAATTCCCTTATTGAGGCCTACCGGCTGGAAACAACAATCAAGATGTAAAGCATTATCCCTGGCTTCAATTTTAGATTTCACCAAATCGAATTCTTTCACTACTTTATTAGGAAACAAGTCTTTTATAAATTGTACTCCCTCTTTATTTGTTCTTGCGGTAATATAATCTTTATAATCACTTCCTTTATAAGTACCGATAAATATATGGTCGTCCCAAAGCATTACATCTCCACCTTCGATATGAACCTCTTCAGGAGGACGAACTACTTTTTTAGGATCTATCTGATCAAGCACATATTGAATAGCATCCAACTCTCTCTCGCGTTCCGGTAAAATATTTGATTTGATAAAAATCCCGTCAATTACAAAACCGATATCTCTTGTAAATATCTGATTATAATCAGCAATTAACTCGGGTCTATAAATTGTGACATCATATTTATGAAGCACTTTATTAAAAGCTTCCATCTCAGCCACCATATCTTTTTCAACTGGATAGGTTCCTGCTAATATATGCTCTAATGATTTTGGGTCATATGCTTCATCTACTGACGGAATTTGACCATTACTAATTGCTGTTCCCAAAACTACTGCTCGTAATCTTGAACTCTCGTTCTTTACATTTAATTTTAACATATAGTATTTCAATTTGGACAAAGGTAAAAAAAGCCTCACTAGAAAGTGAAGCTTTTTAAAATTGAATTTATCGTTTATCTACTGTTTTAAAATCTCTCAAAGGAGACCCAGTATATATTTGCCTTGGTCTTCCGATAGGCTCTTTGTTTTCGCGCATTTCTTTCCATTGTGCTATCCAACCCGGTAAACGTCCAATAGCGAACATCACCGTAAACATATCAGTAGGAATTCCTAATGCTCTATAAATGATTCCAGAATAGAAATCTACATTTGGATATAAGCTTCTTGATTTGAAATACTCATCCTCTAGAGCCAATGCTTCTAATTTCTTTGCAATTGCAAGAATTGGATCATCAACACCTAAAGTTTCTAAAACTTCATCTGCCGCTTTTTTGATAATTTTAGCACGTGGATCAAAGTTTTTATAAACTCTATGACCAAAACCCATCAGTCTAAAAGGATCGTTTTTATCTTTGGCTTTAGCCATATACTTATCCGTGTCACCTCCATTGTTATGGATTTCTTCTAGCATTTCAAGAACTGCTTGATTTGCTCCTCCATGTAGAGGTCCCCAAAGTGCAGAAACACCTGCTGAAATTGAAGCGAATAATCCAGCATGAGAAGAACCTACCATTCTTACTGTAGATGTGGAACAATTTTGTTCATGATCTGCATGAAGGATAAACAATTTATTTAATGCATCGATAACAATTGGACTTGCTTTATAAGGTCCTGTTGGTATTTCAAACATTAATTTCATGAAGTTCTCCACGTATCCTTTTGTGTTATCATAATAGTTTAAAGGATAACCCATGCTTTTTCTGTACGTCCATGTTGCAATTACTAGGAATTTCCCCATCGTCTTACAAACGGCATGATACATTTCTTTTTCATTATCAACATTTACTGATTTAGGGTTAAATGCTGTTAACGCACTAGTTAAAGCAGCTAAAACACCCATCGGATGCGCCGTTCTTGGAAAACCATCAATGATGCTTTTCATTTCTTCATTAACTAATGTGTGTCTTCTAATATCATCTTCAAATTGCGTCAACTGAACTGCAGTTGGCAACTCTCCAAAAATTAAAAGAAAAGACACTTCTAAAAAATCAGCTTTATCAGCTAATTCTTCAATTGAATACCCTCTGTAACGAAGTATTCCTAGTTCTCCATCTAAGAAAGTGATTTTACTGGTACAAGAACCTGAATTTTTATACCCTGGGTCAAGAGTAATTACCCCAGTTAAATCTCGTAATTTGTTAATATCGATAGCTTCTTCGTTTTCGCTTCCTTCTACAACTGGAAACTCATACCTCTTACCATCAATTTCTACTATAGCTGTTTTTGACATAATATTTTGAAAATAAAACTTTATATTTAATAATCTACCAAATCTAAGGATAATAACATTAAATAAAAAGCGAAATTGATAATGTTATTGTTAAATTCAACAAAAAAGCCATCCGAATAACTCGAATGGCTTTATATAAATAAAAATAATACTATTATTTTATCTTGAACGCTTTTTTTCCAGGGAAATACGCTGTGTCACCAAGCTCTTCTTCTATTCTTAATAACTGATTGTATTTTGCCATACGATCAGAACGCGAAGCAGAACCAGTCTTAATTTGACCACAATTTAACGCAACTGCTAAATCAGCAATTGTATTGTCTTCTGTTTCTCCAGAACGATGTGACATTACAGAAGTATAACCTGCATTTTTAGCCATATTTACAGCCGCAATAGTTTCTGTTAATGTACCAATTTGGTTCACTTTTATTAAAATTGAATTAGCAATACCTCTTTCGATACCTGTAGACAAACGCTCTACATTAGTCACGAACAAATCATCTCCAACTAACTGAACTTTATCTCCAATTTTGTCTGTAAGCAACTTCCATCCATCCCAGTCGTTTTCATCCATACCGTCTTCGATAGAGATAATTGGGTATTTAGCAACCAATTCAGCTAAATAGTCTACTTGTTCAGCAGAAGATCTAATTTTACCAGTTTCACCTTCAAATTTAGAGTAATCGTATTTACCGTTTACATAAAATTCAGCAGCAGCACAATCTAAAGCAATCATGATCTCGTCACCAAACGTATATCCAGCATTTTCAACTGCTAATTTAATTGTATCCAAAGCATCTTCCGTACCACCAGCTAATGTTGGCGCAAAACCTCCTTCATCACCTACAGCCGTACTCAAACCTCTATCATGTAATACTTTTTTCAAACTATGAAAAATCTCTGTCCCCATTTGCATTGCATGGGTGAATGAAGTTGCCTTAACAGGAAAGATCATGAATTCTTGAAAAGCAATCGGCGCATCAGAATGTGAACCACCGTTGATGATATTCATCATTGGCACAGGCAATGTATTTGCAGAAACACCACCTACATATCTATATAATGGCAAACCTAATTCATTAGCGGCTGCCTTTGCTACTGCAAGAGAAACACCTAAAATCGCATTTGCACCTAACTTAGATTTGTTTGGCGTACCATCCAAATCAATCATCATTTGATCAATTACATTTTGTTCAAAAACAGACGTCCCTAAAAGTTCTTCAGCAATAATGGTATTAACATTTTTCACTGCATTTAAAACTCCTTTTCCTAAATAAGCTTTTCCTCCGTCACGTAATTCCACTGCTTCATGTTCTCCAGTTGAAGCTCCAGATGGAACTGCCGCTCTACCCAAAACACCATGTTCAGTAACTACATCTACTTCTATTGTAGGATTCCCTCTTGAATCGAAAATTTGTCTTGCGTGAATTTTGATAATAATACTCATACTACTTTATTTTAAATTTTAATAACACAAATATATTCTATCTTTTCTAATGATAATATGAAAATAATGAATCTTATTAACGAAAACGTTATAATTATATATAAATAAAAATTCTACGCTAATTTTTATAGAAATAACATAGCACTCTTGCTTTTTTTTTAAGTAAAAAAGAAAACTATTGGCTCAATCCATGCAAAATCACCACATAAGATAAATTAACAATGGTACCAATATCTCTATTTTACGGTTTAAAACGTATTATTCAAAACCATATTAACTAAAAAAGGATACTAACTTTAATTAAAAAGAAAGTATCCCTATAGTTTTTATAAAAAAGAGAACTCTTAATCTTACCCTTTGATATTTTCAATAAACTGATCGAATAAATAAGAGGAATCGTGAGGTCCTGGACTAGCTTCAGGATGATACTGAACTGAAAAACAATTTTTGTGTTTCATTTTCATACCTGCAACAGTTCCGTCATTTAAATGAACATGCGTAATTTCCATATCAGAATTGTTCTCCAACTCTTCCTTGTTAACTGCAAAACCATGATTCTGAGAAGTAATTTCACCTTTCCCAGAAATTAAATTCTTTACAGGATGATTTATTCCTCGGTGCCCATTAAACATTTTATATGTCGAAATTCCATTAGCTAAACCAATTACTTGGTGGCCTAAACAAATTCCGAATAACGGCTTATTATTTTCCAAAATTTCTTTTGCCACTTGAATAGCTCCTGAAAGAGGTTCTGGATCACCAGGACCATTAGACAAGAAAAAACCATCCGGACTAAAAGAAGCTAAATCACTGTATGTTGAGTCAAAAGGAAAAACCTTAATATAACAATCTCTTTTAGCAAGGTTACGAAGGATATTTGTTTTAATACCTAAGTCTAAAGCTGAAACTTTGTAGGTAGCATTTTCATCACCATAGTAATATGCCTCTTTAGTAGAAACTTTTGAAGCTAGTTCTAATCCCTTCATATCAGGAACATTTGCCAAAGACATTTTCAAATCCTCTACAGAAGTACCATCGGTACAAATAACAGCATTCATAGCTCCATTGTCTCTAATGTAACTTACAAGTGCCCTAGTATCCACATCTGAAATACAAATAAGGTTTTGTTTAATGAAGTAGTCTTCTAAGCTCTCTGAAGCATCTGCTCTGGAATAATTGAAACTAAAGTTTTTACAAACCAAACCAGATATCTTTATACCATCAGATTCTACTTCATTTTCATTTACGCCATAATTCCCAATATGAGCATTAGTGGCGATCATTAATTGTCCAAAATAAGAAGGATCAGTAAAAATTTCCTGATAACCGGTCATTCCGGTATTAAAGCATACTTCTCCAAAAGTTGTTCCACTGATTCCTATCGATTTTCCGTGAAAAATGGTTCCATCACTTAGTAAAAGTATGGCGCTTTGTCGTGTTGTATATTTCATGAGTAGTTAAATATTGTGCAAATTTAATCCATTAATACAATGGATGCAAACTTTTAAAAGTTATTATAAAACAAAAGTTAAAACTAGCCCTTATGACCGCTTTTACTTAATAGAATGTAACAAAACAAACAGAATAGTAGAAAA
>TARA_R110000868_G_scaffold37111_6_pt1 | contig 45263 bp, 29 predicted proteins | sample TARA_R110000868 | Tara Oceans TARA_R110000868 (sample SAMEA4397489) | marine metagenome | biome: Polar Biome; feature: [SRF] surface water layer (ENVO:00010504); material: water (ENVO:00002006), including particulate matter (ENVO:01000060) such as... | depth 5 m | reverse complement strand
TTCTGCTGCTTCAGCAAGTGCTGGCCCTTGTTACGGTGGTAGAAACGGGGCTGTCTCCGATGATATCCCAACGAACCCTGTAGATGGAAGCATAAATACAGCTGAACATATTATTGAAGTATTAGTTGCTGGAAATACTTCAGTATCGGATATCGATTTTGGATTCAGTTTTAATGTGGTTACAAATATTGATGATGCAGATGAGGATGGTTCTTCTGCTCGTTGGCATCAAGGGTCTTTCCGTCAGTTTGCATTTAATGCCAACCAAATTGATGGCGATAACGAAATGCGCTTTGTACCTGCTGTTACTGCAAACCAAGGAGGGGCAACATGGTGGAGAATTACACTGAATGGAACTTTAATGCCAACCATAATTGATGGAGGAACTACATTCGATGGAACAGCTTACAACTTTCAAGACCCAGATCAGCTAAGAGATACGAATACAGGGAATGTTGGTGGAGATGGTGGAACTATATCGACGGTAGGTTCAGATGCTGTTTCATTTTCAAATTTCAATCGAAAGGAACTCGACATAGATACAAATGACGATCCTATTTTCTTAATTAATTCTCCTGAAGGAAATATTAACATACGTGAACTTGGTATGTTTAACGGTTTTGGTGGATTTGATGAAGAGATGATCCAAATACAAAATAACCCTGGAGGGGTTATTGAAAATAACTTTATTGGACCATTTGCAGATGGCACAACCCCTTCTGGTAATGCAAGAGGAAATATCGGGATCTTTTTCAATGATAGTAATAACTCCTTTTCTGTAGATATCCTTAACAATTATATCGGATTTTTAAGAAGAACAGGGATTCATAGTGAAAATGAAGATGTCTTCATCACAGTAAGAGGAAATGAAATTTTTGAAAATAGCTTGGATTCAGATACCGATACTGATGGAATTTCGGGAGCAGGTAATTGGACAATAGAAGAAAACTTAATCCGAGATGTAGGTACCGGCACAAGTTCTTCTTTTGATGGTGGCGCTGGAATTGAAATTGGTAGAGATGGAGATACTTCACCTGCTTCTGGAACAATAACCAACAATACGATTTTAGACAATCAGGGTTCAGGAATAGCTGTAATCGAAGATGTTAATGGGTTGGTGATTTCAAAAAATATTATTACTGGTAATGATACCGGAATAAAACTGATCAATTCAGATAATGAACGTGATATAAAAGGAATAACCATATCCCAAAACCAAATTGCTACCAATACGGGGTTAGGAATCGATATAAGTGAATCCAATTCAGCACCAGACGGTGTTAGTGCAAACGATGGCGTAATTGATACAGACTTTACAACTTCGCCGAATGGGTTGGTTGATTATCCAATTATCACTTCAGTAGCAACAAACGGAACTGTTGTTAATGTAACTGGATATATTGGAACTGATGCTTTAAGAATTGAAGATACGTTTACCATTGAGGTATTTAAAGCCAACAATGACAGTGATAACAATGGAGAGATAGAAGAAGGAGATATTCAATCTATAGCTCATGGTGAAGGGGAATTTTATATAGAAAGTACGGTTACGAATCCTTCAGGTATGTTTAGTTCTCAATTAATTATTCCTGGTGGAGTTTCACTTGCAAGCGGAGATTTTATCACGGTAACTGCAACCGATGAAGATGGAAACACTTCAGAGTTCAGTGCAAATTACCAAGTAGGTGAGCTAGATATTCAGATCACAAAAGTTTTATTAAATAGCACGCCAATTCCACAAGATGAAGAAGTTACATTTCTGGTTATAGCAGAAAATATAGGACCCACTGATGCAACAGGGGTTACCGTAACTGATGCACTAACAACTCAACTTACATTAGATGCCGGGAATACTTCAGCTACTACAGGAAGTTATGCTGGCAATACTTGGACAATTGGAAACATGGCGAGCGGTCAAATTGATACGCTTACCTTAGTAGCCGATCCAAATACCACTGGAACCGGATTATCAAATACTGCAACATTGTTAAATGTAAACGAAGATGACCTGAATACCGATAACGATGCATCAACTGTAAACTTTGATATTGCAACCATTATCCGAGGAACGGTATTTGAAGATATAACTGGAGACGGAACTACAGATGGAGATACTAATTTTAATGACGCTTCTGGAGATCAACGAGCACTATCAGGAGTTGAAGTCCATCTGTATCGAGATTTAAATAATGGAGGATTAGGAACCTCTGAAAATTATATAGAAACTGTTATTACTAATGCAAATGGGGTGTATTCTTTTGCTCCACCTGCAAATGATGACTATTGGATAGTAGTAGATTCTCGTTCTGCAGGACTTTCGGATGGAACCACGTGGGCAGAACAAACATACGGGCCAATTGGAGCACTTTGCGCAGATGGAACAGGTGGAACTTCTACAGCAAGAACAACAGCGGGTGTATGCTATGGAGGAAGAAGAGGAAATACATCAGATATTATTTCAACAACTCCAGTTGATGGGGATATTATAAATGCCGAGCATATTGCTGCGATAACCTATACAGGTGCTTCAATTACTGAAATCGATTTTGGATTTAGCTATAACGTAATGAGCAATGTTTTAGACGATGCGGATGACGACGGTTCTGCGACTCGTTGGATTCAAGGTTCAATGCGTCAGTTCTTCTTAAATGCGAATCAGATTTCTGGCGCAAATACTATGAGATTTGTTCCTACTATTGCTGAAAATGATGGTTCAGGAAACTGGTGGAGAATAACAACTATTAGCTCCGCATTCCCAACACTAACAGATGGCAATACTACCGTTGATGGAACTGCCTACGATTTTCAAAATCCTGATCAAATACTTAATACAAATTCTGGAAGTATTGGAACAGGAGGAACTGTTGGGGTAGATTTAATTTCATTATCTACTTTTGAACTCAAAGAATTAGATATAAATACCACAGACTTAGAATTTATTACAATCAATAGTAGCTCAGGAAATGTAGTAATCCGTGAACTTGCGATGTATAATGGATTTACGACAGGAATGATTATTGTTAGTAATAATCCAGGTGGTATAATAGAAGATAACTTTATCGGAACAATGGCAGATGGATCAGATGCTGGTGGAGGGAATGATCGGAGCCGAAGTGGAATATATTACGATGGAACTAACAGTTTTACTTCTTCTATAACTGATAATTATTTAGCACATAGTAGAAACCATGCTATTGAAAGCATTAACGAGAATGCAATAATCCAGATAACTAATAACGAGATTTATCAAAATGCACAACAAGATGTGAATTCAGATGGTATTGCAGGGATTGCCGAATGGTTTATACAAGGCAACTTGATTCATGAAAATGGTTTAACAACAAGCGATGCAATTCAAGGTGGTGCAGGTATAGAAATTGGAAGAGATGATGAAGTAGATGAAGCAACTGGAACGATAATAAATAATACCATTCTGGATAATTTTAATGTGGGAATTAATGTATATGACTACGCACTTAATGTAACCATTGAGAAAAATATAATCACCCAAAACGGGGAAAATGGAACTGCAACAGGTGCTGGAATTAAGCTGATCAATCCAGATAATGATCGTAATATTGGTGGGATTCTGATCACCAAAAACAGCTTTTTCGATAATGAAGGGCTAGCTATTGATATAGTAACGGGAGCTACTCCAACTTCTGTTGATGGAGTTACAGCTAATGATGGAATTACTTCCACCAATTTTGCTTTAAATCCAAACGGAGCAATTGATTACCCAGTAATCGACAGTTTAACAATTACTGGAAATCAGTTAACCATTAGAGGATATGTTGGAACGCTTGGAAATTCTATCAATGATGTATTCTCAATCGAGTTATATAAAGTAAACGATGATGATGATAATGACGGAGAGATCGAATCTGGAGATGCGCTTTCTATAGCACATGGAGAAGGAGAAACATATTTCACCACTATTTTTACAGCTTCTGATGGTACGTTCGAAGAATCATTTACCATTCCAGGCGCAGTAACTCTTGCTGTAGGAGATTTTATAACAGCTTTAGCGATGGACGGTGAAGATAATACCTCAGAATTCTCAGCGAATTACGACATCCAAAGTGCTGGAGGAACCATAAGTGGTTTTGTGTATAAAGATGATAATCACAATGGGCAAAGAGAAAATGATGAAGATGGTATTGAAGGTGTTACTATTGTTCTAAAGAATACTACTGGAACAATTATTTGTAGAAGTGTTGAAACGGATGCAAATGGATTATATCAATTCTTAGCCGTACAACCAGATACATATACAATTGTAGAATCAGCTTCTGAAACTACTCCAACACCTGATGTTTGCCCGGTGCCAGAAGAGGATCCAACTGGGTATGTTTCGACTACAGAAAATACCATAAATCTTGTAGTTGGTGGTGGAACCATTCAAAATCAGAATTTCGGGAATTTCTTAGGTTTCAGATTAGATGGTACCGTGTACCAAGATGATGGATTAACGGGAGGAACGGCAAACAATGCAGTTCAAGATGGAGAGGAAGCAGGCTTAGGAGAAGTTACTGTTACGTTAACGAATAGTGATGATGATGTAATCCAAATCACTGCAACAGATGAAGATGGGAATTACTCATTTTGGATTACTCAAGCAGAAGTACCAAACTCAGCGGTTGTAAAAATTAAGCAAACCAATTTAACTAGTTTTATTTCAACAGGTGGAGATGGCGGTACAACTAGTGGTACCTATAATCGCACTACTGATGTTTTAACTTTTGAAAATACGTCAGGAGCTACCTATACGGGAGTGAATTTCTCAGATGTTCCACAAAACAGACTTATTACAGATGGACTACAGTTTGCTCAACCAGGAACTTCAGTATTCTTTACTCACCAATTTGATGCTAATACCGATGGTACGGTAACTTTTACAATTACAAATACCCCAACACCATCTAATGCAAACTGGCCTACATTACTTTATTTAGATGATAATTGTAATGGAGAAATCAATTCTGGAGAAGAAATAATTTCTACACCTATTTCGATGACTAGAGGCGAAAGTATTTGCTTAGTTGTTCGAACATCTGTTCCTATTGGAGTGCCTGATGGTGGAGAGAACGCAATAATTCTACAGGCTGATTTCTCATTTACTAACGCTAGCCCAGCTTTAAATCAAGTATACCACAGAAACGATAAAGTAACGGTTGGAGATGATGTTTCTGCGGGGCTTAAAATCACAAAAGAAGTAGATGAAGATCTAGCTCTACCTGGAGCTAATCTTACCTACATAATTACCTATACCAATAATGGAGACGATCCCATCTCAAGTATGGAAGTGAAAGATTCAACCCCAGCATATACAACCTTTGTTTCTGCAACATTTAGTCCATTAACTTCAATTGGTCTAACAGGTTGTACAATTACTAATCCAACAGTTGGTGAATCTGGGGCAGTTATTTGGACATTCACTGGTACTTTAAATCCAGGGCAAACAGGAACAGTTTCATACACAGTAAAAATAGACGATTGAAAGAGAGAAGAGACATAGACTTAAAAACAATGACAAGAATAAATAAACCCTTAGTATTTCTTGTAGAAGATAATAATGCCTACTGTATACTAATAAGCCGTGTTTTACAGAAGAATGGCTTTATGGTTATGGCATTTGAACATGGTAAAAAAGCAGCGGAGATGCTTAATCACATTCAACCAGATCTTATTCTTTCGGATATAGAAATGCCATATATGGACGGGTTTGAACTTCATGATTATGTTAGTAAGACCTTTGTAGACTTAAATATTCCATTCATATATTTGTCTTCAACAACATCAAAAGAGATGATTAAAAAAGCAGGTAAAATAGGAGCAACTCATATGCTCGATAAACCTGTTTCGGGAGAAACACTAAAAGAAACAATTTTTTCTGTCCTAAGCTTAAGTGTGTAAACTTTTAAAGTATCTCTTTCATTTAATTTGAATGTAGAATATGTTGCTAGTATGATCGCTCAAACTCAGGCTATTATTCTTCGAATTATCGACTACCAAGAATCTAGTAAGATAATTACTGTATTAAGTAGAGAGCATGGAAAAATTGCGTTGATAGCAAGAGGGGTAAAGAAACCAAAAAGTAAGTTATCAGGCTTAATTGATCTTGGGAATATCCTGGACGTAGTTTATTACTATAAATCTACTAGAGGAGTGCAAAGCTTAACAGAGGCATCAATTTCGTATTCTAACCATAATTTTAGAATCGATTTTGAGAAAGCCGCAATTCTATATGGTACATTAGAGCTTGCAGGACAAATACTGCATGAAAATGAGGTAAATGAAATTGTATATAGTTTCCTGTCAAAATTCATTCGTTGGATTGGTGATGAAAAACAAGTTGATCCATCTATATTTTGTTATGTTCAAGTCCGATGTACCGATTTATGTGGATTTACAATTGATGATAAAGATACTGACCTAAACCAAGATGTTTTTCTAAATATTAGCGAGGGAACAATTTCGAATGCATTTGTTTCGGAACTTTCGTATAAATTAACCGTGTTACAAGCACGGTTTTTAAAGGAAGCTATTTCATCTAAAAAACGCTCGGTATTTAGCCTTGGGTTAAAAGGTTTGGAACTAAAGCAATTGATTCGACATTTAGATGTTTACTTTAAATACCATATTGAAGGTTATAAAGAGCGAAGATCAGACTCAATTTTTGAACAGATGTTGCAGGAAAGCAAATGAAGAAAAGAGAATATTATTTAACAGCACTCCTTTTAATATTAGTTGGAGTATCTATTGGAACCATTTTTGCACTTTATACGATTAACCCTGAATTGGCGCCACTATCTGATGTGAAAATTACTGAGGTAAAGAAAAGTGAAACTCCTTTGTTTACTGAAGATGACCTTGCTAAAATTGATACTCGATTCGTATTTAAAAGAATAGCTGAAAATGTTACCCCAACTGTAGTTTATATAGAAACTATTATTCCTATTGAAGCTCCCGATGACGAAAATCATGACTTAAATGAAAGTATTTGGGACAGAATAGTGCCAAGGCGAGCAAGAACAGTCGGGTCTGGAATAGTTATTACACCTGATGGATATATCTTAACCAATTTCCATGTTGTTGAAGGAGCTGTTAGAAATGGTTTAAAAGTAGTAATGAATGATAAACGTGAATATGATGCGAAAGTAGTTGGACGTGATCCAAGTACTGATTTAGCAGTAATCAAAATTAATGCAGAAAATCTGGAATCAATAACCATCGGAAATTCAGATTCGGTTGACGTTGGAGAATGGGTGTTGGCAATTGGGAATCCTTTCAGATTACGTTCTACAGTTACTGCGGGTATTGTAAGTGCCCTTAGTAGAGATGTACAAATTATTAACGATAGAATGCGCATCGAAAGTTTTATTCAAACAGACGCAGCCATCAATAAAGGAAATAGCGGGGGAGCCCTTGTTAATACAAGTGGTCAACTTATTGGAGTAAACACTGCTATAGCTTCACAAAGTGGAGCTTATCAAGGATATGGTTTTGCAGTACCAAGTAATTTGGCAATTAAAGTTGCAACCGATCTTATTCAATATGGCGAAGTAAGGAGAGCTTTATTAGGGGTTACAATTGGAGCAATCGATTTTGAAAGAGCCTCTGAAATTGGACTGGATGAAGTAAAAGGTGTTGAAATTCTTTCGGTTAGCAATGACGGAGCCGCAGCTCTATCTGGTCTTTTATCAGGAGATATTGTGCTCGAAGTAAATGGAAATTCCGTTAATGAATCAAATGAATTGCAAGAAAAAGTAGCAGTATTACGTCCCGGTGATTTAGTAAATCTCTTGATTTGGAGAAATGGCGAGGTAATAAATAAAGCTGTTCAACTTAAGCTGCATGAGCCTGATCCAATTGAGGAACTTGCCTTTGAAGAAGAACCCATCATTCCAGACAATATCCCAGAAGGAGAAAATACTGGGGTAGATGTACAGGAATTTGAATTAGGCTTTAGGGTGATGGCACTTTCTAAGCCTGAAAATGAAGAAGTATTTGATTTAATAATTACCCACGTTTATAAATATTCTGAAGCCTGGAACCGTGGATTAAGAGAAAATCAAAAAATTATTTCAATTGACGAAGAAAAGGTTGAAGATATCAGATCTTTAAAAGACCTTATAAAAAAGAAATTATCTACTAATAAATCGATTACTCTTGAAGTACTAAATGAAGAAGATGCAAGAGGATACATCGAATTAGAACGGAACTAAATGAAGCTTTTAAAAGTCTGGGTACTCTCATTAACAGTTGTTATTGGATTAAATGCATGCTCAACAACAGAAAATACAGTAACTGAAATTGAACCCATTTCTATTTTCCCTAGCTGGTATAAAAATGTAGAGTTTACAAGTGATAGCCTTGGGTATTCAGGTTATGCAACGGCTATTGCCGTTGATTCAACTAAAGCAATTCAACGGGCTGTAGCTCAAGCTCGTATCCATCTGGAAAAGAAAATTGCCCAACTTACTGAAGAAATCCGCTTAGAGTTTAAAGAATCAGGTTCTAATGATGCTGAAAATGCAGATTTCATTATTATTTTAAGAACCGCACATGCAGGTGTTGTAGAAAATGCTAAAGTAAGTGAAACTATTTCAAGTAAATTAGATGGTTATTATCGAGGATTTGCTTCTGTAGAAATATCAAAATCGGAAGTTCGATCTACACTTGAAAAAGGCTTTACAGGTCACCCTAGATATTGGGGAGGGTTTTCAGAATCTCCAATGTTTGCTACGTATTTTTAATCTATTTAGCTGTTTAATTTCTACAAAAGCTTTACCTACCAAAGGCTTGTTAATTTGATAAGCCTTTTTTATTTCACCTCCATCTAAATATTCACGATATTGGAAGCCTAACCAACCAGAAAGAGAAGGTATTTAGTGAAAGAATTTATCCGTATAGCATCAGGGCAAGGGTTTTGGGGTGATCTCCCAAACGCACCTATTAATCAAGTGAAACAGGGTCCAATCGATTATTTAGTAATGGATTACCTCGCAGAGGTAACTATGTCGATAATGCAGAAACAGAAAATGAAAAACCCTGATTGGGGCTATGCCCGTGATTTTGTGGGTGTGATTGAACAGATTCTTCATGAGATTACAAATCAAGGAGTTAAAGTTATAAGCAACGCCGGAGGAGTTAACCCATTAGCTTGTAAAGATGAGATTCTGAAGATTGCTAAGGAAAAGGGCTTTACAGGATTAAAAGTTGCGGTAGTAGATGGGGATGATATCCTGGACAATATTGATGCCTTGATTACAGAAGGACACCAACTTAAGAATATGGATACTGGAGAACCGATAAGCACGGTTAAAGACCAGTTAATGAGTGCTAATGTGTACTTTGGATGCAGAGCTATTGTTGAGGCACTGGAAAAAGGTGCCGATGTAATTATTACGGGTCGAGTTACAGATACCGGTTTAACGCTTGCTCCAATGATTCATGAATTTGGTTGGGATTACGATGATTTTGATAAGATGTCGGTAGGAACAATTGCAGGGCATATCCTAGAATGTGGTGCTCAGGCTTCAGGTGGAAATTTTACTGACTGGGAAAAAGTGGAAGATTTTGCCAATATTGGATTTCCTATTGTAGAAGCTTATCCGAATGGAGAGTTCTACGTAACTAAACATAAAGGAACTGGCGGACTTGTTAGTTCCCAAACCGTAAAGGAGCAACTACTTTATGAAATTGGAGATCCAAGAGATTATATAACTCCCGATGCTGTCGCTGATTTTACATCCATTCATGTAGAAGATGTTGAAAAGAATAAGGTGAGAGTATATGGAATTACAGGCGCTCCAGATACTGAATTCTATAAAGTATCAGCAAGTTATAACGACGGCTATAAACTTTCAGCTACGCTAGTATATTCGTGGCCAGATGCTTTAAAAAAAGCAGTTAAAGGAGCTGAAATTCTAGAAGAACGAGCCAAAGACTTGGGACTCCAGATTGATGAATTTAATAAAGAATACATTGGTTATAACGGAACCACTGAAAAAGAGGTTAAGGAAGAACTAGCTGGAGACCATGATGAAATCCAAATGAGGATTTCAATTTCTGGCCAGAGTAAGGAAGATATAGATCGTTTTGGAATGGAAGTGGCTCCATTAATACTTACAGGTCCAAGTGGAGTTACTGGTTTTGCAGGCGGAAGACCTAAAGCAAGTGAAGTAGTAGCATATTGGCCGGCGCTTTTGAGTAAAAAAGCTGTAAAACCTCGGGTAACTGTCTTCGAAATCAATTAAACTACCCAAGAGAAAATAAATCCTGTTACTGATAAAATAACTATTCAAGGAAGATCAAGTGGGGGCACTTAAAGACCTAAATAAATACCTGAAAAAGTACAGACTTGCAGTAATTCTTGGTACACTTTTTCTGACGGCTGCAAACTTCTTTTTGGTTTGGATTCCCGTGCTAATTCGTCGCACAATTGATCGTGTGGAGAATTTAGCTCAAGGAGAATATCATGTTCCTGAAAATTTAATCGATACTTTATTTACAAGTGAAGTTGGAAAAATACTTGGTCAAAATTCACTGCTTCTAGTTGGCTCTGTAGCTTTATACGGATTATTTCTATTTCTAACTCGCCAAACTTTGATTGTCTCATCTCGAAAGGTCGAGTTCGATATGAGAAATGAAATCGTTCAAAAATTGATGGCTTTGCCTCAGCGTTTCTATGCAAAATATTCACAAGGTGAGGTTTATGTAAGGGCTACAGAAGATGTAAATAAAGTTCGTGAATACTACGGTCCAGTAATCATGTATAGCATAAATACTATTACAAGAGCTGGTTTTGTAATCACAATGATGTATATAGTTAACAAAGAGTTGATGATTTGGGCGTTAATTCCTCTTCCTTTGCTTTCCATTTTTGCATATTGGATTACAGGTTTTATACACAAGCACTCTATTATTATTCAAGAACAATATTCTAGTCTTGCTGGGCAGGCGAAGGAAAGTTTTTCAAGTATTCGTTTAATCAAAGCATATAATCGTCTCGAAAACGAACAAACAAAATTCGATTTATTAAGTGAAGACTATCGAAAAAAGAAATTACGTTTAGATTTAATTGAATCTCTGTTCCATCCTGGGTTAAACTTCTTGATTGGGATATCATTGATTATCGTGATTTGGCAAGGTGGAAATATGATCGTTCTGGGTTTATTAACTGTTGGAAATATTGCTGAGTTTTTAATTTATGTTGCCTATTTGATTTGGCCCGTAGCAGCTTTAGGATATACCACAAACAGATTTCAGAAGTCTTTGGCTTCATGGTATAGAATTAAAGAAATATTGGATTACCCAATAGATATTTCAGATGAAGAACATGCAATTACTCAGGAAATAAAAGGTAAGATTGAATTCAAGAACGTTTCTTTTCGATATCCAGAATCAGATGAAAATGTAATTGATAAACTCAATCTAAAAATTGAAGCTGGTCAAAATGTGGCTATTGTAGGTAGAACGGGTTCTGGTAAAACCAGTTTAATACAGCTAATACCTAGACTATTTGACCCAACAGAAGGAACCATTTTACTGGACGGAATTGACCTTCGTAAACATTCGGTAAAGAATCTTCGTAGCGCAATTGGTTTTGTCCCGCAGGATACTTTCTTGTTTTCTGATACTATAGGGGAGAATATTGCGTTTGGAATTGAAGATGCTAGCGACGAAATGATAGAAAAAGCAGCAGATAAAGCACAGGTTAAGGATAATATTTTGGATTTTGAGAAAAAATTTAAGACTATGCTTGGAGAGCGGGGAATTACCTTATCAGGAGGACAAAAGCAGAGGACAGCAATAGCAAGAGCACTGATAAAAGACCCAAAGATTTTAATATTTGATGATTCATTAAGCGCGATAGACACAAAAACGGAAGACGCGATACTAAAGCAGTTACAAGAAGAGTTGGGCGGAAGAACTACTATCATGATAAGTCATAGAATATCCACGATTAAAGATGCCGACATCATCTATTACTTAGAAGATGGTCATATTGTAGAACAAGGTAGCCACGAAGAACTTTTATCAAAAGACGGTCATTATAAGGCCATGTATACCAAACAATTACTAGAACAAGAATTAGCAGAAATATAATATAACCGATTGGGAATATTGTTTGACAGGCAATAACTCACAGGAAAACGGGAGAAAACCATGATTGTAGTACCATTAGGAATAGCCTCAGCAACACCAACAGCCATTAGGCATTTGCCAGCAGTAGCACTTTGGAGAGAAGGGAGTGTATATCTATTTGATTGTGGAGAAAATGCTCAAATGAGTATGCTTCAGGCAGGAATAAAACGCTCAAAAATTGACTGCATATTCATATCGCATTTTGATGTTGATCATTACTCAGGATTAATGGGTTTGCTTTCAACATTACAACTTCAACGCAGAGAAACAGAGTTGAACCTTGTGGGACCAAGGGGCTTAAAGGAGTATGTTGAATGGAATTTAAAATTTTCAGGAGTTGAACTTAGCTTCAAAATAAATTTTAAAGAAGTTGAGGAAGGAGAAGAAGTAACTCGAGTAGTGGATGGAGAAGATTTTTATGTAGAAGCTCGTCCACTTAAACATCGTCGTTTTTGTCTTGGATATCGTTTTCAAGAAAAAGATAAACCAGGGAAAGTAGATTCTGAAAAAGCTAATCAACTCGGAATTACTGAAGACGAGCAATTCAAGGCTTTAAAAGCCGGAGAAAATATTAAGCTTGAGGATGGTACTGAAATTGAAGCTTACGAGATTGTAGGTCATCCTCGTCCTGGAGATAGTTTCGCTTATGTGACTGATACTGAATATTGTCCTAATGCAGTAAAGCTAGCGATGAACACGAATATACTGTATCATGAAGCGACTTTTAGTAACCAATTGGCTGACAAAGCTAAAGAAACAGGTCATTCTACTACAGGAGACGCTGCTCGGGTAGCTACAGAAGCTCAAACAAAACTTTTAGTAATTGGCCACTTTTCTGCAAGATATACTAATCTACATGTGCTATTAAAAGAAGCAAGAGAAGGGTTTTATCCAACGTGGCTTGCAAATGAATTGAGACCTATTTTTACTGATCCAACTCATGAAAGAGGGATTATTAGTGCTAAAGTTGAAATCAAAGATCTTACCAAGAGTAGTTCTTCTGATTCTTCATATTCTTCAGGAAGAAGAGATACAAGAGGCGGAGATTCTAGAAGACAAAGTCGTGGGGGTAAAAATTTCCGTCCTAGAAGAAACTCTGGAAGTGGAGGAGGATATCGAAGCGATAACCGAAGTAGTGGAGGAGGAACCTATAACAGAGATAACCGAGGCGGAAGTAGTAACTACAATCGTGAAAATAGAGACAGTCGAGGAGGTAGTAGCGGAGGCGGCTATCGAAATGATAACCGCGGAAGTGGCGGTAGCTACAATAGAGACAACCGTTCAGGTGGTAGTGTTCGTGATAATAGTGGCGAACGTCGTTCATATGGAAGTAGTTCATACAACCGTGACAAAGCTCGTGATGAAAATAGCAATGATACGAAACCACCTAAAACGATTACACCGAGAACATCGTATGACGATTTCGATAGATTTTAATCTGAATTTGTGTGAGTAAATCTAAAGAAAAAAAAGCCGTTGATAGAAAACTAATTCGACGGCTTTACTTTTTTGTTAAACCTTACCGTTGGTTCGTAGGACTTGCAATACTTCTTACCCTTAGTGCATCCTTTCTAGGTACAATACGGCCTAAACTAACCCAGCTTGCTATAGATGATTATATTGCCAAAGGTGATATAGAAGGCTTAAAGTGGATTATAATTCTTCTTTTTGCGGCTTTAGCTGGTGAGTTTATTGTGTTAATGCTAAATACCTATTTAACACGATGGTTTGGTCAAGGGACATTGTACTCACTTCGAAATACAATATTCAGAAAAATACAATCTCTAAACGTTCAATTTTTTGATAAGACACCAATTGGTAGACTTATCACCCGAACTACAAGTGATGTTGAGGCTCTAAGCGAACTTCTTTCGGATGGAGTAGTTGCAATTATTGGCGATCTATTTAGAATTATTTTCATTCTCTATTTCATGTTCAGTATGAACTGGGAATTAAGTTTAGTTACCATTGCAGTATTACCCATCCTTTTTTACGCCACTTTTTGGTTTAAGGAAAAAGTTCGAGTTTCATTTCTAAAAGTTCGTGATCAGATTTCAAATTTGAATTCTTTTGTACAAGAACACATTAATGGAATGAGTGTGGTTCAATTATTTAATCGCGAAGAAAAGGAATTAAATAAATTTAAAGACATTAATGCAGCTCACCGAGAAGCACATGTTGAAACGATCTTTTACTTTTCAATTTTCTGGCCCATTGTCGAAGTGTTTTCAAGTTTCGCAATGGCACTTATTGTTTGGTATGGAGGTGGAAGGGCATTAATGGGCGGAGTAACTTTTGGTGTTTTGCTAGCCTTTATTCAATATTCTCGGCAGTTTTTTATGCCTATTCGAGGACTATCTGAAAAGTTCAACACTTTGCAGTCAGCTTTGGCTTCGTCAGAAAGAATCTTCAATGTTTTAGATACAGACACAGAAGTAATGGAGTTAAAATCACCTAAAACTATTGATAATCCAAAAGGTGCGATTGAGTTTGAGAACGTATGGTTCAAATACAATGAAGGAGAGGATTACGTTCTTAAAAATATTTCTTTTAAAGCTGCACCAGGGGAAAGTATAGCGATTGTTGGTGCAACTGGTGCCGGTAAAACAACGATCATCAATTTATTGCTCCGCTTTTATGATATTGAAAAAGGAACAATAAAGATGGATGGAGTTGATATAAGAGAATTATCACTTTCAGATTTAAGGCACTATTTTTCTCTTGTTCTTCAGGATAATGCATTGTTCACTGGTTCAATTATAGATAACATTACACTCGGTGAAGAATCTATAACTCGTGAAAAAGTTGAAAAAGCTGCTCACGATGTTGAAGCACATCGTTTCATAGATAAACTCCCAAATACCTATGATTTTGAATTGAAACAGGAAGGAAGCTCACTTTCAATGGGTCAAAGACAGTTGATTTGTTTTGTCCGTGCGATGGTGTTCGATCCTAAAATTTTGATTTTAGATGAAGCTACTTCAAGCATCGATTCTGAAACAGAAGCTTTAGTTAATGAAGCCAGCCTTAAAATGATGAAAGGTAGAACATCCATTGTAATAGCTCATCGGCTTTCAACCATTCAACATGCCGATCGAATTTTGGTAATGCACAAAGGGGAAATAAGAGAACAGGGAAATCATGCTGAGCTCATTCTGCAAGATGGTGGAATCTACAAAAAACTATACGAGCTTCAGTATAAAGATCAGTTGGTTCCTAGCTAGATTTCTTACTTTCGGCTATAAGTGCTGAATAAGTATACAAATCTAAGTATCCCTTTTTCGTAATCATTTTTTCAACATCAAAAGAGTTCTTCAAAAGCTCAAACAAATTAGGTTCAAAAGAAACATGATTTCTTTTCATCCACTTTGAAAACCAGTTGAAAGGAGTGGCGTCAAAATCAACAACAAGTAACTTTCCAGTAGGTTTAAGATGAGATTTAATAATTGGGATAGTTTTCCAGATATCATCAAACATAGTGAGAGAATAGGAACATAGTACTAGATCAAAGCTATTATCTTCAAAAGAATCTTGTGAGTAAACCTCATTTTTTATATGAACGGATTTATAAATCGATGGATTAATAAATTCAAGCATATATTCAGACTGATCTAAGCCAATAATTTCACAGTTTGGATATTTCTTAGTTAATTGTTGAAGGTGTTTTCCAGTTCCGCATCCCAAATCTAAAACTCTAGAACCAGATTTAAGTTTTGGGAAAAATTTTGGTATCGAATTCCTTCCAAAAAGAAATGCCCAACGGCTAATATCATAAAATTTAGAGTGGAGTTTGTAATAGCTTTTAATATCAGAAGGTATCACAGAACATTTCCTAAATAAGTACCAGAATAAGTTCCAACTCTATCATTTTTTGCTATCCAATCTTCATCAATTTGTTGAATATTTATTTTTGAGTTGACAAATTCAGGGATGAAATCTACGTTAGGATATGCTGTTCGAAAAAGAAATTTTGAATCAGGTTTAGTTTTTTGAAGAAGCTTTTTCCAATGTTCTTTTAATTCGGTTTCATTATTGCCTACTAACCAGTCCATATAATCAAGAAGAACAGCATGGGTAATTATTTTGTTCGTTTTACTTAAAAAACTACTTATTCCACCAGTAGAAATATGAAGTTTATCAATATTACTTCGAAGTAATTCAAAGTTTTCTTTTTTCAAATAATCGGGGCAACATTCTGTGGTAAAACTTCCTTCAAGGTAGACTCTCCAGAAATAGTTGGACGAAGCAGATTGTTCTACAAAAACATGTCTCAGACTTTGCTTCATAAATTCATTTATATCACCAATAGCTTCTCGCTGACTTTTGGGAACTCCAGCTAGGCTTAGAATCAAAGGTGACTTCCATATTATTCGTTGGATCCCACTCCAAAGCTTGGCTTCTATGCTTTTAAATAACTCATTTCTAGTACCTTTATTTGTTTCATGGATCAATTTATCTATTACTTTTCTAAGTTCCTTTTTGTCAATAGTTCTATTTAAAAATCGTGCGAATAATCCACTTCCACCATTATAAAACAATCCATTTCTACGAGGATCGAAATATTTAATATGAGTATCCCAAAATGATTGAGAAGAAGTAGAAAGGTGTTCTCTGATTACTTTATAAACTTCTTTGTAATCTTTAGATTGCCCTTTACCAAAGAATTCGAAAAAAACTTTATGATCACCTTTTATAATTAAGGCTACTTTAAATTCAAGTAAAGCTGTTTGTTTTGGATTGATATCTATACAATGAATAGATTTTGGGGAATCGAGAAGGTAGTTAAGTACGTTACAACCAGCACTTGTAATAGTTAATAGCTCGGTCTGAGCATTTATTTGAAGTAGTTCCCGGTCTATGTCCGAATCTTCCCAACAGATATTGTACACTAAGAAATTCGAATGGATAAAATTAAACCAAATTTTTGGTAGTGATAAGAACATTAATATTAAAAAATGAAACTAAAATGATTTAAGATTGTTTAAACTTACAAACAATAAAGATTAGATTCGTATTTAAAGAATAATTAAAGAAAGGAAAAAATGGCTAATACAATGAAAATAGAAGAAGCCCAAAAAAAAATCGGGAAAACTGTGAATAATGCAAGTGAAGTAATTCAAGATAGAGTAGAAAAAACCTATGACGAAGTAATTGACAAGCTAAAAGACGAAAGAGATTGGCTTGAAACAGAAATTAAACACGAATATAGAAATGCACGTCGCTATGTAAGAGCGAACCCTGAACGAGGTTTAGGAATAGCGGCAATTGCAGGACTTGCAGTCGGTATTATTTTAGGAAGAGCACTAAGATAATAAGTATTGGATAAAATGATTTAAAGCTATCCTTCATCTGAAGGATGGCTTTTTTTTAATCTATATAATGAATAGTAAGCTTTATAGTTGTTCATGTACTATGTACCTTAAACTTCTAATCTAATACAGAAAGATAATGGCAATAAATAAGGATCATTTACAGGATCACTACGAGCGATTAGACGCGCTCAGGAGGTACCTTTGACTACGATAAACGAAAAGTCCGAATAATAGAACTTACAGAGAAAACTCAGAATCCTGAGTTTTGGAGTGACCCAGCTCAAGCTCAAGTTACCATGAAACAGCTAGACAATGAGAAAAGCTTGGTAGAAGCTTGGGATAAATTAAATGAGCTTCGAGAAAGTATTAATGTATATCTCGAGTTTCTTGAAATGGGAGAGGATGTTGAAGACGAACTAGCTCAAGAGTATATAAAATTCCAGAAAGCATTAGATAACCTCGAGCTTAGGAATATGCTTAAAGGCACAGATGATCATCGGGATGCAGTAGTTAATTTTAATCCTGGAGCAGGTGGGACTGAGAGTCAGGATTGGGCTGAGATGTTATACCGAATGTATACTCGATGGGCTGAGCGAAGCGGTTTCAAAGTTTCAGTGATTGATTATCAGGATGGAGAAGTTGCTGGAATGAAAAGTGCGACAATAGAAGTTCAAGGAAATAATGCTTACGGATTCTTAAAAGCTGAAAGTGGAGTACATCGTCTTGTGCGTGTTTCGCCATTTGACAGTAATGCACGTCGACATACTTCATTTTGTTCAGTTTTTGTTTCTCCTCTAGTTGATGATACGATTGAACTAAATCTTAATGACAGTGATATAGAGCTTCAACGATTTCATTCGAGCGGAGCTGGCGGACAGAATGTAAATAAAGTTGAAACAGGTGTTCGGCTGGTTTGGACTGGTACTTTATCTGATGGAACAGAACAGCGTGTAGTTGCTGAATGTCAACAGGAGCGCTCACAGCTTCAAAACCGGGAGAAAGCACTAGTATTGTTAAAGTCTAGGATCTATGAGCTTGAAAAGGAAATTCAGGAAGCTGAGAAAGCTCGTCTCGAAGGAACAAAAGGGAAGAACGAGTGGGGTTCTCAAATCCGAAGTTATGTATTTGATGACCAACGCGTAAAAGATCATCGAACGAATCACGAAACTTCGAATGTAGCCGCAGTAATGGATGGTGATTTAGACGACTTTATAAAAGCATATTTATTACTTATTTCAGTTGATGAACAAGCTTAATTTTTAATTGGATATACTCCAGATTTTTTTACAATGGCTTAAATCAAATAAATGTATAAATCAGATTTTCTTGTTATTGGAACCGGTCTTGCGGGGTTAAATTTTGCTCTAAATGCTGCAGAACATGGAAGTGTATTGGTAGTAACAAAGAACGAGATGATGGAAGCCAATACAAGGTATGCTCAAGGTGGAATTGCTGGAGTAATGAATCTTGAAGAGGATTCTTTTGAAAATCATATATCAGATACACTTATTGCAGGAGATGGATTATGCGATAAAGAAGCCGTTGAGCTAATGGTAAAAAGTGCTCCAAAACTCATTCAAGAGTTGATAGATTATGGAGTGAAGTTTACTGATAAAGAAGAAATTCTTGATTTGGGAAGAGAAGGAGGGCACTCTAAAAAAAGGATTGTACACGCAGCTGACGCAACAGGTAAAGAAGTTGAAACAGTAATGCTTGCGAGAGTAAAAAATCATCCCAATATTAAAATATTAGAACATCATTTTGTGATGGATTTGTTGACAGAGCATCATCTTGGGATTAAAGTAAAAAAACTTCCTGAGATACAATGTTTTGGGGCTTATGTATTAGATCAGAAGAAAGAAAAAGTTCACAGAATGCTGGCCAGAATTACAGTTTTGGCTACTGGTGGAATAGGTCAGGTGTATCAGTACACTACAAATCCGAGTATCGCAACAGGAGATGGTGTTTCAATGGCATATAGAGCCAAAGCTAAGATTTCAAATATGGAGTTTGTGCAATTTCATCCAACATCATTAAATCTTAGTGAAGCAAAATCGTTTCTGATAACCGAAGCATTACGAGGATTTGGCGGAGTATTAAGGAATTCGGATGGACATGCTTTTATGGAAGAATACGACCATAGAAAAGATCTTGCCCCAAGAGATATTATAGCAAGAGCTATTGACGATCAATTAAAAACCAGAGGCGATAAGAGTGTTTTTCTAGATGTAACACATCTTGATGGAGAAGCAGTCAAAGAAGAATTTCCTACTATTTATTCAACTTGTATTTCCTTTGGTATAGATATTACAAAAGACCAAATTCCAGTAGTTCCTGCTGCACACTATGGATGTGGTGGGGTAGTTACCGATTTATATGGACAAACTTCGATAAAAAGACTTTTTGCTTGTGGAGAAATTGCATCTACTGGAGTTCATGGTGCAAATCGGTTAGCTTCTAATAGTTTATTGGAAGCTTTATACTTCTCAAAAGCTGCATCCCAAAAAGCCATAGAGAAGTTCAAAGATTTCGAATATCAGGAGAATATTACCGAGTGGGACATAAGCGGAACATTTAATACTAAAGAATGGATTTTGATATCTCACAATAGAGAAGAACTACAACAAATAATGTGGGATTATGTGGGTATTGTGAGGAGCGATCTCCGTTTACAAAGAGCCTTACGAAGAGTGACTCTATTATTCGAAGAAGTAGAAGATTTTTATGAAAGAACTACGATAAGTGTTCCACTTTGTGAATTAAGAAATTTGATTTCAGTTGCCTATTTAATTATTAAAGCAGCAATGAGCAGAACTGAAAATAGAGGATTGCATTATAATACAGATCATGTAAATAATGACAAGGCTATAATTCATGATTAGAGTCGGAGTAACAGGGGGAATAGGATCAGGTAAAACCACTTTTTGTAGGAAGTGGGAAGAACTTGGAGCCTTTGTTTTATATGCGGATGATTTCGCGAAAGAGCTTATGGTTTCAGATGAAAAAATGATTTCATCCATAAAGAAAACCTTTGGAAATGAATCCTATAAAAATGATGGGAGTTTGAACAGGACTTTTTTGGCCAAAGAAGCTTTCGAGAAGGGAAGGGTAGAAGAATTAAATGCTATTGTTCACCCCATTCTTTGGGAGAAAATTGATCAACTTTCCGATCAAAAGGAAAAAGAAGGGATTCAAGTTTTTGTAAAGGAAGCAGCAATTTTATTGCAGCATGGTAGGCCTAAGAATTTAGATTTTGTAGTTCTTCTATTAGCTGATGAAAAAGAGAGAATAAAAAGGACGGTAAATAGAGATGAAACGGATTCAAAAAAAGTACAAGAACGTATTTTTAACCAACCAAATTTCACTTTAAAAAAAAGTGAAGCAGATTTTATAATAGAAAATAATGGATCATTAGAACAGCTAATAATTAAAGCTGAAGAAGTATTTAAATTGATCGCATAATTTTCCGATTAGAATTTTATACACTATCTAATATCTTATCAAAACATTCGTATATTTATCAGAAAAGCGCTTCCAATACTTAATTTTCTGATATGGATTTAAAGCAAAATGAACGTTTGGTCACTCTAGAAGAATTCATTATACAATCTCAAAATAGATTCCCTGGAGCAACAGGTGAGCTCTCTCAATTATTAAGAGATATCGGTTTAGCATCCAAAATAATTTCAAGAGAGGTGAACAAAGCTGGTATCACTAATATTCTAGGAAATGAAGGCTCTATCAATGTTCATGGCGAGTCGGTTAAAAAGCTAGATACCTTTGCCGATCAACAATTGATTTCTGCTCTAGAACGATCTGCAATTACTTGTATGGTAATCTCTGAAGAGAATGATGGAATTGTACGGTTAAGGAGTCAAGGGGGGAAGTATATTGTATACCTCGACCCTTTAGATGGATCTTCAAACATAGATGTAAATGTATCCATTGGGTCTATATTTTCAATCTATATACGTGAGCCTCGATTCGATCCTGAGTTAGTGGAAGATGATGCGCTTCAGTTAGGAACACGACAAGTTGCTGCTGGATATGTTTTATATGGTTCAAGTACTACTCTTGCCTATACAACTGGACTGGGAGTATCACTTTTTACCTTAGATCCGAGTATTGGGGAGTACATTCTTTCCGATAAAAGAATTCAAATACCTGAACATGGAGCAATTTATAGTATAAATGAAGGGAGTTATAATTCCTGGGATACAGGTTTAAAAAAGTATATCAAATATTGCCAAAAAGAGGATAAAGAATCAGGAAGACCTTATTCGGCAAGATATATTGGCTCAATGGTTGCAGACATTCATCGGACTTTAATAAAGGGGGGTATATTTATCTATCCCCATAGTAAAAAGTACCCTAATGGGAAGCTACGACTGATGTATGAATGCAATCCATTGAGCTTTATAATTGAACAAGCTGGTGGCATGGCTACGAATGGTGAAAAAAGAATAATGGAAATTAATCCAGAATCTATTCACCAACGCACGCCTATCTATATTGGCTCAGTTGAAAATGTTACCAAAGTAATGGATTTTCTATTTGAATATTCAGAAGAAGAGGTTGTTAATTCTATTTAATTAGCATCATTTTCTGAGTATTAACAAATGCACCGTCTACTCTAAGTGTATAGAAATAAATTCCAGATGATAAATTTGTTGCATTGAATTTGACTTCATATGTTTTAGCATTCATTCTATTTTTTACTAATGAACTTACTTTCTGCCCTAATGAATTGAAAACATCAAGTTCTACAAATCCAGATTTGGATAAATTAAAACTTATAACTGTAGATGGATTGAACGGGTTAGGATAGTTTTGATCTAATTTAAATTCTGCTGGACCATTAGTCTCAAATTCATTTGCCACAGGTTCTCCGAAACCTACTTTCCATATTTTTGTAGTGACGTTATTATTTAACCAAGAATTGCCAAATTCGAGTACAAATATTTCGTTTCCGATTATTTCTGAATCTATAGGATTATAAAATCCTGATACTAATCTTTTAGAAGTCATTGTATAAGTATTCTCAGATTTAGTAAGCTCAATATGTAGTAAATCTTCTCCTTGATCATCCATAGTACTTAAAAGAAAGTAAGGATCATTACCACCTGTAAAAGCTAAAACAAAACCATCTCCTGTATATTCTCCTGTTAGTGCGCTATCACGATCAAATACAAGACCTAAAGAAGAGCGATGTCCAGTAAAAGAAGAAATAGCTGTATCTTGCTCAAATGCATTTATTATTTTTCCTGTTTCAGAATCAACGTAATTTATGCCATCTGGTCCAAAATTAAGAATTGGTTCAGTAAAATCTACTCCTTCTGGCGGAGTGGGATAGTCAGGATCATTATAAAAAAGGTCGTCTCTTCCTACTGCATTAAATAATTGGTCTTCATCTCGATTGTAATCAGGATACTGCATTGGGGTGTCGTTTCCTCCAATTCTCCATGGAAATCCATAATGCTTACCTTTTTGAAGCCAATTGAATTCGCCTGGATCATCTCTTTCACCTGCGTTATCAGCAGAAAATAGTTCTCCATTTCCATCAAAGGCTAGCCCAAAGCTATTTCTAGTTCCTTCCGCAAAGATGAACCCCTTTTCTTTTAATGAATCAATATCATTTTCTAAATATGCATCAGTTGTATCTGCAGGAATACTTAAAATTTTAGCTGTAAGTGGTGTTTCTCGTAGGTCGGGATATAATCCTTCTTGAGGTAATCCATCACCCCAAACAGCCTGTTCTTCTCCATGGTCCGTCCGAGAGCCACTATTTATATATAACATCTTGTCATCAGGTCGAATTACAATTTCGTTCATAACATGATCAAAATCGGTATTACTTATTGGCCAGGGTGCAGTAGTAGCTACCGTTTCCCAATTCCAATTTCCATTTATTATTGTAGCCCTTTTTATTATCCCAATATTTGTATAAGTAGCATTTGAGCCTTGATTATCTTTAAGATTACCTACAATGAAGAATTTACCATCAGATGATATATCCATCCCCTGAACATCCACAAGACCATGGTCAGTAGTACTTTGTACTCGTGTGGTAGACCCAGGTCTTCTTACACCACCCATATCTACACGATAGATAGAACCGTTTTGAGCAATAACATAAAGGTTACCGTCAGCTGTGTTAAAAGATAACTTTACAGCTTCAAAAGGAGCATTTGTTACCGACTTTAAAGATATATTATTTGTATGAGCGATTGGTTGACCCAGAGCTACTTTACTGAGTAGTAAAATAGATAGAAATAAAAAAAGCTTTTTTTGATTCATACTTAAAATTTACGTTAAATATTAAGTGTCAAATAAACGCTTTTTTAAGTTATGTTCCAATTCAGATGTTAAATGTTCTGAACTTAGATGAAAATGAAGAAATTAATTATGTAGTTATTTAATCAGCATCATTTTCTGAGTATTAACAAATGCACCGTCTACTCTAAGTGTATAGAAATAAATTCCTGAGGTTAAATCTGAGGCATCAAATGATACTGAATTATTATTATGAGCATTCATTTCTCTATTAACCAACGTAGCAACTTTTCTTCCAAGAGCATCACTTACCTCAAGTTCTACAAAACCAGAAGTAAATAGATCAAAAGATATGGTAGTAGAAGGATTAAATGGATTTGGATAGTTTTGGTATAGCTTATACTTGGAAGCTACATCACTCAGATTTTCTGTATTAGTAGTATTAGCGGGAAAGGTAACTTCCCAAATTCCAGTGCTTTTATTATTATTTAGCCAACTGGTTTTAAATTCTAAAACATAAATTTTATTACCAATAATTTCAGAATCGATTGGATTTAAAAAATCTTTGATTAAACGTGTAGTAGTAATTTCAAAGTTATCTTCCACTTTAGTGAATTCTAGATGAAGTAAGTCTTCTCCTCCATAATTCATTCTACTAAGGAAAAAAGATCCATCATTACCACCTGTAAAGCCAAGCATAAATCCATCATTTTCAAAATTTCCACCCATTGAATTTGTCGTATCAAATACTAAACCAAGTGGAGATAAATGAGAAGAAAAAGTTGTAATAGATCTGCCAAGTTCACTAGCGTCTTTAATAATACCATCTTCTAGATCGCGAAAAGTATCAGCATCAGGTCCATTATTTACAACTCCATAAGTAAATGATACTCCTTCTGGAGGAGCTGGATAATCGGGATCATCGTAAAATGTTCCAAGGTTCGAAGCTGTTGAATTTGGCGGAATAAATGGGTCGGAATCAGGATCATATCCAGAAAATTGCATTGGAGTATCATTCCCACCAATTACCCAAGGGAAGCCGTAATGGTGACCTTCTCGAATCCAATTAAGCTCTTCTGGATCATCTCGATCACCTGCATTTTCGGTTCCAAAAAGGTTGCCTTCTGAATCATAAGCGAGGCTAAAACTATTTCTAGTTCCTTCAGCAAATATATATCCATTAGTTTTTAAAAACTCTAAATCATCTTCTAGAATTAGATTCGATGAATTAGCAGGTATTTTAAGAATCTTTGCTGTTAAAGCAGCTTCTCTTAAGCCTGGAAATCTGCCATCAACATCATGAATTTCACCATGATCTGTACGAGAACCACTATTAAGAATTAAACTCTGATTATCTGGGCTTATCGTAACATTGTTCATAATATGATCAAAAGCAGTATTACTTAAGGGATAGGGCTCAGTTTGGGCTACCGTTTCCCAATTCCAAACTCCTTCAGTCTTCAATCCTCTTTTAATTGTAACAGTGTTAAGGGAGTTCACTTTAGAATTTCCAACTAAATAGATAACACCATCTTTAGAAATATCCATGCCTTGAACATCCCCAATACCTAAATCAGAACTTGTTTGAACTAAGGTTTTATTTCCTGTTTCAATATTTACTTCATATAGGTCACCACCTTGAGTTACTAAGTATATATTACCATCTGCCTGATTAAATGAAATTCGAACTGAATTACTTGGAGAGGTAGTAAGTTTTTTAATACTTAAATTATCGTCAAGTAAAGTTGGTTGGGCATTGATATTATAGGTAGAAAAAATTACTACGAATAATAAGAGTGAGGAAAAATTACGCATTTTAGTCTTTTTTTTTAAAAAATCAATCTAAAGAAACAAAGACTATCTTAGAACTAAAAGTGAGAAGAATTCTCAAATTTTAAACAAAGTTAAAACCGGATCCTCATTCCTTCTGTTATACCATGTGTTAAAGAAAAGCCTCCATTTGTTTCTACAACAAATTGAGCGGGGGCTTCTGAGGGTAAACTTGTTTCAGAAAACGGTGTTGTATTTTGATAGATTCGCACAATAATACTGTCGCTATTTACATACATAATGTCAAGCGGGAGAGGGGTATTGACCATCCAAAAACTTCGAGTCGCTTCTCCATCAAAAATAAAAAGCATTCCAGAATTTTCCGCTAATGTATTTACATCCATTAAGCCTTGATTTCGTTCTTCTGGTAAATCAGCGATAGCTATATCTATACTTGTGATTTCATCATTAGTAGAATTTAGAAATGATAATGTACTTTCTGGTGTTACAATTCTGCCTTTAGGTTGAATTGTAGATTCTTTTTTTTCTGATGTACAGTTTGATAAAAGAATCGCTGATACTGCAAATAAAACAATGTTATTTAACTTCAAATTCAACTTCATGTGATGTTGCTCCATTTTTAAATTCTAAGGTATAATTGCCTTTTTGAAGAAAAGTAAATCCATCTTCTTTTTTTTCTACAACTAAGTTCCATGTAAAGGTATTAAAACCACTAGAACCATTTGTGGTAATTGATGTTATTTTATTTCCATCTTTATCTAATACATCAATAACTACTTCAGTTTGTTCTTTTTTGGTATTTATAAAGTATAATAATTCAACTTCAGGCATAGTAGATTCTCTCCATTCCACTCGACTTTCACCCCATCGGTTGGATGCTCGAATGTCATTAGGTTTAAAAGCAGTAATAGCTTCACCCAATCTGCCTGCAACTTTGTGAAGTGGTTTTACATCCATCACCCAAATACTGCGACCATGAGTTCCAATCACTAACTCTAAATCATGAGGATGAACAATCATATCATATGAAGCAACATTGGGCATATTTGCTAAATAATGCCATTCATTGCCATCATCAAAACTTACATAGCTTCCGAAATCAAGTCCCGTATAAAGAATAGATGGGTTAACTGGATCTTGTACAATTACATTTGCAACTTCATTTGGAAGGTTACCTCTTATTGATTCCCAGTTGGTTCCATAGTCGGTAGTTTTATATAAATAAGTATTAAAATCATCCCACCTGTATCCATTTAATGATACATATGCGGTGCCTTCATTGTATTTCGAAGCGTGAATTTCACTCACCCATAGATGCTGAGGAAGTCGACTAGAAACTTTTGACCATGTACTTCCACCATCTCTTGTAATTTGAATATTGCCATCGTCGGAACCAGCCCATATTACATTAAATGAAAGCGGCGATTCAGCAATAGTTGTCAATGTTGAATACGGTACGTCTCCATTTGGAAGATCATTAGTTAAATCCGGGCTTATAGCTACCCAATCTTTTCCTTCATTAAGAGAGCGACTTAATTTTTGTGATCCAAAATATATAATATCTGGGTTGTGGTGACTTAAGTTTACGGGGCTATTCCAGTTATAGCGATAACGAGCTTCCCCAAGTTGATGATTAGGTGTAATTCTATAATCTTCTCCCTTTTCTAGATCTCGACGGGAATAGTTACCATACTGAAAACCAATATAAACGATATCAGAATTATTAGGATTTGGTGCAACATGCATACCATCTCCTCCTCCAATTCTGGTCCAAGGTCGCTCACGATTCCCTATAGAAGTGGAAGGACCTTTAAATGTTCCATTATCTTGTAAGCCACCATAAATATTATAAGGTTCCTCCATATCCACATTTACTGAGTAAAATTGTCCAACCGCAACTGTGTTATGATGAATGAAATTCTCACCACCATCATGACTTTCATATAATCCACCATCATTACCAAGAAGAAGATGTTCAGAATCAAATGGGTCAATCCATAACGCATGATGATCAACATGAACAGATTGATTTTCTGCTTTAGAGGCCCAAGTTTTTCCTCCATCGGTAGATTTTAAGAATGGAACGCCCCATGTGTAAATTGTTTCAGGATCGTTTGGGTCAACACGAACCTCTCCAAAGTAATACCCATAAGTAAATACAACTCCATCCAAAGGATAATTTTGAACTTTGACCCAACTTTCTCCTCCATCATTTGATCGGTATACTTCTAAGCCAGTAATAGAGGTATTAAAAAGAGCAGCATTAGCATCTCCTAAATAATCAGCTAAAGCTTTTGGGGTAAATTTTTGAGCTTCAACATCCGCTTTTACAGATTCAGATGTATATTCAGTAGGAAAACTATTCGACCTTAAGTAATTATTCAAATCCTTATCATCTAGCCTGAGAAAATCCCTACGAGACATATCCATGAAGTCATTTATACTTAATTCATCTGCATCAATCTCTCGCTCTGTTTTTGTTTCGAACTGGTTATCAATTACAGCATAAATGATATCAGGGTTAGATTGACTAACATCAATCCCAATTCTTCCAACATGAGAACCAGTTGGTAAACCCTGAGTAAGTTTTTCCCAATTTTGGCCTCCATCAATCGACTTATAAATTGCAGAACCTGAACCACTTTCTTTAAAATTCCAAGCTTTTCGATCTTTCTCCCACGAAGTTGCCCATAAAATTTCTGGATTCGTAGGATGAATTACTAAATCAACAATTCCAGTACTATCATTTGCAAATAAGGCCTTATTCCATGTTTTCCCACCATCTATAGTTTTATAAATTCCACGATCTGAATTTGGGCTATATAAAGCTCCTAAACTTGCGACCCATATTGTATTCTCATCTGTTGGGTGACTTACGATACGTCCGATGTGTTGAGTTCCCCTTAACCCGCTAAAAGTCCATGTTTCTCCAGCATCAATACTTTTATAAACGCCAGTACCTGCATAAGTTGAACGACTACTATTATTTTCACCTGTTCCAACCCAAATGATATCAGGGTTTGCTCTAGAAATCTCCAAATCACCCACGCCTAGCGCTCCATCTTGGTGATCAAAGATTGGCTCCATTGTATTTCCACTATTATTAGACTTAAACACTCCCCCTGAACCAAAGCCAATATAAAATACACTTGAATTCTCTGGGTGAACGGCAATATCTGTGACTCGCCCACTCATAGTTACCGGACCAACAGAGCGAATGGGATAGTTTTTAAAGATAGATGATGCTCTTAATTTAGAGCGCTGAAGAATAGAAGCCTCAACCTCATTTGGAGTTGAAGGAGGAACAGGTTGCCCAACACTTATCATAGGAAATAGAATAATGACAAGAGATAGTAGAAGAGGTTTGCTGAATCGCATTAGCTAGTTAGTTTGATAAAATTTTATGAGAGATGATATAAAATGGTGAGCAAAATAAATGAAAAAGATTTAAATACTCATCACTTAAAACTATACATGTATAATTCATTGAAATTTTGAGGAAATAGAAGTACCTTTAAATCTCGGTGAGCGTCGAAAGGCACTCACTTTTTTTTGTTTTTGAAATTGATGTATGAGTCCAGATATAACTGAAACTATTAAAGAATTAGCAATTCCACTTGCAGAGGAAAAGAATCTGTTTTTGGTGGATGTTGAATTGAAGACCGGTGGTGGTACCGAAGTATGGGTATATCTAGATGGCGAAGAACGAGGAGTTAACTTAGATGAGTGCGCAGAAATAAGTCGAGAACTTGGATTTTTGATTGATGCTCATGAATTACTTGGTGATAAATATAGATTAAATGTTTCATCTCCTGGGTTAAGTCGTCCGTTAACCGATATACGACAATACAAAAAGAATATCGAGAGAACTTTAAAATTAAGGTTCAGAAAAGAAAATGATGAAGTAGCAAAGTTGGAAGGTGTAATCACCAGCATTACCGATGTGGGTGTATTAATAACTGAAGGTAAAGATCAATCAAAAGAAATACCTTTCGACTCTATTATTGAAGCAAAAATTATCCCCGTAATAAACTAAGCAGACCCTGATGCAAAACGATTTTTCAAAACAGATTATCTCCTCATTTGCAGAGATTGCAAAGGAAAAAGGTATTGACCGTGACCTATTGCTATCTATTCTGGAAGATGTATTCCGAACAATGATTCGTAAACAATACGAAACTGATGATTCTTTCGAAGTGATCTTGAATGCTGATAGGGGTGAGTTACAGATTCTTCATGTGCGGGAAGTAGTTCCAAAAGAAGAGCTTTCTGATCCAGTGGCAGAAATTGCACTTGAAGATGCTCAAAAAGTTGATCCAGACATTGAACTATATGATGAGCTAGCACAAGAAATTCAAATTCTAGACTTCGGTCGCCGTGCTGTAATGATGGCTCGACAACAATTAGCACAGCGTATTCGTGAAATCGAAAAAGATAATATTTACGAAGATTATACCGATCGTGTTGGTGAAATTATTCTAGGTGATGTCTATCAGGTTCGCCAAAATAAAGACGTTCTTGTGAATCACAATGGAATAGAACTTCTTCTTCCAAAAAATGAACAGATATACAAAGATAGGTATCGTAAAGGGGATACAATTCGTGCAGTAGTTATAGGTGTTCATATGAAGAATGGTAATCCAACAGTTATCATTTCAAGAACTTCTGAATTATTCCTTGAAAGATTGTTTGAAAATGAAATTCCTGAAGTTTTCGACGGAATTATTGAATTAGTGAAAATAGCTCGAGCTCCAGGCGATCGTTCTAAAGTAGCAGTACTTTCACATGATGAAAGAGTTGACCCTGTTGGTGCTTGTGTTGGTATGAAAGGTATTCGTATACATGCAATCGTACGAGAACTCCAAAATGAGAATATTGATGTAATCAATTACTCTAAAGATAAAATCGAGTTTATTAAACGCGCATTACAACCAGCAGATGTGCTCAAGGTAGAACTTGCCGAAGATGGTGCAAAGGCAAATGTTCTTGTACCCGCTGATGAAGTATCAAAAGCAATTGGTAAAGGTGGAGTTAATATTCGTCTTGCTTCAAAGTTGGCTGAATGTGAAATCGATGTATATCGTGAAGTGGAAGAAGAAGATGATATCGATTTAGCTGAGTTTGAAGAAGATTTTGGTGCAGAAACAATCAAAAAGCTTCATGAAATTGGTTGTGACACAGCTCGCGCTGTTCTTGACCTTGATGCAGAAGAAATTTCAAGCCGAACAAACGGTGAAATTGAAGTTGAACTTGCTGCTAAGATTATCAATGTAATTGCTTACGAATTTGATGAAGAAGGCAGTTAAGCAATTACCTTTAAATTTATTTAGTTTTAGAGCTCAATTATAAAATCAAAACATGCCCATAAACAGACCAAAACCCTTATTTAAAGTAGCTTCAGAGTTTAATGTATCTACTCAGTCTATCATTGATACACTGGCTGATAACGGGTTTACTGCAGCTAATCGACCAAACTTCAAAATAACACCAGAAATGTATGAAGTGTTGGATGGAGTTTATGGGGAGGACAAGGCTAAAAGTCAAGACCACGAACGTGCAAAAGAAGAGTACGAAAGTCGTCGAAGCCAAATGATGAATCAACGCAACGATAGCGTTACGTTAGATATTCTTGAGCCTTTAGATTCATTAGAACCAATTGAAGAAGAATCTGATAAACCTAAAAGCAAAGAAGATGAACTTATTGGAGGTTTAGAACCAGTTTCTGAAGAACCAGAAGAAGTCGAAGAAGAAGAAGAGGTTGTTGAAGAACAAGAAAAATCATCATCTACGGAATCAGAAGTAGTTGAAGAAGAAATTGTTGAGGAAGAACAAGAGGAACCAGCTACTGAACCAGAAGAAGTCGAAGAAGAGGTTGCAGAGGAAAAAGAAAAAGAAGCTCCTAAAGAATCCAAAGAACTCGAAGAAACAGCTGTTGAAGAAGAAGACTCTGAAGATGAAGATGACTCTGATGAAGAGGAGGATGACGATGAAGTAGATGACTCTGATGAAGAAGAGGATGACGATAAAGAGGATTCTAATTCTGACGAAGTTGAAGCCGAGCCAAAAAAATCTGAAGAAGAGAAACCTAGTACTATTAGGGGTAGAGCAAAGCAACTGAAAGGTACAAAAGTGCTTGGAAAGACCGCTTTCACAAATGACCTAACATCAGATTCTAAAGTAAGAAAGAAACGTAAGCGTAAAAAGGATCAGCCAGGCTTTGACAAGAATGCAAAGAAAGATGATAAAAAAGATGGCGCAACTAAAGAAAGAAAGAGAAAACCAACTCCGGCTTCAGTAAAAGGGAAAAAAGCAGCTCCTAAAACTGAAGTTAATGAGAACGATGTAGATAAAATGATGCGTGAAACCCTCAAAAAGATGCAGGGTAATAGCACCGTTGGTAATAAAAGAGGTAAACGTCGTCGCCAAAGAAAAGAAGAGCGAGACGAAGAATTGCAGCAAATGCAAGAAATGGAGGATATGGAATCTGGAACCATTGAGGTTACTGAATTCATTACTGCAAAAGACCTTGCCGAAGAACTTGAAGTCGGTGTAAATGATATTATTTCTGCTTGTATGAGTATTGGATTGATGATTACTATCAACCAACGATTAGATGCAGGTACTATAGAATTAGTAGCAAGTGAGTTTGGCAAGGATGTTAAATTTATTGATGCTGAAGAACTTGTTGAAGAGCTCGAAATTGAAGAAGATGCTGAAGAAGATCTAAAACCACGTGCGCCAATTATTACGGTAATGGGGCACGTAGATCATGGTAAAACTTCTCTTCTTGATTTTATACGAAAAGCAAAAGTTGCCGAAGGGGAAGCAGGGGGTATTACTCAGCACGTTGGTGCTTATGAAGTAATTCATGAAGATAAAAAAGTTACTTTCCTTGATACTCCTGGTCACGAAGCCTTTACCGCAATGCGTTCTCGTGGTGCTCAAGCAACAGATATTGTAATTCTTGTAGTTGCAGCTGACGATTCAGTGATGCCTCAAACAATTGAGGCAATTAACCATGCTAAAGCAGCTGGTGTTCCTATAGTTGTTGCCATCAACAAAATGGATAAAGATGGTGCATCTCCAGATAAAATTAAGCAAGAGTTATCAACCCACGATGTAATTGTTGAAGATTGGGGTGGTACAACTCAGTACGCTCTTGTTTCTGCAAAAACAGGTAATGGTATCGATGATCTTCTTGAAAAAGTATTGATAGAAGCTGAACTTCTAGATCTTAAATCAAATCCTGATCGCCGTGCCGATGGTGTTGTACTTGAATCACGTCTTGATAAAGGAAAAGGTATTGTTGCCAATATCCTTGTTCAAAATGGTACACTTAAGGTAGGTGATACTTTTGTAGCTGGACCTTGTTTTGGTAGAGTTCGTGCTATGGAAGATGATCATGGTAAAAGAATTAATGAAGCAGGACCAGCAACTCCTGTACAGCTAACTGGTTTTGATGAAATGCCACAAGCTGGTGATAAGATGATCGTCGCTGATGAAAAAACAGCTAGAGAAGTAGCAAGTCAGCGTAAGCAAATTAAGAGAGAACAAGCGATGCGTAAAACCAAGCATATGACTCTTGACGATCTATCAAGAAGGCTAGCACTTGGTGAAGTTTCTGAGCTTAATGTTATTATCAAAGCTGATGTAGATGGTTCTATTGAGGCACTTTCTGGCTCACTTCAAAAAATTAGTACTGAAGAAGTTTCAGTTAATATTATTCATACAGGAGCTGGTGCTATCTCAGAATCAGATGTTCTTTTAGCTTCTGCCTCTGATGCTATTATTATTGGTTTCCAAGTTCGACCTACTGCTCAAGCTAGAAAACTTGCTGAAACTGAAGAAATCGATATTCGACTATTTAGCGTAATTTACGATGCAGTTGATGAAGTAAGAGATGCTCTTGAAGGACTGCTTTCTCCGGAATTGAAAGAACAAATGATGGGAATCGTTGAAGTTCGTGAGATTTTCAAAGTTTCTAAAGTTGGAACTATCGCAGGTTGTTATGTAACTGAGGGTAAGATTGATAGGAATAATCCAGTTCGAATAATCCGAGAAGGAGTAGTTATTTATGATGGTAACGTTGGAGCCTTGAAACGATTTAAAGATGATGTTAAGGAAGTTGCTTCAGGGTACGAATGTGGTATTAGTATCCAGAACTATAATGACATTAAAGTCGGCGATTCTTTCGAAAGTTATAAAATAACGGAAGAAAAACGTACGCTAGAAGACGCAAACTAATAACTGTTTAATCTGCACGTATGAGTTTTAGAGTCGAAAGATTAGGCGCACTCCTTAAAAAAGACTTAGGGGAAATTATTCAAAAAAGTTTCCAGCCTGAGGGAACCTTTGTCACTGTTACCAATGTCCGGGTTACTCCAGATCTTTCTATTGCAAAAGTATACTTAAGCGTTTTTGCCCCCGGTAGAGACGAACAAATCGTTTACGAATTTATTGATGAACACGTTCCCGAAATCAGGTATAAATTAGCTGGAAAGATTAAGAATCAAGTTCGAAAAATTCCTGAGCTTCATTTTTATACTGATGATACTGCTGAATACGTAAATAAAATGCAGAACTTGTTCAGGAAAGTAGATGAACAGCCTAAAGCACCCGCCGACGATAACGAAGAATAATGGCAAAGCCACTTCCATTAGAAACAATTCCTGTTTTCTCAAAAGCGAATCCACCATCTTCAGATTTTGACTTTAACGCAGGTTCCATTCTTCTTGTAAATAAAGAAAAAGATTGGACGAGTTTCGATGCTGTAAAATTTATCCGAAGTAGAGTAAAAACAAAGAAAGTAGGTCATGCAGGTACGCTTGATCCAATGGCTACTGGATTATTGATATTATGTACTGGAAAGGCTACAAAGTCTATTTCACAACTTCAGGAAATGTCAAAAACTTATGTTGGAGAAATTACGTTTGGTGGTTCTACTCCAAGTTATGACGCCGAATCAGATGTTGACGAAACTGGTCCAACAAATCATATTACAGAAGAAAGAATTCACGAGATTTTAAAGAATCAGTTTTCTGGGGATATCCAGCAAGTTCCTCCAATGTATTCTGCACTAAAAAGAGATGGTCAGAGATTATATGAACTTGCTAGAAGAGGAAAGACAGTAGAATTAGAACCTCGACCGGTAACAATTCACAGTCATCAAGTGATAGATTACAGCGCTCCGAAATTAATTCTTAGCATCACATGTAGTAAAGGAACATATATACGTTCAATTGCGCATGATTTTGGGATAGCTTTGGAAACCAGAGCTCATTTAAGTGCCTTGGAACGAACCCAAATTGGAGAGTATTCTTCAGCTATTGCATACACACCGCATGAACTTGATGATATATTAAGACAAGATGGCTAACCTAGTTTACTTAAAAGATATCGAGCATAGCTCTAACACGGTAGTTACGGTAGGTACTTTTGATGGGGTGCATGAAGGTCACAGAGCTTTAATGGAAACAGTAGTAAAGAAAGCAAAAAAGCGAAATGCTCGTAGTGTTGTGGTAACCTTCGATCCACATCCCAGAACTATAATAAGTTCAAAAAGTGGAAGTATTAGACTACTAACTTCACTTCAAGAGCGAGCCGAGATTCTGGAAAGTATAGGAATTGATGAGCTTTGTGTAATTCCATTTACGAGAGATTTTTCACTATTGAGTTCCGAAGATTTTGTTAAAGATGAAATCTATCAAAAAATAGGAATCAGTGAATTTGTAATTGGCTATGATCATCACTTTGGTAGAGACCGATCAGGAACTATAGAAACTCTGGAGAACTTAGCTCCAGAATTAGACTTTGATGTATATGTAGTCTCCAAAAAAGAAATGGGAGAGCTAACCATAAGCAGTACGGTAATTCGAAATTCGATTCAGCAAGAAGGCGATATGAGTCAAGCGGCAAAATTGCTCGGCCGACCGTATATGTTAAATGGAGTTGTAATACATGGAGATGAACGAGGTCGCCAGATTGGATTTCCAACCGCAAACCTCCAGCCAGAACACCCCGATAAAATTATTCCTAAAAATGGAATTTATGCCGTAATGGTAAGGGTTGATGAAATTTGGTACAAAGGAATGATGAATATTGGTATTCGGCCAACCTTTGATGGAGACACTAAAACCCTAGAAGTAAATATCTTTGATTTCAGTCAGAGCATTTATGGTAAAACTGTACAAATTCGCTTTTTTGATCGTATTCGAGATGAGAAGAAGTTTTCGGGAATGGAAGAATTGAAAGCACAACTCCAGTTAGATAAGAAGAATAGTTTGGATGTTTTGAAGTCCAAGAAAGATTAAATATTTGTATGCTAACGGGATTGTTGCTTTAACTTAAAAGCTGTATCTTAAAAGCCTACGAATTGATAAAAAAGTTATAACTGAATATTGCAATGAGCATTACTGCAGAAGAAAAAAAAGACATTTTCAAAAAGTTTGGTGGAGAAGACGCCAACACAGGCACTACTGAAGGTCAGATTGCCCTTTTTACGCACAGAATTAATCATTTAACTGGGCATTTAAAAGAGAATCAAAAAGATCACGCATCGCGCCGTGGACTACTAAAATTAGTAGGTAAAAGACGTCGTTTACTCAACTACTTGATGAAAACTGATATCGCTAAATACAGAGAACTTATTAAAGAACTCGGTATCCGTAAATAATTTGAAAGGCTCCAATACTATGGAGCCTTTTTCAATTCTCCCTGTCTCATTTTTAGCTTATCAAACCAACCTGAATTATTGGCGGGGATAAAGCAATAAACCAAATACAAAAAAGAATACATGAAAGAAGATTTTAGAAGTATAGAAATTGCACCAGGAAAGGTGCTATCCGTTGAAACAGGTCGTATCGCTAAACAAGCCGACGGTTCTGTTGTTGTACGAATGGGAGACACCATGGTACTTTGTACTGCGGTAAGCGCCAAAGAACCTAAACCAGGCCAAGATTTTTTCCCACTTACTGTAGATCATAAAGAAAGTTTTTCTGCTGCAGGTCGTTTTCCTGGTGGATTTATGAAAAGAGAAGGACGTTCGTCCGAAAAAGAAATTTTATCAAGTCGTTTAATTGACCGTGTGCTACGCCCATTGTTCCCAAAAGGATATGTATGTGATACTCAGGTTATTTCAAGTGTTATTTCATCGGATGATGAAAATGATGGTGATGTATTAGGTGGAGTTGGTGCTTCACTTGCAATTCACCTTTCAGATATCCCTTTCGATGGCCCAATGGCTGAAGTTAGAGTTGGACGTGTTGATGGAGAATATATTATCAACCCAACAAGAACAGAATTAGAAAACAGTGATATTGATATGACTGTTGGTGGTACTGATGACAGTATCCTTATGATTGAAGGAGAGATGAAAGAAATCTCTGAAGCTGAAATGCTTGCTGCTATTAAAGCTGCACATGAAGCAATTAAAAAATTGTGTGATTTCCAAAATGAGTTACGCAAAGAACTTGGAAAAGAAAAAAGAGAATTCGTTGCTCCAAAAGCTGACGAAACTATCGAAGCTAAAGTAGCTGAATTGGCCACTGCAAAAATCAACGAAGTTGTAAATATTGGTTTAAGCAAGGAAGATTACAACGGTAAAATTCGTGATATAAAAAATGAAGTTGTTGAAGCTCTTAAGGAAGAATTCGAAGACCAAATTGGTGAAGTAAAGAAAGTTCTTGGCTCCATTGAAAAGAATGAACTCCGTAATATGATTCTTGAGAAAGGTCGTCGTATAGATGGTCGTTCAACTACCGATATCCGTGATATCTGGACTCAAGTTGGTTATATAGCTCGTGCACATGGTTCTTCTTTATTTACACGTGGTGAAACTCAAGCGCTTGTTTCCGCAACGCTAGGTACTCGTCGTGATGAGCAAAGTGTTGATACTTTATTCGATCAAGAAGCAAAGCAATTTTACTTACACTACAACTTCCCTCCATACTCTGTTGGCGAAGCTGGATTCTTAAGAGGACCTGGGCGTCGCGAAATCGGTCATGGTCATTTAGCTGAACGTTCGTTAAGAATGATGATGCCTACATTTGAAGAATTCGGATATGTAGTAAGAATCATTTCTGATATCACGGAATCGAACGGTTCGTCTTCGATGGCTTCTGTTTGTGGTGGATCTATGGCACTTATGGACGCTGGTGTTCCTCTAAAAAAACCTGTTTCAGGTATTGCAATGGGAATGATTGTTGGAGAAAACAAAACAGCAATTCTTTCAGATATTCGTGGTGAAGAAGATTTCATGGGAGACATGGATTTCAAAACTGCAGGTACTGCTGATGGAATTACTGCTTGCCAAATGGATATGAAAGTTCAAGGTATTAGTTTCGAAACTATTGAAGAAGCTCTTGAGCAAGCTCATACGGGTCGTTTACATATACTTGGTGAAATGGCGAAAACTATTTCTGCACCAAAAGAGAATATCTCTAAATATGCTCCACAATTCCTAAGAATGGAAATTGATGGTAGTGATATTGGGGCTGTAATTGGACCTGGTGGTAAAGTAATTCAGACTCTTCAAAAAGAGACTGGTACTGATATTATGATTGAAGAAGATAAAAATGGTAAAGGACAAATTACTATTTCATCTAACGATCTTGCCAAAGCTGAAGCAGCCAGAGACCGTATCAAAATGATTGTTGGACATCTTGAAGAAGGTGCTACTTATAAAGGTGTAGTTAAATCTATAAAAGACTTCGGAGCTTTTGTTGAAATTGCTCCTGGTAAAGATGGACTACTTCATATCTCCGAAATCGCTCACGAGCGAGTAGAAAAAGTATCTGACTATCTACAACTTGGCGATGAACTAGATGTGAAACTTCTTAAAGTTGAACACGGCGGAAAACTTCGTCTTTCAAGAAAAGCATTGATGGAAAGAGAAGGGTAAGTAATCTTTCAATTTCAATAGATTTTAAAAGGCGCACCTAGCAATGGGTAGCGCCTTTTTTTGTTTGGGCTTCAAGTCTCTATCTGGATTCCTACAAGCATAAATTGGGAACATATCTATGCACTTGAGCAACGAATAGATGGGCACTACATAATAATATCAAGGTTTATCTATACTCTTTGTTTACTATGCCCAGCTTACCATTACAAAAAGTTTAAGAGATTTAAAAATGGGTGAATTTAAAGCAACTTATCCCAGTTTATTAAGAACTCTTACTTTATTCATTTATTGGTTTTAGCCGAGGTTTATATGGGTTTTTAACCCAGTAAGTTTATAGAAAGCTATTGTTAACAAAAGAAAATTTTCAGGTTATGAGTTGAATTGCATTGTTTTAGTTTAATTAAAAGAGTAGGGTTTAGCTCTTTCACCTAATGGGAAGAAATGCCTACATTAAAAAATGGGGTATATAAATAGGGCGCTAGTTTTTCTGACATTAACGATTCTCTGTTCAGCTGTTGAGGTAAAAACACAAGAAATAGCTAAAGGGTATTACCATAAAATCTGGAATACGGAAGATGGTTTGCCCGTGAATCAGGTCACAGATCTTCTTATTACTGAAAAGGGATATATATGGTTAACTACTTTTAATGGCTTGGTTCGGTTTGATGGACTAGTTCGTTCCAGCCCGCCACTCTTCAGAGTTTATAATAAAAACAACACTCCTGAATTAGTAACCAATGGCTTAGTAAGAATCAAAAAGGGAGATAATGACTCTTTTAACTTGCATACAGTGGCGGTAAATGGCACTAATAACTTTGTCAATTATGCAGGAAATAAATTTAAAAAATTTGGAGCGATCGAAGGCCTGAAAGATGGAATGGACTTTGATACGGATACATCAGGAATCACTTACTTGTTAAGCAATAACAGTCTATTCCAATTTTCTGATGATTCGGTTAGGGTACTTTATAAAGATATCTTTAGAAGACTGGCTGTTACAACAGGTATTCGTTCAAAAAATCTTGTTTCAATAAATGAGAACGAACATTGGTTGTACAATACCGGGACCTCAGAGTTATCTCATATTCATAACGGGAATGTATCGATTTTTGGTAAAGAGAATGGCTTAAAGGAAGATGAAGTAAAAGCTATTAAAGAGGGAGACGATGGAGCACTTTGGGTACTTGGGGAGAGAAAACTATATCATATTAGCGGAGAGTATCATGACATAAAAAGCTATGAGTTGGATTCTGATTTTTCTGCTTATACGCTGGGAACTATGATTAATGAAGAAGAATCAAAAGATATTTTTCACCTGGGGAGTTATAGTGGTAAAATTCTTCTATTTAATAAATACGAATTTAGGTATATAGAATCTCAAGAAGAGGTAAATGAGCTTCCTAGAGAGTTTAAGGTTGAAGGGTGGTTTGTGATAAGTGGTTCCCATATTTATCACAATGAAAAGCTTGTGTATAAGCGGGATGACTTCGACGGAGCTATATATGACTATAGCTTTAAAACCGACCCTTCAGGTAATTTATGGTTTGCTCAAATCAATGGATTACATTATCTCAAAAAAAATACCTTTGAATCATTAACTGATCAGGATTTCGATATTAATCCCAATTTTTATCCCATCATGGAAGATCATGAAGGAGTTATTTGGGCAACTCCAACGTATTATGGGGATATACAACGAATAAGTGAGGGTAAGATTGAATCATTTAAAGAACTTCTGCCCGAACAAAAAACCCGAAGTATTTTTACCATAATGGAAGATAAAAACAACACTATTTGGATTGGACATTCTTTCGGATTAATAAAATGGGATCGTATTTCACCACCTAAAGTAATCGCTGACATGGAAAAATTTACAACGGTCAAAGCCCTATTTGAAGATTCAAAAGGTAGAATTTGGGTGGGTGATGCGACAAATATCCATCAAATATTAGATATGGATGAGATAAAAACATATGAGAATCCAACTGTGAACTCCTCCCCATATTTTATCTTTGCTTATGAAGATAAAACGGGGAAAATATGGTTTGGTACCACTGGTAAGGGTCTGTGGTATTATGATGAAGAACAAGATGAAATTGTAAGTTTTGAACATAACGACCAATTGTCCAATACTATCATCCGGTCGATGTATCAAGATTCTGATGGAGTGTATTGGGTGGGTACGGCCGAAGATGGCTTAAATAGATTTGAATTTGGTAAGAATAACGAGGATCCAAAATTCACCTATTATAATCCCGAAAATGGATTGTTTGGACTTGTTATTCACTCCATTTTGGAAGATGGAAATGAGAGACTCTGGATGAGTTGTAATAAAGGGATTTTCTGGGTTTCAAAAGCAGAGTTAAATGCTGTGGCAAATGGCGATTTGGAAAGTATCCACTCCATGATTTATGATAAAAGTGATGGGTTACCGGGCAATGAAGCCAATGGCGGTATGCAATCAACCGCAATACAAGCAAGCGATGGAAGATTTTGGTTTTCTATGGTCAAAGGTTTGGCGGTGATAGACCCAGATGAGATTCAAGCTTCAGAAAAAGCCATAGAAAGCTGGGTTTATGAGATAGTATCGGATAAGAAAGCCTATCAACGCATTGGAGATAATGAGAAGCTAAAGTTGGGCAAAGAGGAACGGAATTTAGAAATTCGTTTCGCTGCTTTTCTGGAAGGAAATAAACCGGAAAATACCCAGTTCCGATATAAAATGGAGGGGTATGAAAAAGAATGGAGATTTCCTGGATACAGGCAAGAAGCTTTTTATACCGGATTACCACCCGGTGAATATTCGTTTAATCTTGAATCTGTAAGCCTTGGTGGTCTATGGACGCCTTCCAAAACTCCTGTTCTCATCAGTATTGCACCATTTTTTTACGAAACGAAGCTATTTTACTTTATAGTATTTCTTTTAGTAGCCGGTACAGGTTTTATTGCTTATCGAGGAAGACTACAGGTATTGAAAAATCGCGAAATTGAGTTGAACTATCTGGTTGATGAACAAACAATACAGCTGAAAGATCAGGCGGAACGATTATTAAAATTAGACAATGCTAAATCAACCTTTTTTGCGAATGTTTCTCATGAATTCAGAACTCCACTTTCATTAACAATTGCACCTCTTGAAGATCTGAAGAAACGTGCATTGATGGCATCCAATGAAGATGATGTTGAACAAATTGACATGGCTCTTCGAAACTCAAAGCGGTTGTTGAAGCTTGTAAACCAGATCTTAGATATTTCAAAGTTGGAATCAGGATCTGTAGATATTGAAGTCCGTAAGGTGAACATAAGCGAGGTGATAAAACAACTGTGTTTGGCCTTTACAGGATTGGCTGAGCGTAAAGGAATACAATTAGTCTATGCATCGCTACCGGATAAAGCCTGGGTCTATGCAGATGTGGATATGATTGAAAAAGTATTCATTAACCTTCTGGCCAATGCGTTTAAGTTTACTCCTGAAGGTGGTTCAATACATGTTGAAATTAAAGAACATGAAGAGGTTATTGAAATCTGTGTAAAGGATTCAGGATATGGAATATCAGAACAAGATATAGATCATGTTTTCGATCGGTTCTATCAAACCAATGAATCAACTAAAGGAAATGAAGCCGGAACCGGAATCGGTCTTGCCCTAACTAAAGAGTTGGTAGAATTGCATAAAGGAACCATTAAAGCAGAAAGTACTGTCGGAGAAGGAGCTACATTTACAGTTATACTAAAAAAAGGAAAAGCTCATTTTGCCGAAGATCAGGTTTCGGATACAGAATATATGGTTCCTGTTGAGGATAGATTCACTGAAGAAACTAAACCTGTGGCTGAGAAATATGTAATTATAAACCCTTCAGAGAATGAAAATACCACGTTGCTGATCATTGATGATAATGAAGACATCCGAAATTATTTATCGGGTCATTTATCAAGACGCTACCGGATTCTGACTGCGGAAAATGGAGTAGAGGGACTTGAATTAGCAAAAAGAGAACTCCCTGATATAGTGATTTGTGATGTAATGATGCCAAAAATGGATGGGTTTACTTTTTGCAAGGAACTTAAATCCTCAGAAGAAACCAGTTTTATTCCGGTCATATTATTAACCGCAAAAGCACTTCAAACAGATCGGTTGGAAGGTTTAGGAATGGGGGCTGACGATTACCTTGTAAAGCCTTTCGATATTGAAGAGGTGAAACTTCGGGCTCATAATATTATTGAATCCAGGAAAACACTAAAAGATCGGTTCTCTAAAAATGGATACTTGATTGCTGTTTCGGATTCAGAAGTAACTTCCGCAGATCAGAAATTATTAGAAAAGATCACTCAAAGTCTGGAGCAGGGATTTAGTGATGAAAACTATTCGGTAGAACAACTTTCCCGTGATGTGGCAATGACCCGAGGAACGTTGTATAAAAAACTAAAAAAGATTTCCGGAAAAACTCCTTCGGATTTGATTCGGGAATTCAGGTTAGTCAAAGCCAAACAACTGCTCTCTCAAAAAGCGGGTTCGGTTAGTGAAATTGCCTATAGCTCAGGCTTCAAAAGCGTCTCGGTTTTTTCTACAGCTTTTAAGAACAAGTCTGGGCAAAATCCCAGCGAATTTATGGGTGGAAAGTCTTAACCATCCATACTTAGAATGGTGAGCGGAAGAGTGAATACAGCACTCTCTTTTAAAGAGGATATCCTTTTGCTTAATCTAAAACAGCGGAATAAGTTTTATCCGTCAGATATCATAATATGAATTTTACTTGCTCTTCCTTGAATGAGAAATCCTAAACAAGGTATTCTACATTTAAAAAATACCTCACAGGAACAAAAAGATACATGAGGTAAAACCCGCTAATCCTATATCTGCTATTCTTCTGGGGTAATCAAACCCATACCTATTGGATACAGAAAAAAAGAAAACGAAGAAGGTGTCATCCCCTGATGTACAGCTGGAAATAGATTTGCTGGAAGGACAAACAAGATCTGAAATAAAGGCAAAAGCTGATCCGGTCAGTAGCAATGAAAACACCGGTAATATAGAACTTTCTAAAAAAGAGAAAAGGGTACAGAATAATGAAGACTAAAATCACACATAAAACGATGGTAAAAAGATCTTTCAACACATCTAAGTTGCTACTGGTAATACTCTTATTTGGGGCGCTATCTGTACAACAAACCTTTGCCCAAACGGTGGTAGAAACCGACGGTAATTTCAGTCTGTATAGTGATGGTATCGTTAAGTGTACAGCGGCCGCGAACTTAGAAACGGGAACGCTAAATAGTATTACTTACACCAAACGTACTAAAGCTCAAATCACAACAGTCAATGCCGCCACTACATGCACTAGTGGCATAACAGATATGTTTACTCTTTTTATAAATGCTACTTCTTTCAATGAGGATATCAGTAGCTGGGATGTAAGTAGCGTAACTAATATGGGCGGAGTGTTTTATCAAGCAAGAGCCTTCAATCAGGATATAAGCAGCTGGGATGTGAGCAGTGCTACCGATATGAATAGTATGTTTTTAAATGCTGATGCATTCAATCAGGATATTAGTAGTTGGGATGTGTCGGCTGTAAAAAATATGGCCGGAATGTTTTACAGTGCCAATGCTTTTAACCAGGATCTAAGCACCTGGTGTGTTTCTGCTATTGGTTCAGCTCCAAGTGATTTTGGTAACCCGGGAATGGATCCTGTTTGGGGAACATGTTTTAATTATAACGCTGATTTTTATGTAGGGGGAATTGATGGTACCACGGTCTTTTGTCCGGAGGCATCAAATTTAGATATTGGGTACTTAAATGGCATTGACTATACCAAACGTACTAAGGCACAAATTCAAGCGGATTATAGCCTGGCATCAACCAGCTGTACCAGTGGTATTACCGATATGGGCAGTATGTTTTTTCAAGCCACAACCTTCAATGAGGATATCGGTAGTTGGGATATGAGTGATGTCACAAATACGGCATTTATGTTTATCAGTGCGTCTGCATTCAATCAGGATATTGGCAGCTGGGATATGGATAGTGTATTAACTGCAAATATGATGTTCAAAGGAGCTTCAGCATTTAATCAGGATATTGGTAGCTGGGATGTGGGTAACGTAACAACAATGAGAGAGATGTTTATCAGTGCGTCTGTGTTCAATCAGGATATTGGTAGATGGGATGTGAGCAGTGTAACTAATATGGACGATATGTTCGATTTTGCGTTTGACTTCAATCAGGATATTGGAAGTTGGGATGTGAGCAACGTAACAACCATGGAGAGGATGTTCATAGGAGCAACAGACTTTAATCAAAACCTGAGTTCCTGGTGTGTTTCAAATATTGAAACTGAGCCCACGAGTTTTAGTAGCAATAGTGCGCTTACCGTACCTAATAAACCGGTATGGGGAGGAGGAGCTTGCTATAACGCTCAATTTTATTTCGGAGGTACAGATAATGCCACTCTGTTCTGCCCTGATGCAGCTAATTTAGATAGGGGACGGCTAAACGGTGTTATCTATACAAAACGTACGAAAGCACAAATTCAAGCCGTTCCTAGCCTAGCATCAACCAGCTGTACCAGCGGTATTACAAATATGGCCAATATTTTCTTATACACAAATTTAATCAATGGGGATATAAGCAGTTGGGATGTGTCTTCGGTTACAGATATGAGGTCTATGTTCCTTAACATAAGATCTTTCAATCAGGATATCAGCAGCTGGGATGTGTCTTCGGTTACAGATATGAAGTCTATGTTTGCGAGCACAGGTCTCTTCAATCAGGATATAAGCAGTTGGGATGTGTCGGCTGTTACACGTATGGATTATATGTTCTATGACGCAAGTGC
>TARA_R110000868_G_scaffold255767_2_pt1 | contig 45486 bp, 46 predicted proteins | sample TARA_R110000868 | Tara Oceans TARA_R110000868 (sample SAMEA4397489) | marine metagenome | biome: Polar Biome; feature: [SRF] surface water layer (ENVO:00010504); material: water (ENVO:00002006), including particulate matter (ENVO:01000060) such as... | depth 5 m | reverse complement strand
GCTTGGAATTCTTGGGAAATTGGACAGCAAGTAACCGAAAATAAATTTGTCGGAGTACAATCAGTAGTTGCTTTCGAAAACAAACTTTATGTACTAGACACCAGAAGTGCTCTATTTAAACCTGTCGTAGACGCGCCTCGTGTTTTTGTGTTTGACTTAAAAACAAATCAACTAGACCGCACGTATATATTAACTACAAACAGTTTCCACTCTGATTCGTACATTAATGATCTACGCATAGACAAGAAAAACCAAAAAATGTATTGTACGGATTCTGGTCACGCTGGACTCGTTGTGGTAGATCTAAAAACGGGGGGATCTAAGAGGATATTAGACAACCATAAATCGACTAAAGCTGAATTTAGTACCCTCAATTTCAACGGAAAAGAATGGAAAAACACCATTAATTCTGATGGAATCGCATTAGATACTTTGAATAACCGCCTCTACTATCATGCCTTGACGGGGTATAGCTTGTACTCTATAAGCACTGCTGCTTTTAACTTAACCGATGAAAAAGCCATAGAAAAAGAAGTGAAATTTGAAGGTAAAACCGCTGCTCCTGATGGAATGATATTTGATCAAAACGGAAATTTATATTATGCAGATTTAGAAAACAACAAAATTCAATACCGTAAATCAGATGGGAGCGTCAAGACTCTTATAGAGGGCGACGAGATAAAATGGGCTGATACTTTTAGTATTTATAACGGCTACCTTTATTTTACAAATTCTAGAATTAATGAGGTAACTCCTGACATTTCGAAATTAAGTTTTACGGTTAATAAAATAAAATTACCAAACTAACCATCCATAAAATATGGGGTCTATCGCTAAGTATCTTGCAAAGAAGTGCATTAAAAACCCAATTAACAATCTTTACAATTAAAATACAACTACATGACGCTACAAATAGAAACTCCTGCACTATTATTCTCTGCTACCTCGTTGATTCTATTAGCCTACACGAATCGGTTTTTAACGATTGCCACAATTGTGAGAAGTCTTAAGAAAACGTATGACGAAAAAGAAAATAAAAGTATCTTAATCGAAATTAATAATCTCAATTTGCGACTGACCTTGATACGATACATGCAACTTTTTGGAGTCCTTAGTTTGTTTCTTTCGGTTTTTGCAATGCTACTACTCTTCTTTGATTTTCAGTCGTTCGGCTTATATCTTTTTGGCTTTAGTTTATTAAGTTTATTGATATCCTTAGCACTATCATTTTGGGAGATCAGTATTTCTGTAAAAGCATTACAAGTACACTTAAGCGATTTGACAGAAAAGTAATTATTGATTTTTATAAATAAAAAGATTAGTAAAAAGCAAAAGTAAGCAAAATAGCGAAAATCGTTATTATAGAGAGGTTTATAAAATGTTAGAACGAAGTTGGAGGTCGGTGTACGTTAGGTTTTGGACTTAAAAAGACAAGGTTAGGTTACTAAATCATTACCAGTTTAGTTTGGTAATGATAGTGATAAATAACTATAATTCAATCTTTTGCATTCTTTTTCATAGTTCCTTGTAACTCATTGATAGTTAATTTTAAACATTAAACAATTGAGTTATGGAGACAGTGAAAAGATCCACCTTTAAGTTATTACTTTACTTGAAGAAGAATGAACCAAAAAAGAATGGTAATGTACCAGTTATGGGACGGATTACCATCGACGGAACGCCGAAAACATTTGGAACCAAATTAGAAATTGATCCCAATAGTTGGGATTTAAAACACGGCCGTGTATTGGGCAAGAGTAGCCTGGCATTAAGTACCAACCAGAAATTGGATAAAATCCGGGTACGCATCAATAAGATTTATGATGAGATGCTCAAAGATGAAGGCTTTGCAACTTCACAAAAAGTAAAACTTTCTTTTTTGGGGGTTGGTGTCATGGAAGACTCTCTACTAAAAGTCTTCAAGAAAAATAATGAAGATTTCGAAAAAATGGTTTCTAAAGGAGAACGTTCGCAAAGCACGTATTACAAATATAAAATTGTCTTTAATCACCTCAAGGAATTTATCACTTGCCGGTATTATAGAGATGATATGGCATTTAGAGAATTGACCTGTGACTTTATTAGAGAATTTGATTTGTTTTTGCGGGTGGATAAAGGCTGTACACATAATACTGTTTGGGTTTACACAATGCCTTTATATCGTGTGGCAGAAATTGCAATCAAGAATGGACTTATCAGAAGAAATCCATTTGAAGACTATGAGATTTCTATGAAAGAAAATGATCGAAGCTATTTATTGAAAGAACATATAGAAACCCTTCTTTTCCATACACCTACAAAAGAAAAATATGAGCTTATTAAAGATCTTTTCATCTTTAGTTGCTTCACTGGATTAGCCTATATTGATATCAAAAAACTAAAGAAGAGCAATATCCAATCTTTCTTTGATGGCCATGAGTGGATTATAAGCCGTAGGCAAAAATCAGATGTTGCTTCAAATGTGAGATTAATGGAAATTCCTAAGCGATTAATCGAAAAATATGCTGGTATTACCCGAAACGATTTTATTTTCCCTGTCCCAACCAATAAGATTTGCAATAGTTATATTGATAAATTAATTCAAGAAGTTGCGATTATAACAGAGCAAAAAGTAACTTTTCATACAGCAAGGCATACTTTTGGCACTATGTTTTTAACTGAAGGTGTACCTCTTGAAAGTCTCAGCAAGATGATGGGGCATAAAAATATTTCAACTACACAGATTTATGCCAAGATAACAAGTCAGAAGATTAGTAAAGACATGGATTTAATATCGCATAAATTTAAGGCAATGGAAGAAGCCTTTATTGAAACCATTTGATATTTAGAATAACAATGATAGCAAGCAGAACTTAACGGTTCTGCTTTTTTTATGCCCACACTTTTTATCCCCAAAGCACATTTATTTCCTTTCCTCACCCCCTTCGCATAAAAGAGCTTTGGTTGGATCTACTGAAAAACATATTGAAAAATTCAGGAAAAACTCCAGCCAAAATTTTCCAATATCTTTTTGGTGGCTTTCATAGCCACCAACACTTAAAAATAGTTAAAAATTCTGCCAGATAAATGCTGGTTTTGTAATCACATAGACCATTTCTAAATGCCTTTTCCATTGGCTTCCACACAGGTTTTTATCCAAGAGCCAGTATGCTGTTTTGTCCCATTTCAAGAGCAAAGGTATTTCCGTGTTCTTAACGCAACATCAAGGTCAAGCCCTGCGGGTTTGTCAAAAAATCTCCACCCATTCGGGTCGTATTTTTTGTCAAAACCTTGCTGTTGCTAAACACGAACCTTTTATGCTCGTGAAACGAAACAAAGCATACTCCGGCTCTTTAGACGAATAAAAAAAATGTCAGAAATGAAAAAATACAGCATTAGAAATGGTAAAAGAGAAACGAAACTTCAGCTCCTCCTCTCATTACCGAATAAATTAAAAAAAAATTAATAACTCAAAAAAGTAGAAATCATGAACATCACAGGACGATTGACGAGAGATGCGGAGGTACGCACAACGTCACAGCAAAAACAAGTAGTAAACTTTTCAGTAGCAATCAACGACAGCTACCGTAACAAACAGGGCGAACGCATAGAACAGACGACCTATTTCGACTGCTCCTATTGGATAACGCCAAACGTTGCCAAAATCCTAACAAAAGGCTCGTTGGTGGAACTATCGGGAAGAGTAAGTACAAGAGCGTGGACAGGTAATGACGGAGAATTAAGAGCAGGATTAAATTTTCATACCTCACAAATCAAACTGCACGGAGGTAGCAGGAAAGCGGAAACCATACAAGCAACTGCAAAAGCCGAAAACAACAAAGTTGCAGGACAGGGAACAGAAGACGACCTCCCTTTTTAATAACAAGTATTCAAACAATTTTAACAATTTTAAATCATTTTATCATGGCACATAACATCAATTTCAACGAGAGAACAGGACGTTATTCATTCTTTAGCGTTCAACAAAAAGCGTGGCACGGTTTAGGGCAAATCGTAGAGCAATACCCAACAAGCGAGGAAGCTATAAAACACGCAGGATTAGATTACGAAGTCGTAAAATCCCCACTATTTACAAAAGGTTCGGGTATTATCGAAACGGCAAACGGCATAGAGATAGGCAGTAGTGAATTGGAAGTACCAAACTATTTCGCCAACATACGCACCGATAACAATACAGTATTGGGCGTGGTGGGGAAAGATTACCACATAGTACAAAATCGTGAAGCCTTTAATTTCTTTGATGCGATTGTAGGCGGTGGCGAGGGTATATTGTACGAAACCGCAGGAGCGTTAGGCAACGGAGAGCGCATATTTATCACAGCCAAATTGCCCGACTATATCCGTGTAGGTAACGGCGATGACGTAACAGAAAAGTACATTTTCTTAACTACTTCGCACGATGGTAGCGGTAGTATCACAGCCGCATTTACACCTGTCAGAATTGTTTGCCAAAATACGCTGAATGCTTCCCTACGCAGTATGACCAATGTAGTTCGTATCAAACATACTTCGGGAGCAAAACAACGTATCGAAAACGCCCATAAAATTATGGGACTAGCGAACACTTTGAGCAACCAATTAGAGAATATTTTTAATGAGTGGGCAAGCGTAAAAGTTACAGACCGAGAAGTAAGAAAGCTAATCCAATTGGCACTTTGCCCGAATAAAGAAACGCTTGAGTTAATTAAAAAAGGTGCAGAAGATGAAATTTCAACCTTATTTAAAAACACCGTTGACGATGCTTTTTCTTACGCAATGATGAGCGACACGCAACAAATGGACACTACAAAAGGAACATTGTTCGGAGCATACAATGCCGTTACAGGATACTATCAGAATGTACGCAATTACAAAAATGATGAAGCCAAGTTGCAGAGTATTGTATTGGGTGGAACAGCTCAACTCAAATCTCAAAAAGCATTTGAATTGTGTACTGCCTTTGCATTGGACGGTGCGGAAATCTTAAACCTCAATTAAATAACTATAGGCTACCGCCTTAAGCGGTGGTAGCCTATCATAAAACAGCTATGAACGTAACAGATATAAATGGTTGCCAAATTGAAGTAACAGATTTAAAGGAAGCTATAAAAATAGCAAGGCGATACAAAGAATATAACCACGAGGACAGCAATTTTTCGGAGTTTGACAAAAGACAAAAAACCTATTGGTCAGATATGTACGAAAAACTAAGAGCAATCAATACGCAATTAACAACATCTTAAATTTTTTAGCAATGAATACTAATTTTTTCAATCAGATAGCACAGTTGGACTTTACAGGAGTATTACAACTGAATATTTCAAAAGGAGCAGAAAATAACCTAATTGTTTCGGTTATCCTCAACAACGATCAATGCGGAGATAACGCCAAAAATCTAATTCCGCCATTGACATTTAATGCAACGCCCCAAGAGTTTGACGATGGATTTTTTGAGCAAATAACCGCACCTATCCAAACCGTTTCGGGTTTAATGGTGGATATGGAGAAATTTCTAAAACAAATGGAAGAAGTCAAAAAACAATCGGCTATGGAGAAAGAAAAAGCCGATAAACAGAAGAAAGAACAAGAAGCCAAAGACAAGAAATTTAAAGATGGAATGGCAAAGGCGGAAGAACTCGAAAAAGAAGGCAAATTCCGTGAAGCGTGGATGAAAGTACCCGAGATAACAGAGTTTCCCGAAAAAGCGGACGAGATACGCAAACGTAAAAACGCATTGTCTGACAAGTTTGCAACACCGAGCCTTTTTGGAGCAATGGAAGAAGTAATACCCGAACTGCAACGAGAGGAAGAAGTTACAGTAGATTATCCTACCGATGAAACGGAAGAAGAAGAACAAGAATATTAATCCAAAAAATCAGAGTTATGTTATTAGCAACGCAATTAGAACGAGTTTTTATACTCAAAGATAAAGGACAGGACATTAGACTGACCGACCCCGAACCACGTTGGAGCGTGGAAGCCGTAATGAATTTTTACGCCAATTTGTATCCGATACTTACAATGGCAAAAGTATCTGCACCGCAAATAAAAGACGATGCAGTTGAGTACAAATTTGAAAGCGTAATGGGTACAAAAGGTTAAACCAAAAATCAAAACGATGAATTATGCAACCACATATCCTATCGGGAATTATGAGCATACCCGAACAGAAAAAACAACGGCAATTGCACCGACAATTGGGCGAGTTCGCACAATGGATGCAAAGACCAAAAGATGCAAACCAAGTACAAAAAGACAAGCGGAAAGCCGTACCAACAGCAATGTTGCCAATGGTTTTTTAAAGTCGGTATTCCTGCCTAAAATGAAAACGCAACAATCCTTACAGGTTTGTAAAGAAATAGCAAAAACAGAGAGGGATTTTTATCAATCCCTTTCCAAACTTGCCGAGCAATATGGCATAGAACCAATGCAAACACAAATTTATGGCTATCCCTACAATATAGCGTTGGCGATGTGGGATATAGAAACCAAGTTAAAACGCACCCATTTAAATTGGAATAGTTTGAGATTGGTACAGGACAGTAAGAAAACATTTTTTGTAAGTGAGGAACGATACGATACAAGAACGACCTTGTATTATATTCCTATCGTTCCGCTCTTTAAAATGCTCAATGACAAAAGGCGTAAAAAGACCGCTCAATTATTGGTTTCCGTATGCAGTTATCTGTATCATATCGCTGATATTCCGTACTACAGACAAGAAAACAGCTACCTATTTTGGATGTATGAAATGATGACCGATTGGGTGGAACAGGACGATGAAACAGACGAGACAGAAAGCTACAAAAGTGAGTTAAGGCAAGCCGAACAAATTGGCGACAAAATGGAACAGAAACTATTCAACCGTATCAATTTACAATTATTTAAACAGCGTTTAAACAACTTTAAAAGCCTTGATGAATTTGAACAAGAATGTTGGCAATTGGCTTGTAAAGTTTTTGAACTTTTTACGAAATATCCAACAACAAGTATTTTTAAAAATGCACCCATTTCCGAACAAGACCCTTACGACAATGATTACGACAATGAAATCCTTGGAATGGAAAAGTACATTTCATTTGTAGCAGATACCAAAGGTTGGCTGTATGAACGTCTTTCGGATAGCATTAACAATGAATTTAATGAGTATGGAGCAATGGCAGAACCAACGATTAGCAAACACTTTGACGGAAGCGAGAAAACATATACTAACCTTGATTTTGAAGACCGCTTGTTTCCCATATTAAACGATTTATGCGGTTTATTAGATGAATATAAAACAACAGAAAAATGAATACTGCAAACGACATAACCGAAAATTTTGGCACATTATACCACCCGAAATCTGCTTTGGTTTTTTACGAAACTAAAGGAACGAATACCGATATGTATGTGGAGCATTTCGATATGGATAGAAACGGAAATCCTATCAATGCACACCCTTTGACCATAAAAGAAGCTAATGTATTGGCAAAATCATTACAGACGGATAAAGAAATTAAAAAAGCTTTTTTAAAACCTAAAGGAATTTTGCCGACCAATATTTTACAAATCAATCCGAGCGAAAAAGGTACGGTACTTTGGTACACCAAATCACAGCAAAGGCAACTGTATTTTGTAAATGGTTTGAGCATTCCGAACGGAAAAGCGCAAGTACCTTCAATGCTTTGGTTTGCCAATAAAAACAGCCTGTCAGTATTTGCTTTGGCAAGCGATAGAAGACCGACAGAAAAAACGCTTTTGCATTACGCACCATTTTTCAATGTGTATGAAAACGGAAATGTATGTATGGGAACAGTAAATATTGATATTCAAAATTCGGCTTCGGTGGAAGAATTTATGCAGGCTTGGGAAAGTTATTTTTTCAACAGTTATTTCAGCCATTTATTAGGGAATTACAATCCCATAAAAGGAAATTGTGTAACTTTTTGGAAAGACCTAATTGGTACAGAGAACCCCTTTCCAAAAGAAGAATTAAAACCAAATAACAAAACACTTAAAAATCTATTGTGATGAAAACGAAAATACATTTTACAGATATTGATTTAATCAATCCTACCAATCCGATTTTAGTAAATTTAATTGGTGCAGGTGGAACAGGTTCAAAGGTTTTGACTGCCTTGATGGAAATGAACCACAGTTTAATTGAGTTGGGACACGCAGGATTACAAATCCGCCTTTGGGATGATGATGTAATTACCCAAGCAAATTTAGGCAGACAGCGTTTTGCAGAATGTGAAATTGGATTGTACAAATCAGTTGCATTAATTAACAGAGCCAACCGATTTTCGGGGACAAATTGGAAATCGGAAACGGCAAAATTCGAAAAAGACTATTTGGATAAATTACCCGAAAAAGCTGGTTCAAGTATTTATATTTCTTGTGTGGACAGCGTAAAAGCAAGATTTGAGATTGCAGACATTTTAAAAATTTTAAACAACGGTAAAGCCTATTCCAACCGCCCACGGTATTGGTTGGATTTTGGCAATAGCCAACATATAGGACAAGTTTTACTATCAACAATTGGAACTATCCAACAACCCAATTCAGAGAGATTCGAAACGGTGGCAAGCCTGCCACTGGTAACCGATGAATTTGGCGAACTTTTAAAACAGTCTGAAGAGCAGGACGACACGCCAAGTTGCAGTTTAGCTGAAGCGTTGGAAAAACAGGATTTATTTATTAATTCGTCATTGGCGCAAATGGGTTGTTCTTTGCTTTGGAATTTGTTTCGTTATGGAATGACGGAATACAGAGGATTTTTTCATAATCTGAAAGACTTCCGCACCCAACCGATAAAAGTCGCCTGACCCGAAAAATCGGGTGGCAAAAATGCAATTCCTCGCTACGGTCGGAAACGCATTTTTGCATGTGATTAGATGCAACCACTTTGTCAAAAATCTTCCATTTCATTCTTTCATTTCCCTATTTTTCCCAAAGAGGTTGCGAGATATTTTCGTGGGATATTCAGTATCCCATTTTTTGCTTTTAGCGGACTTCTTTTCTTTCCAGATCTGCGACCAAAGAAAAGAAGCAAAAGAACGTCGCTTGATTAAAGATAGATTTTGTCTTACTTGTCCGTTGAAGGACTCTTTAATTTACTAAATTTGTTGTTAATTTTTTGAATTCAATGGACGATGGTGTCTAGGTGTACTTTTACATACTGATTACTTTGAACACATATAAAAATAGATGTAATAGATATACTGGAACTCTCATGAAATTTTACAACACCAACGGAATACCGACAGAAACACCATTAGAAGATTGTTTTTATATTACCGAGCATATAAACTATGAGCTTGTTTTCAGTGCTGGTGATCAGACTCATGAAATTGAAAAAATATGCATCCAACTTAGGGACCACCTCGCTAAAAAAATCTTTGGCGATATAGAAACCTACCGCGGCTACTTCACTACTCCTATATTTCCTTTTGCATCCCTTGCAGGTATCGATGCAGAAATTAGGTTATCTAAAGAGGACTTCGAGACCCTGGTTCATGGTATTGAGGACAAAGAAAAACTTTTTAGGTTGCTGTACTATTTTGATGTAGAGAACCTGATTAGCACATTGCAGAACTCTATACTTGAGACTAAATATATTATCGGAGAATTCTACAGAACGCTAAACAATAATAGTTTTCTTGTGAATAATGACTTGACTGTCGTCGATGATGGTATTCAATATGCTTCCGGCAACATTGTCACAAATATTACGTCACTCGTAAATCACTTGTTCATCAACTTGTACAGCCAGATGGATTTTACTACTAAAATCATTTACGAACTCGAAAACCTCCATATTGATTTCTTGACTTATCCCAAACTAAAATCAAAGGATACGGTGTACGGGGATTCAAAGAAAATAGCTTTCCGAGAAATGCCAGGCTCTATCTATGAGATGAGCGACGAAATACGCATCATTATGTATTTACGGAATGAAATTGTCCATAATGCTTCCATTGATAGTGTTCCAAAGGTATATCAGAACATTAAAAATAAGAGGCTTATAGAGAAGTTTATATTGCTTCCTGATTTTAACAATGGAATAATTAAGACATTTAAGAACAGGAAACGTTTTTTTAATGATGATACAAAACTAAATGAGATTTTACCTGCACTTATCACCGAGTTTTGGAATAGATTGAAATTTACATTATCCGAAATTAAATAAGTCAAAATGGAAAAAACGGAAAAAATAACGCAGTTACTTACCAACCAGTTTGAACTTGATCTTTTTGAGGCATCACTTTCCGGTCTAAATGATAAAAGTAATAAATTACGATATAACAACTTCGCTTACTCCATAAGGGAGCTTTCACGGCATTTTCTTTATAACCTTGCGCCAGAAGATCGGATCAAAAACTGCAATTGGTTTAAACCTGAGACACCAGATGGAAAACCAACAAGAAATCAACGAATCAAATATGCAGTTCAAGGTGGAATAGAAGACGCTTTTTTAGATAGTTGGGGATTTGATGTTGACGAACTTAAAGACATGATAATGGATGTAAAAGAAACAATCAATACCTTAAGCAAGTACACTCATATTAATCCTGAGGTGTTCAATATTAGCGATTCTGAAGTTAAGCGTATGAGCCAAGATGTACTTAACTCTTTCATTAGTTTAGTAGAAACAATTGAGAACTATCGTGAAGATCTTAAACAATTCCTCGATGGGCATATCGAAGAGCATATGATATCATCCGTTGTAACTAATTTTTTTGAGAATGTTGATCGGCTTGCACCTCATCATTCATTGGAATATAGTGAGGTGTCCGAATATCATATTTCAGAAATCAACGAATATGAAATTGTAGTGGACGTCTCTGGAGATTTACATGTGATTCTTGAATATGGGTCTAATAAAGAAAGACGTGAAGGTGACGGATTAGACTTGCCAGAAACATTTCCTTTTGAAACGAAGATACGCTATCAAATCGATGAGGATTTTCCCTCCACTAAGTTTGAGGTTGATGATTACGATGTGGATACTTCAAGTTGGTATGGAGATGATGAGGATGAAATATAGTCTTTAAACACTGAAGATAGCTTTTTTAAAATCATCTTTATCACTACCGATAAGCAGATAACTATCAAAACCAATATTCAAAAGAGCCCTGCCGATTTTCTCATTGTCAATATCACTATGTGCAATCAGTTTAATGGTGGGATATTGTGTTTTCAATTCTTGAAGTTGTACCAGCACATTCCTGTCGTAAAAATCAAGATCAATAATACATACTTTGGGCAGTGCTTTTAATGCTGATAATTGAGATAATCCGTCTTCAATGTTTTCTGAGCGTAATAAAACCTCCATTCCTGAAGCAACGAGGTCGTTGTAGATCAAATCTAAAATTGGACTTTTATCATTAATAAAAGCAATAGTAATTTTTTGCTGTGCTGTACCAGTTTCCATATCATACCTTTTTTGAGTTAATGGAGACCTGCAAAAAAATAAGGCGCAGGCCACTACACTTAACGCACATTGAGGTACTGGTATACCCGACAACGAATAAGCGAGCACCTACGCCTATGGCATAGGTGTTCTTTCTTATTGTCCCGTTGTCTAAAAATTACCAGTTTTCAATGTGGGACTTAAAGTAAAAACACTTTAAGATTTTCTATATTTCGTTACAAAGATACTAAACTGCTTTTGATACTCATCATAGTTTCAAACCCAATTGGGTCAAAAAAAATGATTAATAATTGAATTTATTGGTTACATAATTCTGCTCTAGTGCAGTAAGTATATCTGTTTGTTTAAATATTATTTTTCCTCCTATTTGTATAAAAGGTAATATTTTGTCATCTCTATATTGCTGTAGTGTGCGTTTGCTGATATGCAACATTTCACATACATCCTGACCAGACAGGTATATCTCACCGTTCATTACAGGTCGATAATATTTAAGTATTTTCTCAATACGGATTTTCAATAAGAGTATCATTTCGTGATGGTCTATAATCTCTTCGTCTTCATTTGTCATTAAATCCATCGGTGTCGGTATTATACGACTGCCCAGCTTTGAGTAAAGTCTTTACATCCGAGAGTTTATAATAATTTTTGCGGTTCAATCTGGAATAAGATAGTATACCCTTATCCTTATAAGTCTGTAAAGTCCGTTTGGTAATCTGCATCATCAAACATACTTCCTGGTTATCTAACCACTTTTCTTTATTGAAAATAGAAACATATTTTTCGGTAGCATCTTTGGTCATTTCCAAAAGATCCTTCAACTCATTTTTCATTCCATCCAATGCGGATTTCTGTATTGCTATTACTTCCATTTCTACTCAATTTTTCTGTGGAAGTTGAATTTAGAAAAGCTTTTAAAGGGATTGGTAAAGCTGGAATTGATTGGCTTTGAAAGGTAGGATTTGGCTTTTACTAATTGGCAAAAAAAAATCGGATAACCTTTTGGTTTATCCGATTTCTTATATGTTGGTTTATCAATGTACTTATTTTACAAGTCTTAATTGAGCTGATATTTTTTCATCAACTAATTCAGCATACTCTTTTTCAAACTTCGTTTTTACGGATTTATCTTTTACCTCTAATTTATTCGCTAAATAACTCAATTTTCGTTTATTCTGTTCTATCAGTTCTGACCATTCCATTACATAAACCTCAATGTTTTTTTCAGTTTTTTTATCGTACATATATGGATTGTCAGGAAAGTTCAATCTTCGAGATTTCACTTGTGATTTAGCATATTTTGTTAGCCGTGATGAAATTAAAATCAGTTTGTATTTTACTTTTTCGTTTGGTAATGCAGAATTCTGTTCAATTGTAAAAGCATAATCATCAATTTGATTCAATTCTTTTTTGCTAATTGCACATTTGGGTGATTTCAATTCAACAACCATTATTTCCTTGACATCAGTGTCAGTTATCTTTTCATTGAAAAAGAATAAATCAGTGATGTCGTTTAATCCGCTTTCATCAAATTCAATTAAATTTTCATCGTCTTTTGTTGGTTCATAATTGAAATATTTCTCCCTTAATTCCTTTAATATATTGCCAATCTTTTTGTCTGACCATAGTTTAGGTGTGCCATTATAGTTTTCACCAAATAGCCACAGTTCATCTTCAACTATTTTGTGTAGTTGACTTCTTTCCTTTAGGTGTTTTGATAGCTCACCATATGTTAACTCATGGAGAAAATCTAAAAATTCTGTTTTATCAGCCACAATACTTGCAAAATGAACCACATCTTCTAAATCAGTTTTCTCTAATAGATTTTGAAATTTCTCTAAGCTCTCGTCCGATAGTTTTAATACCTTATTGAAAATATATTTAATATTTCCATTGCTGATTGCTTTGTCGAGTAATGGATACAAGAAGTTTCTTATTTTATCATCCTTTTGGATAAGATGATGTTCATCTTCTAACAAATAAGCGACTTTTTTAAATAGGACTTCTTGAGATTTCGAAGCAGGCTGCTCGTTGTTTTGATAAGGATAGTACTTGTCATTTTCTAAAGAATTTAGAAATTTTTCGAACCTTTTGTTTTTAGCTTTGAAAAAATAATTAATAGTTTCCTTAATAGTGTTTTTCAAGTTGTTTATTTCAGCTTCTCCTAATGCTTCTAAATCCAAATTCCTAAACAAATCAGCATTCAACATTGGGGATTCAATATAAATGAACCAAGTGCCCAAATCTGACGTATACCAATCAGAAGAATAAGTATATTCGTGTGCGACACTCTTTAATCCTGCGTTATCAGTTTGGAAAAAAACTTTTACTTTGTTTAAAGTTGAATTGATATTGTAGAAGTAAAAATTTAGTTCATGGGTTTTCCCTTTTTTATCGACGTAGTCAATCGTTTTTTTTGAGGGCTTATCTATTACGAAATGTTCTCTTTTTAAAGCATTCCCATTTATTATGAAGTTTACGGTATTGTGAAAAATCTCAAATGGGTAATGTTCGAATATTGCTTGGTCAATATTTTGGGATAAAAAGTGTTCGTTTATTTTATTTCTTTTAGCGAGCTTTTCCTGTTTGTTATGATGAAGTTGTTCAATCTTAACTTTATAATATGGATTGTGTTCTCCTTCAAGATATTCATAGTCAACTTTAAATTCAGTTTCTTCCAACTGGGCATCATTAAAGTCCAATGTGTCCATACTGAATTTAGTTTTAGAGAACTGTTTTTTGATTTTGTCAAATCCAACGGTTTCAATGTGCATCAATTCTCCAATCTGCAAAGAACTAAATCTCCCAATTCCTTGACCACTTGCTTTTGAGGTAGTTCCGATTTCTAAAATCCTTTTATCAAATTCATTGAACGGAACTCCAAATCCGTCATCTACTATTTCAAAACTCTTAATAGGCGACTTAATATTTGCTTCATTAACGTACTCAATGTTAATTTTAATATTTTTCGATTCAGCTTGCAATGAATTGTTAATTAATTCACGGAATGCCTGAAATGTATCTCTATACTTAGTCAAGAGGTCTTTTATTACCCTCGTATTAGTAGTTATCTTTTTAGTTGTTGACTTCATTGATTAAGAATATTTGATAAAGATAAGGTATAGATCTAGTTTAGATTTGCCAAAATTAGGCAAATAACCATCGTTACGGTATGATTAATTGTTTTCTTGTCGCGTACTTTCCACTGCATTCGTCTGTTTTTCATTATCATTTTTCTCCCGGGAATAAACCCATAATGACAATAGTCCGAAGATAATCAAGGCATAAGCGACCCATTTGCCAACTCGTTCAATGAATTTAATGCCAATCGATTTTTCGTAAGAAGAAAAACTTTCTGCGCCCATAGGACTACGCCTGTAAAACTTTCTACGATTAATCCAGTAGCGAAGCGCCAAACCTAAAACCAAAAATAGTATCCCTATAACTAATGATGCAACCATAATAATAGCTATTACATTTATAAATATGAATTTACAAAAAAAAAAATATTTTTATTTCACTACATCACAAAAATATAAAATGTATGCGTGATAGCATAAAAAAATCCTGTCTTGTGGACAGGATTTTATTTGTTAATCGCTACTATTGAATTGGAAAGTGAGTTTCTTCTCATTTCCAAAACTATCAGAAATCCATACATCAAATGATTGCGACACAGTGCATGAAGAAGTGTAATACAATCGGAACTGCTCTGTTGGTAAAGGATATAAATCGTTTGGTAAGTACGCAGATTCATTAGAATATCTTAAAGTTCCCTGTCCATCAAACTGAAAGTAACGGATAAAATATTGCGTACCGCTGTAATTACCGCTTCGCTTTATCGCCATCCTTATTTCTACGGTTTGCCCATTCGATACATCTTTTGGAACAGGCATAACCTGCACTTCAAAAGGAAAATCGTTCTGTATTTCGAGTTCATCATCTTTGCTACAAGATACCAATGTAACCGAACTTGTGAGGATTGCCAGCAAGACATATACTGGCAGTAATCCTCTTTTGAATTGTTTGAAAAATGTTGTCATTATTATACGTTTTAAAAGTTAAACCTTAATCCCACACCTGCGGACGGTCGGAATTGTTTCATATCAGTACCCCATAAAACCTTGGTGCGCCCTTGGAGGACTAACACAAATCGGTCGGATAGATATGTTTCAAAAGTCAGTCGACCTCCAGCTCCGTAAATGAAATTGTCCTCATTCACTATTTTTGCTCCGTCATCCAACATTGCTTCGCCACGGTTGATGGTTTCATAACCGATGACGCCAGATATTCCGGTATTAAGCGTTATGTTTTTTCGGGCATCGCCTAAAAGGAATAAACTGTAACCGCCTTCAGCTGTATAAGTTTCCTTCGGAATGCGCAAATCTTTATAAGAATGGTATTGGTGCGTATATTCCAACGCCCAAAATTGGTAATTACCGTTTTTGCCATTTACGGTCATTGCTAAATTGATGTAATAATCGTTTCCGATTTTATCATTAGACAATACACCAGCACTAACTTCCAAACCTTTTTGCTTAGGCAACATTCGTTGTGCCTGTGTAGCGGTAATGCCCATTAACACAAGCATTACGGTATAGATATACTTTTTCATATTGTTGTTTTAAAGTGTTATTAAAATTTCAAGTGCATATTTTTAATCAAGGAAGCCTTAATTAAATCCGAATTTTCTACCTGAAGTGTTTGATGTCTGCCACCGTTTTTCTCAAAGATTTCAATCAGCAAAACCTTGTCATCGGCAATGGTAAACTGGTCTAACAGGAACACATTTTGTTCAATTGCTTTTCCGCCAATTTCATCCAACGGCTTATAAGTACGTAGCGGTATCATTGGTTTTTCCTGCACTACAGTACGCTTGGCTACCTTTTTATCTACTATTTTGAAATTGATAAAATCAATTTGGAAAGGCACATAGGTACGGTTTCTCAATTCGGTATGGAAATAGTATTTGCCATTGTGGATGTAAATTCCTTTTAGAACAAACTGAATACCAAAACTTTTAGCGCCGATATGTTTTACTATTCTATTATTGTTCTTATAAATCGTTTCCAAAAGCAAGCCCGCCAATGATGGCGAATTGTTACCCAACTCTTCAAAAAGCACATCGTTTCCGTTCTTTTTATCTACTGCTTTTTGCATTGTGATTAGGTCGTAACTCAACGCTTCCGGACAGGTACTGTAATATACATTGAAGCTGTAAAAGCGACCGTCATTTGTAATGACCGAAAAATTGGTTTCTGTTTCAAAATCTTTTACCGATGCTTTTACACGAAGTACATTTTCTGCATCGTCTGCCTTTCCTGCAATCAGGTATTCGCTACCCAAATCCACATATCGTATAGCGGTTGGGAAAATCAAATGAGTAGTCTTGTCATAGGTTACTTGCATTTGGTACGGTTCTATCTTGCCTAAATTTAGTTTTGCTTTTATACTGTCTTGTGCAAAAGTGTTTACGGCAAAGCCGATGACAAGGGCAAAAGCCCATAAAAATTTTATATGATTTTTCATCTTTTTAATTATTTGAGTTCAATATTATTTTTTAGAAACAAGGAAAACTTGATGTCCTGCTTTTAGCGTAACCTTTGGTGTTCGTATTTTTTTTGCGAAATAACCCGAAATGCCTTGTACCGCACTTTTACTAAGGTCGGAACCAATCTGTTGACCTGTTGATGAGTTCATACTAAAGCTTGAACCTGTGGAGTTTCCCATATTTGCAACAATGTCTGTTACCGCATTCCGTTCAGGCGAATAGGGAACGTACAAACCTTGTTGTCCATCGAGGTCGTAGATGGTTATATCTACTGGGATTATATTACTTTCCAATTCTATGGAAGTAACTTTTAGGTGTAACCTGCCACCTTGGAATTTTCCGATTGCCGTTAAAATTGTTCCCTGCGGAATCGTACGGTTAGGCGTTTGAGCAGGTTCTAATAAACGCAGTCGTACACCGCTTTCACCAATTATGGTCTGTGTTTCTTGTACACTGGCTTTTACGCTATTTTTTGGCTGAGCCACTTGTTCTATAGCTCCTGGAGTATAGAAACCTCGGTTCTTGTTTTCGCTCCAGTCTGCTATAAAAGTACTATCCGTAGGCTCTCTGTACAAAGCTGATACAGCATTCTTTTTTGTTGGTGTGAATGACGTAAAATATTCATTCTGGGACTTTGAAGAAGAGCCTCGAATATTACCGTCGGTGCTTAGAGGTTTTTCGGTATTGCCGCCTGCAGGCAGATACTTTGAAGCCATTTGATACGATTTTTCCATCAATGCCAATTGGTCATCTACAGTTGCAGATTTGGGAATATCTTTTTCCGCCAATTGTTCTTTTAGTTCGTCCATTTGCCTGCGCAGTTGCTGTGTTTCGCTGTTATTATCCTGATAAAATGAACCTAATGTACTTTGTGCATTTCGGTAACTGTTCAATGTCGAAGTGCCTGATTTTCCAGTCATCATACCATTGTTTTGGCCTTCTTTGGGAAATTCTTCTTTAGTTTGCTGTATGCTATCGGTATTCCAATAATCGGATAAAGTAGTTAGCGCATTTCGCTTTTCCTGGTCTTTCTGTTCCAGCATATCTTGCTCATAAGCTTTTTGTTTATCATCCTGCATCCCTTCTTCAGTAGCCTGTGGAAAAGCATCGTTTAGTCCGATGTTTTCCATTTCTTTTTTGTCTGCCGATGGTTTAAATATGAGGTATAAACAACCGATAAAAACAATCCCCATCAAACCAAAAATGAGTGGTTTTTTAAGTCGCACTATAGCACTCTTTTTATCCTCCGTAAGGTTGGAAGCTTTGTTTTGGTCGCCTTCTTCAACCAGAATGCTGACCCTTCTTTCATTTTCTTTCATAAAATTTATTTTTAAAAATTGTTGTTAATGTATCCTGCAAATTTTTAGGATTTTCTTTCTTTTTGAGGACAGAATTTTCGATATGCTCGATGTCCAAACTGCTATCAGCTTTGCCTGCATCAGACCATACTTTTAAAATAACTCCTGCGGTAAGCAGTAGGTATCCTATAAAAAAGCACAAGGTGTATTTATGCTGTTTGCCAACGGGTAATGCCTGCCATCGTCCGTCCAACTTTTTAAAGTAACTGTCCATATTTGCTCTTAATTTTTTCATACTTTAACTGTTATTGAATGTTATAGCCTAAAGCGTCTTTGTCCAACAGGATTTTTCTGTTTTTCAGTTTCACTTACCATTGAAATTGCCTCATTCGCTTTGGGTGCAGTTTCGACAGAAAGGTTAAGGAGTTCCGAATGCTTTATGATATTTCCAAACCTGTCATTCTTTTTCACCTCCATTTTGCTAAGGTCAAATTTTCCGTTTTCGTGTTTTACCCACAAATTGCATTGCACACTCGGTCGTTCATCTCCTGCCCACTGGAGGTATCCAGTCAGAATTAAATCCCCTTTAGGCAAATGTTCTTTTCCGCTGCTACAAGCTTCCAGATATTCACTGATACTGTCTTTTAGTTTACCGGGATAAGCAGATTGAGTGTGGAAATAACCATTATAGCCTTTATGTGTCAGGTTTTTAACGAACGTGTCTAAATCGAATAACTGTTTCATAATCTTCGGTTTTAGCGTTGAATGACTTCAATATCCTTATTCTCTACCACGGCAAATTTTTCAATGTTGAAACCTTGCGGATTATTGTCTGAACGAACAGAGTTTACAAGGAAACAGGACGTTATCAAGCTTCGCCTTGTCACATTGCTGGAACGGATGATGAATTGCTTAGCGTAAGTACGCACTGCATAAGGATGATTGTCGAAATTGCAGACTACACTATCCACCTCGATACGTTGCTGTACATTTCCCGATATGATACGGTTGTAGTAGCCTTTTTCCGAAAGGTCTTTGTAATAATCAAAGGCACTTTTATCCGCAAGATTGAATGCCCGTTTCATATTGCTTTCAATAGCATTTTTGTCGGGTGCAAGCGTAAAAAAGAGTTCGTGAAAACGTCTTACGTGTTCTCTTGCCTCAACCGGACGGTTGATGGACGCATCTTGCGACAGCGCCAACATCAATGATTTTCCATTGTCCAACACATAAATTTTTTGGCGTTGTTCTGTTGCAAAGCTGTAGGATTTCCATACAGCATACCCGACAACGCTAATGCAGAGAACGGCAAATACAATGGCGTACAGCCTTATCTGTTTAAAGCTGTTTTCTATATTTCTGAGTGTTTTAAATTCCATTTCTTAAGTGATTAATTTTGTTTACTTATTGATTAGCCTGCCACCAATATTACCTGCAACAGATCCAGCTCCAGCACCAGCAAGATTTCCTGATTTCATTGCCGTTTGGTTAACATTTCGTGTAAAGTTTCCTGCACCGCCAGCCTGAATAATCCAGCCTGTTACTGTTGGGATAGTAAAATATCCTACGATTCCGATAATCATAAAGATGATATACACGGTATTTGAGGTATCAGGTATATAGGTTGGGTCATTCAGCATTTCGATGTCCCGTTCCAATATCAGCGATTGTATTCTTGCCAACATCGAACTGAACAAATCGGATACGGGAAGCCATAGATAAACGCTCACATATCTTGTGAACCATTGGGTAAGCGTAGATTGAAAACCATCCCATACTGATATAGCAAAGGCAATTGGACCTAGTATGGACAAAACGATTAAAAAAAATGTTCGGATTGTGTCAATAACCAGTGCTGACGCCTGAAAAAGTATTTCTAGTAAATTGCGAAACCATTCTTTTATTGCCTTCTCAATCTTGTAAGATTGCCTATCCATATACATTCCTGCCATTGTTCCTACATCAGATGGTGACCAACCCAATTCATCCAATTTCTTGTCGAATTCTTCATCCGATGCCATATAAGCGGTTTCAGGATTTCTTACCATTGCTTCATATTCCAATTGGTCTTTCTGCTGTTGTAACTTGTTGAGATCAAGTACCTGGTCTTCGAGAATAGAATGGGTTCCAGTTACTATTGGAGTGAGTACGGCATTGATGGTTCCTAATACGATTGTTGGGAAAAACATAATGCAAAGTCCCAAGGCAAACGGACGTAATAACGGAAACATATCGATTGGTTCGGCTCGGCTTAAAGCCTGCCAAACCTTCAATGCCACATAGAACAAAGCGCCTAATCCAGCTACACCTTTGGCAACTCCTGCCATATCTCCAGCAAGTGGCATCATATCATCGTACAGCGAACGCAGTACTTCGTGAAGATTATTCCATTCCATTTTACCAGTATTTTTGGTTAGCAGTCCCATAGAGTTCAAGCACTCTCTTGGCATCGTTTTTCTTTTTCGCTCTCAAATAGCTTACAGAAATATTTTTGTTGGTATAATAGCGAACAAGACTGTGATAGTCTTTTACCTCTTTAAAAACACGGTCGATAACATCCATTCGCTCTTTGTCATTTAGCGAAAGACTTGATGAGGTGATGATCTGCTTCAATTCTTTCAGCAGTTCCGTACTTTCATTTAGCAATGCTGAATAACCGTTGCCGATGGCTACCAATTCCTGAGGTGAAAAATTAGGGTCGTTCATCATCTTGCCAAAATTCTGCACATATATTTCCGAAACATCACCTACCAACAAAACAGTCTGTTGTACTTTACGAGCATCTTTTACAAGGTTGTTTATAGCCTGTAGTTTGTCGTAATACTCTTTGCCTTGCTTATACACTTTTTCCACTTCCTTGAAATTCTTCACTACATTGCTTACGGTGGAAGAAGTCTGTATAATTTCGTTCGCACTATTGAGGATGCCTGAAGCCAGATTTGCAGGATCTGTAACCACGAATTGTGCTTTTGCGGACGGTGCTACTGCAAGCGTTAATGCCGTACACACCATAAAAAGGAGTTTTTTCATTTTCTTAAATTTTAAATTGTTAATGACTATTGATTTGCTTTGTCACGCCGTTGCATAGCGATGTGTTTTATAGCGAGTTCTACATTACCATCCAGTTCAGATGCGAGTTGCATCACTTCCAGTTTTTCGGTTTCTTCGGTGGTGTATGCGAGATATTCCTCCAAACTAACTTCTGTGGCATATACTGCAGAGTGTGTTCCACCCAAGCCAATCCATACTTCCTTGTAAAGTCGTGATGGGTCGTTGTTCATATTGATAGAAAGTACTTGCGCTTTTTCCTTATCTGTAAGTCCTAGCATTGCCTGTATATCATCGAACTTGTTCATATACTTTCGCTGGTCGAGCAGGATTTTACAATCGCTGTTGTTTATGATACTTTCCTTTACAATGGGCGATTGGATGATATCGTCCACTTCTTGTGTTACCACAATGGCTTCGCCAAAAAACTTCCTTACCGTTTTGAATAAATACTTGATGTATTCTGCCATTCCTTCTTTGGCGATGGCTTTCCAAGCTTCTTCAATTAGGATGAGTTTTCGGATACCTTTCAGCCTTCTCATTTTGTTGATGAAGACTTCCATAATGATGATGGTCACAATTGGAAAGAGGATTTTATGGTCTTTGATGGCATCAATCTCAAACACAATAAAGCGTTTGGAAAGCAGGTCTAATTGTTTATCAGAATTCAACAGATAATCATATTCGCCACCTTTGTAATAAGGTTCCAAAACATTAAGGAAATTGGCAATGTCAAAGTCTTTTTCCCTTACTTGTTTTTCTTCCAATACCTTACGATAATCGCCTTTCACATATTCATAGAAACCATTGAAGGATGGAAAAATATCATCTTGTTTAATGCGTTCGATGTAACCGCTTACGGCATTTGATAATGCAACTTCTTCCGAACGGGTCGGTGGTTCATCATCACGTTTCCAAAGGGTAAGTATCAAGGTTTTGACACTTTCTCTTTTTTCAATGTCAAACACACCATCATCGGTGTAGAAAGGATTAAAGGCAATAGGATTATCTTCGGTATAAGTGAAGTAAACGCCGTCTTCGCCTTTGGTTTTGCCTTTGATGAGTTCGCATAAACCCTGATAAGAATTACCGGTATCAACCAACAAAACGTGAGCACCTTGCTCATAATATTGGCGAACCATATGGTTAGTGAAAAACGATTTTCCACTTCCCGAAGGACCAAGTATAAACTTGTTCCGGTTCGTGATGATACCCCGTTTCATCGGTAAATCCGATATATCCAAATGAATAGGCTTTCCGGTCAATCGGTCAGCCATCTTAATGCCAAATGGCGATGGCGAATTGTGGTAATTGGTTTCTTCTGTAAAAAAACACAAAGCAGGTTCAATGAACGTGTAAAAACTTTCCTCACTCGGAAAATCGCCTGCATTACCCGGCATTCCTGCCCAATATAGTGTTGCTACATCCGTAGTGTTGTGGCGTGGTTTACATTCCATTAATGCCAAAGCGCTACCACTATCATTTTTTATTTGTTTGAGTTCGTTGGCATCATCCGACCAAGCCATAATATTGAAATGCGCTCTGATGGATGACAGTCCAAAACTATGTGCCTCATTCAGGTATTTTTCTATCCACTCTTTGTTGATTTGGTTTGCTCGACTGTAACGAGCCAATGAGTGCATATTTCTTGCTGACTTTTCAAACTTTTGCAGGTTTGCTTCACTGTTATCCAAAAACAAATACTGGTTGTAGATGTGATTACAGCTTAACAGTAATCCCACAGGTGCAGCGAACGACAAACGGCAGTCACTTCGGTCGGTAGATAGTTTTTCAAAACGGGTATCAGCAGATACTGTTCCGGGCAAATCGTCGGTATCGGATAAAGTATGCAAGCACAATCTTTTGTTACCAATACGAATTTCTTCGCCACCCAATGCAATGTCTTGCATCGGTGTTCCAGCTTCCCTAGATAGCGTTAGGTATTGCTCCAATAATCCCTGCTTTCCATCTGTACCGATGATTTCGTCTTCGGTCAACCGTTTCAGTTTGATAAACCCGCTATCGTTTACGATACGTTCAAATTGTGCAATGGCTTCCATAAAGCGGTGTATCACTTCCTTATCTCTGATTTCTTTTGGTATCAGTGTCCCTTTGCAAAGCGAACTGAAATTACTCTGCATTCGCATACGCTCTTTGCTCGTTTTAGTTAGGAACAAATAACAATAATGGTTCAGAAAAGGACGTTCATTGAAATGGCGTTGGTAGGATTTTGCTAGAAAACTTTGGTCATCTTTTGCCAAATCTGGCGCATAATTTTCTTTAATGTACCAATCTTGCTTATGGACTATCGTAAAATCCGGCAAGGTTTTGATAGCCTTATGCCAAGCGGAATGGATAGCTTCATATTCAGCAGAAGCCACGGTAAATAGCTCCGGCAGACGTACTTCAAAGCAGGCAGTAATGTCCGCATCTTTTGACAGAATACAATTGTTCTCTACCGCCAATAATGGAAACTTGCTTTCCAGTGTTGTTGATTTTGCTGCATTTATCATCGTACATTGGGTTTAGTGGTAAACTTTAAATAGCGATGTACAGGCTTGCGACAAATGATGTAGCGAGGATGCCGTTTATTAGCCGCTATTTTCATTAATCCGTGTTCGCCATATTTTCTGTTCAGTGAGAAGGTTTGCCACACAATCAGCGAAGCACCACCTGCTCCAAGAAAAAGACAGATGTAAGAATTAACCCCGATCATATATAGTATCATCACGAGGATTAGTGTGCCGAGCAATCCACCTGCGAAAATGAACAAGTATTGTGCTTTCAACCCTTTAAATTCCACCGTTCTTCCAATACCCTTATTGATGTTATAATTACTCATAAGGCAAGGGATTAAAGGAAGAATGAACGAAGGACGGTTGCCGCTACGATGAGGAAAATACACGCACCGAACCACGAAGCGGCCGTTTTGCTTGTATCAGGATCACCCGAACTGAACTTGTTGTACACCTTAACACCTCCGATTAGCCCCACGACTGCACCGATGGCATAAATTAACTGGGTTGCGGGGTCGAAATAAGAGGTTACCATTTGGGTCGCTTCGTTGATACCGGCTGTACCATTTCCTTGTGCGAAGGCACCAATTCCTGATAGCATTGCACCGACTGCCATCAAAACTTTTTTTCTTTGTTTTTTCATGATTGAAACACATTAAATTGTTATTCTTTCCCACACCTTGCGGGCTTTCGTGACAAAGGTGTTATAGAAAAAGAGGCCTTATAATAATGTGGCAGTGAGTGGAATTACTTGGCGGTGAGTGGCCAAATGAGCTAAATTACTCCCTGAATACAAAAATTAAGAGTTATTGAAAACATTATTTAAGCAAATGCTTAAATAATAAAACTGTTTGTATCTTTGCTGCGTTATTAAAATCCTAAACTGGAAAATTATGGAAAACAATCAATCATGTATAAGAGTGTTTGCCGACAAGGTTCAAATAGACAATTGCCGGGAAATACTTCAAGCCAACGATAAGGCATTCAGTCAACTGAGTGGACTTTTAGCATTGGCCGGAAACGAAGTAAGGTTGAAAATCTTATTTCTTTTAGAAGAAGAAAACGAACTCTGTCCTTGCGACCTTTCAGACATCCTCGGAATGAGCATACCAGCCGTTTCCCAACATCTTAGAAAACTCAAAGACGGAAACGTCATTGAAGGGAGAAGAGAGGGACAAACCATTTTCTACTCTCTGAAACAAGAGCAACTGACTTTGCTTCGTCCATTTTTTAAACACATCATTAACAATTCAAAAAAGGAAACAGCATGAACAAGAAAAACAACAAACTTGTCGGAGCGGGAGTGCTTTCCGCAGTAGCAGCATCACTTTGTTGCATAACACCTGTATTGGCTCTTATTTCTGGAGCATCAGGAGTGGCATCTACCTTTTCATGGATGGAACCTGCAAGACCTTATCTTATTGGTATAACTGTTTTGGTATTGGGCTTTGCTTGGTATCAAAAACTCAAACCAAGAACAGCCGAAGAAATCCAGTGCGATTGCGAAGAAGACGAAAAGAAACCTTTTATGCAGACCAAAACATTTTTGGGAATTATAACCGTGTTTGCTGTTTTGATGCTTGCTTTTCCAAACTATGCACAGATTTTCTACCCTTCAAACGATAAAAAAGAAGTTGTAATCGTCAATGCTTCGGATATCCAAACAGTAGCTTTCGATATAAAAGGAATGACTTGTAATGGTTGTGCTTCACATGTAGAAAATGACGTAAATAAGTTACCAGGTATTGTTAAGGTAGATGCGAGTTACGAAGAAGCAACTGCCAAAGTGGAATTTGACCAAACTAAAGTGAGCTTGGCTCAAGTTGAAGAAGCCATCAATGGTACAGGTTACAAAGTGGTTGGCAAGAAATAGTTTTTTTGCTTTTTATATTTAAGAATTTAATTAAATAATGATACAATGAAAAAGAATTTGATTTTATTGAGTGCTTTGTTCCTAATTGGAATTACTCAGGTCAATGCCCAATGTTGCAAACCAACTGACAGTAATGCAAAAACGGAAAATGCAACACAACAAAAAGGTAAAACCGTGAAACTGAAAATCACAGGAATGACTTGTGCAGGCTGTTCCAACCACATTTCAAATGCCCTCAAAGAAGTGGACGGCATTATTGAACACAAAGTGGAATATCCGGGTGATTTGGCAACCATCCAATACGACCCAAAGAAAACAAATCCTGATACTATCATTAAGATAATTGAAAAAACAGGCTATAAAGCTGAAATCATCAAAGAAACTCAAAAAAAGAAAGCGTAATGAACAAAGAAACCATAAAACTTGACATCACAGGTATGACATGCGACCATTGTGCTACAGGCATTGAAAAACTTCTTTTCAAAAATGAAGGAGTAACAGAAGCTAAGGTAAGCTATCCAAAAGCCACTTGCGAATGTTCTTTTGACCCTTCAAAAACAAGCAGGGAGGAAATAATCAATACCATCAACGGTACAAAAAACTATCGTGTAAAAGGTGAAATCCCAGAAAATGGAAACAGTGGGAATAATCACTTTGATTTAATCATTATTGGTGGTGGTTCGGCTGCATTTTCGGCCGCTATCAAAGCAGAGAGTTTGGGGCTGACTACCTTAATGGTAAACGGTGGTTTGGACTTTGGCGGTACTTGTGTCAATGTGGGTTGCGTGCCTTCTAAAAACCTAATTCGTGCAGGCGAAACGGCTTATCACGCTACCCATTCCAACTTTAAAGGTATTAAACCCAAAGGAGTTGATATTGATTTTGCACAAGTGATTAAAGACAAGAAAAAATTAGTTGCCACACTTCAAGAAAAAAAATACATGGATGTGGTAAGCGATTTTGAAAACCTAAAAATGATTAAAGGTTGGGCAGAGTTTAAGGACAACAAAACAATTGTTGTTGATGGAAAAACAGAATATACTTCCTTGAAATTTATCATTGCAACTGGTGCAACTACCAATATTCCAAACATTGAAGGATTAAATGAAATTGGCTACTTGACCAATGTTTCACTTTTTGATTTAGAAGAAAAGCCCGAAAGCATCACTATTATGGGAGCAGGCTACATTGGTTTGGAAATAGCTATGGCATATAATCGTTTAGGCGTAAAGGTTCGCATCATAGAATTTACCGATCGAGTTTTAAGAACGCAAACTCCTGACATTAGCGAAGCACTGGAAATTCAAATGCGAAAAGAAGGCATTGAAATTTTTCCTAATTTTCGTGCTGTTAAATTCGAGAAAAAAGGAAGCGAAACAATTATTCATTGCAAAGGTCCAGACGGTTTATTTACGCAAATCACAGAAATGGGGAAAATAGTAGTTGCGTCAGGAACTAAACCTAATACGCAAAAACTGGGATTGCAAAACATAGGTTTAGAATTGAATAAAATGGGGAACATTTTGGTAAACGCAAAAATGGAAACTAATTTGCAAAACATCTATGCCATAGGCGATGCAACCAACACACCTGCTTTTGTTTATACAGCCGCTTTTGAAGGAAAAATTGCCGTAGAAAATGCTTTTTCTGGAGCAGAAAATAAAGCAGATTACACTTCTTTACCATGGGTAGTATTTACCGACCCGCAAGTAGCAGGTGCAGGTTTGGATGAAGTACAAGCAGAACAACAAAATATTCCGTTTGAAGTTTCTAAAATAGAATTGAAAGATGTGCCTAGAGCCATTGCTGCAAATGATACAAGAGGTTTTATAAAACTTATTCGCAATACCGAGACCGACAAACTAATCGGAGCAAGAATTGTAGCACCTGAAGGTGGAGAACTGATTCAGCAATTAAGTATGGCTATTAAATACGGAATAACAGTAAAGGACTTAGCTGAGAGTTTTTATCCATATTTGACTTTAGGAGAAGGAATAAAATTGGCAGCCATCACATTTGGCAAAGACGTTTCAAAGTTGAGTTGTTGTGCGAGTTGATATTTAGTAATAAAGAGAGTTTGCCTATACAAACTCTCTAATATCAAAATCGCCCAAATCATTTTTCCGCAAAGTGGAAGAACCGGCTTCCGTTTCAGATGAGAGTGTGCTATCCAATAGCTCGGCTATTTTACGTGAAGCACCTTCCATAGAATTTTCCAAAAGGCTGAATAATTCAGTTCCCTGTATTTTCTGAACTATAGCTATCGCTGTTTCCTTTTGAGATTGCTCCAGTTTTTCTTTTTGAAGCAGTATCCCCACGAAGTTTAGTTCTTCAAAGGTAACCCCTTGGGCAAAACCGTTATCGCCATCGGATAATTCGTACCTATTCCATTCTTCCTCCTCTTCCCCAAAATCAGGCATATTACTGAAAACTTCGTCCAGCTCTTCCTGCGGAATTTGAATGCCGACGTTTTCATTTTCGTCGTATTCTATGTCAAAATTATCAGGATTTAGTTCCAGTTCTTCAACTTGGCTTTCAGTGGCATTGTTTGGCATCGAAAGGCTTTTCCTAGGTCTAGGTTGCCCCATAATATCGGGCAGTTTAGGGTTGCTTTTTTCCTGTATCGGCTTTCTTTCTGAACTTTTTTTGATTACAATCTTATCCTGCAAAAGTAGGGCAATGATTATCAGCAGGCATATCACAATTACTATTTCCATTACTTATAAAATAGGTTTGTATTTATCATTAAAACTCTTGGTAATCTGCTCTCCAAATTCCTGAAAATGGTAGTCCAGCAAATTGTCTAAATAGCCGTAAATGGTTATTTTGTCTTCACCGATTACTTGTGCAATGCGTGACAATTTTTCGTGAAAATCTGGTCGGATATAAACCTTTTTTCCATCTCGGGCATTCGTGTCTGTTCTTTTGAAAAAGAGGCTTTCGTAATCTGTTTCGTTTGTTTTTTTAATTTTGGTCTTTTCCTTCGCAGCAGGTTTCTCCAATGGCAATTTTTCTGGCGCAACATTTTCCGTTTTGGGTGTTTCAATAAGTGGCTCCACAGGTAATTGTAATCCCTCTTTTTTTACGCCATCTACCATCAGGCTCATCATCAGTTCCTCGTTAATATCAGGCGTAATTTTTTTCTTATTTTCTTTTTCCATTGGGTTATAATTGAATGATTTTTAAAAATTCGTTTAAAAATTGGTCTAACTGACTGGTTTTCATCAAGCGTTCATCAGGTGGCATTACGGTAGAGCGGAAAACGGCTTTGCTGTTTACTTCGCTTTCTTTGCGAAAACGCGTGCTGTTTTTGATTTGGCTCTGCATCAGGCTTAATCCCAACTGGTCAATGAGTTGGTTATAAATGGCATATAAAGGGGTGCTTTCCCTACCATCAACCTGGTTCCAAAACAGGTTAATGGTTTCTATGGAAGTTTCGCCTTTTTTCATAATTACATCCTGCAAGAGTTGTGTAAAAATGAGCGTACTTTCCATTACCACACGGTCTGCCGTAATAGGTGTAAAAATATGGTGCATTCCTGCCAGTGCATTCAAAATACCAGGCGTGTTAACCGTTCCGGGCAGGTCAAAAAAGACCACATCAATTGGTATTGAAGAACTACTTAAAAATTCGTGAGCAGTTTCCAATACGCTATCAGCTCTGGCTTGCATAATTGGGTAAGCTTTTTTGTTTATCGTGGTAAATTGTTTGTACGCAAGCTTTTTCAAAGATTCGTTTTCCATTACCATCGCCAAATCTCGAGTCTTCATTTTCATCAGACTGTGCTGTGGAAAATCGGCATCAAATACGGCTACATTATAGCCTAATCGATAGTGCATTGTACTTGCAACCAATGTTGTAAATGTACTCTTACCAACACCGCCTTTTTGAGATGAAAAGGCGATAAATACTGTTTTGTGTTTTGCATTCATATTTCAACTGTTTTTTTAATTACTTATATCCTCAATTACTTAGGTATGCATATAGGTTTGTATCTCTATACAGAATTATATACCTAGGTACATAATTATTCACCAAGCTATTTATGTACTTGAATACATTTTTATGGCTATAAGCGGATAGTTTCGTACAACCATAAATACTTATTTATATACCTGTTTTTTTGCATACACATTTGCATATTTAAGTATTTCAATAGGTACTTTTTTACATCTTCACACCTGTATTTATTTACATTGGTAATGATGTACTTACGTTGTTACCTGCATAGCTAATTACATCCCTATATGTGTTTGTAAGTACAAATAAATGCAGATAAATAGCTGTTTACATTATCGTGGTAGTGTTTGGCTTCCAAAGGCAGAGTTTGACCAAGTATAACATTGCAATACTCTTATCAACAGGTGTTTACTTTGTAAAATGAATTTTAATAACGGATTTATGCAAAGCATCTTGATAAAATGGAGACTAAGCAGAACGGCATCGAGCCGTTTTTCCCTGCTACATTTAATCCGTCCCGCAGGGCGGATTTTTGTGTTCATCAGAACACGGCAAGTTGTGTTTTGAGCATCTCGAAACGATTTCGGATGCTCAAAACAACTTGCCCTGCCGGGGGCTGAAAAACACCTTCCGAAGTCAGGGTTTTGTGTAAATTATAAATGAATTTGTGATGAACCAAAACAATAGAAAACAATTAAAAAAGACCGGACGCCGACTTAAAGAAGATCCGGCGAAGTTTAGATATACAATTTCCTTCAATGATGAAGAGCACAGCCGATTTCTTGCTCTTTATGATCAGTCGGGTATGCAGGTAAAGGCACATTTTATAACCTCCTGTATTTTTGAAAAGACGATAAAGACCATTCAAATTGACAAAGGAACAGTTGATTTTTATATACGATTGACTTCGTTTCACAGTCAATTTCGCTCGGTCGGTGTAAATTATAACCAAGTTGTAAAGCTATTGTACAAGAATTTTTCAGAGAAAAAAGGATCTGCCTACCTCTATAAATTGGAAAAACAGACGATTGAAATGGTATTGTTATGCCAAAAAATCATTCAGCTAATCGAAGAATTTGAAGCAAAACATTTGAAAAAACAGGTCTAAAAATGATAGCAAAAATTGGAAGAAGCAGTAATTTATATGGTGCTTTGGCGTACAATAATCTTAAAGTGGAAAACGAAAACGGACAAATTCTGTTTGCCAATAAGATAATTGAAACACCAAGCGGGCATTATTCTGTAGCACAATTGAGCCAATCTTTTACACCTTATCTTATTGCAAATCGAAATACCGAAAAACATACGTTGCATATTTCACTCAATCCCGACCCCAAAGATAATGTTAGTGATGAAAAATTTAGGGAGTTGGCAGAGCAGTATATGCGTGAAATGGGTTATGGCGAACAGCCTTTTGTCGTGTTCAAGCATACTGATATCGACAGAACGCACATACATATTGTTTCGGTTTGTGTGAATGAAGAAGGCAAAAAGATTTCAGATAAATTTGAGAAAATGCGGTCTATGAATGTGTGCCGAGAACTCGAAAGGCAACACGGATTGGTATCTGCAACAGATAAGGAACACAAGCAGAACGATAAGATTTTTAGCCCTGTGAATTACCAGAAAGGTGATGTAAAAAGTCAGATAGCTTCGGTAGTTCGCCATTTACCGAACTATTACCAATACCAGACATTGGGCGAATACAACGCATTGCTTTCGTTATTCAATATTACTACTGAAAAAGTTGAAGGCAAATTAAATGGGAAAATAAAACAAGGTTTATTGTACATTCCATTAAATGAAAAAGGCGAAAGAGCTGGACATCCGTTCAAGGCTTCCTTATTTGGAAAGAACGCAGGGTTACCGACTTTGGAATTGCATTTTGTGAAATGCAAAGAAGCTTTAAAAGATCATCCGACTAAGCCAACCATTAAAGCGGCCGTTACCATTGCCCTGAAATCAACAAGTAATGAGCAGGCTTTTAAGAAACAGTTAGGAGAACAGGGCATTAATGTAGTGGTGCGTAGAAATGATGCGGGGCGTATTTACGGAATAACGTTTATTGACCACAATTCTAAAACGGTTTGGAACGGTTCACGATTAGGAAAGGAGCTTTCTGCCAATACCTTTAATGATTATTGGAACAATAATATCAAACCAGAGATTAACCAGCCTGCCGTACAACCACCAAAAATATCCACATCAAATAATGCGGATATTCCTGCGGAAGAACCACACCATTTGTTCGACTTCCTGAATACTAATGAAAAACACGAAGACGGTTTGATTGAAGCTTTGGGCGGTTTATTGCCCGAAGCGCAGGGCGAAGATTACGAGGAACAGGATTTTGCCAACAAAATGAAGAAAAAAAGAAACCGCCAAAGAGGTCAGAAATAGAAATCAGCCAAACACTGCCACGCACCGCCATTGACTGCCACATTCTTATAGCTACTATATAGAGCCTTTAAATTCACGCCCGAACATTAAAATTAAAAATAATGCAGGGAGAAGATGATTTACGAGGACTTGCCAAGATTATGGCTTTTATGCGGGCAGTCAGTATTCTTTTGGTGCTGATGCACCTTTATTGGTTCTGCTATGGTTTCTTTTTAGAACGCGGCTGGACGTTGGAAGTAATCAACAAGATATTAGGCAATTTTGATAGAACGGCGGGTTTGTTCTCGCATACCTTATATACTAAAGTATTTGCTTTGGTATTGTTATCTTTGAGCTGTTTGGGAACAAAAGGAGTTAAAAATGAAAAAATTACTTGGTCTAAAATTTTTGTGGCTTTGGGAATTGGTTTTGTGTTGTTTTTTTTGAACACTCTTTTACTAAAATTATCACTTAACACCGCTACATTTCTTTACATACTTACTACAGGTTTGGGCTATATCGCTTTAATGGTTGCTGGAGTTTGGATGAGCCGTTTGCTTCGCACCAATCTGATGGACGATGTTTTCAACAACGAGAACGAAAGTTTTATGCAGGAAACCAAATTGATGGAAAATGAATATTCTGTCAACCTTCCAACAAAATTTTATTACAAAAACAAATGGAATAACGGCTGGATAAACATCGTCAATCCTTTTCGGGCAACTATTGTTTTGGGAACACCAGGATCTGGAAAATCCTATGCCATTATAAACAATTACATCAAGCAACAGATTGAGAAAGGCTTTAGTATGTATATCTATGATTTTAAGTTTGATGACCTTTCTACCATTGCCTACAATCATTTGCTGAAACATACGGATAAGTACAAAGTCAAACCCAAATTTTACGTCATCAACTTTGATGATCCTGGAAAGAGCCACCGATGCAATCCACTCAATCCAGAATTTATGACGGATATATCAGATGCTTACGAAGCGGCTTATACTATAATGCTAAACCTCAACCGAAGCTGGATACAAAAGCAGGGCGATTTCTTTGTAGAAAGTCCGATTATATTATTGGCAGCCATTATTTGGTATCTCAAAATTTATGACAATGGGAAATACTGCACCTTTCCACACGCCATTGAATTATTGAACAAGAAATATTCGGATGTATTTACTATTCTTACTTCATATCCTGATTTGGAAAATTATCTTTCGCCGTTTATGGATGCTTGGCAAAGTGGCGCACAAGACCAATTACAGGGGCAAATTGCATCAGCCAAAATTCCTCTATCAAGGATGATTTCGCCTCAATTATATTGGGTTATGACAGGCGATGATTTTTCACTGGACATCAACAATCCAAACGAACCAAAGGTATTATGTGTGGGAAACAATCCCGACCGTCAGAATATTTATTCCGCAGCATTGGGTTTGTATAATTCAAGAATTGTAAAGCTTATCAATAAAAAAGGACAGCTTAAGAGTTCTGTGATTATTGATGAGTTGCCAACAATTTACTTTCGTGGTTTAGATAATCTCATTGCAACTGCCCGAAGTAATAAGGTGGCAGTTTGTTTGGGATTTCAGGATTATTCGCAATTAATAAGGGACTATGGAGATAAGGAAGCAAAGGTTATCCAAAATACGGTTGGTAATATTTTCAGTGGTCAAGTTGTGGGCGAAACGGCAAAAAGTTTGTCGGAACGTTTCGGTAAAGTTTTACAGAAACGTCAGAGTTTATCAATCAACAGAAATGACACATCAACTTCAATATCGACACAATTAGATAGCCTTATTCCGGCATCGAAAATTTCAACACTAACTCAAGGTATATTTGTAGGTGCTGTTTCGGATAATTTTGATGAACGTATTGAGCAAAAGATTTTTCACGCTGAAATTGTTGTCGATAATGATAAAGTAACTGCCGAAACTAAAGCTTATCAAAAGATACCAGAGATTTTATCCTTTGTAAATTCGCAAGGCGAAGACAAAATGAAACAGGAAATAGAAGCAAATTACAAACAGATAAAACAGGACATTTTTCAGGTTATTGAAATGGAATTGAAGCGGATTAAAAATGATCCTGATCTGCAACATTTGGTACAAAAAGAATAATTAAGGGTATATAAAAAAAGCTGTTCATCATCTTCTAGCCCTAATTTTTACAATAGTTACAGTACAACTCACAATACTCATCTGGTTAAATTAATACATTTTGTCATTACCATTGTTTCGGAAGTATTGGAAACCGACGATTGTTCTTTTACTGCTTCTGTTTGCTGTTCTTTAGTTTCGGGAGTAATGGATAACTGTATTTTACGGTCAATGGAAGCCAATTCTGTTTTCAATTCGCTCAATCTAGTTTCTTTTGTCCATGTCCCTTTAACTATTTCTTGAAGTATTGGTAAATCTTTTTTAAGTTCCGTAATTTTCTTTTGTTCTTGCTCAATATAGCCAGGTAGCTTTTCCAATGCATTGAGAAAGTTCATAGATGCCAATTTTGCATCGCTGGCAATAATACCATTATTGTAAGTGTATTTAATATTGCCTTCGCCCTGCACCAAAAACCGATTTACTCTTATATCCACACCTTCTTTTTCGGACATTTCGGTTTTAACCAACAACGTAAATCCATATAAAGTACCTATTTCTTCATACTGACCTCCTGTCCGGGATTTGTCTGCAATCTGGTTGAGTTTGGTACCAATCTGTTTCATATCCGCATTGGGTGATAAACCATCTAATATAACAGGGTTTGCAATAGTATCATCCGAATTTTTTTGTATGCGTTGTTGCAGGTTATTCCAGTCGAGGCTCATACGTTCCAATCGTGATTGAGCGCTTTCCAACATAGAAGTAACATCCTCCAATTTGTATTTAGAACTGACTTTGGAACGGTTGAAAGCCTGTTTTTCGCTTTCCAGTCCTGCAACTTGTTTTTCAATTTTTGCTTTATCCAAAAGGTCGGTATTTCCCGAAAGTATAGCTACATATTCCGAAAAGTTCATACCCGACTTTTCATCCATACTGCCTTCATCAATGGTACGTTTGCCAAGGTTATTAGTTTTAAGTTGGTCTATAAAAAGTTGCTTGTTGTACAAGAGATTGAACTTATAGCTATCCAACGATTTTTCGGTAGCATAAATAATTACATCCACTTTATTGTTTGCAAAATGTTTCGCAATTTCATTACCCTTTCGTATTGCTCTTCCATCCCTTTGAGTAAGGTCGCTTGGTCGCCAAGGCGTATCTAAATGATGAACTGCAACAGCTTTTTTCTGTGCATTCACGCCAGTTCCGAGCATACTTGTAGAGCCAAATATTACACGGATTTTACCCTCATTCATATCCTTGATAAGTCCTTTACGTTGGTTATCGTTTTTGGCTTCCTGTATAAAACGAATTTCGTGTGCTGGAATGCCGTGATTTTCCACCAATTTGCGTTTTATTTCAGAATACACATTCCACTCGCCAGGCTTGTAGGTGCCAAGGTCAGAAAAGATAAACTGTGTACCTTTCTGTGCGTTGAATTTGTTGTAATATTTCGAAATGTTTGCCGCACAATGAGATGCTTTATTGTCAGGATGGTCATCATATCTACCACCAACCATTCGCATATCTAAAGACATCTTTCGGGCATAGTCGGTAGCGATAAGCATTTTAGCTTTTTCTTCTCGTTGCGATAAAGGTGCTCTTCCCAACAAAGTAGCATTGCCCGATTTTGCAAAATCCATCAGATTTTGGATAAATGCTGTCTGGTCGGGTGTTGGTGGAATGTTATACAGTATTTCGTTCTTTTCAGGGCGGTCAATGCCGATATCTTTTGCCGTTCTGTAATCTGTAATTTCAGAATAGAATTGGGCCAATTCTGGCACTTTTATAAAGTAGCGGAAACGTTCTTTTGCAACAATATTGTTGGCAACCGAGAATTCATAATCCGTAGTTTTTCTAGCATAAATTGCAGACCACGCATCGAAACAGTTAATGCCTTGTTTTTCCAACGCTCTTGGTCGTAGGTATTTGAACAAAAGGTACAATTCCGTAAGCGAGTTACTAATTGTTGTGCCCGAAAGGAAAGTCGCACCCATATCCGCTTGTATTTTGTCTTGAATGGTGCGGATGGCAAAGAGCAGGTTCATTGCTTTTTGGCTTCCATCTACATTTCCCAATCCAGCAACACGAGTATGACGTGTGTTGAACATCAAATTTTTGAATTGATGACTTTCGTCGATAAACAAATGGTCGATGCCCATCATTTTGAAATCCACTACATCATCCTTTCGGTTATCAATATCGTGTTGAAGAGTTTTCAGTTTTACTTCAAGATTTTCTTTACGTTTGATTGCACCAGCAAGCATTCCACGGGTAACTTCGCTACCTTCTGATTTTAGAGCATCGAGATTTCGTTCTACACTGTCTAATTCATTTTCGAGAATTTCCTTTTGCATTTCGGGCGATTGCGGTATCATACCGAACTGGTCGTGGGTTAATATCACACAATCCCAATCGTTATTTTTTATATCCCCGAAAATTCGTAATCGTTTTTTTGGCGTAAAATCTTCTTTGCCAGGATAGAGAATTTTTGCGTGTGGATAGGCGGTTCTGTAAGCTTCTGCAATTTCGTGAACATTACTTTTTAGTCCGATAATCATCGGTTTGTGTGCCAAACCTAAACGCTTCATTTCTTGTGAAGCCGTACACATTACCAATGTTTTTCCTGCACCGACTTCGTGGTCACAAATTGCACCGTTGTTAAGCTTTATCATCCAAACAGTATCTTTTTGGCTCGAATACAAGTCATCAATACCTAAAGATTTTCTATCCAAACCCGGAAATTCCTGATGGCTTCCGTCATAATTCGGTCGTACAAAACAGTTGAAAGTATTGTTATATTGGTCGGTCAATCTATTTTTAAATTCATCATTTTGAGCGTGAAGCCAAGCGGAAAATGCAGTACGGATTTCGTCAATCTTGGTATTCGCCATTTGTACAGCTTCCATATCCCGAACCTTGACTTCTTGATCGCCAACATTGATTTTTTTGGTAATATCCGGCGTGGTATTTACGAGTGCGTGTTTAAGCAAAGCAATCCCGTCAAAGGTTCTACTCTCTGATTTTATGGCATATTTATCCCATATATGCACATTCTTTTGGCTGCATTTTATAGAAAAATCATCCGAACTTTCGGAATAATGGATATTGACTTCCGTATCAAACAAGTGCGAAGCAAAACGCGCATAAATTCCTGTGGGTATCCAGCGTTCACCGAGGTTGAAGTCCAATTCTTCAAACTCAATGCGCCTTGGTTTGGCTTCTTCTAAAACCGTAAGACTTGCTTTCGCTTGTGCATCATCGGGATTAATTTCAAGATAGGCCTTGACCTCAGTAGATTTCTCAATTACGTTTCCAGCAATCCATCGTTCAGCTATATCATATTCCTTTTGTAACGGATTATAGAAAATACGACCGTGTAGGGCTTCTTTCAAAGAATCGGTAGGCATACTGCTTATTTCGGACATATAATCCAAATCCACCTTGCCGTATTTATTCAGTGAGGATGCTAAAGCTTCATCGGGATTGTCAGTTGCTAAAATTGCAGTAGAGAAAGTAACGGGACGGCTGAAAATGTCCGCTTTATGCACCACACCGCCAACTACACGTTCCAGATAAGGAATTTCTTTTCCTGCACTGTCTGTTTTAATCAATTTGATATTTTCGGCACTGTTCAGATTGCCATATCTTTTTACAAAAATAGCATACAAATTATTCAGCGTTTTCCTTTCTATTGTATGTTCATTTTGTTTTACGGCTTCTTTTTGATACAAATCGAGATAGCTGTCTCTAACTGAAATGTAGGCTTCGCCTCTTAATTTCTGCAATGGTGGTAATTGCAAAGGATGGAACACAGCAGTTTCATTGTTTTTATCCACTTCTTGCAAATAACCAACCCAATCTTTATCTACAACAAGACAATCGTTTCGATGGAATGATTGTAATTCTTTGCTATATAGTGCAGGCTCGGGAATGGTATTGACAACGGTTTGCTTTTCAGCTTGGCTATTCCCGTTTATGCCTGAAAATAGGTCTCCGATAACTTCCTCTTTTTTGTCTATCTGTGAAGTATTTCCATTGAAAACCGCAGGTGTAAAAGATTGTTGCATAACTGAACTGAACAAGTCTACTTGGCGAACAATATTGGCTCTTCGTTTCGTAGAAGTTTGCCTTTGATTGCTTTTTTTTGGTGGAGCAATAACCGCTACTGGTTCTTGCACATTTTCAAACAGGTCAAAAATGCTTAATTGTTTTAATTCTTTTGGATTTTCTTGAATGATTATTGGTATTTGTTTAATCGTTATAGGTTCTACAATGGGAGCAGTAACAGTTGATATAATTTGGATTTGTATGTTTGGCTCACCTTTATATAAATTCAAATCCAGATGCCTTCCAAAATCTTCTGAAAGCATTTGTTTAAGGTCTTTTGCAATCCCATCAACACCATCATTATGCGTATATATTAAGGCTGGTTTTCCATAAGGATCGGTGTCTAATTTTCTATCGGTATGTATAATCCTTGTATTATCCTGGAAAAAAGCATTGCTTGGCGTGTTAAATTCTGTTGCCTTGCTTCGGCAAAACAATTCTTCTAATTCGGTCAAACTTTGTTTTGCCGATTTTTTTTGCAGGATAATCAGGTCGCTTCCAACTTCTGTACCTGCATATCCAGTAAATAGATTATTTGGCAATCTAACAACCGAAATCAGATTATTATCCTGCATCAATGCTCTGCGTATCGGTTCGTTCTTTGGGCTGTTTAGAATTCCCTGAGAGGTAATAAATGTCAACAAGCCACCGTCACGGAGCATATCTGTTCCTTTTAGAAAGAAATAATTATGAATACTTCGGGATGCTTGTATTTTTGCTTCGTCCTTACTTCTGGAATAGGAAAGATCGAATATGGAAGTATCACCAAAAGGGATATTACTTGCAATTACGTCATAGGTATTTTGTTCTTTTTCGGGTATTTCCTCAAAACCACTTACACGGATATTGCTTTGTGGATAAAGCTGTTTTAAAATCTTTCCCGTAAGCAAATCCTTTTCATAAGCGGTAACACTGGCTTTTTGATTTTCTGAAAAGGATTGTATGAATGAGCCAATACCTGCGGAGGGTTCGAGGAATTTTTGAATATACAGACCGCTTTCAAGGAAAGTGGATGAAATAGCATCTATGACCAGTGGCGGTGTATAAAAAGCCGTCAGTACCGAACTTTTCATACTATCCACATACCTGCGGTATTGCTTTTCATCTTCGGAATTTTCTTTTAGTAGTTGGTGGAGTTCCTTTGTGAGTGGAAAAAGATCGTGTTCGGTTTTTCGCCAATTATTGATGTCTATTGCATTTTGTATAGGGTTCAATACGAATTTTAGACCACCAAATCCGCTGTATTGCATCATCACCAGTCTTTCGCCTACAGTGCCTTGCTGTTTCTCCTTTTCCAGTTTAAAAGCAATTCGCAGGGCATCAATGTTTTGTTGGAGATGTTGCTTTTTACTAAAGCCCATTTTCCGTTATCCATATTGCGATGGTTCCAGTTATTTCGGTATAGAGGTGGTCGAACTCATAACCATAAGCGAAGTCATCCGTTAGTGCATAGTTGGAGAAAATAGGTTCGCAAGCACGGAACATTTTTAAAGCAAATGGTTGCAATTCTTCATCTGCCATTAATGTGTCGAATTCGTTGCAAACTACCTGAAACACGGTTTCGAACTTGGAAAAATGTAAACCCTCAAAAAGAATATAATTAGCTATTTCGTTACATCTTTCAATATCATTTCCAGATTGAAAAGAACCCTCGTAAGCAGTGCTTGCCCACGAGGAACGTTGATTTATGAATTTTATATCGTTTGCTTTTTCGGGGAAACTGGTGTTTAATAATTCTTGTAGTCGTAACCTGAAATACGATAGATCTTTCTGTTGCGTATCCATACTATAATTTTGTTTAGAATTTTTCTTGAAATTTAAAATTAGAGCAGGAAGTGAAAGAATTTAAAGATGTGGTAGGGTTTGGCTTTGAAAGGTAGGATTTGACCTAAAAAAGTAAAACCTCTTTTTTAAGACCTTTTAAAACTCACAATACCATAATGAGTATTTCTAAATTCTCTGTATTGTATTATTCATTACATTAAACAGTGTAAATTTAATCAGGCACTGAATGAATCGAATTAAAGCAGTTCTGAAAGAAAAATGGCTCTAATGCTTGACTTGCTAAAAAGTTAGACAAATGTTATAGTATTATAAATGAGTATGTCGAAATATTCTACAACCAAAAATCGAATTTGAACAGATTGGTTCTGGTATTAGCAGAATGCGTGATTTAATGAAAGAAGAAATTTTAGCGTCGCTTGGATATAATCCTGATGGAATGTTTACAGTATTCAAAAGACCTTTGATTTCGAAATATGGGTGAACAAATAAAGCGTTTTTAATAATCCGTTATTTCATTCAGCTGTACAAAAATCGCTATTAGTCTAAGTATTTCTGGCATTAATTCTTTGTTTGCTTCATTTCGCTAATCATTATTAAATACCCTCTCAATTGGAAACCAAAACCACATCATTCTATTTATTACTGCTCTCATTATAATCCCCAATACCACATTTGTTCTGGTCAAAAAAGAACATTTAATTTTGCCAAAATATCTTTTAACTATTTTGATGATAATACCAATTTCAATCTAATAAAATATCTTGAAGGAATGTTATTTGTAGATGTTTCAATTTTGATGATTGAATGAAAGATGATTATCCATTTGACATTCCTTCAAGCAATTTTTATAACTATTCAAGATGTACGGGGAGAAAAATCATTGTTCAAGAACCTAAATTTTGTACAATTGAAGCAGATGCCAACTGATGAAAAAGGCTTCTTTAATTTTTATGTTTACAACTTTATATAAATAATATAGGTTTTTAAAGTGTCAATTTATGAATTCGTTTCTACTGTCAATTATTCTGAAATGGCAACTGCTTTGTCCATTTAAATAAAAAAACGTAAAAAGTAAAAAAAACAAACTTTATAATTATATTTGTACCGTGTTAAGAAAAACTATTGTCATATCATTTATTTGTATCTTTTTGTGTTCCAACACAGAAATAGGACAGTTATTGAAATTAACCAACCTGATCGAACACTTCACAAATCATCATGAGGAATTTAATAATCATAATATTTCTTTATTAGATTTTATAATAGTTCATTATGGTGATGAAAAGCATGATTCTGATAATAAAGAAAATAATCATCAAAATCTACCTTTTAAAACAATTAATTCAAATGTAAATACTGTCCTTGCTTTTGAAAACCATAAAATGTTTTCATTCCGCAAGCCAAACAATATTTCCGTAAAACGTACTGTACCTTTCAGTCCGGATTTATATATATCCAGCGTTTTTGCCTCTATCTGGCTTCCACCTAAGTTAAGTTAATAAATTTATTTTAAATTGTAATAAGTTATATTGTAATTATATCTAATTACTCATTAAAATTTGTTTTGCTATATACCTATAGCAAGCAAGTGCCTATACCAATTTCATAACTTTTTACTAAATGCTTAAGGGTTTAATGTTTTCTAATAACTGAAATCCTTTAAAAAATTCAAAAAATTCTTTTGTCGTTTTTTGTGTTGCCTTGTAATGAAATCAAATTTATTAACGCTAAAACATCCGTAATGGAAAAAATTAAATCAATCGCAATTGGCATATTCTTGCTTATTGTAGGAACAACAATTTCTAATGCACAAGTCAACGAAAACCAATCCAAAGGACCACATAACGGAGTCTTACAAAATGCAGGAGACTACAATATCGAAATGATTGAAGGAGAAAAAAACTGTAGTTTTTACGTATTAGATACTAAAGGAAAAATTGTTTCAAACAAAGGGGTTATTGGAACTGTAGCATTCGAATTATTTAATAAAACAAAAACAACGACCCCAATTTCTCTAGACGCAAATAATGTTCTTTTTGTGGAGGTTCCCAAAGCAAATATTTATACCTATTGCATCATTTCAGTAGCTGTTAAAGGAAAAACAATTACTTCTAGATTTCGAAACAACCAACTCTCTGAACAAGATATTAATCATGGACACCAGCATTAATTCAATTTTATTAAACTTTATAAAACATATTTAAATAATGAAAAAAGAATTTATCATAGCGGCTTTCGTATTTGGAATTTTAACGTCATGTAACAAAAAAGTTAACAACGAAACCGAAAGTACTGACACAACAAAACATGTCCATGGAAACACAGATAATGCTAATCAAGTTAGTATAGATAGTACTAATATAATGGAACTTGACAAAGCTGATGCCGTTCACGGTCATGAACATTAATATAGTTTAACATACTACTTCACTACCGAGAAATATGGTAGTGAAGTAGTTTTTAAAAGAAAATTAAAATTATGAATTCAAAAAAAATAATATTCCTTGTTTTACTACTTTTTGTAGGTATCTCAAGTGTTTTTGCCCACGGAGTAGATGAAAATACGCAGACTTTTTTAACTGGAAATGATGGCGTAGCTTTTGGTCCATTTCTTTATATTGGTGCTAAACATATGCTTACTGGTTATGATCATTTACTTTTTTTAGTTGGTGTTATCTTTTTCTTATATCGACCTAAAGAAGTGTTGTTATATGTAAGTTTTTTTACAATCGGTCATAGTACAACCTTATTGTTGGGTGTTATGAGTGGTATATCCATTAACGCTTTTTTAATTGATGCAATCATTGCACTATCAATAATTTATAAAGGGTTTGATAACTTAGGTGGTTTTAAGAGATTTTTCGGTAAACAACCCAATACAAAAGCAGCTGTTTTAATTTTCGGATTATTCCACGGTTTTGGACTAGCCAGTAAACTTCAGGATTTCAAATTTGAAAAAGAAGGTTTATTTACGAATCTGCTTGGTTTCAACATTGGTGTCGAAATCGGTCAGTTTATCGCACTAACTTTTGTATTGATTCTTATTACAATATGGCGTAGATATCCAAGTTTCATTAAATTTTCAACATTCACAAATACCATGCTTATAGCTGCTGGATTTGTATTATTAGGGTATCAATTAACAAGTTATTTTACATCTTAAAAAAAATTAAATAATGTCAGAAATAAATCATCAAATAGTAGAAAAAAAAGAAATTATCAAAGCGGTCTTATTTGCTTTAGTTTTAGGGATAGTCATTTTAGTTAGTGCCGTTTTACCCGCTGAATATGGGGTAGATCCAGTAGGAACAGGAAAATTGTTTGGCTTCGATAAACTTTATGTTCCAGAAGATATGCCTGATAACTTTGTAACAACAACAGGGAAAACATTTCCTCTAATCAAAATGGACAAAGCTGGTTCTGGACCAGAAGTAAAAAGACCAGTCGAAGTAGATAATCCTGCTCCAGAAAAACAATTTACTGAAAGAGAAGATACTATTGAAGTAATTGTACCGGCAGGAAAAGGAATTGAATATAAAATTTATATGCTAAAATATGGCAAGATGAAATACGAATGGACAACAGATAAAGAAACTGTTTATTTAGATTTTCATGGTGAAGTAAAACAAGAGAAGGAAGTTACTGATGTCTATTTTGAAAGTTATACACTGGCCTATTCTAATAATATGGTAGGAACTTTTTATGCTCCTTTCGAAGGTAAGCACGGGTGGTTTTTCAGGAATAATAATAACAAAGACATTACTATTACTCTAAAATTAAAAGGACAATATTCTATGTAACTATAGAATATTCTTAAATCTTAAAAAATTATGCTAAATAAAATAATAGAATTTTCTATAAAAAACAAGCTCATTGTTGGGTTATTTACAATGGTGCTTATTGGGTATGGTATTTTCCAATTCACAAAATTACCAATAGATGCTGTTCCTGATATTACAGACAATCAGGTTCAAGTTATCACATCTGCTCCATCATTAGGAGCAACAGATATTGAACGGTTGATTACATTTCCAATCGAACAAGTCAATAGCAACATTCCTGGACTGAAAGAAATTCGTAGTTTCTCGCGTTTTGGTTTATCAGTTGTAACTATTGTCTTTGATGATGCAACCGATGTGTATTGGGCACGCCAACAAGTAACCGAAAGGTTAACTGCGGTCAAAGAACTAATACCAAAAGGTATCGGATCTCCTACATTGGCTCCCGTAACTACTGGTTTAGGTGAAATTTACCAATATGTAGTTAGAACAAAACCCGGTTTTGAAAAAAAATATGATGTAACTGAGTTGCGAACTATACAAGATTGGATTGTTCGTCGTCAATTACTAAGTGTTGAAGGAGTTGCAGAGGTTAGCAGTTTTGGAGGGAAATTAAAACAGTATGAAATTGCTATTGACCCTAATAAATTACAGTCCTACAATATTACCGTATCTGATGTTTTTACAGCTTTAGAAAAAAATAATCAGAATACTGGAGGTGCTTATATTGAAAAAGGACCAACAGTCTTATACATTAGAAGCGAAGGATTAATCAATACAATCGAAAATATAAAAGATATTTCTATTAAAAATATTAATAGCGGAAGTCCTTTATTTATTCGTGATGTTGCCGAGGTTCGCATTGGTAGTGCTATACGATACGGTGCAATGACTTTTAACAAAAAAGGTGCTCCGTCTGAAGAAGTTTCGGGTGCAGTTGTTATGATGTTAAAAGGTGCAAATAGTAATATTGTTATCAAAGACATTAAGGAAAGAATTGAACAAATTCAAAAGACTTTACCAGAAGGTGTAATTGTTGAACCATTCCTAGACAGAACTAAAATGGTAAATAATTCAATTGCTACTGTAGGTAAAAATCTTATTGAAGGAGCGTTAATTGTACTATTAGTATTAATCTTTTTTTTAGGAAATGTAAGAGCTGGTTTAATTGTAGCCTCTGTCATACCGTTAGCAATGTTATTTGCTGTAATACTAATGAATTTATTTGGCGTAAGTGGAAATTTAATGAGTTTAGGTGCATTAGATTTTGGTCTAATAGTAGATGGTGCCGTAATTATTGTTGAAGCCTGTTTGTTTAGTTTACACAGCCGCAAGCAAGGAGAGGTATCTCAACATGAAATGGATAAAACAGTTTTAGAAACTTCAGTAAGAATGCGGAATGTTGCAGTTTTTGGAGAACTTATTATCTTGATTGTTTATATTCCAATTTTTACTTTACGTGGTATTGAAGGTAAAATGTTTTTACCGATGGCACAAACAATTGCATTTGCTTTGTTTGGTGCTTTTGTTTTGTCATTGACCTATATTCCTATGATGACAGCTTTGTTTTTGAATAAAAAAATAACACATAAACAAAACTTTTCAGATAGAATGATGTTAAAATTAGAAAACTTCTATCAACCACTATTAGAAAAAACGCTTGCTATTCCATGGATAATAATTGGAACG
>TARA_R110000868_G_scaffold411515_4_pt1 | contig 45489 bp, 40 predicted proteins | sample TARA_R110000868 | Tara Oceans TARA_R110000868 (sample SAMEA4397489) | marine metagenome | biome: Polar Biome; feature: [SRF] surface water layer (ENVO:00010504); material: water (ENVO:00002006), including particulate matter (ENVO:01000060) such as... | depth 5 m | reverse complement strand
AGCCTCCGGCGGGGGTATTTCCAGCCAGATGACAGGGAGCGCCGGGGGCGTGGCGGGAGGTGGCGCGTTGCGCGCTGCCACCCTCCTCAGTTCAACGAAGGGCTGATTGCGCCATCAGTTGTGCCAGTTGCAGCACCGCCTGGCCGCGTGCTGCGGCGATGGCGACGGCGCCGCCGTCGCCGCCGATCGGGACCGTCAGGTCGAACAGGGCCGAGCGTCCACGTGCGCCGGTTTCGGGGGCAACGAAATACTGGCCCGACAGGCGAAAGCTGCCGTTCGCCTCGGCCAGCATCTGTTCGACGCGGACGTCCACGCGGACCTGGGCCCGATCCAGGAACGGCCAGGGCGAGGGAGCCACCTCGGCCCCGGTGATCTGGCGCAGGTAGCGTGACAGTTCCAGCGTCACGGCGCGCGTCGGCAGGTCGGCCCAGAGCAGGTTCTTGGAGGCCGTCACGCTGCCATCGTCGTCTCGCATCGGGATCGCATCCCCGGAGGCATATTCGGGCAGCGACACATCCTGCACTTCGACCGAGGCATAGGCGATGGCGATACGGCCGACGGCGGCCTGGGCCGGCGGGGTGGGAACGGTGTAGAGCTTGTCCGCGCTGCAGGCACCGAGCGACAGCACGGCAAGCAGCGACAGGAGGGGAACGCGAAAAAGGGGCGCGCGGCGGGAAATCATGATGTCACCTTCCGAAGAGCAGGGAATTGGGATTGCGTTGCAGCTCTCTCGCCAAAGCAGAGATGGCGGCGGCGGCGCGCTGTACCTCGCGCAGGGTATCCGTGGCCTCGCGACCGACGCCGCTTTGGGCATCGTAGCCTTGCAGGGTGGTGCCGGCGCGGTCCAGCACGGCGCGGACCCGCGCCATCATCGCCGGCAGGTCATCCGCCGCACCGGCGATGCTGTCGGCGGCCTCGCGGGCCGAGAGCATGGTGGTATTGGCGTTTTCGATCAGGCCGCCGTTGCGCAGTTCGGCCAGCAGTCTGCGCAATTCGTCCAGCGCCGCCGACACATCGCCCGGCAGGGCACGGGCCTCGGGCGTGCCGACGAAGGCGTCGGCGCTTTGCAACAGACCGTCGAGCGATTGCGCAAGTTGATCCAGCGGCACGGTCTCGGCCCCCGCCGCGACATTGTCGATACGTTGTACCAGCTGCGGCACGCCCGCGACCGCCCCGGAGACCGAGCCGGCGGCCTTGGACACATTGTCGATCGCCTCGACGATGCGCCCGACGGCATCGCGGGTGTTGATAGCCAGCACGACCTTTTCGACCTCGGTCGCGATCGACCCGATCTGGCCGGGCAGAGCCTGAAGCGCATCGGATTCGACGAAATCACGCGCATCGCCCAGCAGGGCCCGTACTTCGCCAGGAACCGCGCGGATATCGTCGCTGCCGGTCAGACGGGAGATGTTGTCGAGCGTCGCCACCGCGCTGTTCATCAGCTGTTCGATCGGCAGGGCGCTGATCCGCTTGAAGATCCCGTCGGCCGAGGCCGAAACATCGGTGATGCGGCTTGGCGCGGTGGGAAAGATCGGAAAGGGGTCGGCATCGGTGTCGACCGTCGCCTCCGGCGCGTCAGGCACCTCGACAATCTCGATCTTGAGGCCACCGGTCAGGATCGAGGCCGTGGCCAGGCGCGCGCGCAGCCCGTTTTCCGCCACGTGATCGGCAAAGAATTTCAGCGCCGCCGCCTTGCCGGTCGTGTCGTCCAGACCCAGCCGCGCAGGCCGGATCTGCATGGTCACGGCCAGCCGCACCTTGTCGTCGCCAAAGCGTTCCGGGTCTATGAAACCGTTGACGGAACTGACCTGCCCGATGCGCAGACCGCCATAGGTCACCTGTGAATCCGGGCTGAGCCCCGGCACGTTTTCATCGAAGATCGCGGAATAGGTCAGCAGCACGCCGTCTTCTTCGCTGAACATGCTGGCGCGGGCCGCGCTTTCATCGGAATAGACGGTAAAGATGGTGCCTGGCTGCACCGCCGTTCCGCCGGAAATCTGCGTCGAGAAGGACGTGCCGCCCGACAGGACGGTCGCGAGAGAGGAGAAATCCAGTTCCGCCCCATTGGCGCCGAAGCTGAACTTGAACCCGGATGTGTCCCAGAACCGCGTGGCCGAGGAGATCAGGCGGTTGTGGGGTTCGAAGATGATCGCGTCAGCCTCGATGGTGGTGCCATCCTGCGAAATCTCGGCCTTGCCCATCTGGCCGACGTCGATGCCGCGGTATTCGATCGGGGTATTGCCAGTCAGGCTGCCATCGGGCGCGGCGCGCAGGCGCAGCTTGAGGCCCGGCCGACCATCGGGATTGAGCGGCGGTTGCGAGGCCCCTTCGAATTCGGAGCGCAAGCCACCGGGAGTGCTGTTCCAGATGCCCTGTATATAGACGCCGGACAGAACCGTGCCGAGGCCGGTAACGCCGCGCGCCGTCACTTCGGGGCGCACGACCCAGAAGGCCGCGTCGTCGTCGACGTAATCGGCCACGTTGCGATCAAGGCGCACGAATACCTGGACCTTTTCCAGCCCCTTGGAAAAGCCGACCTTTTCGACCACGCCGACGGCAAGGTCGCGATACCGCAGCTCGGTCTCGTTCGCCGCGATCCCCTCTGCATTCTCAAACGTGATCTGGATCAGCGGGCCGCGCTTGATATAATTGTCGAAAGCCACGCCAAGTGCGATGATCAGTGCCATCACCGGCACGATCCAGATCAGCGAAATCCGTTCCCAGAAACCGGAACGGGCGCCGGTCACTGTCACATCCTCTGGCGTATCGCTTTTGCTTGCTTCATCGCTCACGTCGGGGAATCCTTGCGGGTCTGGGGGTCGGAAAAGGGTGGTTCGGCACGCCGCTCAGTCGCGGAGGCCACGGTCAGTGTCGCCGCCCCCGCGCTGAAGGGAAAGTCGAACGTGGTGTCAGGCGTGATCTGCGACACCGGACCAAAGCCTTTCACGGGCGGTCCGTCGGGTTCGGGCGGCGCGTCGGCATCCCAGATCAGGCGGCTGTCGAATGCCTGGGCGGACAGCATCGTGAAAAACACCGACAGCGCGAAATACAGGCTGGCGCGCCCCGGGTGGATCGACGCGACCGAACCGAGTTGCACCAGAGAGGACAGGATCGCCACCACGAAGACGTCGATCATCGACCAGCGGCCAACGTATTCGACGATCTCGTGGAGGATCTGGCGCGTGTGCGGTTTCAGACGGCTGCCGGAGGTCACGCCGAAGGCCAGCGCGGCAATCGCCATGAATTTGCCCACGGGGATCAGAACGGAGGCAACCAGGATCACGATGGCAATGCCCCAGGCCCCGTGGCGGCCCAGTTCCAGCGCGCCGCCGACGATGGTGTTCTTCTGGCTGGAGACGAGTGTTTCCGTGGCGAGCATCGGATAGATATTGGCCGGAATGTAGCACATCATCCCGACGGTCCACAGCGCCCAGACCTTTTGCAGCGAGACCGGATCACGCGACCTGATGTGATGGCCACAGCGACCGCAGATCTTCGTCTCACCAGGCCAGACCCGGGTGCAATACTGGCAGGCGACCAGGCCCATCTGGCGGGCGGACTTCATTCTCCCAATGCCTTCCAGATCGAATAGCGGCAGGCCAAGTTGTCCTGGACGACGACCAGCAGCACCAGCAGCGCAAACATCCAGAACGCCGGGCCGAAGCTGACGGTTGCCAGGTCCGCGACCTTGATCAGCGCCACGGCACAGCCGATGGCAAAGATTTCGGCCATCGACCAGGGGCGCAGGTGTTCGGACAGGCGGAACGCGAAAGGCGCCCCCGGAAACGCGCCGCGATCCAGCACCAAGGGCGCAAGCACGTAGATCGAAAGCACCGCGCGGGCGGCGGGGATGAACACGATCAGTCCCGCCAGGACGAACGACAGCGCCGCAAGCAGCCCGTCGGAGGTGAACGCCAAGGCCGCATCCAGGATCGAGCTGGAGTTGCTGAGCCCGGTGGTGGCGATGCTGAGAAAAGGATAGGCCGACGCCGCCACCAGCAGGATCAGGACCGACATCGACACCGCGATGATGCGTTTGCCCGCGCGGCGGCGCGGCGCAATCAGGACATGGTGACACCGCGTGCAGATCGCCCGCTGGTTCGGTGCCGGCTCGATCGCGCGAAAAACCGCGTCACAGCGCGGGCAGGCGATCATCCCCGCCAGGTCTGCCGGTGCATGACCCTGTATCGCCCCAGGCGTCTGGGGCGTCCTGTCATCGGTCTGGGTCATGTCACGGGTCATGTCGGGCGGGGTCCGATCCGCAAAAGCGGTTAAAAGCCGGGTTTGTCTTAGACATAGCCTGTGCACGCCCGGCTTCAAATGGCAAGCACGCCCCAACCGGAGGCGCGCGAGGGCCGTGCCTTGCGTCAGGCGTCACATCCTGCGTGACGCTTGCCCCCGGACCTGCCCAGGTTGGCGGCTGCCCCGTTCCAGTCTTACCCAGATGGACCGACCAGTCGGGGCGGGCAGCGGGTCAGCCGGGCTGGGGCGTCGCCTGCCGGGTCAGCGCAGCCGCGACAACAGCGATACCGTGGCATAGCCATCGGGCACCACGCCGATGCTGCGCTGATAGGCCCGGATCGCCTTGGCGCTGCCGGAGCCTAGGATACCATCGACGCCACCGGTATCGAAGCCGCGGCGCGTCAGCAATGTCTGCAATTCGATGCGTTCAGCCTTTTTCAAGGTGCGTTCGCCGTGCGGCCAGCTGGCCTGCAACGGGCCTGCCCCGGCGATCCTGTCGCCCAGCAGACCCACGGCCAGCGCGTAGGTATCGGCGTTGTTGTAGCGCTTGATCACATCGAAGTTCTTGAACACCAGAAACGCCGGGCCATTTGCACCGGTCAGCATCAGCAAACGCGCCGAGCCGTAGTCACGCATGTCGCCCTGCGTCGCACGAATGCCAAGGCGCGCCCATTGCGAGGGCATCTTTTCCGGGCCGTTTATCAGGTTGTAGTCAAAGTTCTGCGGCAGCGTCACCTCCATCCCCCAGGGTTGGCCGGACACCCAGCCGAACCGCTTGAGATAGGCCGCCGAGGACGCCAGCGCATCGGTCGGATCATCCGCCCAGATGTCGCGACGCCCGTCGCCGGTGAAATCCACCGCGTAGGTTTCATAGGAGGTGGGCATGAACTGGGTGTGTCCCATCGCCCCGGCCCAGCTGCCGACCATCCGTTCGGGGGTGGTATCGCCATGCTGAACGGTGCGCAAAAGAGAGATCAGCTGAGCCTCGTAGAACGCCCCGCGCCGCCCCTCGTAGGCCAGCGTCGCCATCGAGGAGATCAGCGGCGTGTTGCCTCGGTAGCTGCCATAGGCCGTTTCCATGCCCCAGATTGCGGCGATATATTGCGCCTGGACGCCGTAGTGGCCCTGTATCTTGTTGAAGGTATCGGCGTTCTTGGCAAATTCGGCGCGACCATTGCGGATCCGCGTGTCGGACACAGCGCCATCCATGTAGTCGCCGATGCCCTTGGTGAATTCGGCCTGATTGCCATCCTTTCGGATCACGTCGGGCATGAAGGTCGCATTGCGGAACGCCCTGTCGAAGGTCGCGCCGGTAATCCCCTGCGCCATGGCCCGGCCGCGGAACCCCTGCACCCAGCGGGTGAAGCCGGGGTCCGACACGGTCTGGGCGATGGCATCGGGGGCCGTGGAGGCCGGCGCGGGGGCCGAGGCGATGCCATTCGGGCGCACACGTGGGCGCAGGCTGCGCCGCACCACTGGGCGGCTTTCCAACGGGGTCAGGGCAGACGCCAGCACCGTCGGCGGCGGGGCCTTCGGTTCAACCGAGGTGGCGGGGCTGGCGTCGCCGGCGGCGGCGGTAGCCGGGCGCGGGGCCGCAGCTGTCGGCAATGGAACCGCGCCCAGAACCGCCAGCGTCGCAGAGGCGAGTTCGATGACCTCTTGCGGGCTGGCGTCCGTCACGCGGCTGGCAGACCGCGCCACGGCCACATCCGGCGCCAGCAAGGCGTCGGCAGGCCGGGCCTTTGGGCGCAACGATTGCTCAACCGGGCCGGCCAGGGCCGCCACGCTGAATGCAAGGGGGGTCAGTGCCGCGCCTGTCAGCGGCAGAACCAGGAGACTATGGGCGATCGCCCGAAATGGTGCGCGCATATCTGATGTTTTCCGGCTGCTCGTGTTTTTGTTGTTAACCAAGCATACCCGGAACCGGCGCAAAACCAAAGGAAAGCCGCGCGATGCGCGACAATTTCCAGCGGTCTTTCGCTGTTGCCCGTCGGTCCGGGGTGCCCGGGCGACCGGGAAACACCGGGCCTGCGCCGGGGCAGGCCCCAGTTTCAGCGGGTGCGTTTGAGCTTGCGCGCCGTCTTGGCCTTCTTGACCTTGGCCCGGACAAGCTTGCGTTTCGACGGGCCTGTGCCGGTTTTGGGCTTGCCACCCGGCCTGCGGCCCCGCCCCCGGTCGAGCGAGGGCCCACGCGCAACCTCGTCGCCCTCCAGCGTCAACAACTCGAGCGCGATGCCACCCGTGACCGGCGCAGCCTCGGCCAGTTTGACCGTCACGCGCTGGCCCGGCTGGATGATCATGCCACTTTCCGACCCCATCAGGGTGTTCGCCTCGCGGTCGTGGTGAAAGAATTCGCGCCCCAGCGAACGGATCGGGATCAGGCCGTCGGCCCCCGTCTCGTCCAGCCGGACGAAAGCGCCGAAACGCGCGACACCGCTGATCCGCCCCGTGAATTCCGACCCGACGCGATCAGCCAGATAGGCGGCAAGATAACGGTCGGTCGTATCCCGTTCAGCGGTCATCGAACGGCGTTCGGTTTCCGAGATATGGCCAGCGGTGACATCCAGCGCTTCGATATCGTGTTCCGTCAGGCCGTCCTTGCCCCAGCCATGGGCGCGGATCAGGGCGCGGTGCACCACCAGATCGGCGTAGCGGCGGATGGGCGAGGTAAAGTGGGCGTAGTTGCGCAGCGCCAGCCCGAAGTGACCGAAGTTGTGCGGCGCGTAGTAGGCCTGCATCATGGCGCGCAGCGTCGACATGTTGATCAGCTCGGCCTGTTCGGACCCGGCAGCATCGTTCAGCAGGCGGTTCAGGTGCGCGGTCTTCAGCACCTGGCCTTTCGGCAGGTTGTACCCCGAGGCCTGCGCGGTTTCACGCAGCGATTCCAACTTTTCGGGCGTCGGCTCCTCGTGCACCCGGAACAGCAGCGGCTGGCCCTTGGCGATCAGGGTTTCGGCGGCGGCGACGTTGGCCAGCACCATGAACTCCTCGATCATGCGGTGTGCATCCAGCCGGTCGCGGAACTTGACCGAGGTGACCTTGCCCTCGTCCGACAGCTCGATCCGGCGCTCCGGCAGATCGAGGTCGAGCGGTTGGCGCACCTTGCGGGCCTCGCGCAGGGCATAATAGGCGGCATACAGCGGCTCGATCACGTCCTCCAGCAGGGGGCCGGTCTTGTCGTTGGTGCGTCCTTCGATGGCATCCTGCACCTCGCCGTAATGCAGCGACGCGGCCGAACGCATCAGGCCCCGGTAGAAGGTATGCGACAGCTTGTTGCCGTCCCTGTCGATCTGCATCCGCACGACGATACAGGCCCGTGGCACGCCCTCATGCAGGCTGCACAGGTCGCCCGACAGCCGGTCGGGCAGCATCGGCACGACGCGGTCGGGAAAATAGGTCGAGTTGCCGCGCTTCTTCGCCTCGCGGTCCAGCTCGGACCCGGAGCGGACATAGTGGGCCACATCGGCAATCGCCACCCACAACAGGTGGCCGCCGGGGTTCTTGGCATCGTCATCGGGTTCGGCAAAGCAGGCGTCGTCGTGGTCGCGCGCGTCCGAAGGGTCGATGGTGACGAGGGGCAGGTCGCGCAGATCCTCGCGGCCAGACAGGCCGGCGGGTTTCTGGGCATCGGCTTCCTCGACCACCGCATCGGGAAAGGCATCGGGGATGCCGTGCTGGTGGATCGCGATCAGGCTGACGGCGCGCGGCGCGGACGGGTCCCCGAGGCGCGCGACAATGCGGGCGCGTGGCAGGCCCATGCGCGCCTTGGGGCCGCTCTGTTCGCCCTCGACCAGTTCACCATCCTGCGCGCCGTGGGTCGCCCCCATCGGCACCATCCATTCGCGGTCGCTGCCCTTGTCGACGGGCAGGATGCGCCCGCCTTCGGAGTTGGCGCGAAACACCCCCAGAATGCGCAGGGGGTTGCTGCCGATCTTGCGGATCAGTCGCGCCTCATAGGTGTTTTCGTTGCCCAGCCGGGTCATCTTGGCCAGGATCCGGTCGCCCGCGCCAAGCGCGGGGTCCGAGGCACGCAGGATCATCCGTACAAGCGGCTCCGGTCCCTCGCCCTGCCATTCCAGCGGCCGGGCCGTCAGATCGCCATCGGAATCGGGTGCGTTGACCATCAGCACGCTGACGGGGGGCAGGCTGTCGGGATCGCGATAGGTCTTCTTGCGTTTCTCAAGATGACCTTCGTCCTCAAGCTCCTTCAGGATACGCTTGAGGTCGATCCGGGCGGCGCCCTTGATGCTGAACGCCTTTGCGATGTCGCGTTTGGCGGTCTGGGTGGGGTTCGCGGCGATCCAGTCAAGGATCTCCTGCTTGGAGGGGAGGTGTGACATGACCCTGATCTAACACGGCCCGCAAGGCAGGTCATCCGGGAAAGCAGCGAGGGATTACAGCGCCAGGTCCATCTCTTGATGCGGCACGCCGCCGTCGTCGTAGACCTGCCCGCAGGGGCGAAACCCCAGCTTTTCATAAAACCCTGCCGCCCGGACCTGCGCCCCCAGGATCACACGGGTGCAACCCCTTGCACGCAGCCGTTCGACCGCGTCGCGCACGATCGCGGCGCCAAGACCGGTGCCGCGCGCCGGTTTGGCCACGCAGATCCGCCCGATGCGCCCCGTATTGCCAGCGAAGGCCGCACCTTCGCACAGCAGGCGCGCGGTGCCGAGGGGACCTGTCGCGTCCGAGGCCAGCAGGTGCACGGCATCCGCGTCCAGTGCATCCCACTCATCAGCCTCGGCAAAGCCCTGTTCCTGAATGAAGACTGTACGCCGCAGCGCAAAACAGGGCGCGGGGTCGCTGACTTCCTCGAACCGCCAGGTCATGCGAAATAATCCCGCAGGATGCGCCCATAGATCGCCTTCAACTGGGTGATCTGTTCGACCGGCACACGTTCATCGACCTGGTGCATACGGTCACCGACCAGGCCGAATTCCACCACCGGGCAGAGATCCTTGACAAAGCGCGCGTCCGAGGTGCCGCCCGTGGTCGACAAGTCCGGCGTGACGCCTGTTTCGGCGGCAACGGCCTTGCCGACGAGCTCGCTCAGCTCTCCCGGCGGGGTCAGGAAGCTTTCGCCGCTGATCTTGACCTTCGTTTCGATCACGATATCGAACATGCGGCTGACATCCTGCGCCTCGCGCCGCAGCCATTGCGACAGGTCGCCGCCGGTGTGGCTGTCGTTGAAGCGGATGTTGACCGCCGCGCGGCATTGTGCGGGGATCACGTTGGTCGCACCGTTGCCGGTGTCGAACTGCACCACGGCCAGCGTGGAGGCATCGAAGTGGTCGGTGCCCGCGTCCAGCGTCGCGCTGGCCAGCCGGTCGACCAGCCGCGCCATCGCGGGCAGCGGGTTTTTCGCGCGGTGCGGATAGGCGGAATGGCCCTGAACGCCCGTCGCGGTGAACCATGCGGTCATGCTGCCACGCCGCCCGATCTTCATCATCTGGCCCATGGTATCGGGCGACGTCGGCTCGCCCACGATGCAATGGCTCAGCCCTTCGCCATTGTCGCGCATCCAGTCGAGCAGGGCGATCGTGCCATCGGTGGCGTCGCCCTCCTCGTCCCCCGTGATCGCCAGCACCACCGCGCCGTCGGGCGGGGTGTCGCGCACGAAATCCACGGCTGCGGCGGCAAAGGCCGCGACACCTGATTTCATGTCTTGCGCGCCACGCCCCCAAAGGTCATCGCCGTGCACCTCTCCGCAGAAGGGGGGGTGTGTCCAGGCATCGGCGTCGCCCACCGGTACAACATCCGTGTGACCATTGAAGCCGAAGGTGCGCACGTGCCCCTTTTCGCCCCAGCGGGCATAGAGGTTGGTGATGCCGCCCCGTTCGATCATGGTGCAGTCGAAGCCGGCCCCGGCCAGCACATCCGACAACAACGCCAACGCGCCGCCGTCCTGAGGGGTGACCGACGGGCATTGGATCAGCCGGGCCGTCAGCGCGACGGGGTCAACGCCGGTCGGCGCGGCAGCGGGGGTATCAATCATGGTCTTCTCCTTGCTCGGACGCATGGCTAGCGGTTTTTGATCAAGGCTGCAAAGCCCAAAGACCGCCGGCCGCCCACCTCTGAATACCCCGCAGCACGACGCGACCATCCGGTCCGATCATCGGCCCCGCCCGTCCACCGAGCTGCCTGCCCGATTGCATGGGCAAGAAATCGCTTAACAAGCGCGCGCGCCCTGACTACCGTCCCGCATCGGGGGCCCCGGACGCGGGGTCCACAACTAGGATACGCAACATGGCCTTCACCGGACTGGCGGAATTTTGGCGGCGGCCTGGCCGCTGGCAGACCGCGCCGCACTGACGCATGGCCTGGATTGCGACATCACCCACCTTTGACGCACCGGGATGGCAGGCCGACGGCCAGGCGCAGGCCGACGATCTGCTGATGCGCGGCACCCTCATGATCGAGGTCGAGCTGAGCGCGCCTGACATAGACGAGCCGCTGCTGGATCTGGTGCCAGAGGCCCCCTATGCGGGGCGCATCACCCTGCGCGTCGAGCGAGAGCCCACCCCCGTCCCCGGCGCGGCGGCCGAACCCGCAGGCACCGCCGAAGGTACCCCGACGCCGCGAAGCGCACGACCAAATGCATCGTCGAATGCGCAAGGCGGCCGGCTGACGCTGAGCCTGCATCACGACGGCAGGCACCGCGAGGCCAGCCTGATCCTGCCCGCCGAGGCATTTCCCGGGCGTCTGCGCGTCAGTTATTGCTGGGACGCGCGATCACGCGCGGCGCTGCTGGTGGCCGAACAGCCCTGTCACGACAGCCCGCCCCGCTTTACCCGCTTGCCCGCGCCGCCACCGCTGCCACGCCGGGCGTTGTGCCAGGCCATCCTGGCCGCCGATCACGATATCGCGGCGGCACCACGCGCCGGCGCGCATCTCGGCCCGCATGTCGAGGCCATTTCCCTCTCCGAAGGGATTGCGCCGGTTGGCCCCATTCCGGGGCTGGCGCCGGGCACCGAAATCGACACGCCCGCCGGGCCGACCCCGATCGAGACGCTGCGCCCCGGAGCGCAGGTGCTGGTCCCGGGAAGCGCAGCGCGCACCGTGCTGGCCGTCGTGCGCCGCCAGATGCCCGCGCGCGGCATGTTCCGCCCGGTGCGCCTGCTGGCCCCCTGGTTCGGCCTGGGCAAGGATATCACCGTATCAGGCGAACAGCGTCTGCTGATCAGCGGAACGGACGTGGATTACCTGTTCGGCTGTGAAACTGTACGGGTGCCCGCGGCCTACCTGGTCAGTGACCGGATGGCACAATTCACCCAAGCGCCCCCGCTTGTCACCTGGTACCAGGTCATGATGCAGGATCAGCAGCCACTCGGCGTCAACGGATTATGCGTCGAAAGCCTGCCGGTCGACGCGTTGCGCACATCACCGGAGCTGCACCGCGCCAGCCTGCTATCGGCCTATCCGCGCGAAAGCCTGCCCTGCTCCGAACCGCATGACACGCCCGTGCTGCGTCCGTTCGAGGCGATTACGCTGGTCCTGCACCGGCGGATCTGACGGCGTAGCAAGCGCGTCGCGATCGTTCAGTTCGGGCGCTGCTTGCCGCCCTCGGGGGTTTCGTAGAACGGAGTCATCTGCGCCACGATCACGGCGTTTTCCGACAGCGCACGATCCATCAGCACGCGCTCTTCGTCGGGAATGTCATGGCCCTCTGCCAGACGTTCCTCAAGCGTGCCATAGCCGGACACGTCCAAGGGTGCGAGGTCGGCGAGTTTCAGCACGGCGACCGTCTCGCGCACCGCCTCGGCCTCGTCGATCCCCGAGGCATAGCACATCAGCGCCGCGCCGGTGCTGCCTTCGGGCAGACCGTCCTCGGCCTTGCGACCGACTTCGACCAACAGCGTAAAGACCTGCTGCCGCTTGGGCGTCTTCTTCCTGGCAGGTTTGTCGCCGGATTTTCCGGACGTCGCCTCGGTGGCCTCGGGCGAAGTGTTTTCAGCATCCTCGGCAGAGGCTTCGCGCAGCTTTGCGGTGGACGTGTCTTTGGGAATGCTCTTGTCGTCGTCGTTCATAACATGGGCCTCCGGACCTCAATTCGCGCTGCCTGTCAGAAACACCCCCCTGAGTAAAGAGCCCGCGACACGGAGCGCCATATTCCGTTGGTGTGGGAAACCTGCTAAGATCCACCATAGATTGATTAACGCCTTTCGGCCGGTTTCACGGCCATATCCATAACATGATGGCGCCACCCATTGGGCGCCCCCGGGGGACAGACGCCCATGCCCAAGGATATCGTGATCCTGCTGGACGGCACATCGAACCAGATCTCGCGCAAGCGCAGCAATATCCTGCGCCTTTACGGAACGCTGAAGAAAACCCCGCAACAGGTGGTCTATTACGACCCCGGCGTCGGCACATTCGGCGCCGACAACGCGTGGTCCAGCACGCGGCGCTGGCTGGTCGAACTGTTCGGGCAGGCCACGGGCTATGGTCTGGATGAAAACGTGCTGGAGGCCTACCGGTTTCTGTGCACCCATTATGACCACGGCGAAAAGGGCCCCGACGGCGCGCGGGACAGCGACCGGATCTGGCTGTTCGGGTTCAGCCGCGGCGCTTATTCAGCGCGGGTTCTGGCGGGGTTCCTGCATGCCTTCGGCCTGATCGCCCCTGAACAGTTCAACCTGCTGCATTACGCCTATCGCGCCTACAAGAGCATTGGCGAGGGCGCCTCGGGCGAGGGCGATGAGGTTTTTGCCGAACTCAGGATGCACGAACGCATCCTTGATCCGACCAAGCCCAAGATCCGCTGCCTGGGCCTGTTCGACACCGTAGCCTCGGTCATCGAACCGGGGCGATTTCTGCCGCGCGTCCGCTCGCATGCCTTCACCAGCAACAATCCCAGCGTGATGGCGGTGCGCCAGGCGCTGGCCATCGACGAACGCCGCGCCATGTTCCGCCCCAAGCTGTGGGGACCGGACCACCTGTTCCGCCCCAACCCCTTCCGCCCCGAAGAGAGCCTGCCGCAGGACGTGCAAGAGCGTTGGTTCGCCGGTGTCCATGGCGATATCGGCGGCGGTTACCCGGAGGGGGAATCCGGCCTGGGCAAGCTGACGCTGGACTGGATGATCCAGGAGACACGCGCGATGGGGCTCGCCTATAGCAGCCGCACCATCAATTCGATCGTGCTGGGGGAAGGACCCTCCAAGTATTCCCGCCCCGATCCCTTGGGACAGATGCACGTGTCGCTGAAAAGCGGCTGGTGGGTGCTGGAATGCGTGCCGCGCATCACACCGAAGGACGCGCCCCCCCAGGGCCGGCGATTCTGCGGGCTGACCTTTCCGCTGGGCGCCGCGCGAGTTGTGCCCCGCGATGCCGACATTGCCCCGTCCGTTGAGGCGCGGATGCAGGGCGACAGCACTTACCGCCCGCAAAACCTGCCTCAGCAACCGTAGGGAAGGCACCGCCCTAAAGACGCAGAACGCCCGAAGCCGCTATGGCCCCGGGCGCTATATCAGGGCGAAAATGCCCTTTTGCCATCTAGCTGGCAGCACTCGCCGGCGGGGTTACCCGCGGCGGAACGCCCGCGCCAGGAAGATCAGCAGGCAGGCACCGATGACACCGACGATCAGCTGACCGATCCAGCCGCCGAGCGTCGATCCGACAATGGCGAGCAGCAGAAAGTTCATCACGATCGCACCGACGATGCCGAGGATGATGTTCAGGATCAGCCCCATATCGGATTTCATGATTTTTTCCGCAATCCACCCCGCAAGCGCACCAACGATGATCGCTGCGATCCAACCCAAACCTTCCATGAGACGTTCCTTCCTCAAATTCCATTGATATGACGGTGCCGCACGGTGTGGCGGCTTCGCAGATACAACGACAAAAGGCGTCTGCGGTTCCCTCGGGCCCCGCAGACGCCTTGATAATTCAGGCGTGAGCTAATGGAAGGCTTGTCGGATCAGTCGCGCAGCAGCTCGTTCACGCCGGTTTTCGAGCGGGTGCGTTCATCGACGCGCTTGACGATGACCGCGCAATACAGGTTCACGCCGTTCTTTGAGGGCATGGTGCCCGACACGACGACGGAATAGGGCGGCACCTCGCCATAGGTCACTTCGCCGGTTTCACGGTCGACGATCTTGGTCGACTGGCCGATGTAGACACCCATGCCCAGGACGGACCCTTCGCGGATGATCACGCCCTCGACCACTTCGGAACGCGCGCCGATAAAGCAGTTGTCCTCGATGATCGTGGGACCGGCCTGCATGGGTTCCAGAACACCGCCGATACCGACACCGCCCGACAGGTGCACGTTCTTGCCGATCTGCGCGCAGCTGCCGACCGTGGCCCAGGCATCGACCATGGTGCCGCTGTCGACATAGGCGCCGAGATTCACGAACGACGGCATCAGCACCACGCCGGGCGCGATATAGGCAGATTTGCGCACGACGCAGTTCGGCACGGCACGGAACCCTGCGGCTTTCCACTCCGCCGGCGTCCAGCCCTTGAACTTGCTGTCGACCTTGTCCCACCAGCCGCCACCCTGCGGGCCGCCGGATTGCTCTTCCATGTCCTTGAGGCGAAAGCCCAGCAGAACGGCCTTCTTGGCCCACTGGTTGACGAACCAGCTTCCATCCTCGCGTTTTTCAGCGACGCGCAGGGTGCCGCCGTCCAGCGCGGCCAGGGTCGTTTCGATGGCGTCGCGGGTTTCGCCGGTGGTGGCGGGGGTGATCGTCTCGCGCGCCTCCCAGGCGGCTTCGATGGCAGTTTCCAATGCGGCGTTCGACATGGGGCATCTCCTGAAATACGGGTCTTTGGCCCTATAATCGCTTGCGCGCCGCGCCGCAATCACAGCTGACCCGCAGGCGCGGTGCGGCAGCGGCATTTTTGACCCACGCGCAGGGCACTGCGGGATGCTGGGCAAACGGATCAGGACCGAGACGTCGTGCTTGGGCATCAGCGGTTTTGCCTGTGCGACGCCGCGCGATTTCTACGCCCGCGTTTTGACGCACGCCAAGCTGTGGCAGTTGCTTGGCTTTGACGCTGGTGTTGGCGACCGCTACTGCCACCACCTTGGTACCGGTTACAGAGTGCCAGGGACCGGGGGCGCGTCGCAGATCAGTCGATATCGCCAGCGCAGGATTATGCAGCAACGCCATGGCGCCGCGCTGCACCCTGCGATACCAAAGGGCCAGCACAAAGGACCCTTCATGACCGACCAAACGCGCCAATCCCCGCTTCGCGATGCCCACAAGGATATCGAGAGCGTTCATGAGCTGCCGGACACACCGCAAAGCCGCGCCCCGGCGTACCGTCTGGCCTTTACCGACAACGATTTCCTCTGCCGGGACGAATTGCGCGCGGTACGCCTGCAACTGGAACTGCTGAAACCGCAAATGGTGCTGGACGAACGGGGCATCGAAACCACCGTGGTGCTGTTCGGGGGTGCCCGGATCCCTGAACCGGGCAAGAAGGCCCGCTCGAAAGGAATGTCGGATCTGTCGCATTTCTATGCCGAAGCCCGTGAATTCGCCCGCCTGATGACGCGGCAGTCGCTGGAATCCTACGGCAAGCGCGACGTGATCTGCACCGGTGGCGGCCCCGGCGTGATGGAGGCAGGCAACCGTGGCGCGCAGGATGCGGGCGGCAGTTCCATCGGGCTGAATATCGTGCTGCCGCATGAACAGGCCCCGAACGAATACGTCACACCCGACCTCTGCTTCAACTTCCACTACTTTGCCATCCGCAAGATGCACTTTCTGATGCGGGCCCGTGCCGTCTGCGTCTTTCCCGGCGGCTTCGGCACCATGGACGAGACATTCGAGGCGCTGACCCTGATTCAGACCGGACGCATGCAGAAGATCCCCTTCCTGTTGTTCGGCCGCGCCTTCTGGGAAAAGGTCATCAACTTCGAGGCGCTGTGCGAAGCAGGCACGATTTCCCCGGAGGACCTGAGCCTGTTCAAGTTCGTCGAAACCGCCGCCGAGGCGATGGAGGCAATCAGGACCTGGGATGGGGCGGGCGAAACACGCAACAACATACCGGGTCGCGACGCATGATCCTGCTGCGGGTTTTCGCCCTGTTCGCCGCCGGTCTGGGGGCCGCGGCGCAATTCGGCAAGATCTCGGTCCTGTTCCCCGCCTGGGCTGCCGCCTATCCCGAGGCCGGAGCGACGCTGGGCTTTCTGCTGTCGCTGATTTCCCTGATCGGGGTGATTCTGGGGCTGGTGGCAGGGATGGTGGTGGCCCGCGTCGGGTTCCGGCGCATGATGATCGCCGCGCTGTTGCTGGGCGCAGCCCTGTCGGCCGTTCAGTCCCTGATGCTGCCGCTGCCGGCGATGCTGGTGCTGCGCGCTGTCGAGGGGCTGTCGCACCTTGCCATCGTCGTCGCCGCCCCCACCCTGATGGCCGAAATCACGGACGACAAGGCGCGCCCCCTCGCCATGTCGCTCTGGGGCACCTACTTCGGCGTCGCCTTCGCGCTGTATGCCGTGATCGGGCCGTCGCTGCTGGCCCTGGGCGGACTGCCTGTCGTGCTGCTCAGCCACGCGGCCTACATGGTGATGCTGGCGGGCGTGCTGTTCCTGACGTTGCCCGATGACCGGCAGCTTCGGGCGGGTGCCATCGCCCACCCGGCGCAAAGACTGCGCCTCGGGACAGTGCTGCGACGCCATGCCCAGGCCTATGCCTCGCCCTTCGTGGCGGCGCCTGCACTGGGGTTCCTGTTCTACACTGCCACCTTCGTCGCCATCCTGACCGTGCTGCCGCCCTACCTGCCGGAGGCGACGCGCGACGGGCTGATGACGGTGCTGCCGGTGGCGGGTATCATCACCGGGCTGACGCTGGGTGCGGCGCTGTTGCGGCTGGTCCCAGCGGTGCCGGTGGCGATCTGCGGCTTTCTGGCGGCAGCCGCCTGCGCGCTGCTGACGGGCCTGCTGCCCGGGGCCTCCTGGCCGCCAGTGCTGCTGTTCTGCGCCCTCGGCTTTGTCCAGGGCAGCAGCTTTGCCAGCATCCCGCAGATCAACCACGACCCTGCCGACCGGGCGCTGGCCAACGGCGCGCTGGCACAGATGGGCAACCTGGGCAATTTCATCGGCACGCCGATCCTGCTCGCGATGACGGGGGCAATGGGGCTGACCGGCCTCGTGATCTTTGCCGTCGTGGCCTATTGCGGGGGGGCGGCTCTTCACCTGGGCGCAGCACGAATGCGCAAGCGCAACGTCCTGGCCTGAGCCCCGCCGAGGCGGGCCGCGCCAGACAGGAAAAGACCGGCGCCAGTCACCCGACGCCGGTCTTTTTCACATCAGGAATTGCCGGTTCAGACCGACATGCAGATGTATTTCATCTCGAGGTAATCCTCGATCCCGTGGTGGCTGCCTTCGCGGCCCAGCCCCGACTGCTTGACGCCACCAAAGGGCGCAACCTCGGTCGAAATGATGCCGGTATTGACGCCGACGATGCCATATTCCAGCGCCTCTGCCACCTTGTAGACCCGGCTCAGGTCCTTGGCGTAGAAATAGCTGGCCAGGCCGAAGATCGTGTCATTGGCCATCTCGATCACGTCGTCGACCGTGTCAAAGCGGAACAGCGGTGCAAGCGGGCCAAAGGTTTCCTCGGTCGAGAACAACATCTCTTTCGTCGCGCCGGTCACGATGGTCGGGCCAAAGAAGGTGCCCTGCATCTCATGCGCCTCGCCACCCAGGATCACCTTTGCGCCCTTGGCCTTGGCATCCGCGATATGGTCCTGCACCTTGGTGATCGCATCGGCGTTGATCAGCGGGCCAAGCTCGGTGCCCTCTTTCAGGCCATCACCGACCTTCATCTGCGCGACGCGGACCTTCAGCTTTTCGGCAAAGGCATCATAGACACCGTCCTGCACGTAGATCCGGTTCGCGCAGACGCAGGTCTGGCCGTTGTTGCGGAACTTGCACATGATCGCGCCCTCGACCGCCGCATCCAGATCAGCGTCGTCAAACACGATGAAGGGCGCATTGCCACCCAGTTCCATGGAACATTTCTTGACCTGTTCGGCGGATTGTTTCAGCAGGATGCGCCCCACCTCGGTCGAGCCGGTGAAGGTGATCTTGCGCACCTTGGGGTTTTCGCAGAATTCCTTGCCCACGTCCGACGCGCGCGAGGATGTCAGGATGCTGAAGACGCCCTTAGGGATGCCCGCGCGTTCTGCCAGCACGCCCAGTACCAGGGCCGACAGCGGCGTCTCCGCCGCCGGACGCCCGACAAAGGCACAGCCGGCCGCCAACGCAGGGGCGGCCTTGCGGGTGATCATCGCGTTGGGAAAGTTCCACGGCGTGATCGACGCGGCAACCCCGATCGGCTGCTTGATCACCGTGATGCGCTTGTCGCGCTGGTGGCCCGGGATCGTCTCGCCGTAGATCCGCTTGGCCTCTTCTGCGAAAAACTCGATGAAGGACGCGCCATAGGCGATCTCGCCCTTGGCCTCTGCCAGTGGCTTGCCCTGTTCCGCCGTCAGGATGGTGCCCAGATCGTCCTGGTTCTCCATCATCAGGTCGTACCACTTGCGCATGATGTTGGCGCGTTCCTTGCCGGTCATGGCCGCCCATTCCTTTTGCGCGGCATAGGCGCGGTCGATGGCCAGGGCGACCTGGGCGCGGCTCAGGTCCGCGACACGGGCAATGACATCGCCGCGCGCAGGGTTCAGCACGTCAAAGGTGCCCTCGTCCCCTTCGACCCAGTCACCGGCCAGATAGGCCGCTTCGACCAGCAGAGAGGGGTCTTTCAAAATGGATTTCAGGTCCGTATTGGAATCAAGCATGGGATATCCCTTGATCAGTTTGGCACCGCATATTTGATGCGGGCCGTGGTGTGGGCCGAAGACCGGCCCTGAATTGGGTATGCAGCGGAGTTTAGCGCCGAACGCCCCGGCTGCCACCCGCTATTGATCGCCATTGACGCAAATCAGCCAAATCGAGCCTGCCAGCAGGGGAAGGGATCGCCGTCCGCCGGGATCGCCGCATGCACGCCACGTGCAATCGCGCGCGCCATGACGATGGCGGCCGCGTGGCACAGCACCAGCATGTCGGTCTCGGGCTGGTCCAGCGGTTTTTCCCCGGTGGCGGCGCCAAAGATCAGGTCTCCGTCCGCCGGCGTATGGCTGGGCACCAGCGCACGGGCAAAACCGTCATGGGCGGTGGTTGCCAGGCGTGTGCACTGTGCCTGGTTCAAATCGGCATCGGTGGCGACGATGCCGATGGTGGTATTGCCGCGGGTGCCGGGCGATGGCAGGCCCAGCCGGTCGAGCATGGTCAGCTTGGTCAGAGGCTCATGCGGAGCGGGAAAGTCCAGTGCCACGCCTCTTCCGCCGAACTCCTGCCCCACTTCCCAAGGCGCGGCCCAGAAGTGTTCGCCCGCATTCACCGTGGCGGTGCCCAGGGCGTTGACCGCCACCATCGCCGCCACGACATGCCCCGAAGGCAGCACGACCGAGGCGGTGCCAAGCCCCCCCTTCAGCCCCGCCGTCACCGCACCGGTGCCCGCGCCGACGCTGCCCAGGTCCATATCCGTATCCGCCGCTGCAAATGCCTGACGGCCCAGCGACTTGTAAGGGTTCTCGGCCCAGTCTTTCCTGCCGCCGTTCAGCAGGTCGAACAGAATGGCCGATGGCACGATCGGCACCCGCACCGGCCCGGCCCGATAGCCCCGCCCTGCCTCGCGCAGCGCATCCGTGACACCACCGGCGGCGTCCAGCCCGAAGGCCGAGCCACCCGACAGCACCAGCGCGTCGACCTTCTGCACCGTCTTGTCGGGGGCCAGCAAATCCGTCTCGCGCGTGCCGGGTGCCCCGCCCATCACGCTGACCCCGGCGGTAAACGGGCGCACGCCCGTCAACACCGTGACACCGGTTTTCACCGCCAGATCGCGCGCCTGCCCCACCAACAGCCCCGCAACATCCGTGATCGCGTTGCGGGGGCCGGGCTGCCAGGAGGGCATCGGGGCTGAATAGGTCATCACGTGGTCCTTCTTTCGCGGCACAGAATGCCTGCATCATCGCGGGGCATCTTGCCAGATGGCACGGGATGGGCAAGATGACCACGGCCTTGGCGATGGCGTCGCCACCCGGACCCGTTCCGGTCGGGCCTTCTCACGTCCTGCACGCCGGGACCTCTGTTTCAGGAGGTCACCTTGACCAAACGTCCCGCCTTTCATCCCGTTCACAATGGCGACAAGGTCGCCCTGCCCTTTTCCGCCGCCGAATACGACGCCCGCCTTGCCGGTCTGCGCGACGCGATGGAGTTCACCGGCGCCGCCGTGGTTGTCCTCACCTCGATGCACAATATCGCCTATTATTCGGGCTTTCTCTATTGCAGCTTCGGCCGCCCCTATGCCCTGGTCGTGACCGAGGACAAATGCGTCACCATCAGCGCGGGCATCGACGCGGGCCAGCCGTGGCGGCGCAGCCATGGCGACAGCCTGACATATACCGACTGGGGCCGTGACAACTTCTGGCGCGCGGTCCAGAGCGTCACGGGCAAGGGCAAGCTGGTCGGATATGAGGGCGACCACCTGACCCTGTCCATGCGCGACAAGCTGGAGGAAGCCCTCGACCCGCTGGTCATGGTCGACATCGCCCCAGCCACAATGCGTCAGCGCCTGTTCAAGAGCGAGGCCGAGGTCGCCCTGATCCGTGAAGGCGCCCGTATCGCGGATATCGGAGGCGAGGCGATCCGTGCCGCGATCCGCGAAGGCACCCGCGAAATCGACGTCGCCATGGCCGGTCGCGACGCTATGGAACTGGCCATCGCCGAGGCGTTCCCCGATGCCGAGTACCGCGACACCTGGGTCTGGTTCCAATCCGGGCTGAACACCGACGGCGCCCACAACCCCGTTACCTCGCGCAGGTTGCAACAGGGCGACATCCTGTCACTGAACACCTTTCCGATGATCTCGGGCTACTACACGGCACTGGAACGCACCTTGTTTCTGGGTGAGCCGGATGCCGCCGCGCTGAAGATCTGGCAGGCCAATGTCGACACGCACGACTATGGCATGTCCCTGCTGAAACCCGGCGTCAGCTGCGCCGAGATCACGAGCCAGATCAATGCCTTTCTGGCGGAACGGGACCTGCTGCAATATCGCACCTTCGGGTATGGCCATTCGTTCGGGGTTCTGTCGCATTACTATGGGCGCGAAGCCGGACTGGAACTGCGCGAGGATATCGATACCGTCCTGCACCCCGGCATGGTGATCTCAATGGAACCGATGCTGACCCTGCCGCAGGGCACCCCCGGCGCGGGCGGCTACCGCGAACACGATATCCTGGTGATCACCGAGGACGGCGCCGACGACATCACCGGCTTTCCCTACGGGCCAGATCACAACATAATCGCCTGACAGGACAGGCCGGAGCGCGCCTCCGGCCTGCACGCCGACAGATGTTTATTCGCTGTGGGGGTTTGCGCCGACCCGCCCGGCGCCCCATCTCGGGACAAGACGCGCCCACGGCCTTGCACCGCCGGGGCAATGAACCTGCGGGATGCACTCCCGCGCAAGAGCGGTTACCATCGCCCCATGTTTCGCCTCGCCTTCGTGTCCTTCATCGTTCTGACGCTGCTCTACGTGGTGGCCTCGCTCTGCGCGCGCCACGCCCGTCGCGCGCGGCTGGAACGGGAATGGCAAGAGTCGGCCGCCCCCGGCAGCCGCGATGCATTCGTCGAACGGGGGCTGAAGGCGTATGACGACAGCCTTGCACGCAAGCTGATGCTGCTGATCTATGTCGTGCCTGTGGTCATTGTCGCCTTCATCATCTACGCCGTGAATTTCATGTAAGGAGAACCGGCGCATGCGCTATCTGAAATGGGCCTTCTGGGGGATCATCGCCATCATCGCGGCGGCCTTCTTCCACTATACGCTGCCGCAACACGACATCGTCCGCATCACCGACACGTTTGAAAAGCGGGTCGATTTCGGCGCCAACTCCATCTTCTGGGCCGATGCCAATACCGGAAATGCGACCGGCAATACCAACCGCGACGTGTTCTTCATCCAGTCGATCCGCGAAAACGGCAAGCCGATGGTCTATCGCAATGAAGACACCGGATGGGGCTGGCCACCGTATTTCAAGTTCGACACCAACAACCTGCAGGCGCAGGCGTCGGATCTGAAATCGACCTCAGCCAACCCGCAGTGGGTACGGGTGACGCACTACGGCTGGCGCAACGAATTCCTGTCGACCTTTCCCAACGCGGTCGGCCTCAAGGCCGTCCCGGGGCCGGATGTCACCTCGATCCCCTGGCTGAACATCATCATCCTGACGCTGGTCGCAGCGCTGTTCTGGGCCATCCGCGTGCGCTGGCTTCGATTCCGCCGCCGCCGCATCGACCCGATGCTGGAAAACGTCGAAGACAGCTATGACCGCAGCCGCTTTGCCCGCTGGCGTGCGGATCGCAACGCGAACAGGCGCGGCGACCAAAATGGCGGTACCCGCGGAACGTGATGTGCACGACAGCCGCGCAGGGTTTTGTGCTGCGCTGCGCAGCCCTTCCCATGCGCACAGGCGCTGTGCGCGCCAGGGGGCTATGCCGACCGAGGTGGCGCGCCTAGGTTGTGGCGAAACATTTCGGAGGCATTCATGGAAGTCGGTCTTTATACGTTCGGCGACGTCGGCACCAACCCGGTCACAGGCGAGAAGGTCAACGCACAGACCCGCCTGAACAACCTGCTGGAAGAGATCGAGCTGGCCGACCAGGTCGGCCTCGACGTCTTCGGCCTCGGCGAACACCACCGCCCGAACTATGCCGTCACCTCGCCCGCCACGGTCCTTGCCGCCGCCGCACGCACCACAAAGACCATCAAGCTCAGCTCGGCCGTGACCGTCCTCAGTTCCGAAGACCCGGTGCGCGCCTACCAGCAGTTCTCGACGCTCGACAACCTGACGAACGGACGCGCCGAGCTGATGGTCGGACGTGGCAGCTTCATCGAGAGCTTTCCGCTGTTCGGATATGACCTGAACGACTACGACGCGCTGTTCGAAGAAAAGCTGGCCATGCTGATGGCCATCAACGAAGATGAAAAGCTGAACTGGAAGGCGACGACGCATACGCAAGGGGTCAAGGGCGTCGGCGTCTACCCACGGCCGGTCAACGGCAAATTGCCGATCTGGATCGCCGCGGGCGGCACCCCGCAAAGCATGGTCCGCGCAGGCGCCTATGGGGCACCCCTCGCCCTCGCCATCATCGGTGGCGAACCGCGCCGCTTTGCCCCGCTGGCCGGCCTCTATCGCCGCGCCGCGGAACAAGCCGGCAATGCCAACAAGGCCCGTGTCTCTCTCAACGTGCACGGCTTCGTCGGCGAGGACGGCAAGGCCGCCGCCGACCTGTTCTTCCCCGCACAGAAGCAGGTGATGGACCAGATCGGCCGCGAACGCGGCTGGGGCCCGCAAAGCCGCGCCCAGTTCGATGCCTCGATGAGCGCCGAGGGCGCCATGTTTGTGGGCTCTCCCGCGCAATTGGTGGACAAGATCCTCGGCCTGAAAGAGGATCTCGGCTTCGACCGCGTCACTATCCAGATGGCCATTGGCGTAATCGCGCAGAAAGACATGCTGAAGGCCATCGAAGTGCTCGGCACCAAGGTTGCGCCCGAGCTGCGCAAAGCGGGCTGAACGACCGTCGGCAAAGGGGCTCTGCCCCCGTCAGCTACGCTGCCTCCCCCGGGATATTTCGAACAGGGAAACATGCAGGACGGCGCTCTTTATCATCTGGCCGAAAATACCCCCGCCGGAGGCGTTCGGCGAGCCGGGCTCGGAGATGCCATGGGAGTGCGCCGCCCTGCGGTGCTACCCACGTCGGCAATCTGGCTTTGATCCAGCTGCCGAACACGCAAGTTCAGTCTTCTAATAAAGGCAGCAACTTACCTGGGTTCATGATGCCATTCGGATCCAGCGCCCGCTTGATTGCGTGCATGGCTGCGAGGGCCGCCGGATCTTTTCGTCGGGCCATGGTCGACAGTTTGTGCGTCCCGATGCCATGTTCTGCCGAGAACGAACCTTTCAGGTCCGCAACAACATCCTCAATCGCCTCGACGAGGCTGTCCTTGTGCGCCGCTACCGGCGAGCCGGGAAAGATCGTATAGTGGATGTTCCCATCCCCCAGGTGCGCCACGACAGAGGTCGTCGCCTGGGAATCCAACTGAGCCAGGGCATTGTCTGCACGGGCGATGAAGGCATCCATGCGATCGACCGGCACGGCGACATCCATGATGATCATGGGCTTCTTCATCGCTGCGACTTCGCTGGCGGCCTCGCGCATGGCCCACATCTCGCTTCTTTGGGATTGAGATGTGGCGATCAGTGCGTCTTCGATCGCCCCGGCGTCGTGCATCTGGGCCAGCACCTCTTCGAGGTAGGAGACGATGGGCATCGAACCATCGGCTAGCGGCGTGCAATCGCGCGGCGCAAGGGCGCCGATTTCGATCAGGATGTTCACCTTGTGATTCTCGGCAAAGGGGGGGCGTGCGGTCGCCCGCAGGCGTTGGTAGTCGGCCACGTAAGTGTCTGGCATGAATTCAAAAGCTTCGACGGCGCCCCCGGTTGCCAGCTGGATGCGATTCAGCAGGTCGAGGGCCGACGCCAGGCTCTTCATTCCGACGAGCGCCGTGGCATAGGCGCCAGGCTTTGAACGCAGACGCAGGACGGCGCCGGTGATGATCCCCAATGTCCCTTCGGAGCCGATCAGCAGGTGTCGCAGGTCGTACCCGGAGTTGTTCTTGTGAAGGTCGTGCATCAGGTCGACGACATCGCCGTTGGGCAGGACCGCTTCGATTCCCAGCACCAGGTCACGCGTGTTTCCGTAGCGCAGCACGTTGGAGCCGCCTGCATTGGTGGCCAGCGCGCCGCCGATCATGGCAGAGCCGCGCGCCCCGAAAGACAGCGGAAATATCAGCCCGTGCGGTTCGACCGTTTCGTGAATTTTTGCAATGATCACACCCGCTTCCACGACGATACTGCGGGCCTCGGGGCGCATGTCGCGGATGCGGTTCATCCGTTCCAGCGACACGACCACGGCCCCCTCGCCCTGTGCGCCGCCGGCCATGCCCGTGCGTCCGCCAGCCGGGACGAGCGGTGTGCGGGTGGCATTGGCCCATTTCACCACCGCGGACACCTCTTCGGTGGAGGCGGGGCGGACCACGGCGAGGGGGGCCTGAAACGACTCGTGGCTCCAATCCCAGCCGTAGGGTTCGGCGTCCTTTCCCGTCAGAACATTGGCCGGGCCGAGGCGTGCCGTAAGCTGGTCGAGCATGGAATATCCCTTTGTATTACGAGGTTATCATGCGTCGCGGGCGCGGCGGGGGCAAGGGAGGGAGAAGCGGGCGCCACGCCATCGCGGCTATTTGCGAAGCCGTTCCAGATTTTGCCTTGACCTCGCAAATTCTCTGCCCTAGGTAGCGCCACGGTTTGGCGGAGTAGCTCAGTTGGTTAGAGCAGCGGAATCATAATCCGCGTGTCGGGGGTTCAAGTCCCTCCTCCGCTACCAAATCCTCCTTTTCACTCAAGTCCCTGAAATCATTGTGCAGGCTTGCGTCCTGCGCCTGGATGCTGGTGTTCCTGTGGCCGAAGGCAGTGCCGGGAACCGCGGGGCGGCGGGGCGCGATTCAGCCAGGACGGGGCGCAAAACGTTAATCGGGGAAACGCGGGATTTTGCGGCGTCGGTATCGCGGTGGCAGAGACGCAGGCGACTCATCGTTTACAACTGAAAACCTGCAAATCGGAACGTCGGTATCCGAACGGTGTCTGAGCGGTATCTGAACGGTGCCCGGACGCATGAAATCCCCCGGTTAAGACAGCGTGCGCCGGTTGGCGTTAACACCTAGCCGTCGCGTGCGACGACGGGTATCAGGGAAAGGCGCGTCGCAGGGGCGGGGTCAGGGTCGGGGTCGGGGTCGGGTCGGCGGCGGGGTCAGGGGCGCGGATATCTGACCGGAGGCCGCATATCTCTCATCCGGCAGAGGCGTGCCGCCAGGGTGACAGCGCACAGGCGTGCCGGTAGAAGTCAAATCGGCCAAAGGCGATCGGCCAAAATGTGACAGCTCAAACATGACAGGGCGGTGACACCTGCATGACGGGCAGGTGAATTTTCACGCGTTCCGGGGCGCTGTCAGAAAGCTTCAGAAAACTGCAACACCGCTGTCACATTCGGCCAGCACAAGCCCCCCATCAGAACCAATGGGGCATCCTATGATCCGCACGTTTTCCATTTCCGCACTGGCGCTTGTCGCGTCGATGACCGCAGCGCAGGCACAGACCGAAATCCAGTGGTGGCACGCCATGGGTGGCGAGCTGGGCCAGAAGCTGGAAGAGATTGTCGCCGCCTATAACGACAGCCAGTCCGACTATAAGGTCGTTCCGACCTACAAGGGCAGCTACGCCGAGACCATGACATCCGCCATTGCCGCCTTTCGCGCGAAAGAGCAGCCGACCATCGTTCAGGTCTTTGAGGTTGGCACCGGCACCATGATGGCGGCCGAGGGCGCGGTTTATCCCGTCTACCAGATGATGAAGGACACCGATCAGGCGTTCGACCCCAAGGCGTTCCTGCCTGCTGTCGTCGGCTATTACACCGACACCAACGGCAACATGCTGTCGATGCCCTTCAACTCCTCGACCCCGATCCTGTATTACAACAAGGACGTGTTCGAGAAAGCCGGCCTGGACCCGAACACCGCCCCCGAGACATGGGAAGACGTCGAGGCCTATTCGGCCAAGATCATGGACAGCGGCGCGGCGAACTGCGGCTTTACCACCGGCTGGATCAGCTGGGTGCAGCTGGAAAACCTGTCGGCCTGGCACAACCAGCCGATCGGCACCAAGGAAAACGGCTTTGGCGGTCTGGACGCCGAGCTGACGGTGAACGGCCCCGTGCAGGTCAAGCATTGGGAAAACCTGGCCAAGTGGCAGGAAAGCGGTGTCTTCCAATACGGTGGACCGGGTGGCGGCGATGACGCGGCACCGAAATTCTATGCGCAGGAATGCGCCATGTACATGAACTCCTCTGCCAGCCGCGCGGGTGTGATGGCCAACGCGAAAGACTTCGACGTCGGCTTTGGCATGTTGCCCTATTACGGCGACGTCGAGGGCGCGCCGCAGAACTCGATCATCGGTGGCGCGACCCTGTGGGTCCTGCAGGGCCATGAGAGCGACGAGTACAAGGCGGCGGCGAACTTCTTCAGCTACCTGTCCAGCCCGGAGGTTCAGGCGGACTGGCACCAGTTCTCGGGCTATCTGCCGATCACCAGCGCCGCCTATGACCTGGGCAAGGAACAGGGCTACTACGAGGCCAACCCCGGATCCGACGTGGCGATCAAGCAGATCACGCTGAATGCGCCGACGGCGAATTCCAAGGGTCTGCGGTTTGGCAACTACGTGCAGATCCGCGGCATCATCGACGAGGAATTCCAGGCCCTGCTGGCCGGTGACGTCGATGCGCAGACCGCGCTGGACCAGGTGGACGCACGCGGCAACGACCTGCTGCGCCAGTTCGAGGCCGCCAACAACTGATCAGGTCCGACCCTGAGCAAACCCGACCCGCGCCAGTGACGGCGCGGGTCATTGCCGTTTTCGGGCCGTTTCAGGGCCGTTTTCGGCAAGCGGCACAGCAAGTGAACCAGGACATGCAGAACAAACGCGCGATATTCGGGGCGAAGGGGTTGCCCTACCTGCTGCTGGCCCCGCAGCTGATCATCACGGCGATCTTCTTTCTCTGGCCCGCCGGGCAGGCGATCTGGCAGAGTTTCCTGCGCGAGGACGCCTTTGGCATCAAGACGACCTTTGTCGCGCTGGAGAATTATTCCCGGCTGTTTGCCGACCCGAGCTATCTGAACGCGCTGAAGGTGACGGTGGTGTTCGCCCTGTCGACCGCCGCGCTGTCGATGGGCGTGGCGCTGGTGCTGGCGCTGGCCGTCGACCGGACGCTGCGCAGTGCGCGGATCTATTCGACGCTGCTGATCTGGCCCTATGCCGTGGCGCCGGCGGTTGCGGGCGTGCTGTGGTGGTTCATGTTCAACCCGACCATCGGCATCCTGCCCTATCTGCTGAAGGGGGTGGGCTATGGCTGGAACCATGCGCTGGACCGGGGCGACGCGATGACGCTGGTGGTGATTTCCGCCGCCTGGAAGCAGATCAGCTATAACTTCCTGTTCTTTGTCGCAGGCTTGCAGGCGATCCCGGCCAGCCTGCGCGAAGCGGCCGCGATCGACGGTGCGGGCCCGGTGCGGCGGTTCTGGACGATCACCCTGCCGCTGCTGTCCCCGACGACGTTCTTCCTGCTGGTCGTGACCATCGTCTACACGATGTTCGACACCTTCGGCGTGATCGACGCGATCACCGAGGGCGGGCCGGCGCAATCGACCAACATCCTTGTCTACAAGGTCTACCAGGATGGGTTCGTGGGTCTGAACCTCGGATCTTCTGCGGCGCAATCGGTGGTGCTGATGGGCATCGTCATCGTCCTGACCGTCATCCAGTTCCGCTTTGTCGAGCGGCGCGTGAATTACTGAGGAGCGAGGGACATGGTTGAAAACCAACGCTGGCTGAACGTGCTGGCCCACGCGGTGCTGATCCTGGGGGTGCTGGTGGTGGCGCTGCCGGTCTATATCGCCCTTGTCGCATCGACGCACGAGAGCGGGGTCTTCCTGTCGGGCGTCATCCCGATGCTGCCGGGGCGCAACATGGTCGAGACCTATTCGGCGGTGCTGCGCGGGGGCCTGTCGTCGCAGATGTCGCAGCCGATCTGGCTGATGCTGGGCAATTCGATGATCATGGCGATGATGATCGCCGTCGGCAAGATCGTCATCTCGATCACCTCGGCCTTTGCCATCGTGTATTTCCGGTTTCCGTTCCGGGGGCTGGCGTTCTGGATGATCTTCATCACGCTGATGCTGCCGGTCGAGGTGCGGATCCTGCCGACCTACAAGGTGATTGCCGACCTCGGGATGCTGAACAGCTATGCCGGTCTGTCGATCCCGCTGATCGCCTCGGCCACGGCGACGTTCCTGTTCCGGCAGGTGTTCCTGACGATGCCGGACGAGCTGGTGGAGGCGGCGCGGATCGATGGCGCGGGGCCGATGAAGTTCTTTCGCGACATCCTGCTGCCGCTGAGCCGGACCAATATCGCGGCGCTGTTCGTGATCTTGTTCATCTATGGCTGGAACCAGTACCTGTGGCCGCTGCTGGTCACCACCGACCCCAGCTATACGACCATCGTGGCAGGCATCAAGCGGATGACCGACGTGGCCGACGGCACCCCCCAATGGAATTACATCATGGCGGTCGCGATGCTGGCAATGCTGCCGCCCGTCGCCGTCGTGGTGTTCATGCAAAGGCTTTTCGTGAAGGGCCTGATCGAGACGGAGAAATAACCATGGCCACCCTGACGCTAGAGAGCCTGGGCAAGACCTATGACAGCGGCGCAAGCGCCGTCAGCGGCATCAACATCGACGTGGCCGACGGCGAGTTCCTGGTGCTGGTCGGCCCGTCGGGTTGCGGCAAATCCACCCTGCTGCGGATGATCGCGGGTCTGGAAACCGTGACCCACGGCAGCATCCGCATCGGCCCCCGCGAGGTGAACAGGCTGGAACCGGCGGATCGCGACATCGCGATGGTGTTCCAGAACTACGCGCTTTATCCGCATATGTCGGTGCGCGAGAACCTGTCCTATGGTCTGCGCAACCGCCGCATGGCCCGCGCCGAGATCACCCGCCGCGTCGAGGAGGCCGCGCGCATCCTCGAGATCGGGGATTTTCTTGAGCGCAAGCCGCGCGCCCTGTCGGGGGGCCAGCGGCAGCGGGTCGCGATGGGGCGCGCCATCGTGCGCGAACCTTCGGTGTTCCTGTTCGACGAACCGCTGTCAAACCTGGATGCCAAGCTGCGCGTCACCATGCGCGGCGAAATCCGCAACCTGCAAAAGCGGCTTGGCACCACGTCGGTCTATGTCACCCACGACCAGCTTGAGGCGATGACGCTGGCGGACCGGCTGGTGGTGCTGCGCGCGGGCAAGGTGGAACAGATCGGCACGCCGCTGGAGGTGTACCAGCGCCCGGCCTCGACCTTTGTCGCGGAATTCATCGGTTCGCCCGCGATGAACCTGCTGGACGGCGTGATGGAACATGGCCGCCTGGCCATCGGCACGGCGACGATGCGCCTGCCCGATGCCCATTGCGGGCCCGTCCGGGTGGGTGTGCGCGCCGAGGATCTGCGCGCGGTTCCCGGGGGCACGCAGGGCGCCCTGCCGGTGCGCCTGTCCTATGTCGAGGAACTGGGATCGCAGCGGCTGGGGCATTTCGACTGCGCGGGCGCGCGGCTGATCGCGGCCTTCCCGTCAGGTCAGGGTCTGAGCGAGGAAATGGCGCTGATGGCCGACCCCGAAGCGCTGCACCTGTTCGGGGCCGATGGGATGCGGTTGACCTGATGCGGGCGCGCCGCCGTGCGGGGGGACCCCGGCGCGGCGGCGCACATTGGAAAAACGCCGCCAGGCGGGACAATCTGATCGGGGGCCAATCTGATCGGGGGCCAAGATGATGGAGAGCCGATCTGATGGAGGGTCAGTTTGCGGCGCGGATCAGGTTGCGGTACGGGTCACATCGCGTTGCAGCACGGGCGCAATCAGCGCGATCAACAGGGCAAAGCCGCCCAGCAGCATGAAGGCGATGCGCAGCGAGCTGACCTCGGCCACGAAGCCGATCACCGGCGGCCCCAGCAGCATCGCGCCATAGCCCAGCGTCGCGACCGAGGCGATGCCCTGCCCCGGTGGCACGATCGGATCGGCGGCGGCACGGCTGAAGGCCAGTGGCACGAGTGCGGCATAGCCGACCCCCATCAGAACGAACCCCAGCAGCGCGGCGGGCAGCGTGGCAACGCCCGTGGCGATGGCAATGCCGAGCGCGGCGGCAAGACCACCACAGCGGGCCACCACCGTCGGGCCGAGACGGGTGATCAGAGGGTCGACGCCGAGGCGCATGGCAACCATGGTGACCGAGAAGGCCGCGTATCCCAGGGTCGCCTGCGCCTCGCCCGAACCGGCGACGTCGCGCAGGAAGATCGCGCTCCAATCCGCCAGGGCGCCTTCGCCCAGACCGGCGGACAGGGCGATCACCCCGACCAGCACCAGCGGGCCGCGCGGCAGGGCAAAGACCGGGGAATTGCGGTCGTGCGCGCGGGTGGCGGATGTCCATTTGCACAGGGTCATCGGTGCCAGCAGCAGCGCCGCCAGCAGCGCGAGGATGGCAAAATGCCCAGCGATGGACAGGTCAAAACTGGTCGCCGCAAAACCGCTGGCGGCCCCCAGGCCCGCGCCAAGGCTCCACATCGCGTGAAACGAGGACATGATGGAGCGGCGCAGGTGTTTTTCCACCTCGCTGGCCCAGCTGTTCATCGCCACGTCCATCGCGCCATGACACATGCCGAACAGGAACAGCGCCACGCCCAGCCATGCCGCACCGGGGGCCAGGCCGATCAGGATCAGCGTGGACAGGTAGAACGCGATGATCCAGCGGGTCAGGCGCACGGCGCCGAACCCATCGGCGAGCCGCCCGGCCAGCGGAAAGGAAACCAGCGCCCCGACCCCCATGACCAGCAGCAACAGACCGAAGCCGGATTCGCTCAGCCCATGTTTTTCGACGACGGCGGGCACGCGCGAGGCCCAGCCGCCCAGCAGCAGGCCGTTCAGGGCGAAGGCGGCAGACGTGGCGCGCCGGGGGGTGCGGAAGGGTGTGCGGAGGGGCGGGCGGCCGGGGGTATACGCGGGGGTGTCGATCTCAGCCATGCAGGGGCGCGGCGATCGACGTGGCGGGAAAGGTCGGGGGGATTTGCATCGGCGTGCCCTTGTGCATCACCCGTATCTGCCGGGTCCGTTACCCTTCCTAGACCGGGCGGTCAGCGGACCTCAATGGCGATTTTCGCGGTATGCCCTGCGGCCATGAAAAAGGCCCGCGCCGGGGGCACGGGCCTGTTCGGTCGCAGGGGAGGTGCCGCGTGTCAGCCCGACACGATGCGGGCATAGAGGCGGAAGGGCAGAAGCCGGCCCAGCACGGTAAAGACCCATGCAAAGGGCCGCGGAAAGCTGATCTGGCGCGACTCCGGGTTTCGGATCAGGCCCATGACGTGATAGGCTGCCTGCTGCGGGTCCATCAGCTGCGGCATGGAAAATTCGTTCTTGGAGGTCAGGCGCGTGCGGATGAAACCGGGGTTGGCCACCTGCACCGATACACCCGTGCCCTGAAGGTCGATAAACATGTCTTCGGCGAGGTGGCGCAGCGCGGCCTTGCTGGCGCCATAGCCAATCGCGCCGGGCAGGCCCTTGAAGGCCGCCAGCGAACCGATCAGCACGATATGCCCGTAATCCCGCGCCGCCCAGTCGGGCACCGTGCGCCCCAGAACCCGCATGGCGCCCATGAAGTTCGCCTCGCAGATCTGTTCGGCCTTGTCGGCGTTCCACTCTTGTGCGGTCATCGGGTCGTATTGGCCGACGCAATAGATCAGCCCGTCGGCCTGCCCCCCGACGGCGACGGCGGCCTTGACCGAGTCGAGATCGGTGACATCCAGTGGCAGTACCTGAGCGCCCTTGATGTCGGCGGCAAGGTCGCGCAGCCGGTCTTCGCTGCGGGCCGACAGGATGACCTGCGCACCGAGGCGCGACATTTCACGGGCGATGGTGCGCCCCAGTCCTTCGCTGGCACCGATGATCCAGTAGGTCTTGCCTTGCAGGTTGCGCGGAGCCATGGGGATTTCCTTTGGAACGGGGCTCGAACAGGAGCGATGTAAACGTGACGGGACGCGGCCAGATCAGGTCACTGGCCAGATCAGGACACAGGTATGCGTCTAAGAAAAACGAGAGCCAAGGCGATAAGTTTCACGACGCAGGGTAAAACTGCGTAGGAAAAATTTAAAATTTGCAGCGCATTTGGCGAGTTTTCGCCGCCCGGCACGTATCCGTAGGCCTGAAGCAGCGGCAATGTGCCGACGGCGGCCAGAGCGAGCGACAGCTTGGTCGCCATCGACCACAGCCCGAACGCCTGCCCGCCGGACAACCCGGCCCGCGCCAGCGCCGTCGAAAAGAGGACCGGCAGGATCACCAGATCGGCGCCGAGGGCCGCACCGGACGCGACACATATGACCGAAAAGGCCAGCGCCGCCCCGGAGGGCAGCAGCGCCGCGCCGGAAAAGGCGAGGATCGTCATCGCCATGCCGCAGACCAGCACAGGCCGGTTGCCAAAGCGCGCCGCCGCCCGCGCCCAGAGCGGTGCCGCCAGCCCGGCGGACAGAAAGAACAGGATCAGGAACGGCCCGGCGAGATCGGGCAGCCCGAGGCGGTCTTCGACGAAGAACAGGAACAGGGTCGATGTCAGCGCGGCGGGCAGGGCATTCACGCAGGCCAGCACCAGCAGCGCACCGCCGCCCGATGCGATCAGGGCCCTGACGGTCAGCGGCGCGGCGGCGGGGGCGCTGATCCGCCACAGGGGACGGGCGCACCAGCCCCCGGCCAGAGCGAGGACTGCAATCACCGCGCCGAACAGCGGGTAGGTCAGATCCTCACCCGCAATCGCCGCCAGCAGGCCGGGCGCGGCGGCGGCCAGCAGCACGCCGATCACCAGCCCGGTTTCGCGCCAGGCCGCCACCCCCAGATGGCCTGCCCCGCCGCCGGGCGCCACGGTATCGGGTGCCTCGTCCACGTCGGCGGAGATGGAGGCAGGGATCGAGGCAGAGGCGGGCGTGGGGCGTTGCACGGAAACCGGCGCAGTCTGCGGTGCCTTGGGCTGTGGGACGCGCACAGTCGATGCGGGCGCATTTTCCGGCCCCATGGCGACTCCAGCGTCCGGGCCAGCCGGGGGCGTGGTACGGGACGCAGCACTGGGCGCAGTAAGGGGCGCAGAACGGGGCGCAGTAAGGGGCACGGTCTGGCGGGCAATCGCTTCGGTCTGGCCATAGAGCAGGATGGTGGCGAGGCTGTAGGCGGTAAAGATACCCACCAGAAGGCCCGTCACCCACACCACGGGATCAATTGGCGGCGGCACGGAAAACAGCAGCAGAAATCCCCCGCCAAGCGCCGCACAGGCCAGCCCGGCAAAGACCGGGCGCGCCCTTGGCCAGCGGTCGACCATCCAGCCCAGCGCGGGATCTTCGACAACGTCCAGCACCCGGATCGCGATCAGGATGAAGCCGACGGTGGACAGGCTGAGGCCAAGCTCGGCCCCGGCAAAGCGGGGCAGGTGGATATAGAGTGGCAGCCCGGCCACCGAGAGCATCGCGGCAAAGGGCAGGATGCGCCAGCGGCGCAGCGGGGGCGTCACGGCGCGGGCCTAGCCGCCGCGCAACCGGCGCGACAGGCGCGGGCTGCGGGTGTCGTCGCCCAGCCATATGCCCAGAAAGCGCCGCTTGATACCCGGATGCGACACATCACAGGTCTGCCGTCCGTTCAGCCACATGCGCAGGTGGTCGTCGCCATCCGACGCGGCGACATAGCGATCGCCGCTGTCGACGGTTCCCATGCACCGCGCAAGCTGTTGTTTCAGTTGTGGCAGGTCGGCACTGGGCCCTTCGACACGGGCGATTTCATCCATCGAGGTGTCGAGCAGGTCGTCGCCGTCGATGCCCATGGCATAGGTCAGTTGCAGCGCCATCGGGGCGGCCCAGTCGAAGCGTGCGGCACTGCTCCACAAGGCTGCATCGTAGATGTGGATGCCCAACCACGTGAACCGGGCCTGCCCGAGCAACCTGGGGGCGGCAACGGTGCTGCCGGCCTCGGCAGGCAAAGGTTGGGTTTGGGCCTGTGCCTGGGTGTTGCCGGCGATGACCGCCAGGCAGAGGGCAACGAAAAGAACCGTAGCGGGGAACACCCGCCCGGGCCGCGCGGCGGCCAGCCCGGCCGCGACCGGGGTGCGCCGCCCAGTGGCACCGGGGCTACGCATGGCGCAGCTCGACCTGGACGACGTCGGTCTGGCCCACGGCAAAGGAGGCGGCACAGATCTCGAGGTAGTAGCGCCAGCTGCGCAGGAACGCAGGGCCATAGCCCAGACGTTCGATGCGGCCTGCCTCGGCATCCATGCGGGCCAGCCACGTGCGGCAGGTGCGGGCGTAGTCGTGGCCGAAGGCAAAGGTGTCCGTCACGCGCAGGCCCGCCCCCTCGGCGGCCCGGCGGATCTGCCCATCAGACAGCAACATGCCGCCCGGAAAGGAATGCTGACGGATAAAATCGGAGCTGCTGCGATAGGTCGGGAAATAGCGGTCGGGCACGGTGATCGCCTGCACCACCGCCCGGCCACTGTCAGACAGGCGCGCCTTCATCGTCGCAAAGAAGGTCGGCCAATAGCGCTCTCCCACGGCCTCGATCATCTCGATCGAGACGATGCCATCGTATTTGCCCGCGCTGTCGCGGTAATCGCGCAGCTGGATGTCGGCCTGACCATCCAGGCGGGCATCGGCATAGCCTTTTTGCGCGGGCGAGATCGTCAGCCCGGTGACGTAGCGCCCCTGACGCGCGGCCCGTTCGGCAAAGCCCCCCCAGCCGCAACCGATTTCAAGCAGGCGTTCGCCGTCGCCCACGCGGTCGAGAATGCGGTCGTATTTTCGCATCTGGCCGCGCCCGAGGTCCATGTCGCCGGGGCTGAACAGGGCCGAGGAATAGGTCATCGACGGGTCGAGCCAGAGCTGGAAGAATTCGTTGCCCACATCGTAGTGGGCGCGGATGTTGCGCGACGATCCGCTGCGCGAATTGGCCCGAAGCAGGCGGTCGATGGTGCGGAACTTGAGACTTTGCCATGGGCTGGCGTAGGCATAGCGGCGGAACTGGTCGAGGTTCTTCAGCGCCAGCACGGTCAGCGCCTCGATCGAGGGAGTGTCCCAGAGGCCGTCGATGTAGGCTTCGCCCAGGCCGACGTCACCGCGGGCCAGGGCGGCGGAAATCGCGGACCAGTCGTTGATCTGCATTTCGGCCTCGACACCGCTAGACCCGAAATGGTGCACCTCGCCTTCGGGGGTGCGCAGGGTCAGGCGACCGGTCTCGATCACCTCGCAGCTTTTGAGGAATTCGGATTTCAGGCGGTTGGTCAGGATCGGCATCACGAAATCTCCTCGGCTGGGGGGGCCGGTCGGGTGCGATAGGGGGCACGTTTCAGTTTCAGGCGTATGGCCTGCCAGTAGATCAGCGCCACGGTGCGCAGCGCCCCGAACGGGCGGCGCAGCAGGGCCGAGCGCAGCAGGCCCGCGCTGGTCAGGGGGCGGCGCGGGCCGGTCAGGGTGGCATACAGCCCCTCTGGCCCGTTGCCATGGTTGATGAAGATGGCGACACGGTCGTCGCGGATGTCGAAGCGGAAGTCGTAGTCGCCCGCGACATCCTGGAACGGAGAGACGTGCATCACCTTGCGCGCGCCGAGGTGATCCTGGCCCGAGATCGGCAGGAAACCGGGATGCGCGCAGACATAGTTGTGACGGTCGCCGAAGGTATTGTTGACCTCGGCTATGACGGCGACCAGCGCCGCGCCCTCATACACCAGCCAGAAGGACACCGGGTTGAACAGCGCGCCGAAAAAGCCCGGCTGGGTCAGCAGCAGGATCCGGCTGATGCGGACGGCGGCAAGGCCACGTTCGGCCAGGACATCGCGCACCCAGGCGACGCCGCGCCCCTGCCCGCGCGGCCCGCCATGGTTGCGGTCCTGCACCGATGCGAGGTTGAAGCCGTTGCGCGAGAACAGCAGCGGGGTGTCCGGGCTGTCGGGGTCGATCAGCACGTAATCGACCGAGTACCGAAAGCTGTGGGCAATGGCGCCGCGCCGCGCATGGACCGTATGGCCAGGGATCAGCTGGGCAGAGGTGGTCATGTCATGGCCAGTTGCGGATCGAGCTGGCGAGCGACGCGGACGGCGCTGGCAAAACCGTCTTCGTGAAAGCCATGCCGCAGCCAGGCCCCGGCAAACCAGGTGCCGTTCTGCCCCTGCATCGCCTGAATTTGCTTTTGCGCCTTCAGCGCGGGGCCGTCGAAGACCGGGTGGCGAAAGGTTTTCTGATCGTAGATCAGGTCATCGCGGATCGTCTGGCAGGGGTTGAGCGAGACGAACAGCGGATCGCCCTCATCTATGTTTTGCAGGCGGTTCATCCAGTAGGTGACGCCGATCTGGCTCTGCTGTGCCGTGGTATCGGCCTTGTAGACCCATGAGGACCAGCAGGCCCTTCGGCGCGGCATCTGCGTTTCGTCGCGATGCAGGATCATGTGGTTGTCCTGATAGCCGACGGCGGACAGGGCGGCATGTTCCGCCGCCGTCGGCTGCGCCAGCAGGCGCAGGGCCTGATCGGAATGACAGGCCATGATGACCTGATCGAACGCCTCAGGCTCTGCCCCGGCGACGTGCACCTGGGGGCGCAGGCCGTCGCGGGTGACGGCCTGGATCGGCGCGCCCGTGCGAATCTCGGTACCATTGGCCCGCAACGCGGCCTCCAGCCGGCGCACGTATTCGATCGACCCGCCACTGACCGTCCACCACTGGTGCTGGCCGCGCGCCGAGAGCAGCGCGTGATTGCGAAAGAACTGAACGAGGGAGCGGGCGGGAAAGGCGGTGATGCCGTCGGGCGGAGTCGACCAGATCGCGCCGCAGATCGGCTTGAGGTAATAGTCGCGAAACCATGTGCCGAGGTTCAGTTCGGCCATCAGGTCGCCCACGGTCATCGTGTCGTCGAACGCCGTCGCCTCGGCGCGCGCGTTAAAGCGCAGGATGTCACGGACCATGCGGGCAAAACCGGGGCGCAGCAGGTTTCGCCGCTGGCCAAAGACAGCGGCAATGTCGCGCAGACCGTATTCGACCTGGCCGTTGTTGATGGTCGCGCCAAAGCTCATGTCGCTCTTCTCGACCGGCACGTCGAGATCCCGGAACATCGAGGTCAGATGCGGGTAATTTGAATAGTTGAAGACGATGAACCCGGTGTCGACCGGCTGATCGCCGTTGCGCCCCGCCATGACGGTGCGGGCGTGCCCGCCCAGACGTGTATCGGATTCGTACAGCGTGACCCGATGGTGGGGCGACAGCAGGTAGGCCGCCGCCAGACCCGAAATGCCACCGCCGATGATGGCGATGCGCTGTGGTCGCATCGATAGCGCGTCGAATGACATGGTCGCTCCCTGTGTGACGTGCCCGGCCTTGTGTCGCCGGTCAGACGCGGCCCGCAGGGACCGCCCCGTGAAACCAGCCTCCCGAGGGGGCCAGTCGCTTGACGTTTCGATAAAAGGTACGGCGGGGCGCGCGAAACAGTTCACTCGGGTCACAAAAAAATATTTGTGATCCGGTTCCGGCGGGGTTGCGTAACTGGCTTATGTTGAACCCTGACCCAATGCCTGCGACACTTGTTCCGATGCGCCCCCGTTTGCGGGTGGTGCGTGCCGCTGCGCGGAAAGGCAGAGCAAAATTGGCCGACGTTCAGAATGACAGTCATACGACCGAGGGACAGAACACCGACGGGCAGACGACCGACCGGAGCCAGCAGATCGCGTGGATGCTGGCGGTGCGCGACCAGCGTGACCGTGACAGTTTTGCCCGGCTGTTCGGGTTCTACGCGCCCCGGATCAAGGGAATGCTGATGCGATCCGGGATGCCTGCCGCCGCCGCCGAAGACGTGGTGCAGGACGTGATGCTGGCCGTGTGGCACAAGGCGGCGCAGTTCGATCCGGCGCGGTCGCAGGTGTCGGGCTGGATCTACAAGATTGCGCGCAACCGGCAGATCGACATCGCCCGCAAGGCACAGCGCCCCCTGCCCGAACCGGTCGAGACGGAAACACCCCCCGAGGCGGATCCCGGTCACTTGGTCGCCTTTCAGGAAGAGGCCGGCCAGTTGAAAGACGCGCTGAGCCGCCTCAGCCCCGAACAGCGCGACCTGATCGTGCGGGCCTATATCGGGGATCTGACGCACCGCGAAATCCAGACCGAAACCGGCCTGCCGATGGGCACGATCAAGTCGCGCATCCGCCTGGGACTGGACCGCCTGAGACATGAATTGAAGGACTTGCGAAGCTGATGAGCGCGATTGCACATCATATCCCCGAACAGATGATTGCCGGCTACGTGTCCGGCACCCTGCCACCGGCGTTCGAGATGGTCGTCGCGGCGCATGTGTCGATGTGCGACGCCTGCCGCGCCGCCCTTGAGGCGCATGAAACCCTTGCGGGTGCGCTGTTGGAGGCGACGACGCAGGAGCAGCCGATCGAGAACGACCTGCTGTCGCGCGTGATGGACCGGCTGGACGCGCCGGCGGCCCCTGCCCCGCAGGTGCGGCGCATGGACATCTACCCCGGTCCCGTGGCCGCGGCGCTGGATCACAAGCCGCCGCGCTGGCGGGCCGCCGGTGGTGGCGTGCGCCAGCAGATCCTGTTCGAGGACGGCAAGGGGTCGGTGCGTCTGCTGTATATCCCCGGTGGCATGGCGGTGCCGGACCACGGCCACCGCGGTACCGAGCTGACGATGGTGCTGTCCGGCGCGTTTCACGACGAGACCGGCCAGTTCGGTGTCGGCGACGTGGAGGTCGCGGACGAATCGCTGGAGCACACGCCGACGGCGGACGCGGGTGAACCTTGCATCTGTCTGGCCGCCACCGATGCACGGCTGCGGTTCAATTCGATCCTGCCGCGCCTTGCGCAGCCCTTTCTGCGGATCTGATTTCACCGGTCGCGGTGAGGTTCCGACCTCGGGGAAGGGCGGGTCGGCAGGGCGGCACGTTACAAAACCTTCATTTGCGCCCGGGCTGCAATTTCCATATTTCATGAAATATGGAAAAAATGATCCCCTCCCAGCTTGCCACCCTTGGCCATCCGCATCGCCTGGCGGTGTGGCGGTTGCTGATGCGGCGGTTCCCCGACGCGGTGCCTGCGGGTGAAATCGCCGAGGCAACGGGGCTGAAGAATTCGACCTTGTCCGTCTACCTGTCCGCCCTGAAGGACAGCGCGCTGATCGACAAGGAGCGGCAGGGCACATCCATACGTTACAGGGCCGCGATAGGGTCGGCCACGACGATGCTGGATTACCTGTTCGCGGATTGCTGCCGCAGCCGACCGGAGCTTTGCATGACCCTGCCCTCGACCTCATCCAGACCGCTGAACGTGCTTTTCATCTGCACTGGAAATTCCGCCCGGTCCCTGTTTGCCGAGGCGCTGCTGCGCGACATGGGCGCGGGGCGGTTCCGCGCGTTTTCCGCCGGAACGCATCCCGCCGACGCGCCGAACCCGCTGACCTTGCAGATGCTGGCGGACAAGGGGCACGCCACCGGCGACCTGCGGTCGAAATCCATCGACGAATTCGCGGCAGAGCGCGCGCCAGTGATGGATTTCGTGTTCACGGTCTGCGATCAGGCCGCAAACGAGGATTGCCCGGCCTGGCCCGGCCAACCGATCAGCGCCCATTGGGGCCAGCCTGACCCGGTGCGGGTGACGGGCACGCAGGCCGAGCGGATGCTGGCGTTTCAGGCGGCCTATGGCGGGCTGCGCAACCGGGTGGCCAGTTTCGTCGCCCTGCCCTTCGACGCGCTGGACCGCGCGTCCCTGCAACGCCGCGTCGACGCCATTGCCCAAAACGAGGAAACCGCATGACCACCTACGCCCTGAACGGACTTGGCCGCATCGGCAAGCTGGCGCTGCGGCCGCTGCTGGAGAGCGGTGCCGACATCGCCTGGATCAACGACGCCACGGGGGACGCCGCGATGCATGCGCACCTGCTGGAGTTCGATACCGTGCATGGCCGCTGGCAGGCGGAATTTGCGGCGGACGCAACCAGCGTCACCATCGACGGCACCCGCCTGCCCTTCATCGGAACCCGCGATCTGGCCGCGCTGCCGCTGGAGGGCGTCGATGTGGTCATCGACTGCACCGGCAAGTTCAAGAGCGAGGCCGCGCTGGCGCCCTATTTCGCCGCAGGGGTGAAAAAGGTCATCGTTTCGGCCCCGGTCAAGGACGGGCCGACGGCGAATATCGTCTATGGTGTGAACAACCACGATTATGACGCGGACCGGCACAACATCGTCACGGCGGCCAGTTGCACGACCAATTGCCTCGCCCCCGTGGTCAAGGTGATCCATGAGGGGCTGGGCATCCGCCACGGGTCGATCACCACGATCCATGACGTGACCAATACGCAGACCATGGTGGACCGGCCCGCCAAGGATCTGCGGCGCGCACGCTCGGCGCTGAATTCGCTGATCCCGACGACGACGGGCAGCGCCACGGCGATCACGCTGATCTACCCGGAACTGACCGGCAAGCTGAACGGCCATGCGGTGCGGGTGCCGCTGCTGAATGCCTCGCTGACCGATTGCGTGTTCGAGGTGGCGCGGGCGACCAGTGTCGAGGAGGTCAACGCGCTGTTGCAGGCCGCCGCCGAGGGGCCGCTGCGTGGTATTCTGGGGTACGAGGTGCGCCCGCTTGTGTCGGCGGATTATGTCAATGACCCGCGCAGTTCGATCGTCGACGCGCCCTCGACGATGGTGGTGAACGGTACGCAGGTGAAGATCTATGCATGGTACGACAATGAATGGGGCTATGCGCACCGTTTGATTGACGTCGCCCGCATGGTTGGCGCCGCGCTGTGAGACCGGCTGGCCTGTCGGCCTATATCGCCGTCACCGCCGCCTACTGGGCCTTCATGCTGAGTGACGGGGCGCTGCGGATGCTGGTGCTGCTGCATTTCCACGGCCTCGGCTTTTCACCGGTGCAGCTGGCCTATCTGTTCCTGCTGTACGAGGTGGCAGGGATCGTCACCAACCTGTCGGCGGGCTGGATCGCGGCGCGGTTCGGGCTGACACGCACGCTTTATGCCGGGCTTGGCCTGCAGGTGCTGGCGCTGGTCGCGCTGGCGGCGCTGGACCCGGCGTGGAGCCTTTGGGGATCGGTCGCCTATGTCATGGCCGTGCAGGGCGCATCGGGCGTGGCCAAGGACCTGGCGAAGATGTCGTCGAAATCGGCGGTCAAGCTGCTGGCGCCTGCGGGTCAGGGCGGGTTGTTCGCCTGGGTCGCGGTGCTGACGGGGTCGAAAAACGCCGTGAAGGGCGCGGGCTTTCTGATGGGCGCGCTGCTGCTGGGGGGCGTGGGGTTTACCGGGTCGGTGCTGGGCATGGCGCTGGTGCTGGCGGTGATCCTGGCCGCCGTGGCGATATGGATGCCGGAGGGCCTGCCGAAGGGGCGCAAGGGCGCGACGTTTTCCGAGGTCTTCTCCAAGGACGTCAATGTCAACTGGCTGAGCTTTGCGCGGGTGTTCCTGTTCGGGGCGCGCGATGTCTGGTTCGTCGTCGGCATCCCGATCTATTTCTATGCCGTGCTGTCGGATGGAACCGAGGCCGGCAATCGCGCGGCGTTTTTTGCCATCGGCAGCTTCATGGCGGTCTGGACCATCCTGTATGGCGTTGTGCAGGCCTGGGCGCCGAGGCTGCTGGGCGCGCGCCGCCGGAGCGAGGGCGACCTGGTCGCCGCCGCCCGCCATTGGGTGGCCGCGCTGGTGGTCGTGCCCGCGCTGCTGGCGGTGCTGGTCTGGGCGGCGGGCGCACCCGCGCCTTGGCTGACGGGCGTGATCATCGTCGGCCTGCTGGTGTTCGGGGCGATCTTTGCCGTCAATTCGTCGCTGCATTCCTATCTGATCCTCGCCTTTACCTCGGGCGAGCGGGTGACAATGGATGTGGGTTTCTACTACATGGCGAATGCTGCGGGGCGGTTGCTGGGCACGCTGCTGTCGGGGCTGAGTTATCAGCTGGGCGGTTTGCCGGCCTGCCTTGGCACCGCTGCCGCGCTGCTGTTGGTGAGCCGCTATGGTGCCGGGCAGCTGGGACAGAGGAGAGCGGACCCACATGAGCCTGTTTGAGAGATACCTGACCCTGTGGGTGGCGCTGGCGATTGCCATCGGCGTCGGCCTCGGCAGCGTGATGCCGGGGCTGTTCGACCTGATCGCGGGCGCCGAGGTGGCGCATGTGAACCTTGTGGTCGCCGTGCTGATCTGGGCCATGGTCTATCCGATGATGATCGGGGTCGATCCGGGTGCGATCAGCGGCGTGATGAAACAGCCCAGGGGCCTGGTGATCACGCTGGTGGTGAACTGGCTGATCAAGCCGTTTTCCATGGCGGCGTTGGCGGTGCTGTTCTTTGACCACATCTATGCGCCGATCGTGTCGGCGGAACTGGCGCCCGAATATATCGCCGGGCTGATCCTGCTGGGGGCTGCGCCCTGCACGGCGATGGTCTTTGTCTGGTCGAACCTGACGAAGGGCGATCCGGCCTATACGCTGGTGCAGGTCACGGTGAACGACCTGATCATGGTGGTGGCCTTTGCGCCGCTGGTGGCGTTCCTGCTGGGGGTGACGGATATCGTGGTGCCCTGGCGCACGCTGATCCTGTCGGTGCTGCTGTTTGTCGCCGCACCGCTGCTGGCCGGGGTGGTGACGCGCCGACGCCTGGGCAGCGCGAAGGAAATCGCGGCGTTCACGGCAAGGATGAAGCCGGTGTCGATTGGCGGGCTGATCGTGACGGTGGCGATCCTGTTCGGGTTGCAGGGCGACGTGATCCTGTATGATCCGCTGATCATCGCGCTGATCGCGGTGCCGATCCTGATCCAGAGTTACGGGATCTTTGCCGTGGCCTATGGCGCGGCCTTCGCGATGAAGGTGCCGCACAGGATCGCCGCACCCTGCGCCCTGATCGGGACGTCGAACTTCTTTGAGCTGGCGGTGGCCGTGGCGATCAGCCTGTTCGGGCTGAATTCGGGCGCGGCGCTGGCCACGGTGGTGGGGGTGCTGGTGGAGGTGCCCGTGATGCTGTCGCTGGTCTGGTTCGCGAACGGGACGCAAGGACGGTTTCCCACGCCGAAGCGGGCGCGGGCGAGCAGACCGAAGGCTGTGCGCAAGGGGTGATTGGCGCTGCGCGCCAGCCTCCGGCGGGGGTATTTACGGCCAGATGACAGGGAAGCCCGCAGCGGGCGGAGCGATTTAGAGCCCCGCCTCTTGCGCGATTTCCTTGCGGGATTTGCGGGCGCGTTCGGTTGCCGACTTGAGCTGGCCGCAGGCGGCCATGATGTCTTCGCCGCGGGGGGTGCGGATGGGGCTGGCGTAGCCGGCCTTGTAGACGACATCCGCGAAGGCCCGGATGCGGTCGGGTTCGCTGCGCTGGTAGGGGGCACCGGGCCATTCGTTGAACGGGATCAGGTTGATCTTGGCCGGGATGCCGCTGATCAGCTTGACCAGGCGGCGGGCATCCGCGTCGGTGTCGTTGACCTCCTTGAGCATCACGTATTCGAAGGTGATGCGTTCGGAGTTGGACAGGCGCGGGTAGTCGCGCAGCGTGTTCAGAAGGGTCTCGATGTTCCAGCGTTTGTTGATCGGCACCAGCTTGTCGCGGACCTCGTCCGTGGTGGCGTGGAAGGAGACCGCGAGGAGACAGCCGATTTCCTCGGCGCATTTCGCGATTTCGGGGACGACACCGGAGGTCGAGAGCGTGATGCGGCGACGCGACAGCGAGATGCCTTCCGGGTCCATCGCGATCTTCATCGCGTCGCGCACGTTGTCGAAGTTGTAGAGCGGTTCGCCCATGCCCATCAGGACGACGTTGGAGAGCAGGCGGGTTTCATCCTTGGGCGCGCCGGGGACCGGCCATTCGCCCAGATCGTCGCGGGCCAGCATGATCTGGCCGACGATTTCGCCCGGCGTGAGGTTGCGCACCAGCTTCTGGGTGCCGGTGTGGCAGAACGAACAGGTCAGGGTGCAGCCCACCTGCGAGGAGATGCAGAGCGTGCCGCGGTCGGTTTCGGGGATATAGACCACTTCGACTTCGTGACCGCCGGCGATGCGCACCAGGTATTTGCGGGTGCCGTCGGAGGAGACCTGTTTCGAGACGATTTCAGGCAGCTCGATGATGAAGTTGTCGGCCAGCAGGGCGCGGTAGTCTTTCGACAGGTTGGTCATCCTGGCGAAATCGCGCACGCCCCAGTGATAGAGCCATTGCCAGACCTGGTTGAGGCGCATCTTGGCCTGCTTTTCCGGCGTGCCGGCCGCGATCAGCGCCTCCAGCAGTGCGGGCCGTGTCAGACCGACCAGGTTGACCGGACCCTCGGGCAGCTTGCGCGGGATCGTCATCACGTCCTGCGTGATCGGGGTCGCGGGCGCCGGGGTGCGGGCCGTCTGGATATCGGGCACCTGGCTGGTGGTCGCGCTGTCTGGGCTGGCGGTCATGATCGGGCTCCTGCTGGAAGTCTGCCCATATAGGGGATTCTTATCCACATGAAAACAGGGCGCGTGACCCTGTCACACCCCCTGCCCTGCATA
>TARA_R110000868_G_scaffold235273_6_pt1 | contig 45558 bp, 29 predicted proteins | sample TARA_R110000868 | Tara Oceans TARA_R110000868 (sample SAMEA4397489) | marine metagenome | biome: Polar Biome; feature: [SRF] surface water layer (ENVO:00010504); material: water (ENVO:00002006), including particulate matter (ENVO:01000060) such as... | depth 5 m | reverse complement strand
AAGCCAATTCAAGAACCCCAGCTGGACATCCAGAAGGATATCTTGAAGCCTTTGCAAATATATATCGGAATTTTGCGAAGCATTTACGAGCTCACTCAGAAGGAAAAGAACATAATATGGACATTTATGATTATCCTGAAATAGAGGATGGTGTTCATGGAATGAGTATGGTAGATGCTATGGTAGAATCCACTGAAAAAGGAAATGTTTGGGTTTCAGTTGAGCATTAAGTCAACAGAATTCAAAATTATAGATTCAAAATGAAAAATAGGGTATTCAATACATTCAATTTTTCATCTTTAATTTTAATTAGATGAAGTGAATCAGAGTTTAGAAAAATAATCAAACAGGAAGTAAGAAAATGAAGACAATAAAAGGACCAGCAATATTTTTAGCTCAATTTATGGATGATGTTGAGCCATTCAATAATCTTAAAAATATTTGTGCATGGGCAGCAGATTTAGGATATAAAGCAGTTCAAATTCCAAGTTGGGATGGACGAGCTATCGATCTCGAAAAAGCGGGAACCAGTAAAGATTACTGTGATGAAATTAAAGGAATTGTAAATGAAGCAGGGCTCGAAATATCGGAGCTTTCGACACACTTACAGGGACAATTAGTAGCTGTTCATCCTGCGTTCGACACAATGTTTGATGCCTTTGCACCAGAACATCTTCATGGAAAACCTAAGGAACGAACAGAATGGGCTAAGCAACAAGTTAAGTATGCAGCAACAGCAAGTAAGCACTTGGGCATTGATGTAATGGCAAGTTTTTCAGGAGCTCTTGCATGGCCTTTTGTGTATCCATGGCCACAACGTCCAGCTGGCTTAGTGGAAAATGCTTTTGAGGAATTAGCCAAACGATGGACTCCAATACTCGACCATTGCAAAAACGAGGGCGTTGAAGTTTGCTACGAAATTCATCCCGGTGAAGATCTACATGATGGTGTAACTTTTGAACGATTCTTGGAAGCAACAGGTAATCACGAATCGGTAAAAATGCTATATGACCCGAGTCACTATGTACTGCAACAATTGGATTATTTACAAAACATCGATTTTTATCACGAGTACATTCGAATGTTCCATGTTAAAGACGCTGAGTTCAATCCTACCGGAAAATCGGGTGTTTACGGTGGTTATCAGGGTTGGGCGGAACGTCCTGGAAGATTCCGGTCTTTAGGTGATGGTCAGGTTGATTTCGCTGCTATTTTCTCGAAATTAAGTCAGTATGGTTATGATGGATGGGCAGTATTAGAATGGGAATGCTGTATTAAATCACCTCAACAAGGTGCCGAAGAAGGCGCTCCATTTATTGATGCTCATATCATCAAGGTAACAGAAAAAGCTTTTGATGATTTTGCTGGTGGAGCAGTAGATGAAGAAACAAATCGAAAGATTTTGGGGATAGATTAATCAAAAAAATTACTTTCAAATGGTTTGTACTAACTAAAAGCTTATTAAATGGATAGTTGTTTAACAAAATAAACAAAGTTAGTACGCTAATACTTATTCTAGTTAAGCTATCTAGAAGTATAAGGGCCGTGAATGGACTTTACAGTCATTTCTTCATTTGAATTATCTATGACAACAACATGAAAAGTTTCTCCTCCGGGAGAAACTCTCACAACTATATGCCCATTATCACTTGCAAGTTGATCAAGACCTACAACTACAAGTTTATTTGCTTCATGCATTGCAGTAGCAAAAATATCTCGTTTCCCAGGATAGAGAAAATCAGTTAAGAGTCTTTTATATACCATTGGACTTGGGTGAGCAGAATCCCAAACAGGAATAATCCAAACTTGGGGTCTTAAAGACCTAACAAAAAAAGCATTCTGGGAATCAATATATCCATGATGATTTAATACACTTACCTCCACGGGGCCAACAGCTTGAGCAATTGGAGTTTCGATGTCATAAAAATCAGGCTTACCCTCTAAAGCAATACCTGCAATATCACCACCTGTAAAATAATCGAACGAGCCATAACTCATACGTAAAGCAAGGCTACTTATATTTTCATTGGGATAATCGGATGGATCCAAATCTTCTAAAGGAGGAAAGTACTTTCTAGTATTTGTAGAAACTCCAGTCCAAACCTCTCCATTTGCCGCGACATTCTGTATTGAGAAATTGGAGTATTTCTGGGGTTCATATTTCAATACAATTTGATCACTTCTACCTGGGGTAAATCGCTCTACTTTCATAGAATTATGTTCAACTTGCCAATCAATAAACGTTCTATAATTTATCAACGATCGATCACTAGGGTTGGTAAGATAATCGTAATCCGGCCAGCCGCGATCCAGCATGGTTTTGATAGGTATTTGTTCTCCAATCATAGTAAAACCCGTAAGCACATAATCCCCATTTTTTGATTTTGGAGAGTTATCCGTAGCCTGTCCCATATGATCCCAATGGAAGTGAGAAGGCATCGCATAATCAATCTGCTTTTTTACGCCATATTCAAGTATTCGACTTATATACCTAGTCATCCACTCACTGGATGTTCTGCTATCGTTAGGTTTTGGCTCTACATATCTTGGAATTCTCCATGCTTGATCGGTTTCAGTAAATTCGCCTGCATCAAAAAGCATCGTAGTTCCATCGGGGAGCATAAAAAAAGTAGAAGCCCCTCTACCAGTAGCAATTTCGTGGATATCAAGAGTTCCGGGAGTCCACTTAGTTAAAGGCTCGCCTACAACATCTTGGGCATATATTGGAGAAAGATTGAGGAAGGTTAGCATTATAAATAGTAACCCAATCGATAATTTTTGTTGAATTAAATAGATCATAGTTTTATCCGGTTAGTAAATGTAGGACAAGGGCTAGAAGGAAAACCCTTAATTGACTATAGTTCTACTACTTGCAGATACTGAAGTGAATTGAGATTGAAAAAAATGGAATCTAATCCACTTTTTTCAATGGTCTTCTGTTATCACCCGAAACGGTATCAATGAGCTTGTTATAGGGGTCAATTCCTGCAGATTTAGGCTCTTCATCTACAATAATTGTAATGGTATTTTCTATTGCTTCGAATTTATGTTTCTGAAGATACAGCACTGTTTCCTTGCCATCTTCATCCACACCGAAAACTCCTACATCAATCCAGTCTTGAAGCGGAAGTGATTGAATTGGTTTCGAAAGTCCTTCAACTTCTAAACTTAAGCTGTCGCCATTGGCATCTTTGTAGATTCTTCTTCCCTGCTCACTATTCGCATATTTTGACGTTTGAACTTTTAGAGTCACTTCAAATTTCCCATCCTCAGTTTCAGAAAAAGTCGATTCCTTAACTTGATTATCATAAAGTGTTATAGTCTCAAACATATCATGAATCAGATATTTTAGAGAATCAGGAGTGGCTTCATCCAAATAGCTCACGAACTCGGTGGAGGTGGTATAAGGTGGATTTTGAAAAGCGACAGCGTCAATATATCGACTGAGGGCGGCATTCATATTTTCCTCACCAATGTAATCGCTCAACGCATAAAGCACTAAAGAACCTTTATTGTAATGAATGTATTGTTGATTTTCGTTATACATTAGTGGTCGTTCTTTAATTCCTTCTGAAGCTCTTCCAAGTAAGTAACGATCAAGTGCATCTTTCAAGAATGTCCGCATTTGGTCTTCGCCTTTTTCCTTTTCAAGAACTTTCAGAGAGCTGTACTCCGACATACTTTCTGACATTACCGTTGCACCCTGAACATTGGCACCAATAACTTGATGTGCCCACCATTGATGAGCTACTTCATGAGCAGAAACACTGAATGGGTAATCTACTCCGTCATCGTTTTCGTCATCTACCTTAGCAATAAATCCAATAGCCTCTGAATAAGGAATTGTATTGGCAAAAGATTGTGCAAAGCCACCACCAGTTCTTGGAAATTCCAAAATTCGAACCTGCTTATGTTGATATTCACTAAACTCTTTTGTGTAATAATCCAATCCACGTTTCACCCCTTTAACCATTCGTTCGATATTGTAATCGTGATCTTTGTGGTAGTACACTTCAATCGGAATTCCATTCCAGTCATCTTTGGCTACTTCAAACCGGGCAGAAATGAAGGAGTAAAAATTCAACATTTTGCTATCCATTTTGTAATGGAAATACTTGCGACCATCTTCTTCCCACTCATCTTGAAGATATCCAGGAGCAACTGCTATTTGATCAGGAGAAGTACTGATAGTAGTTTCGAAATCAATCCAATCTGCATCGTATGAAATGTAGTTATTTTGAAGGGCTGCGCTATCAGTCTGTGGTGGCATTCTATCTTTAGGAGGAAGCCCAAATCTTTCCCTAGATTCTTCTCCAATCAATTCGCTCTGCGAATTATATCCTATTCTTGGGAATAGTCCATTGTTAATGAATGTGCCGTTTTCAAGAATAGGTGAATTATTGCGAAGCATGGTATTCGGCTTATTCCATATCTCGAAATTGAAAACCACGGAGTCTCCCGGTTGCAGAGCTTCTGTTAGTTTATAGATGTCATAGTTCATGGAATCATCTTCCAGTACAATTTTGTGTGCAGCTTCAAAATCAAAAGTAGACTCATCGCTACTATGATCAATATGAATGGAATCGATTGCAAAAAGAGTTTTATTTTTCAGTATATATGTTCCTTTGGCTTTGAAGTCTCGAGTTTCAGGAAAGATATCCAGATCAATTTTCGAGCTAACAATTCGTGGCTGGGGAATGTGTTCATACTTTCCGTAATTAATTTCCCATTGAGCCCGTTGAGCTTCTTGCTCTTTAGATGAGACATACTCGTTCTCAATATTGTTTACATAATAAATGTAGCCACCGATAAATAGAAACGACCCAAGTGAAAACATTAACAATAACGACAAAAGTGGTGTGAATTCCTTTTTGGCACTTTCCCAACGTTGCTTAAAGCGTTCAGGTAAACCTCTTCTAAAAAATACTATAGAAATAATATAGAGGGCGATACCAAGCATCAACCAATAAATCTTGTAGATGTAGTAAAGACCCAATGAACTCCCATATCCATTCATATCAGAATAAGGTGTGCCCGGTGCTTGATTGTATTTGAAAATAGCTTGCTCAATTCCAACACCATCTAAAAAGGAAATCCCAATAGATATAAGTAGGAGTAAGAAAAAACCGAGATAGTAATTTTTAAACCAAGTGTGAACAAAGATGGCAAGGAGTGCCCAAATAATTAAATGAATGAATTGAATTCCGTATAAATCAAAAAGATAAAGTCCGAGTTCAAGGTTGTAGTATCCGTTATAAAGTTGTATTCCAACTCCAACTAGAATGATGGTACTAAGAAGTATTGCTTGCATTTTCAATACCGCAAAGAAACTTGATAGTAATAGCGCCCAGTTTGGTATGGGAGTTACATGAAGCAGTTGATCTACGTTATAGGTCTGGCTACGGTGAAGTACAATCCCAGCATATAAAAAAGTAAGTAAGTTGGCAAAAAGGCCAAAAAATGTACCAGGAAGAGCTAGCATTTGCCAAGTAACTGGAAGTGTACTTGTGCCAAAAATTTCTCCACTTACTGTTATTGTAACTAGTGAGATTAATACGCCAATAATGGTAATAATTATAAATGGCCAACCCTTAATAATATAAAGTAGATCAGTATTCGAAATACTCCATGAAAGCTTCAAGTGTTGAAGAAAAGAGTGATCAAAACTCACTTTTGGTAGTTTTACTGAAAGGATACTTCCAAAATTCTTTTTTGTGATCGATTCACCCTCTTTACGAAAGAAGTTGAACGAAAACGCCTGCTGACTAAAGCTGAACGTTCGGTAAACAAATCCGAAAATAAGGAGCCCAATTCCAGACCATAAAAGGCGGTTGTAGAAAATAATTTTTCCAAAGGGAAGTGGGTTTTCATTCTGTTCATACACCGACCAGTATTCTGTATAATATTGATTTGCAGTAGATCCAAATGGATCGAGCATTGCAGATAGAATTTCATTATCTAAATCTGCAGTGAGAGAGCTGGCGACTCCTTGGAGTAATATTAATGCTAATACGGTAATAAAACCTACACTTACACTTCTAGTAAATGTAACAACCGCAAAAACAATCGCTCCATAGAAAAAGAGATTCGGAATGATGTAGATAATAAATGACTGTATATAATTCATCAATACAAAAGGGCCTAATAAATCAGGGTTAGTACCCGGTAAAATGCTACCAAGCATAATCCCAACAGCAGCAAACACAACAATAATGATTGAAATAACTAACCCACTAAAAAACTTCGCAAGCAAATACTCCCACTTTCGAAAAGGATAGGAGAAGGTAATAGAGTGCATTTCATATTTAAAGTCCTTATAAATTGTACCACCTACTATGGAAGGTAAGAGGAAGAAAATGAACACCGTCATCTCATTCAGTAACCCATTTATAGATGTAGCTGAATTTACAATGGTAACAGAATTGATAGCTACCGTTATGCTTTCAAAAATACCAGCTGCCGCCGCCATGCTAAAGGTGGCGAGTAAGAAAATAATGCCACCATATACATAGAAAAGTGGTCGTTTAAACCAGGCTTTTACCTCGTAAAGAAAAATATTCAAAAACATATTCAAGCCTCAACGGTAGTTACAGTTTGATTTTCGTTGAGGGAAACGAAATAAACATCTTCCAATTCAGGCGTTTTTTCAGCAAAGCTTTCATCGGGCTTGGTGAGGCTGTGTACTCGGATATTAAGACTGTTGTCCTGATTAAAGTTTGATGAGATCACATTAAACTTGGCTTCATATTGTTCGAGTTCTTCTCTAGGAATATTTTTAGTCCAAATATGACCAATAAGTTTTTGGGTAGCTTCTTTTGGTGTTTGATGAGTCAATATTTTCCCGCCATTCAAAATGGCCATATCGGTACAAAGCTCTTTCACATCATCAACAATATGGGTAGAGAAAATCACAATATTATTCGTGCCAATTTCACGAAGAACATTCAAAAATCGTTGTCGTTCGGCTGGGTCAAGTCCTGCTGTAGGTTCATCCACAATGATTAATTTTGGATCATTCAAGAGAAGTTGAGCTATTCCAAAACGCTGTTTCATTCCACCAGAATATCCTGCTACATGTTTTTTTCTAACCTCGTATAAATTGGTAACCTCCAAAGCTGCAGTAACAATTTTAGTACGATCTGTTTTATCAGAAATTCCTTTAAGCTTCGCAAAATAATCCAATAAATCTTCGGCACTCATTTTTGGATATACACCAAAAGATTGAGGTAGGTAACCCAATGTCTTTCGAAGAGAAATCTGATTGTTCAGAATATCCAAGTCATCTAGAAAAGCAGATCCACTATCTGGAGCCTGTAAAGTAGCAATGGTTCTCATCAAAGTTGATTTTCCCGCACCATTAGGTCCTAATAGTCCGAACATGCCAGACTCGATTTCTATAGTAACATTATCGAGTGCTTTAACACCGTTCTTGTAGGTTTTTGAAATATTGGATAGTGATAGCTTCATAAGTGTGTTTTTTATCTAGATGAAAATCTGATTCAACAATACTGTATTAGTGACAAAATCGCACAAATTATTACAGAATTAATTCTATAAAAAAATTCAATCATTTCGAAGAAGAGTAAAGACTACGAAACCAATATAGTTGTTGCTAATTTAAAACCCGTAGATTTCTTAAGGTTCGAAATAACAAACAAGAAATATAGGCTTTAAAAAATCATTCAAAACCCAAACACACTTCGTATTCCAATCACAAAAGCATCCTCAATATCAGGTGCTTGGTTTGGATTCTGAATGTATTGAGCATCAAATTGGAAGCTAACGTTTTCAGAAGCCACTAAGAGATAAGTGAGTTCAATATTCGTTTCATTTTGGGTGAAATCATTACCACTTCTCTCTTCAATAAATACAAAATCATCGCTGTTTAAAGGTGCAGAAATGGCAAATCCAAACACATCATCTGGGCGATTTTTAAATAAACCAGAGTAATTTAGCCCTGTACCTAAGTAATAGTTAAACCGATTAATATCTCGGTTAGCAGCGCCTACTCTTCCAAAAACTGAAAATCCATTCGCGAAGGAAAGCTCTCCAATAGCATACACTCCATGGTCGGATTCCATTTCACCAAGCCAGCCCTCTCTTTCTTCAGTATACTTCCAGCCGCCTAAAACTAGCCGAAAAGGAGAGATTTCATTAACCCCTCTTTTTAACCGTGAGACAGGATGTTCTTCTGCATTCGTAAACGTCAGCTCTGAAACCAAAAGAGCACCTTCACTTTCTCGAAGATACACTGATGTACCAATGGTATTATTTGGATTAGAAGGAACAGCATCTAAGACAGCAATTTTTAGTGAAACTAAAGGAATGGGATGAATTTTTAGTCTCGCAGCTATCGAAGTGAGTGGAAATATTGATGGACCTGTAATTCCACTTGAAGAGAAGTCAGGACCAATGCCATGTGAACTATTCAGAAATAATCCCCCTGTATTAGTTACATCAAATTCTGAGTTTAGATCATATAATCCAACTAATAACGAGCTTTTGATTTTTGGCAAGGTTTTGAGAATCCAAGCTTCATAGAAACGCCATGAATTCTCAGAATCAATATTAGAAATTGTTTGTATATCACCCACGATTTCTGAAATACTACTACCTTGATTTCCCAATCCATAGAAGTAAAAAGAAAAGCTCTTGGCATCAAAACTAACTTCTACATCAATGTTATCCATATAGCGGGTACCCGTGTTAATACCACCATATATATTTGCGTAAATATCAGCTGAATAAGTAAAAGAAGATTCCACTTTTTGAAAGAAAGGCTCTTTTTCTTGAGCGTTTGTCAAGTTAGAAGTAAAAAGAAGAATGGAGAGATAAAGAAAAAATCTATTCATTATAAAAATCACTTTAGAAGAATCATTTGTCGTGAAGTGGTGAATTCATCAACAGATAGTGAGTAATAGTATAAACCGCTCGGAAGAGATTTAGCATCAAAGGTAATTGAGTGATTTCCAGTACTTTTATTTCCTTCAAAAAGACTTTCAATTTTTCGCCCCAATGCATCATAAACTTCAAGTTTAACCAAAGAGGGTTTTTCTAGTTGAAAACTGATAATTGTTGAAGGATTGAAAGGGTTTGGGTAGTTTTGATGAAGCTGGAATTCTTGTGGTGTGTCTGGTAAATTCTCTGAATTTGTCAAAGTTTTGAACTCAAAATCTCCAACTAAGGGAAGATGATCAGAAGCCAGTATAGCATCTTCTTTTTCTAATCCATAAATGGCTAAAGAATCTGAATGCATTTCCAGTGTATGCAGAGAAAAACTATTCTTTGCTTCTAAAACAGATCCTGAATAAACGATATAATCTAAGCGACCGGCGCTAAAAGACGAACTGGCAGAATACCAAGTAAAGGTAGTTGGCAATCCCGGATTTTGTGGTTTTAAATCCTCTAAAGCAGTGCCATCCCAGTCAGGATCAAAGTCTGATCCAAAGCTCGCTTCATTTACAATATCTCCGGTGATTAACGTGGTTTGCTGCTGGACAAGTCCTACTAAATTCATATCTCCCATAATTACGATCGGGGTTTCTTCTGCAATATCAAATTCTAAACCGGATTTTGAATCCCGGATAAATCCCATAAACTCATCAATCTCTCTTTGTCTACTTTCTTCGTTAGAACAACAAGGCGGGTGCGCAACAATTGACAATAATTCACGATCTCCTAAATCAAGTAGATAAGCCGCGTTACCAGCAATACTGGTTTGTTTTAGAATAGGAAATCGACTTACAATCAGGTTATCATTTCCAGTATCACCACTATACCATTGTTGATTTTCGTGAGAAGGCAGAAACTCTTCAATCAAAGCACCAGCCTGTTGACCGCTATTATCATATACCTCTTCAAGACCTATAATATCCGGTTCAATAGCTTGGAAGATTCTACGAAAGTTCTCTTTGGTAGAAGGGTTAAACAAATTATCGCGTTCGACATTGTAGGAGAGAACCCGAAGATCACTTTGCGAGTCTCGTTTTAAAGAATAGGTTTCGGGGTTATACGTAATCTCGCTGTCGAAGGTATAGGTTAGCGTACTCGAACCATTATCAGGCAGTAAATCACCATTGGAAGTGGCTGAACGAATCAAAAAATCAAATGAGCTCTCATTAAAAATTTCTTGACCATTTACTTTTGCAGTCCGATTAATTTTCATTTCAAAGACTTTTGAGGTAACTGTTGGGGCGGTAACTAGTCCAATATCATAGGAATTAAATGATTTATGAGTTGGGTTATAAAACTGACCATTTCGTTGCCCAAAATTGAAAATCAGCTCATATCCTATTCCTAAAAAAGATTCACCTGTTTCAGCATTACTATCTGAATCAATTAAAAGCGAGATTGAATTATCTTGTTGTAAGTTGATCTCGTCTCCAACCTCTAAGTAGATATAAATGTATAGGTCATCATTAGTGATTTTAAGTGTTTTAAAATCTATCGAAGTTCCAAGATTGTCGCCCGAGGCATCTTCATAAAACGCAGGAATACTTTCCCAGTCAGAGAAATCTTCATCAATTGAAATTGTTTGTGCCGAACTGTTTTCAGAATAAAAAAAACAGAGAAAAAAAAGTAAAAAGGAAGATATTCTAATGAGTGTATTCATTGTCAAATTTTTCTATAATCTAATACTTGTTCTACTCTGAAGAAGTTATTTCTTTAAAATTTCTATAGCAGTACTTACCTCAGAACTTACGGTAAATCCGTTTTCGATGAGAATTTCTTTTGTGTTCTCCATTACCTCGGTTTTAATTCTTCCTAGGTTAGAAAATTCTGAAAAGGTATTTATCCAGAATAAAACTTCAAGTTGGATATAATTATCAGCAAAAGTAGAAATAACTACATCTGCAGATGGATCATCTAAAATGCCTTCAATTTTATTTATACCTTCTAAGATTAATAATCGAGCTTTTTTTGAATCATTTCTAAAATCAATACCAATAGGAAACTTTCCTCTACGTAAACCATCTCTAGTGTAATTTTGTAAGGGATTTTTAAAAATCATAGCACTGGGTATAAAAATATCAATTCCATCACCAGCCCGAACATGTATATCTCTAATGTTAATAGCCTTTACAACGCCAGTAATGCCATTGCTTTCTATTAAATCACCCACATCAAACGAACGGCTAAAAGACATAAAAAATCCAGCAAGAAGGTTTTCTCCAATTTCTCTGAATGCAAAACCAAGAATCACGGTTAGTACTCCACCAGCGGCTAAAATACTTGAAGCGGCCTTCGTTAAGCCCATAATATTAAGCGAAATAATAATACCTAAACTATAGAAAAACCATCGAGTAATCCGTCGTATCAGTTGAATTCTTTTTTCTGAAGTATTTGTTCGTTCTAAGACCTTCTTTAAAGTGCGACCTGCTGTTAACCCTAAAAATATGAATACTACTAGAACGAATAGTCCAACTAATATCTCGGGGGCAGCTTGCTTTATCGAATTATAAAAATTTTCGAAACTTTTAACGATTTCATTCATAAAATACTATTTAGTTTGAGACAAGGAGTACGCATATATTTCGAATATCGGAACTTTTTTTGATTGAACGTTAATATTTGAAATAATCTTTTAATAAGCTAAAAAAGCCAAATGGAGTATAAATAAGCTGTTTTAGATTTGGTATTGGTCATAATAAAGGAGACCTTTGTAATGCAAGTTATAGGTCAGGAATCGGTAATTTCACAGTACAGTACAAGTTTTCCCTTCTCTAGTTTGTTTAACTAAATTTTAAACCCCACAGCCGAATTGAATACAAAGCAAAGTTTATTATTTGCTTTAGACTGTACCTGAGGGGCCCAATACACATATTTTTATATAATGGAATACGGTAAAATTAAATGGTTTGATGCTGAAAAAGGTTTCGGTTTCATTCAACCAGATAATGGTGGCAAAGACGTTTTTGTTCACCGAAATAATATTGAAAATCTTGGATTTGAAGAAAGTCTAAAAGATGGTGAAGAAGTAGAATTTACTATTTCTGAAACTCCTAAAGGCTTAAGTGCAGTTGAAGTTTATAGACTTCAATAAGTATAAAGTTTAAGTTTTAAAGCCGCGCCCGAAAGCGTGGCTTTTTTTATTTAGAAAAGAAAATTAGCGGGCTTTAAAATTTGGGTTTTGTATAATTCCCAATAAGTTTCCAAAAGGGTCAATCACGGTAGCCACATATATATCTCCTCCAACATGCATGATCTCTTCATCTGGAAGAGCCCCTTCATCAATTAAAAGTTTCCATGCTTTTTGTATATTCTCCACTCCCCAATATACAGCGCTACCACTTTTCCCAGGTTCTCTATCTGGTTGTAGCCCTAATTCATACCCACCAATATCAAATCCTACATAAAAGGGTTCATCAAAATATGGTTTTTCACCTGTTATTTTAGTGTACCAATTTTTGGCTTTTTTGATATCTTGGGCTACATATACTACTGTTCGTAATCCTTGGAGCATAACTTTTGGGTAAGTTTATAAAGTGATAATTTAGATAAATTTAGTTAGGCTTTAAAAGATGAAATAAAAAAAGCCTCAATGGGGTCAACCAGTTGAGGCTTGGGGTACAGAATAAAAAACTAGAGATAATTAATACTGGTAGTAATGCTACCCTTATAATTTCCCCTTAAAATTTTCTCGTCAGAATCATCAATTTGAGTGTTTAGGTCAATAGTGTGATTTCCATTTTCGTTTTCAAGAATACTGCTCATTGAAAGTATTAACTCATCTCCAAATTCATTTACTGCTATTACAGAGTTTTCAAGACTTACATAAGTATCAACATTTTTTGGAGCTTTAAAATCAAAACCTCCAATAGACTCATTACTATCATTAAGAGATAATTCATTTACTCGAACATTTGTAAGAGTAGCCCCACTGATGATTGTTGCACTTACCCTCATTGTTGCAGTAGCCACACCTTGAGCTAAAGTCTCTATTTGGAAAAAGGAAAAGAGTATTAGTATGGTTATTAGGTGTTTCATGGGGCATTAATTTAATCTGCTCCAAATATATTAATATTTTCTAACATTAGAAAATATTAATATTACTTTTTTCTAATAAATTTACTTATTAAAGCTGTTAGTTATTGTTATTATTAAAATTGAACCTCAATTTTAAAATTAAAAATTTCTTCTTGCACAAAAAAAATATGGCCTTCGAAAAAGAAAGTGCGGGATAAAACTTAAATGTTGATTAAAATGTCTTAAACACAAATATTGAGATGGGTACAAAGGAAGTCTCTAATTCCTTTAATATGCTTAAAGAAGGTTACATGAAAAATATATTTATTAGATGGGGTCTTTGGGGGCTACTATTTTTTGTTCTGTCGGTAAATGTCAGTGGGCAAACATTTATTCTAAAGCCGGCTGCCTTAGCAAATAAAGATGGAGACTTCGAAACAAAACTTTTTTTAAAGAAGGATCAAGTTTTTCGAGTTAGTTGGACATCGTTAGATGGGACTGATTTAAATCTCACAGGGAAAGATGCTAAACTAATTATTGGTAGATCTTCTAATAACTATAACGTTTTAGAAGTAAATACGACAAGCACAAAGGGAGACTTTATACCTAGTTCTATTGGTTTAGGTGCTGGTAGGTATTATGCTAGAGTAACAAATTCTAATGGTAGAACGACAACAGATATACAGGATGATCAACAAACCAATCCGAGTTCGATTATTTATTCGAATGAAATTTTACTATTAATTGAAGCTACTGAAGCGCCAGCAATTATATCTCCCAGGGGTAAAACTTCCAACCCAACACCAACCTTTCAGTGGACTTCAGTTTCAGGTGTTCCATCATATTGGATTATAGTTTCAAGTTCTCCTTTTGATATTGTAGAAGATAAAGATGGTAATATTAGTATAGAAGGTGCAACAATTGTTTGGCAGTATATAACAAAGAATAATACAGCAGAATATGGAGCAGTAAATAAAGAATCTCCCTTTAAAGATGAAGCACCGCCATTAAATGCGAATCAGGAGTATAGTTTTACAATATTAAATGTGTACGAGGATAATAACCCAGTATATACTAGTCCCGTTTTTGGTGGTATTGTTCCTTTTATATTTTCTGATCCAAATGCTTTACCAAAGACCACACTTAATGAACCGATTAACGATGAAGTATTTTTCTCAGAAAAAACGATAACATTTAGTTGGAAAAAAATACCAGAGTCAAGCAATTATACAATAAACTTGCTTCAAGTTGTAAAACAACAAGGTGTTGATGTTACGATTCCGATATGGAAAAGCACTACGACCAATAATTCAATTGATTATCCAGCGATTGAAAACTTAAAAAATGGTCGTTTCAAATGGAATGTGGTAACAAATAATTCCACTGGTGGCGGAACCACTAGTAATAGTAATCTATTTACTTACAAAGTTGAAACGGGGGAATTTAATGCTAGAATTCAATCTAGTACTGATAATTCTAGTTTAGTAGGGGTAGAATTAACGGCAACCGCTATTTCTGGAGGTGTAACTCCTTCTGTTGCATATGCAATTCAAAATGAATCATACAGTGATAGTTTAGTTGCTGGAATTTATGAATTTAAAGCGGTGAAAACAGGTTTCGAAAATGTAAGTACTCAAATCAGAATTAGAGACGCAAGGCGAAGCAACTTCACTTTAAAAATGAACCCACTTCCATCTTCAATTCAGGGTTCCGTTAAAGATAATAATGGTAGCAATGTTGCAAATGCGACGGTCAATATAACTAATCTGTCTTCAGGGGAAATCAAAAATGCTATTTCAGATGTAAACGGAGGTTTTTCAGCTTCCTTAAAAAAAGGAAGCTATTCAATCCAAGTTTCAAAAACTGGGTATATTAGCTCAACTACTCGGTCAATTACACTAGGTTTAAATGTTCAAAAAGAAGAAACCAACCCTTTCATTATAAAAAATGATCAAGCTACTATTACTGGTGTAATTAATAATGAAGATGGCCTACCAGTACAGCAGGCAAATGTTACTATAAAAAACGGTTCAAAAACATTCGAAACTAAAACGAATGGTTCAGGGCTATATCAATTTATAGTATCTAGTGGCAAATGGACATTAAGCATTCAAAAAATTGGTTTCGTAAAACCAAAAGATAAAATAATTACGTTATCAACAGGTGATGTACTTCAAAACCAGAATTTTATTCTAACAGGAAATGCCAATCAAGTTACTGGATTTATTAGAGAACGTATTACCAATAACAACGGATTGATTGGTGTTGCCCCATTCGAAGGAATTACTGTTGAAGCGATACCCAATGTAGGGTCTGTGATAACTACGGTTAGCGAAAAAAATGGTCAATATACTTTAAGTTTAAAAAGTGGTTCATATACCATCAAAGCAAAAAGACAAAATTACACTTCAAATCAAGATAGAGAATTAGTAATTGGTATTGCCATCGGAGAAACAATTTCTAATATGGATTTTGAGTTAATTCCAAATCCAAGTTCAATTTCAGGCACAGTTACTTTATCAAATGGAAATGGAGTAGCAGACGTTCAAGTTACTGTACCCAACGTAGGAACAACAACTACAACAAATAGTGGCTATTATAAGATTAGTGTGCCTTCAGGAAGCCATAACGTTTTAGTTTCGAAGTCTGGTTTAGTGTCACCTGACCCTAAATCAATAACCGTAAAAACAGGGCAAAGTTTAAATGGGCTAAATTTTATTATGATCCCAAATGCAGGTTCGATTTCGGGTCAAGTAAGTTCTGGAGGAGAAGCCCTATTAAATACATCACTTACAGCAATAAATACTTCGAATGGAAAGAAGGTCCAGATAGTTAACAATTTGGATGGAACTTTTAGCTTTAATTTACAATCAGGAAATTGGTACATAAAAGCTGTTAAAGCTGGGTTTTTGATGGATTCCACATCAATAATAACAATTGGACCAGGTCAAAAACTTGTAGATCAAAACTTTTCGTTAATAAAAAACCTGACTACAGTACGAGGAACAATTACTGATGGTATAAATCCTTTAAAAAACGCGTCAATTTTAGTTACAAATATATTTGGTGAAGCTTTTAATCAAACAACAATTTCCCAAGTAAACGGTACATATGCATTTAGTATACCTGCTGGCGCAAGCTATCAAATTAGAACATCAAAGGATGGCTATAAAACATTGTTACAGACGACAGATCAACTTGTACCAGAGCAGACGGTGATCAGAAACTTCACTTTAACTGCAAATCCAAGTTCGGTAGCTGGAAAAGTTTTTGTGTCAACAAAATCAGTTTTATCAAATGCAAAAGTAGTAGCAATAAATAATAACGGTGTGCGAGTAGATAGTACCACAACAAGAACAGATGGTTCATATTTACTGGGGTTATCCCCTGGAAGCTATACGCTTTCTATTACAAAGGCTGGATACACAACGTCAATAAAATCTACATCGCTTAGTATTGGGCAGAATCTAACAGGGATTGATTTTACAGTGAATGAAAATTTTGCAGTTTTTAGTGGTAAAATTACAGATTCTGAAGGCAATATTTTAGATCAGGTTTTTATAAATATATCTCGGGAAGGAGGGGGAGGTGCAAGCGCAGTAACTGATCAAGAAGGAGCCTTTACTTTGTCTGGGTTAACCGAAGGTAGATATTCAGTCCAAATAACAAAAGCGGGTTTTATTGACAGAAGACTATCAAGAGTGGTAATGGATGGCGATTTTGTAATACTTGATCAAGTTCTTACCCCCAAAAATGGGGTAATCGAAGGTCAAATTTTAGATGAAAATGGAGCATTCATTTCATCTGCTACAGTAATAGCTGTAAATGAAAATGGAGAAGAATATACCGCAGTAACAAATACAAGTGGAGCCTATTCATTCAATTCATTAGAACTAGGAGAGTATACTATAAATGCATCAAAAACAGGCTATACTTCTAATAATACCGTTTCAGCAGAATTAACAGAGGGAAATTTAATAAGGACATCGATTAACTTGAGCGACTTAATCCCAAATAATGTGGTAATTTCGGGTATAGTTACTAATAGCTCCTCCTCCAGTTTTATTAAAGATGCTCAGGTTTCTATTACAGGCTCTGGAGGATCAGGTTTTGCCCTTAGTAATTCTGAAGGTGCATTTTCAGTTTCAAATCTTTCAGCAGGGACCTATTCAGTAAAAAGTAGTAAGGATGGATTTAAAACGAGTTCTAGTGAGATTACAGTAGTAAGTGGGGGTACATCAGGAATAATCAATTTTTTTCTTGTACCAAATAATGGGAAAATCACAGGGGTTATTAGAGATGTTAACAATGAGCCATTACCGTTCAAAGTGACAGTGAATGCAGTTTCTGAAACTAAATCGTTGATTACACAAGCCGATTTAACGGGAAAATTTACGTTTGAAGGTATTGAGACGGGATTAGATTATAAGATAAGTACAGATATTTATAGGGATGGATATGAGAATGTAGAAACACTTATTGAAGTGCCCCCTGGGAGTTCTACTACAATATTAGAGGATGATTTAAAAGTTATTACCAAGAAATCCTCGATTTCGGGAAACACAGAAATTGGAGAAGTAACTTTAAGCCTTTTGAATGCAAATAATAATGAAGTTATTGATTTAACAAGTTCCGATTTAGATGGAAATTTCTCGTTCAATTTTTTAGGACAAGGAAGCTATAAAGTAATTCCAAAAAAATTTGGTTATTTATTTACTCCCACAGTATCAAATACAATTGATTTAGATAGTGAAACATCTAGTTCGGTTTCATTTGCAGCACAAGCAAATATTGCGACACTAGAAGTAATAGTTAATAACTCAAGTGGATCTAGAGTACCAAATGTAGAGGTTACAATAATTTCAGCTGATACCACGATTATTCTATCCGAAAAAACAAACTCTACTGGTATTGCAAAATTTAGAAATATTAAGGCAACTAATTATTTAGTTCGACCAGCAAAACAAGGTTTTAGTATAAATCCAGAGTCAATAAATGTGACTTTGAATTCAAGAGATTCAGTTTCTTCCACATTTATAATAACAGCCAATAGTTCAGCACTTACAGGAAATGTAAAATCAGTAGTAGGAGGAAATACAAGTAATTTAAATGCGACAACTATAACAGCTATACTTGATACAACTGGGCAGTCTTTTGAAACGGTAACTAATAACTCCGGAGTATATAGTTTTAATGGATTACCGGGCGGAACTTATTCAGTAATTGCTTCAAAATCAGGTTTTATATCGGATACAATTTCGGTGATGGTTAATATTGGAGACTCTATTGTTGCAGAAGAAATTATTTTAAATAAATCATCAGTTGACCTTAGAGGAACTGTTCGGTTGAAAGGAATTGGAGTAGAAGGAGTTCAGGTGACGGCACTTTCAGCAAATACTTTAAATACTACAACAAATACATCAGGATCTTTTAGGTTTGCTTCGCTTCCAGTGAAAACAGGCGTTTCCGATACAACTGTTTACCAAATTAAAGTTACTGAAGGCATATTTAGTAAAAGTTATTTAGTTAGTATAACTCCCAATCAAGTTGGTAGCCGTATTAACTTACCTGTTACAAATTTACCTAGTGGAAAAATTGAACTCTTAGTTACGGATGGGGTTGAACCTATCCCTGGGGCGAAAATTACTTTTGGAATATCAGGAGGTGAGTCTTCAAGTGATATTACCGGAAATGATGGTTTGTTTGAATCTTCAGAAAACCTTAGAAAAGCATTGTATACAGTAAGCGCTTCTAAAGAAGGTTTACTATATCCACAAAATACCATTCGCGTAGAACTTCCTACTGATACAACGGTACTGACACGTGCTGTATATCTTCCATATACACAACTGGAAGTGGAAGAAATTTTAGCAGATCAGGAAACGCAAGTTGATGTCGTTAATCAAGTTGGTTATGATAATTCTAGTGCTTCTGGAATCTTATTTTATAAAAGAGAATCTGAAAGTATATTCACACAAACTCCAATGAGTAGAATTGGAGACACTTTAAGAGCAAATATCCCTGCATTTGGCTCAGTAGAAGAAATAACATTTTATACTTCAATAGACGATGAAAATAGAAACAATAATTATCTAAGTTTAGAAAGTGACATTATTCCATTGGCTAGTGGTATTCTTAGTGATATAAGAGTTACACCTACAATTAGTGGACAAAAATTAAGAGCTGGAGATTCCTACAAACTAGACCTTTTTGTAAGGGATGGAATCAATAAATCTTTAAGAGAGCGTTTTGAAGGGGAAACACCCGAGGGAAGTATAGAGTGGTTGGTAGTAGGTGAAGAGGGTGGTGTTTTATTGTCTAATCAAAAGGAAACATCAATAACTCTTGAAGCAATCTCTGAAGGTACTTATCAGGTACAAGTATCAGTTAACCTTGATGGGACTATATTAAATCGCTCATTAACGGTAGATATAACAAACACGCCGTTAGAATCTATTTCGGTGGGGATTCCTTCAAAAAAAGTGTCTAACACATCAGAAATACTATTTAGTTATTCTGCTGTAGATACTTCAGGAGGTAGTGTAGTTTTAGGAGAAGCACTTTCTTGGTCGGTAATTCCTCCAACTTCTGGAACAATTGATGAACGAGGAGTATTCGAAGCTTTAAATTCATCCACAATAGGTTCATTTAAAATTGTAGTAAGTGACGCTGTTTCAAAGATTAGAGGTGTTTCTGAAGTTGTAGAACTAGTAGCTCGCATTGAGCCTGATGAAGCATATTCTTTTACTGATGGTAATGGTCTTCAGTTTTTAGTATCAGAAGGGTCTGTTGATATTCCTTCTCAACTTTCATTGGGTGAAACTACTCCACCAAGTACAAAAAAGTTTGTTTTTGGTCAAGGAACAGACGTTAGCTACACAGTTTCAGATAAGATTTATGTACTTACCTTTAACGGTAGCGATTTAAAAAAGGCTGCGGAATTGATTTTACCAGAAGATTCTTCATTAGCTTTAAATGAAGGTTCTAAAAAAATTGGTCGCTTTAATTATACTACGCTTCAATGGGAAATATTAAGCAATACAACTAAAACTGTAAGCCAAAGAGCACCTGATGCAGTTATCATTGAGAAGCTTGGTCAATTTGCAATATTGGCAGAAAATGAACCACTAGGTATTAAATATGGTGCTGTTTTACCAAGTCCATTTTCTCCTGATATAGCCCCAGTTAAAATTGGTTATTGGCTGAATACTGCATTTCCTCCTGCGAAAGTAAATATACACATCTATAATATTAGAGGAGAGTTAGTTCGAACAATTTTAGAAGACGATCTTCAGCAACCAGGAAGATATGGTTCATCATCAAGTACTAAAGAAATAACGTGGGATGGTTTAACTGATAATGGTAAAATGGCTCGAAATGGTAGATATGTAATCCAAATCAAGGCAAAAGATCAACAAGATGAAGTTGTGAAATTGCTACAAGTGGTTTTAATCAAGTAGGGTCATATGAAAACAAGAAATTCACTCTTATTTTTATTCTTCATGTTGATATTAACATATCAGCTAAAAGCTCAAGAACTATCAAATATACCCGGGTCTTTTGTGGATATAGGATTCGGAACACGACCTGTAGGAATGGGGTTTGCATTTGTTGGACTTGCTGATGATGAAAACAGTACCTATTGGAATCCTGCAGGTTTAGCACAAGTAAATGAATATAAAGCTGGATTTTCACAAATCGACCAACTTGGATTGGTGACTTATAATTATGGAACTCTTCTAATCCCTATTCCAATTTCAGGCCATTCTGTAGGGATTTCGGTTATATCATCAGGTGATGAAGCTATGCAAGAGCTTTCTGTACATGCTGGTTATGGTTTTAAATTTAATATTGTAAGCCTTGGGATAGGTATCAAGTATCGAAATGTAAGTTTTGGAAATAACACATTGAATCCTAATAACTATCAAGTTTTTGATGCCGCTGAAATTTCACGAGGTTTAAACCAGCAAGTATATGGAGATGCAAACGGTTATGGAGTAGATATTGGTTTAATGGTGTACCCATCTGAAAAAACTCAGTTTGGAGTTATGGTAAGAGACTTGATAGCTCCATTAAATTGGAATAGCGGGGCTCGGGGAGCAGAATATAATGCAAGAGGATCTTATGAAGAGGGTCTTCCAATGGAGATTATTTTTGGATCTTCTTTTAAGGTAAATGACAATGTACTTTTGGTTAGTGATTTTCAACCTGCAATGACTGATGAACGTACCAATTGGGTAAGGGTTGGAATCGAAGGAAGGTTAATGAAAATATTAATGTTAAGAGCGGGAACGGAACAAGGAGTAAACGATCTGGATGATGATAAAATAACCCTAGGAACCGGATTAGATATTAGTCTTGGTGGTAAACTAAGAATACAATCGGATTTTGCTTATGTGATTGATCCAATACAGAGTTCACAGCGAATTAGCTTTTCAATTAGCTTTTAAGGAATATGAAAATGGATAAAAAGTTTTTTTATATACTCATCACCTTATTAGCGGTGAATTGTCAAACTCTGGCTTTTGCACAAGAAGAAGATTCAAATGCCAACGAGATTCATTTATTCAGAGGCGGGTTTATGGATGTGAAATTTGGAATGAACCTAAATACATTAGGTAGTAGTCTGGGGTCAGGTTCAATGGGGGGATTAATAAGTTCAAGGGTCGATAATGGAGCATTAAATATTCATTTGAATCCAGCGCTCTTAGGGTTTATGAGTCAAGGTCAGGTCCTATTTGATAGTAGAGCTGGCGTTGGGACAGCAATGACTTCTGGTCTGAATTCAAATATAACAAGTACCTTAAACGACGAAATAGCCTCAGCTGTAAATGACGAGTTCTCGAATGAAGCCAATTGGACTCAGTTTCCTGAAACATATATTACTCCTACGGTGGTTCGGGATTTTGATATTGGTTTTACTGGGAATGTATCTTCAATCGCATTTGCAGCCCCAATTACAAACAAATTTGTATTAGCAGGTGCATATTCTTCTCCAGCTGCTATCGATTTTGATTTGGGCATAACAGGACTGACAGCAAAGCTAGCACAAGAACAAGGTAGCGATGAAGTAGCAATTCGATTTGATGTGCTAATGAATATTTCTTTTCTGACTCAAATGCGGTTTAAAATGAACACGCTTTCACTGGGAATGGGTGCTAAATTGATTGATAAGAGAAATAAAAAGCTAGCAATAGGTGGAACAATTAACAGATATCAGGTTGATAATACCAGAAGATTACAAGCAGATCTTTCGGGTTTGGTTGTAGTAGGAAGTGCAGATGAGCGTTATTTTAATAATCCTAATGACCCAAATCTGAATACTGATGCAGGTGAGTCGAATGCTTTTTTTATGAATGCAGATGGAAAATTCCAAGCAACTGAATATGGAATGAAAATGGGTGTTTACTACCAACTCAACAATCATCTACGATTATCGGTTGTGTACGACTATGTGCCAACATTTAACTTAGTAAGTGAAAATAATTCGGCTAGTGCTTATCTCCCAATATTTTTAGTTGGTACAGGAGAGGATATCCTTGCAGGAAATATCGAAGTAGCACTTGACAGTTTACGGGCTAATAAACCAAACTTAACCACAGAAAGGGACCTTTCCTCTTTAGTAAAAAACAGTAGATTGAATTTGCCATCATCTTTCACAATTGGATTAGACCTACCCATTAGAAAACATACGTTGGTTTTAAATTTTAGCAAATACTATGGTGAGCTTTCCATCGAGAATGGAGATCAAGTAATTGGCAAAGACTTAAATGCGGGAATAGGATTAGGATTAGATTTTAGGATGAGAGATCGTTTTGAAAGCCTTATCCAAATTGCAAGCTTTCCAATCAGGCTTCTTTTTCTAGACATAGATGGTCTATTATTTCAAACTTTTGGTGGAATTACAGGGTATAAAAATTCACACTATAGAATAGGTGGAAATGTACTTCTAGGTGAAGGTATTGTTACTAGTGATAATGAAAAGCTAAGATCTACATTAGGAGGACCTCTTCCTCAAACTTTTTCGATGGGGCGACAATATACTATTTTTGAAAATGTAGATGTTGGGGTAACCGTACTTGCTCTACCTGATTTACTATTAAAATATTCCATAGGAATAAGATTTTAGCAACTACTTCTTATACCAAATAATGTTCTTTTCTGCTTTTAATACTATATTAAAGAATACGATTTAGTTCATTAAAAATTTATCAGGAGATGATTAAATATTTTGTAAAGCATTTTTTGCTCGCAATTGTCTTAGTTGGGTTGTTTCCTATCCAAGTACAAGCTCAATATCTTTATTCAAATCCAGAGTTTGCTTCTACGTATGATTGGACAGTAAACCATCGGCTTCAAATCTTGGATAAGTCACATGCGGATGGAGATTTTTCGTATGATCGAGGCTTTTCTAGAGTGCTAGCGCCAAAGGTTAAGCGTGAATATGAGCTTGACATGATGGAACAGGAGTTTTCCTTTGGAGATCAGTTTGAGTGGTATGATGGAGGTAGAAATGGATTCAGGAGTAGGTTTGCGAGTTATTCAAAAACAACATGGGCCGTCTATTCTGAACTTCATGCAACTTCATCTTTAACGGGAAAATCAAGAATAAATTTACATACTTACCTACAACAACATGCAAGAGCAAATAGGGCATTGTTCGAATTGCAATACCAATTGGATATCAAAAAAAACCAAAAAATTTCAATACAAAACACACTTTCAGAGTTTAAAAAAGACATAGATTTTACTGTTTCTTATGAATTTAATAAAACTAAAGTTGGAAATTTTCAGCTTGATATTACCTACCAAGATTATTTGAATAATATAGTAAATGGGGCAGGAAATGACTCAAATCCACTAAATCCACAATCTCGTCAAATACAGAAAGAGTATAATACCACGAATTTTCTTTTTTCAGGAAGATGGTATTCTAATAAAACAAAATGGTATCACTGGGATATATCGTATATCTATCAACCAAAAGTAAAATCAAATATAATAGACAAGACTGTTCTAGACTTTGGATATAAAGAAACAGAAAATCTGTATTTAATGAATGGAGCAATAAGTGCAAGAGTTAAAACATTTATTGTAGGGGTATATGGCTATAAAGATTTCAATGCCTTACGGAGATACAACAATGATGAGAGTGTAACTACAGGTTATAAGGCTAAACAGTCATCTCTAAAAGGAGGTGGATTTTTATACGGTCGAATATGGAGATTAGAACCTAAACTTAGGATTTCCAGAGAAAGATATACAGACGTACAAGCTGGAAACAATTTCGAAAATTCCATCATTAATAAAGAATTTAACTATGGTGAATATAGATGGTTAACAGATATTGGTTTAGGTTTAATATTTAGTAAGAAAGTAAAACTGACAGTTAGATATATGAAGCAAAAAAGAGATATAGATTCTCATAAAACTTCAGACTATCTAACAAGAAATTGGACTAGAGAATGGTTTTTTGTAAGAACTAAAGATCATCGTATGGCATTTCATCTTACAATTAATACCCACAAAAAATTAAAATTTGAATTATTTGGAGCATATGATATTGACGGAGATTCAAGTAGAACAAATCCAAGGGTTCAAAGATTTGACAAAGGTGGAGGAAAACTGATTGTATTATTATAAATATTCGGAAAAGGCATTTGGGAAAGAATATTAGTGACTATGCCTTCTAGAGATTAAACAGACTATTTATTTGGATTATTAGATAACGAAACTTTTGCTTTTTCGGCAATAGCTTTTACAGGTTTAGTTTTATAGAGTAAATACAGTAAAAACTTAAATAACCATTCAATTGGTTTAGGAAATTTTCGGTCAACATCTATAAATAATACTACTCTAATATCATCAGTATAATTAGCAGCATCATGTAGATAGTTATCATTAAAAATTATTCCTTCTCCATTTTTCCAGTAGTATTTTTCACCCTTTTCAATACTATTCTTATCGTATTTTTTATTATCAATTGGATCATCATTTATTCTAATCCAACATTGTTTTTCTTTGTTATTATTAGGAATAATTACACCTAGGTGATAGCGAAGAAAACCTTGAAAGTACCCCCTATGTGGCTTTATATATTGTTGAGGGTCGAGAATGGAGAAAAAAGCTTGTTTAATATTGGGGATTTGTTTTAGTAAGCGTGCTGTTTTAGGGCACAATTCACAGTTTTCTTCAACAAAACTACCAGAGAGAAACATGAAAGATTTCCATTTAATAGCATGTATACCACCTTTAGATTGTTCTCCAGCAAAACCATCTACATCTTTTAACTCCTCTTTGTAGTTGAGTAAAGCCATGCATTCTTTTTGGACTATTTCATAGTTATCCTCTAGTTCCTTGAAATAGGGATAATCTTTTTCATAATCGTGAAGAAATGCAGGAGTTCTTTTGATCCACTCTTTTTCTTCAAGTTTTACAATAAAGTCATTAATAAATTTTAGGGGTTCTTTTTTTGACATTTAGATGAAATGAGTATTGTATAAATTGATAATTAATCTATTTCTTAACACGATCAAAAAACTTTTTAAAACTTAGTCCAAGTATAAAGTTATTAGAATCATTTCCCTGTATATAGTTCATATTTTTTCGAGAGGTAAGCCCAAAAGAAGTGCTAATTAACCAAGAATCGATGGTTCTAGAATACATAGCTTCTAAAAACCACTCATGATCATGATGAAACTGATCATTAAAAGTATCAAAATAATAATCATCATTAAACCTTATTCTCTGGGCAAATAACTGAAGCTTTCCATTCTTAGTAAATAAATCAAAGTCGAATACATCAGAGCTTGAACCGGGTCCAATTCCTGCTCCAATTACTTGTCCCTTGTGAGTGTAACCTTGTCGAATATAAGAGTGCTGGTACCAAATATTATGTCTTCTATATAAAAATGCAGCCTTTGAACGATCTAATACGGCACGCTCGTATGCAAGTTTTATAATTTTATCATCTTTAAGTAGAAGTAGCTTAGAAAAACCTAAAGTATACGCTCTAGAATGTTCTGGTTCTTGCCCTCCTAAGACTCCTCCAAAATCATTTTTCCCAAATTCCATATAGGCTTCAAAACCTTGCTCTGGAAATGTCCATTCCATTGAAAGTGCTGCAAGCTGATCAAAGTCATCATTTCCTGTATTAGGATTGTCAGGATTTCTGTCGGCATCATCATACCGGTAAGCCATTACTAATAAATCTATTGCTTCAAACTCATTAAATCGTTTGTACATCATTCTTCCAAATCCAAGTTTAAGTCCTTTAATAAAACGAGGCTGGAAAGCCAAAAACCCGCCTGCGAGATATCGATAATTATTCTCCTTATCAGCATCAAAATAATCCGACTCCTCAAGTGATCCCCAAAGTAATTTGAATTCAAAATCTACAATTGAAGTTTCATAAGGTTTATTAGTACCAATTTCAATATGAGGAAAACCAGCAGCATTATTACTTCTTAGAATAGGATTATATTTTGCTGGACCCCAAACGGTATTACTTGTTGAAGCACCAAAAGTAAAACCAGAGTAAACCAATCTAACTTCAGATTGCGCCCAATCATATTCTGTAAAAGAGCTTTTCCCGAACCTTTGCGGATAATCTATTCTCCCATTCGAAAACTGATAGTTTAAAGGATTTGTAGATCCTCTTTGCGTGGCTAATTGGTAGTTTTGATTTTGTGAATAATAAATTAAGGGGGCTAAGCTATATTCTAAAATTCCCTTCTTACCTTGAATACCAAAGTAAACAGAACTATTTAATCCTTTCCCTTTCCAGACTGCTCCATCATTAATCGTTCTTGGATATTCGGAATTATAGTTTAAACCAAATTGAATAGGAAGGATCGAAAAATAATTTTCTTCTGGATTTCTAAAGTCTAATTCCCAAGGGTTCCATGTTAAACTATCTTTTTTAAACTTACTAAGAATCGCTGGGTGTTCATATAAGCGTTGATCAATATCTGGGTTCATCATTTCCAAAACATCGTAATACTCGCCCCCAACTTGATCTGGGTGAATTACCTGAGCCTTTAAATAGCCAAAACAGAAAAAAATAACTATAAAGAAAAAAATACTGATTTTAGACATTCTCACTTAAATATGGTCTGCATTAAATTGAAATAGAACTAACGTATCCTATGGTTTCAAATTTTAGATATTTACTAAAAATACCAATAATGTTTAATAGTCGGGGCGACAGGATTTGAACCTGCGACCTCTCGGCCCCCAGCCGAGCGCGCTACCGAGCTACGCCACGCCCCGTTTGTTATAAGCAAAATAAGCTTGTTTAAGACTGGCTGCAATCTCAATATTGAGTTTTTAAAACTAGTATTTACAAATCAAAAAAATGATTTTTAAAAATGCCTAGCATTAGATTCTAAATAATTAGATTAGCTATTGCAGGTTAAGTAGGTTATCAATTTATTCTATATGCTTTTGAAATAACAATAATCAATTAATTTAACTCTTTTGGGCTACAAGAAAAGAAAGACGCTTTTAATGGTATATGGAATAACAGTAGCGTTATTTTTTTTTCTAAATGTTTATTCAATATTCGAGCCGCTAGAAGAAACGCTTCTAGATATCCAGTTTCAGTCTTTTCAACGAGATATAGAAGAGCCAAAAGTGGTTTTAGTTCTTATAGATGATCAAAGTCTGAAAGAACTCAGTTCGAAAATGGGGATTTATTGGCCATGGCCAAGGGAACTATACAGTTACTTACATAACTATCTCTCTGCAAAAGGAGCTACTAGAATTGTCTATGATATAATTCTAGACCAACCAGATTTTGATAGACCAGGATTTAGAGGAACAGAAAGTGATAAGAACCTTGAAATATCATTGGGAACATATGGGAATGGAGTACTCGCAGCATACACGTATTCACTTAGGCCAAATGAAGACCAAATCACGTCCAAGTTTTCATACCAAGTAGAGGGCTTAATAGATACAAGTGTATATGGGTTAAACAACCTTCCGATAACACAGTTTGGTCAAGTTGCAAATTCATTAGGCTCAGTAAATGTAAATGTTAAAAATGAGTCACTAATTAGAAAAGTACCTCTATTCTTTCATTTACAGTCCAATCAATTTATACCATCTCTAGCTATGAGTACCTACTTATCTGCAACTGATGGCAGTGCTCAAAATATTAAATACTCAAACAATTCATTATTAACTAAAGCGAATAAAATTCCTTTAACAGAAACTAATGAGTACTTAATTAATTGGTATTCAAAAGGTGGGGGTGGGTTAGATGAAGGAAGCTTTGATAACTACTCCTTTGCTTCCATCTTAAGAAATGCGATCCAGTTTGCACAAACGGGAACTACACCTAACGACTCTCTTATAGATGTAAAAGACAAAGTTGTTTTTCTTGGGGCGAATGCAGCAGGCTTAGCAGATATAAAATCAACTCCAATGAGCCCTTATGAGCCCTTTCCTGGGGTTGAAATTCATGCAACTGTTCTTCAGAATTTGCTAGATCAAGACTACATTACCATTATAGATAACACGAATATCTACTTTAGAATAGGCATACTCATTATAATTTTTCTACTCTACTACGGCGTTTTCTTTAAAAGCTACCAAGTAAATATTTCACTTTCCTTATTGATATTATTTGGGATTCTGATTTCAGGTATTGCACTCTTTTATAGCCAAAGAGTATGGTTTCCAACGGTAGAAGGAACATTTACAATTGCACTAACCATAGTGGTAGGTTACATAGTTAAATATGTTGGAGAAGATAATGAGAAAAGAAAAATTAGAGGCGCTTTTGGGATGTATATTCAAAAAGAACTCGTCGATGAAATAAGCGAATCGCCAGAAGAATTAAAACTTGGTGGGCAAAGAAAAAATCTTACCATTATTTTTTCAGATTTAGAAGGATTTACTTCAATCTCTGAGCAGTACACACCAGAAGAACTGGTAGCGTTTTTGAACGAATATCTTTCAGAAATGACAAGAATCATATTTGAACATAAAGGGACGCTCGATAAATATATAGGTGATGCGGTAATGGCATTTTGGGGGGCGCCTGTTTCTCATGAAAATCATGCCTTTCTAGCTTGTAAATGTGTTCTTGAAATGCAAAAAAGTTTGAAAATTCTTCAAAAGAAATGGAAAGCAGAAGGTAAGCCTACACCTGGAGTTCGATTTGGTATAAATACGGGGGAAGTAGTAGTGGGCAATATGGGATCGCTCGAACGATTTAACTATACAGTACTAGGTGACCATGTAAATTTAGCGGCAAGACTTGAGCCTGCAAATAAAGACTTTGGGACCCATACGCTTATTTCAGAATTTACAAGAGCTTTAATTGGAGATAAATTTTTGGTTCGAGAAGCGGGTTTAATTAAAGTTAAAGGAAGAGATGAGGCCATTAAAGTATTTGAGCTTTTAGGTGAAGCTGGTGAGGAAGGCGAAGCAGAAAAGAGAAAATTTATTACCGATTTTGAAAAGGCGCTTATCCTTTATTATTCCAATAAGCTTGATGAAGCAGCCTCTGTATTTATGGAGTTTACAAAAAACTATGGTGAGGACCCTTTATCAGATATATATTTATCTAAAATCGCATATTATCAAGCATTTCCACCAGAAAAATGGACAGGGATACATGAACAAATATCAAAATAAGGCAATGAGATTAAGTAAAAAAATTACTTTGGGATTAAGTGTAATCATTTTGATATGTACTGAATTAAGTGCCCAAACTAGATATACTAACCAAACGGTTGATATGAGAGTTGGTCCAGCAGGTTATTATGAAATGCTACTTCGCTTATATTTAAATAATGAAGTAAGACTAGATTCCAACCAGGGGTATTGGAACAAAATTGAATATAAAAATAAACTCGGATGGGTTCCTAGCTATGCATTAACTGATGCGATTATTAATAGTGAAGAATTAAGGAGTGACTCCGTTGAGAACCGAATGAATTTAATGTTTTCTCAACTCGGTCGAGCTTCTGAAGCAGATAGTAAAGATTTATCTGCGTCCCCTGCTCAAGTAGCTGCAGCGGTAAAGGGTTTTGCTGAAAAGTATAGAGCCGATAAAAATATCGTTATGAATGTCGATTTCGAGAAATTTCAGATTCCACCCTTTTCAGTAAGAGAGTATAGAAGATTTAGAAGAGCAAGAATTGATGGAGAAAAACTAAGCAACAGGAGAAGCTTACTTAGTAGAAGTACTCCAGACTTTAAATATAATGATCCTTCAATGGATCGAGTGGGATACGCCGTTGCAACCGTACTAGCACAAGAAGGTTTGGTAAAAAATTACGAAGCTCAAAAGTATATAGATATGTTACTTGCTCTGATTGTGGATTACAGCCACAGACCAGAGCTAAAAGTAAACGGATATATTTTAGATTCTGATAAAGTTTCTGGCTATGCACTTCCAGGTAACTATATTTTTATTTCTAAAGGGGCTATTGAAATAATGGAAAGTGAGTCTGAGCTAGTACATTTTCTAGCCCATGAAGTAGCTCATATTATTTTTGGACATGGCGTACAAGAGTATGAAAAAAGAAAGATAAAAATTAAAGCAGCGGATGCTTTAGCTGAGTTAGAAGACATTTTTAAGGACAGTGAAAACAATAATAAAGAATTATCAGACGAGCTGAATACTTTAGCCGATGAACTCTACGATTATGTAAATAAAGAGCGGTTGGAAGAATATGAACTAGAAGCAGATTATTGGGGCATTGTATATGCTTATCTCGTAGGTAGGGATCAGTTTCAGGTATTAAACTTCTTGCAAAAAATTGATCGAGAAAATAATGTGGAAAGAGCTCAAGAATGGAGCGGGATTCCAATAGCTAAAAGAAGACAAATTGCCTTACAGTCTCTTAATAGGTTAAAGCTTTTAAAAGGAGAAATTAATACTAGAGATTTTAATGAAATGAAAGCTTCGCTGGAATAATGGTAAGAAACTTAAAGGTTCAATTGGGTTATTCGATAGTTTGACAAAGTTCGATGAGTACTCCATTATTATCCTTTGGATGAATAAAAATTACCATTTTATTATCAGCACCTAATTTTGGTTGGTCATTCAAAATGGTAAACCCTTCTGCTCTAAGTCGATTTATTTCCGAATGTATATCTTCAACTTCAAAGGCTACATGATGAAGTCCCTCGCCTTTCTTTTCAATATATTTTGCAATTACTGAATCACCAGAAGCAGCACCAAGTAATTCTACTTTAGATTCCCCTGTCTGAAAAAACGCCGTTTCTACCTTTTCTGATTCAACTAATTCTCTTTTGCTACATAGGCTATTAAGTAGGATTTCGTAAGTTTTGATTGCAGACTCTAAATCTTTAACCGCTATTCCAATATGATCGATATGCATAGTTTTCCTTTTTAATGACAATTAAAAGTATTGTATTTTACATCCTCAAACGAACAAAAAAACTGACTTAATTTAATGAACCGTATTTCCATCATGAAGAACCTTCTAATACTATTTTTTTTAGCTACTACAATTTCTTCTTGTAATAAGAATGAAGAAACCACTACAAAACCTGAAACTGATGAAATCGCAATTATTGATACTGATTTTGGAGAGATGTATGTAGTTCTTTACGATGAAACTCCTCTTCATAAAGCCAATTTTTTAAAACTTGCGAAGGAAGGTTTTTACGACAGTACTACATTCCACAGAATAATAGAAGGATTTATGATTCAAGGTGGTGACCCCAACTCAAAAGATGAAATTCCATTTAATGATGGACAAGGTGGTCCAGGATATACTATTAATGCAGAATTCAATTCTAAATTTTATCATAAAAAAGGAGCACTTTCTGCTGCCCGTTTAGGTGATCAACAAAACCCAGAAAGGAAATCTAGTGGATCACAATTTTATATAGTTCATGGGCAACCAGTTGAAAGCCTACAATTAGACCAAATTCTAGGAAAAATTAATAATACCGAAAAGCAAAACTTGATTAGGGAATATGTTCAAGCTCCACAGAATAAAGCACTTTTAACATCTTTACAAGAGAACCAAGCGGCTGGAAGAATGGATAGTGTTCAAGCTATTATAGATCGAATTGAGCCAATAGCCACTAAAGGGTTTTCTCCTCGAATTTATACTCAGGAACAAAGAGAAACTTATGCTACACTAGGTGGGACACCATTTTTGGATGGAAATTATACTGTTTTTGGTGAAGTGATTAAAGGTCTTGCTATTGTTGATTCTATTGCAATTCAACAAACAGGAGCGGCAGATAGACCAGTTGAAAGTATTATAATGACTGTTAGAGTTGAAGAAATGGAAAAAGAAAAAATTAGCTCTGAACTAGGTTATTCTTATAACTAAAATGAAATGAGAATTCGCTTTATCCATATTTCGACATTGTTATGTTTAATATGGATGGGGTGTAATTCAAATAGCAGAAACGATTATTTTTTTCTAGCGGAATACCCTGAACTTGTTTTTACAGATGAGCAATATAATCCAATTCCCACCCGATTTTACATTTCCCATATGTCCCAGAATGGGATGTCTACATATATAATTCAAGATCACTCTTTAACTCTTAGATATAGAAGATCACAAGAACCCTACTCTGGATTTATTCGCACGTATCATTGGGGAGTATATAATATTGAAGCTATTTTTGAGGAAGGAAAAATAGAAAGGCTGAGGTATTGGCATCCAAATCGACAACTCGCAATGGATATGGATTACCAAACTGGAATTGGAAGTGCCTGGACTTCTACAGGTGCGCTTGCCATAACTTGGGAAGGAAAAGAAATTCAATATCGAAATATAACTACTAATAAAATTAAACAGATCAAGAATGATAGTCTGACCTATTATTTTGATTTTGATGGTGAGTTGAAATATTACACCACAATAAATGATACTTCTTACGTACAATTTTATGCTGATGGAAGTCCTCGATTCATGCTCCCGATTTGGAATAAAGGACTCAGAACTGGGCTTGTAAGACGTTGGCACCCGAACGGGGAAATCCAAGTTACTGGTAGATACTTAGATGGAGAAGAATTTGGCATTTGGATCGAGTATGATTCACTTGGGAAAGAAGTAGATAGAGTTGAATATTAAAACTCTCTAATATTTATTTTGATCTATGGGATTAAATCCACATAATTAGAGTTAAATACCACGAAGAAGTTATTATGTGGAAACCACTACATTTGGATTATATTTTGGGGAAATATGACCCTCTAAGTTTTAGAGTGGTTAGCTCATTAATAATCTGGATTTTATTTATCGCAGGATCTATTTGGATTTCGCTGGCAAACCTACCTAATGATTGGATAAGCACAAGTTCTAACAAGAGCGAATTGATAAAGCTATTTTTGCTTAATCCACCTCTACTTTTAAGTATTATTCTTCTTTTTTGGTTTGGCTTCGAATGGTCATTTATACCCATATTCCTTTCGATATTTATTATTGGAGTATTTAGTCATTTAGAATATTATTGGGCAATTTTATTTGCCCTTTCTTTTGTTTTTGGACTTTCGATATATGCGATTGTATATCACAGCCTTTCGGTTGATTACAATTTGAGAAGCATAATAAGTGTTGTAGTCTTTGTAATTACTTCCTTCGTTTCAGCAACTTCAAGCTCTTTAGGGGCATTTATTTGGAGTATGTCACATGAATTATCTGCTTTAGAAACAGCTACGCTATGGAATGGTTGGTGGACCGGCTCGTTTCTTCAGTCCATAATAATAATCGGACCCATCTTATATCTCGGTTCTCCTACTATTGAACGATTTAAAGATAAGTGGTTTGAGATACCTCCTAGAGAAGAAGTATCAACTAAATGGGTATATAGTACTGTAATGTTAGTTACAGTTGCTATTTCAATTTTTATATACTCTGGTGAATACTTAGGTAAAAAAAGAGTAACAGAAGAGATTCTTACAATGGAGGGTAAATCGATAGATCTAATACTTAGTTCTCTTGAATCATTTGAAATAATAACGTGGGTATCTATTTGGGTTATACTTTGTGTGGGTTTGGGTGCTGTTTTTCTAATTGGTAGCTGGAATAAAGAATTAAAAAGCAAAGTAGATGAAAAAACACTTTCACTTAAAAAGATTGAAGAAGAACTCATTCAATCTTTATCAGAAAAAGAAGTACTACTGAAGGAGATTCATCATAGAGTAAAGAATAATTTAGCTGTAGTTACGGCATTATTGGATTTACAATTTATGAACACTGAAGAAGCTAAGGTCAAAAATATTCTAAGTGATTCGAAGTCGAGAGTAAAATCTATGGCCTACATTCATGAAACATTATATCAGACGGAGAACTTTTCGAGGGTAAATCTGCAAGAATATCTCGACCGTTTATGCAAATCAATAAATACGACTTTTAATACAACTGGAAAACAGATAAATATTCATTTAGATACAAGCGGGCATAAAATGGAGATGGACAAAGCCATTCCTTTAGGTTTACTGTTAAATGAACTGTTAGTGAACTCTTACAAGCATGCATTCATAGATCGATCAGAGGGTGATATTCGGGTTCACCTTTTTCAGAATGGGAGCGATTTGGAACTTAGAGTTACAGATAACGGAGTTGGGTTTAAAATAAAAGATCAGGAAAAAAGAAAGAGCAAAAGCTTGGGAATGACTATTATCAAAACTCTTGCAAGGCAATTACATGCAGAGTTGATTATGAACTCTAGACCTGGAGCTACAAGTTTTAGTTTTATAATGAAGTTGGCTTCTTAGAAATTCAATTTCAATCTTAATAGAAGACGCATATAAATAATTCAGCTGTGCTTAATTCAGAAACATTTATCAAAAAAATGAAGCCAGCATTGACTTAATGCTAACCTTTTCCTTGCTTGCACTATGAAACTTTCATTTCCCTCTTTACACCAAATTATCAAAGCTATATTCCGTGTGATAACTAGGTTTCCACTTGTAGTTTTGGTTTCATTAATAGGAACTGTCTCTGCGATTTGGCTGGTTGATGTATCGTTTGCTTCCCAAGAAGAATATCCAAGACTTTTAACAATATGTTTTGTTTCTGGATTAGGGATTTCATTCCTGTTTGCAGTAGCCACTTTTCTTGAACAAAAAACGTGGAGCATAGCTTCCAAAGGCATTATTAAAGCGTTGGGGTTGGTTCTCCTAATAGGGTATTATTTTCTTCTAAAACAGAATTTTATAAATGGTCCATACGAAATTTATTATCGGCTTTTCTTATTTGCGCTTAGTTCACATCTACTGGTTTCCTTTTCCCCGTTTGTTGGGTCAAATAACCTAGATCAGTTTTGGGAGTACAATAAAACACTTTTTCTAAGAATACTTCTTTCAGTTTTATATTCTGGTGTTCTATTTATTGGGCTTTCTATTGCCCTATTAGCAATAGATAATTTGCTAGGCTTAGATATTGATGGAGAAACCTATTTTCAACTTTTTCTTTTTTTAGGTGGAATTTTCAATACTTGGTTTTTCTTAGCTGGGGTTCCTGAAGATGAAGTTTCCCAAAAACAAAATCTCAAGTTCCCAACTGGGTTAAGAATATTTGTTCAGTATGTTCTAATTCCATTAGTTTCAGTCTATATTTTCATTTTATACCTCTATGTAGGAAAGATTTTAATAGAATGGGAATTGCCAAATGGATGGGTCTCAAATTTAGTACTAAGTTTTTCAATTGCGGGAATTTTGTCGTTACTGCTTCTTTATCCAATTCGAAATAGCAATGAATATAAATGGGTTAGCTTTTATTCAAAGTTCTACTACCTGGCTCTGATTCCCCTAATTGGATTATTAATGCTTTCAATATGGGTTCGAATTTCGGAGTATGGAGTTACTATAAACCGATATTTTGTAGCTACACTTGGGGTTTGGTTAACAGGTATTGTGATTTACTTTATTCTAAGTAAAACCAAAAGTATCAAAGTGATTCCCACCTCCCTTTGTTTAATTTCATTGGCGATTTCAATTGGTCCGCTGGGAGCTTTTGCAGTTTCAGAGAGAAGTCAGTTGGGAAAATTTGAAACCATTCTTTCACAAAATAATATGCTTCAAGAATCAGGAATGATTCAGAAAGCCACAGATGAGATTTCATTTGAAGACCGAAAAGAATTGAGTTCGGTAGTGGATTATATTGTTGATAATCATTCTGTAAAAACTTTTAGCTCATACGTTGAAAATTTTTCAGATTCAATTGATAGAGCTACAGATGTTTTTGATTTGATGGATATTGACTATGTGGCTAGATGGGTAAATGAAAATAATGAAATAGTCTCATTCTACTTCTCAGCAGAAAATACTTGGGCTGGTGATGTATCTGGGTTTGATGAGTATTTAAATAATATCATTTTGAATCCTTCAGCAGATTCTGAAATTGTAATTAAATCAGGAGAAGCAGAATGGAAGATTTCAATTGATGAAGGAAGCAATATTTTTAAAATTGAAGAACGAATTTCTAATAAAAATATTAATATTGAAATCAATCCAATTATTAATCAAATGCTAGAAAAGACATATAATTTGGAGAATAATTATTCCATTCCAATGTCCAAACTACAATTCGATTTCGAAAATGAAGAAATTATGGTTCGGCTTTATGTGAATAGAATTTCTGGGTCAAATAGAAATGAAATTACATTAACGAACATAACATCTGATATTCTTATAAAAATTAAATAATGAATCATCATCCCATAAAAACAGAACGCGTCTATCCTTTTTGGTTGAAAGCATCCGTTACATTGATCGGATTATCATTACTATTTGTAATTATGAGTTATGGAAAGTTCATCCTCATGCCATTGGCATTTGCTGGTTTTCTATCCATGCTTTTAAACCCCATCGTAAATAAACTGGAAAGCTGGAAACTGGGACGTGCATTCAGCATTATTCTCACAGTTTTATTAGTACTCATTGTTTTAATTGGAATAATCTCTCTGATATCGGCACAGTTTGTTCAATTTGCAGAAAGAATTCCAGAAGTCACAGAACGTCTTAAAACCGTTACAGCTGATGGGATTCAGTTTTTAGAAGAAACAGTGGGGCTCTCTCAAGAGCAGCGTACCAATTATCTAGAACAAGGCTTAAGTAATTTAATTGATCGAAGCGGTGCGTATATAAGTTCTATTGTCGGCGCAACAACAAGTGCATTCACGTTAATGTCGCTTCTACCTATTTTTATCTTTTTTATGTTGTACTACAAAGATATGTATCAGATTTTTTTCCAAAAATTGTTTGAGCAAAAGGATGGAGAATCAACAATTGACGAAGTGCTAACTGATGTACAAGATGTTACTCAAAACTATCTGATAGGGATGTTAACCGTCATTGGAATTCTGGCAGTGTTAAACACTACAGGTCTACTCATTATAGGAATGGAACACGCCATTTTCTTCGGGGTTTTCGCCTCATTGCTCGCGGTGATTCCCTATATCGGAATAATTATTGGAGCTCTTCCGCCACTATTGTTTGCTTTTCTTTTAGGGGATTCAATTCTAACCCCGATTTTGGTAATTATTGTTTTTGGAACAGTTCAATTTCTAGAGGGGAATTTCATTACGCCAAGAATTGTAGGGTCGAAAGTTTCTATTAATCCATTTATGGCAATGCTGGCATTAATTATTGGTGGTGAGGTTTGGGGAATTTCTGGAATGATTCTTTTTGTGCCATTGATTGGTATTCTGCGTGTAATCTTCGAAGAAATTGAAGAATTGAAGCCTTATGGATACTTACTTGGGAATAGAATTGATTATGAGAGTGTGGAAAAACTTAATCAATGAAACCACTTTTTTAAATAGCTTGAAATCAAATATCTTAATACAACTATTTATAAATGAATAAGAAAGGCTATGAAAAGAAAGATATTGCTACTCAGTGTAATCGCAGTTTTCACAATTAGTGCTAATGCACAAATAAATGAGAAAATAAACCTGCACGAAGTTCCATTTTCGAATGGGGTAAACCTTACAAATTGGTTTCAAGCTTCATCACCTAAACAGATTGATTTCTCGAAATATTCTAAGAAAGATTTTGAGAATATCCAAAGCCTTGGAGCAAATGTAATTAGGCTTCCAATTAATCTTCATGCTATGGTTGGACCTGCACCTGAATACAAAGTAGATTCTTTATTCTATTTCTTCTTAGATCAAGCTGTTGATTGGGCAGAAGAGCTAGAGTTAAATTTAATTCTAGACAATCACACGTTTGACCCAAATGAAGCTACAGATCCAAATATCGGGGATATTCTGGTTCCTGTTTGGACTCAAGTTGCATCTCATTACGAGTCTCGTTCAGAGCTCATTCTTTTTGAAGTTTTAAATGAACCTCATGGTATATCTAATGAAGCCTGGAATGCTATTCAGTTAGATGTTATCAACGCAATAAGAACAGTAGACTCTACTCATACAATTATTGTTGGACCTTCGGATTACAACGGATTAAGAAGCCTTCAATATTTACCAGAGTATGAAGACGATAATTTGATTTATACTTTTCATTTTTATGATCCATTTATTTTAACCCATCAGGGTGCAAATTGGACAGACCCATCAATGGAGGCTGTTTCAGGTGTTCCTTTTCCTTATAACGCTGCAGAAATGCCTAGCTTTCCAAGCTCTTTAAATGGTACTTGGATGCAAGGGGCATTTAATAATTATGCGAATGAAGGTACTGCAGAAAAAGTGCGCGAGTATTTAGATATAGCAGTAGACTTTGCAGAAACTAGAGGTGTAAAAGTTTTTTGTGGCGAATTTGGTATTTATGCACCGAATAGTGACAACGATTCACGAGTGGCATGGTATGGCGTGGTTTCAGATTATTTAACCGAGAAAGGGCTAAGCTGGACGATTTGGGATTACCAAGGTGGATTTGGAATTTTTGACCCCGGTTCAAACGAATTGTTTGATTACGATATAAATGAACCTTTAGTTGAAGCCCTTGGTTTTAATGTTCCACCGCAATCAGAATTTATAACAAAACCTGATACCGGAAATATTGGACTTTACTTTGATTATACAGCATCAGGAGTAACGGGTTCGCATAATGCAAATACTGGAGAACTCGATTTCTTTAACAAAGAATCTGTGAGCGATGGAGAATTTAGTATTTACTGGACAGGAGCTGCACAGTACAATCATATAGGATTCGATTTTAGACCAAACAAAGATCTTTCTTTATTGGTAGAAAACGATTATGAATTAGCATTTGATTTTATAGGATATAATCCGGCTTCTATTGATTTACGGTTTTTAGATACAAAAACTGATGAAGAGGGTGATAGACCTTGGAGAATGAATTATAGACTTGATGAGTCAAATGCATTTTGGGATGGTCAATGGGAAGAAATTGTAATTCCACTTTCTAGCTTTTGGGATATGGGTAGTTGGGACGAAGAAACGTGGTTTGATCCTATTGGGGCTTTTGATTGGACCGCAGTTGATATTCTACAAATTGTATCAGAAGAAGGAGCGCTTACTGATTCTGAACTATGGTTTGATAATATCCGAATTCAAGGAGCAGGAGTATCCACTTCAAATGAGAGCCAAACAGATAGAGTAAGAAATTTTAGATTAGATCAAAATTATCCAAATCCATTTAATCCAAGCACAAGTATTAGGTTTGAATTACCAATAACAGGGTATACTTCACTTAAAGTGTTTGATGCACTTGGAAGAGAAGTTGCTACTTTGATTGATGGCATAAAATCAAAAGGAACCCATGCTCAAACCTTTGATGCTTCTGGTCTTTCCTCCGGAGTATATTTTTATGTGCTAAAATCTGGAGATTTTTCCAAAACTCAGAAGATGTTGTTGATGAAGTAAAAGCTATTAAGGATTGAGTATAAGCGATTATAAAAGCATATTCCTTACATCCAGTAAGAAATGTAAGGAATATGCCCTCTGCAACTATTACCTCTAAAGGACAGGTTACGATCCCCAAAAAAGTAAGAGATCAACTGCATCTAAAGTCAGGAGATGTAATAAACTTTGTGGTAGAATCTAGTCAAAAAGCTTCAATAAAAATGGATAAAAGAAACGCTAAAGAAGCCTCAAAGTTGACTGCCATGAATTTGTTGGGATAACTATCTCGACTTAAAAATACATTAATTATAGTAGATCACAATCTGCGGGTTCAACAGTGGCTACTTTTGTAAGTACGGAGTCAAATCTCTCTTTTGAAACTAAGTTTCCTAATCTTTATTAAGAAATTTTTTTAGTATAACTGGATCAATTTTAGTCTATTTGTATGTAAAGTTTACGATATAGTCAAAAAAAAGTCGTGCCTAAGCACGACTTATAAAGCAGTTTAGATTGATTTCCAACGGCTATTGTTTGCTCATACTTACACTCCATGTACCCCAGATTGCATCAAAGTTAGAGCCCCATCCCATTGCAGTAGTTTCATTATATGTACCAGTAATTGTTGGTAATTCTGAATTTTCTGTAGGACCTTTAGTTTGATACATGAAACGCCCATTGCCATCTTCAATCCAAGTTATATCTACCACCTGAGCTCCAGTAGAATAATTATGAGTGACAGTACCATATCCAGCAGGGTTACCCGATGTAGTTACGCTAGCTCCAAAATTGATAGTTGCGCTAGTTCCAGATCCGTCATTTAAGTTCCATGTTGTGTTTGCAAGAGACATATTTACACCTAATATTTTAGTTAATATATATTTAGATAGAAATTTATTATATCATATTCTAAACAAAACTCAAAGAATATTTATTTGATGTCAATTCCTCTAAGGTTCGACAAAAAAGCCTCAAAGTTGAATGGCATTAATTTGTTGGGATAACTATCTCGCCTTAAAAAACTCCATCACTTCTTCGGCGCTTTTAGTATTAATTACTCGCTCTTTTTCATATTTCCCTTTTCGGGCAATTCGTACACCATACTTCATCACGTCAATCCCGTCAATACTGTGGGCATCTGGATTTATGGAAGTCATAAGCCCAACCGACTTTGCTTTATTTCCAAAAGTCCAATCCAAATCCAGTCTCCAAGGACTCGCATTAATCTCGATAGCGGTGTTGTGCTCAGCCGCTAAGGCTACCAATTCATTTAGGTCGATATCACTACCATTTCGCTTTAGTAGAAGCCGTCCGGTTGGATGTCCCAAAATTCGTGTGTATGGATTTTTAATAGCGTTTCGGAATCGCTCCATCATTTTTTCTCTAGGCATATCTAGAGTTTGATGAACGCTTGAAACTATAAAATCAAAACCCTCCAGAATTTCATCATCATAATCCAAACTTCCGTCTGCTAAAATATCGGATTCAATCCCTTTAAAAATCACAAAATTAGTTCCGGCGCTTTTAAACTCCTCGTTTAGTTGATCAATTTCTTCCCATTGCTGCTTTACTTCCTCTACAGAAAGCCCGCCAGCATACGCAGCCGTTTTTGAATGATCAGAAATCCCTAAATATTCGTAACCACGTTCAATACAAGCTTCAGCCATTTCTTTGATCGAAAACTTTCCGTCGCTCCAGGTACTATGCGCATGAATTACTCCCCGAATATCAGAGTCTTGAACAAGTGGAAGTTCTCCCTGTTCTTCATAAATCTCAAATTCACCACGATCCTCTCGGAGCTCTGGTGGAACCCAATTCAGTCCAAGCAATTTGTAAATATCCGATTCACTTTCAAAAGGATGTGGAGCCTCCCAGTTAGTTTCTCCATTTTCAAATAGATCATATAAACCATATTCATTGAGGCTCATTCCCATATCTCTGGCTCGTGATCTCATGACAACATTATGTTCTTTACTCCCAGTAAAGTACATCAAAGCGGCTGCAAAATGTTCGGGCTTTACAATTCGCAGATCTACTTGCCGACCTTCTTTAGTACGAACAGAACTTTTAGTATCGCCTTTTCCAAGAACTTCTGTAACTCGTTCATGTGTTGTAAATACTTCAAACAAACTTGGTATAATCTCTTCATCAGCCGCAATTAAAATATCGATGTCTCCGATTGTTTCTTTGGCTCTGCGTAGCGATCCAGCAATTTCTATCTTCTGAACACCTTCTAAACCCTTCAAACTTTCAAAAATAGCTTCTGCAATGTCTGTGGCTTCATCTAATCGACAACGTTCATCAAACTTCTCCATCCACTCAATAGATTTTGAAATTTTTTCAGCAGATTTTCCGCCAAGACCAGGAAGTTTTGCAAGCTCTCCATTCTCAATTAATTCCTTTAACTCATCAATTTCAGTAATGCCAAACTGCTCGTGTATTTTTAGAATATTCTTTGGTCCAAGTCCTGAAATATCCAACCATTTTATCAATCCAACAGGTACTTTTTCTTGGAGAGCATCCAAAACAGGCATGGTTCCTGTTTCAGCATAAAGATAAATATCTTGAGCAATTGACTTACCAATACCTTTAATATCAGTAAGTGTTTTGTTGTTGATGTAATCGTTGATGTCATCATCTAAGCCTGATATAGTTTGTGAAGCTTTATCAAAAGCAATGGCTTTGAACCGGTTTTCTCCTGCTAGCTGCATTAATTGGAATACAAGATTGAGTTGGTCGGCAACGTCTTGGTTGGTTGGCATTTGTGTGTGTTTTAAAGTGATGCTTTATGTATTGAAAGTACTAGTATAGAAACTGAATTTGAAGAATAAATTAATTCACTTTTCCTAGTTCTTGTTCAATCCACTTTGAGAATTCAGATATACGTGTATAATATTCAAATACACCATATACACCTTCTGGGTTATCCAGTCCTCTTCCGTTTTGATGAGAACTAACCCCCATTAAATATGCTTGGTCTCCATCAAACCATAAAGCAGGTCCACCACTATCACCAGGTCCGCTGATTCCCTCTAATGGTAAAGCGTTCCCTGAACCAGGTTCGTCAAATGTAAATCGTAAGAAACCATTTTCAGTAATATCATCTATTCTATTTTGAGCAGCACGCATTACTCCATCTTTATTAATGGCTTCATCAATCATTCCTTTATCGCCAGTGCCAGCCCAGCCCGTTCCTGCAAAAATGATCTCTTTGCCCAGTTCATCAGATTTAGGGTATAGCTTAGCTATTTCTATGTCAGGAACATTTTCTTTCAATATTAGAATGGCAATATCATTTTCTAAACTTTGTCGCATATTAAATCTTGGATGAATAATACTTTTTTCAATCTCATACGCAACTCCATCAATAGTTACGTTAGTTTCTATTTCTGAAAATGAAACTACATGAGCGGCGGTTATTATTACATTCTCTCGAATTAATGTTCCACACCCAGCCTTAAGTTGGACTACAGACCCAGCATATTTATCAGCTAACTCTATATATTCAGAACCATGAACATCGTGCCTCATTACGATATAATTAAAAAAACTAGTAATGAATAAGTAAGCAGGGATAAGAGAAATGATAAGACGCATAATTAAGGGTATTCATAGATTTTAAAGAAGGAAAATTATAATAGTAAAACTTCAATAAAATGGTTGTTCATTCCATTTCTATGCAGTACAATTACAGGAAACTAACACGGGAAAGGGATTTTTATAAATTTGGTGAATTTATAACAGCCCCCTTTTCTTGAAAACTACATTCAAATCCAATGAAAAAAACTATTTATTTATTTTTGTTGATGGTTCTTATTAATATACCATCATACGCTCAACTTCAAAGCCCAGCTGAATTTTTAGGCTACGAATTAGGGGAGCAATGGACCCCTCACTACAAAGTGCACGATTATTTTAAATATGTTTCTGAAAGCTCAGATTTAGTCACGTTTCAGCAATATGGCTCAACTTATGAGGGGAGAGAACTAGTTTATGTTGTTGTAACTTCAGAAGAAAATCATGTAAACCTTGATGAAATCCGAACAAATAACTTAAAGTTGGTTGGGTTGGAAGAGGGTGCACCTACTGAAAATCAAAAGCCAATCGTATGGCTTAGCTATAATGTGCATGGTAACGAAACTTCTTCGAGTGAAGCTGCACTTTATACTATATATGAGCTTGTAACTAGCAAAACAGCATGGTTAAATGATGTAGTTGTAATTATGGATCCAATGATCAACCCAGATGGACGTGATCGTTATGTGAACTGGAATCGTACCCAACTTGGAAAAACTCCCAATCCAAACGGTGATGCTCGAGAGCATAATGAGCCTTGGCCAGGTGGACGTACCAATCATTATATGTTTGATTTGAACCGTGATTGGGCTTGGCAAGTACAGAAAGAAAGTCAGGAAAGAATTCAAGCATACTTAACTTGGATGCCACATATACACGTAGATTTTCATGAGCAATCACCAAATTCACCCTATTACTTTGCACCTGCTGCAAAACCGTACCACACTGCGATTACACAATGGCAGAGAGATTTTCAAACAACGATAGGTAAAAATCACGCTAAATATTTTGATGAAAATAGCTGGCTTTATTTTACACGCGAAGTGTTCGATCTATTTTACCCTAGTTATGGAGATTCATGGCCAATATTTAATGGCTCAGTTGGTATGACTTACGAACAAGCAGGTGGTGGTGGAGCTAGTTTAGCATTAGAAACTACTGATGGCGACACACTAACACTTTTTGATCGATACATTCATCACGGTACAACCGGACTTTCTACTGTAGAAATTACTGCTTTGAATAAAGATAAAGTGATCAATGAATTTTCGAATTTCTTTAAGAATGTTCGTGAAAATGGTTCTGGTGAGTACAAGACATTTATTGTTAAGAAAAGTAGTAATCCAGATAAAGTAGCTCAATTAATGCGTTATTTATTAGAGCAAAAAATTCAGGTTCAAGCTGCTTCAAAGGCTAGTAGTGCAACCGGATATAACTATGAAAATGGTAAAGTTGAACGTGTTTCAGTTTCTGAAGGTGATTTTGTGATAAGTACTACTCAGCCCTTAGGAAATATGGTTCGAGTACTTTTTGAACCTAAACCCGAGCTTGAAGATTCTCTTACTTATGACCTAACAGCATGGGAAACCCACTATGCATATGGTGTAGAAGGATTTGCTTTAAAGGGTAATGTGGAAACTAAGGGCGTAACTTTAGAAACACTTCCTGTAAGTTCAACTACCGTCGCAAAACCTTACGCATACCTAACGAAATGGAATTCAATGGATGACATGAAGTTCTTGGCGCATATTCTTAAGCATGATGTTACTGCGCGTTTTGCTGAAGAAGAGTTCTCAATGAATGGAGTAACCTATGCTGCAGGAACACTTATTATTACTAGACAAGGAAATGAAAATATGGGGGATAAATTTGATGAAATCGTTAAAGACGCTGCAAGTTTATTCAATCGTACGTTAACTCCAGTATCAACTGGATTTGTTACTACAGGTAGTGACTTCGGTTCTTCAAATGTGCGTTTTGTTGATGCTCCGAATATAGGGATGATTGCTGGTGAAGGAACAAGTTCATCTCCTGTTGGTCAGGTTTGGCATTTCTTTGAACAACAACTTGATTATCCAATTACTTTAATTGATTTAGACGACGCTGGAAGTATAAATTGGGACAATTATGATGTAATGTTTCTCCCAACCGGCTCATACAATGATGTATTTAATGAGGACGGATTGAATGATTTAAAAAGCTGGATTCGAGATGGTGGAACACTTATCGCACTTGAGG